>Ga0207678_10006633_pt1 | contig 10261 bp, 10 predicted proteins | sample KBSC63metaG_FD_184319 | JGI IMG/M metagenome (GOLD analysis project Ga0207678, IMG submission 184319) | Corn rhizosphere microbial communities from Kellogg Biological Station, Michigan, USA - KBS C6-3 metaG (SPAdes) (version 2) | ecosystem: Host-associated > Plants > Roots > Rhizosphere > Soil ...
GGCAGAGAACATCAGGCCGAGCAACATCGTGCTGCGCAGGAGCGTTCGACGCCGCATCGCTTCAGTCTGGTCCCAGCTGCCGTACCCCTGCAAGCCTGAACGGCAGGGCAGCTCACTTCGGCCGAGTACGGGGTAAAGACGGAGGCACAGTGCTCGGTGGCCCTTCGTCACTGCCTTCACCGCCTTCATCACTGGGCGGGGGCTCCGAATCGAGCCTGGGCCTGCGCGCTTCGACCGGTGGCGGCGGATAAGTGCTGGTGAACTCGGCCACCGACGCCGGAGCCGGTGGGGCGGGCGGCAACAGATCCGCGAACGCCGCGCCATACAGCTCCCAGACGGTCACGAACAGCGCGGCCACGATCGGTCCCACGATGAACCCCAGTGGACCAAACAGCACCAGTCCCCCCAGCGTGGAGACCAGGATCACGATATCGGGCAGCTCCGTGTCCTTGCCGACCAGCCACGGCCGCAAGAAATTATCCACCGAGCCCACCACGAACGCGTTCCACACGAACAAGCCGATGGCCGCGCTCCACTGCCCGCTGAGCGAGAGATACACGGTGACCGGCACCCAGACCAGCGCGTGCCCGAGGCCCGGGATCGCCGACAGCACAGCCATCATCGTGCCCCAGACCGCCGCGCCGTTGATGCCCGCCACCCAGAAATAAATGCCGCCGAGCGCGCCCTGCACCGAACCGATGATGAGCGTGCCCTTGATGGTCGCGCGCGACACGCTCATGAAGCGCTCGAGCATGCGCGTCTCCTGCTCGGGCGGCAGCGGCACGTAGTACAGCATCTTGTCGAGCACGGACTTGCCGTCCTTCAAGAAGAAGTACATGGCGTACAGCGCCACGAACAGCATCAGCGCGAAGGTCGCCGTCTGGCGCGCCGCTTCGGTCACGAGCTGCACAGAAAGGCTGCCCACCTGGGAGGCGAGCTCTCCCAGCTTGGGCATGATCTGATCGCGATAGGGCCGCAGCACGCGCAGCTGCGGCAAGCGATCGAACAGGCGATCGAGCTGCGTGAAGCGACCGGCATTGGCCTCGACCCAGGGCCGCGCGATCTTGCTCAGCTGGATCACCTGGTCGGCGACCATGACCAGAAAGACCACCACCGGCACGATCACGACCAGCAGCACGCCGCCCACGGTCATGGCCGCGGCCCAGCCACGCCGGTAGCCGAGGCGGCGGGCAATGCGCCGGTACAGCGGATGGAACATCCCGCTCAAGATCGCCGCCATCAGCAGCGCGAGCAGGAAGTCCCAGATGATCCAGATGAAGAGGACCGTCGTTCCGAGCGCCAGCACGACCAACGACCGGCGCTGAATCCGGGCGCTTCGATCGGTAGGTTCGTACATGGGTGCTGCCGTTCTACACCCCGGGCGTCGCTCGAGCTAGCCCGTGCGGCGCGCGCGAGCCGGAGCCTTCTTGCCGGCTTTCCGCTGCGCTGGTTTCCGCTGCGCCGGTTTCCGCTGCGCTGGTTTCGGCTGCGCTGTGCGCGATCGCGCCGCCGGTTTCGCCGCGGCGCGCTGCTTCGCAGTGCGCTTCTTCGCGGCGGGCCGTGGCTTTTCTGCCGGCGCGGCGCCTGCCACGGCCCCGTCGCTGCCCGGCGCCAGACTCGCCACCAGCCGCTTGGGCGCTTGCGCGCGATAGCTTTCGTCGATCCAGGCCCGGAACAGCTCGACGGGCACGGAGCCTTCCGGTAGCTCCGCCGTGACCCAGCCACTCTTGCCCAGCCCGTACGGCGTCGGCGACACGAACGGCAGCGTCAGCGCCTCCTCAGACGACTGGGGTAGCTTGCAGGAGATCTTGAACGGATCTCCCGGTGCGCTCAGATACGCGAAGGTCTTGTCCTTCACGGCCAGATCGAGGTGCCCGGGCCAGGGGCTCTTGGTATGGGCGCCCGGATAGGTCAGCCCAAACGCACGGAGCTCTGCCATCGGATCACTGGACCCGCTCGCCTTGCGCACTGCCATGCGCGTCTTTTATCAGGAGGCGCGGCGGGCGGCCAAGGCGTAGCTTCGAGACGCCCTCGTCAAAGCCTTTGGGCCCCGTCGAGCTTGGGATTCGCGGCGGGCCGCGCATTGGACTCATCCTGGTGTCGCAGAGCGACGCGAGGGGCCGAGCCCACTCTCGCTCAGGCGCCGGCGCCCTCTGCGGCGACCAGCGCCTGCGCCAGGCGGCGGCGGCCGCGGGACAGCCGGCTCATCACCGTGCCGACGGGCACACCCAGCACGGCCGCGGCTTCGGCGTAGCTGTGCTCTTCGAGATCGACGAGGCGCAGCGTGCTGCCGAAGGGCTCCGGCAAGCTGTCGAGCGCGCGCTCCAGGCTGGGGAGCAAGAACGACGGAGCCGGCGCGCTCCAGCCGGAGACGCCTTCGGCGATCGTGGCGCCCAGTACGCCCAGCGCGCGGCGGGCGCTGCGATCGCGGCGGCCGCGCGAGACGAGCAGGTTGTGCAGCACGGTGTGCGCCCACGCCTGCAGGTGGCCTTCGTTCTCGAACTTGCCGCCGTGGCGGCAGGCGCGCAGCAGCGTCTCTTGCACCAGGTCATCGGCGCGAGCGGCGTCGCGGCACCAGCGCAGCGCGCGCCGGCGCAAGCCGGGCATCAACGCGACCAGCTCGCGCTGAGTGGGCGCGCGCTTCCCGGAAGCGGGCTCCGCGTCAGCCGCGGGCTTCGGCTCGGATGCAGGCTCGACCTCCCGTGCCGCCAGCGCTGGCGGGACCAGCGCGAGATGTGGGCGGGCATGGATGGAGGAGCGGGGTTCGAAGTCGGCACGCAGGCTGGAAGCAAGGCTCGCGGACATGCGAAGCCCTTGGAGCAAGCCACGTGCCACGCGCCCGGAGCGGGCCCGGACCGCAAAAATGCCGGCAATTTTGGCCTTCGACCGCGGCCGCAGCAGCGCGGCCGCCTGCCATTCTGGCAGAGCTCCCCGGGTCTTTGCCAGGGAGACAGGGCCCGATCGAGCTTCTGTCGCCGCGCTCAGGCGGCGACGCGGCGCGACCTGCGCTCGCGCAGGAGCTCGATCACCGCCGGCAGCAGGCTGATGCCGATGATTGCGAAGACGACGATCGAGAAGTTCTTCTTGATCAAGGGGATGTTGCCGAAGGCATAGCCGACCGGCAAGATCAGCCCGACCCAGAGCAGCGCGCCGATCAAGTTGAACAGGAAGAAGCGCCGATAGCGCATCTGCCCGATGCCGGCGACGAACGGCGCGAACGTGCGCACGATCGGCACGAAGCGCGCGATGATGATCGTCTTGCCACCGTAGCGCTCGTAGAACTCCTGCGTGCGCAGCAGGTGCTTCTTGTTCAAGATGCGCGAGCTCTCGGCAGTAAACACCTTCGGGCCCAGGCTTCGGCCGATGGAGTAGTTGACCGCGTCACCAAGGACCGCGGCGGCAATCAGCAGGGCGGCCGTGGGAATGAGCTGGATCGCCGATTCCGGCAGAGCACAGACCGCGCCGACGGTGAAGAGCAGCGAGTCGCCGGGCAAAAAGGGCGTCACGACGAGGCCCGTCTCCGCAAAAATGATGGCGAACAGCGCGAGGTAGAGCCAGCCGCCAAGCTGCTGCGACCACGCCTCCACATGCTGGTCGAGGTGGCGCAGGACGTCGAAGAACTGAAGCAAGACCGACAAGCGAAGCTCCTCCCCGGGCGACCGCCCGAGATCGGCCTACCCCATAGCAGACGGGGCGCGAGGTGTCCGCAGAAGCTGTCGGGGATGGCGGCCGCCGGAGCCACCCGGGGAGGCTACTGCTCACTCTCCTAGGGATCGCCGTCCACGGTCGAGATGGGCGAAGGCCAGGATTGCCCGGCCCTGAGCTCGAGGTCGTGGCCTGCATAGCGGACCGAGACGCTGCCGGAGCGCACCTCGACGTGCGTGGAGGTATTCCCGATCGGATCCACCGAGATCAGAAAGCGCGCGGCGCGCGAGGTCAAATGGGTGTCCGGCGTCTCGACGGCAAAGCTGCCGCCGAGCGCGAGATCCGGCAGGTCCACCTCGACGCGGCCCGTGCCCAGGAAAAAGACCTCCGTGTCCTGGGTCGACAGGATGGCGAGGCGGCTGTGGTCGGAGACGCTGACGGCCGCGCCGCTCGTGAAGCCGAGCCGCGCCTTGCCCTCGTCGGTGCGCAGACCATAGCCTTCCGAGAGCGAGGCATAGCTGCTCGCGGCGTGACCTTCACGGTCGCTGACCGAGACCTCGCCCAGCACGCCGCCGAGCAGCACCCGCGACTCGGCGCGCGGACGCTCGGCGTCGCCGCTCAGGCGCCGCTGCGCGAACCAGATGCCGAAGCCCACGCCGAGCGCGATCAGGATGGCGGCCGCGCCGAGCGCCGCCGTGCTCAACTGCTGCACGCGCCGGCGTCGGCGCGCGACCAGGCGCAGCGCGCGCACCAGCACCCTGCTGCCGCCGGGCGCGATGCTGGAGGAGCGCGCGCGCTCGCGGAACTGCTGGCGCCAGACCGAGAACAGCTCCTCGAGATCGGGCAGCTGGGCAGGCTTGCCCTCGCGCTCGCCTGCGCTCTCCGTCAGCGCGCCCTGGTCCAGCCAGGCCAGCGTCAGATCCTTGTGTGCGCGCACCAGACGCGACTGCGTGGCGGCGATCGAGAGCCGCGTCATGGTGGCGATCTCCGCCAGTGGATGGCGCATCAGATCGTGCAACACCACGACCTCGGCACGGGCGGGGGCGAGCCGCGCGACGCTCGCGCGCAACCATTCGAGCGCGCGCCGCTGAGCGACCGGGCTCTCCACGCCGGAGTCCCCCACGGCCGAGAGGCTCAGCGCGGTCGGCGGCGTGTAGCGGCGCAGGCGCGCGCGCAACGTGCCGAGCGCCACCTGCGCGGCGAGCGCGCCGGCCCAGCTCTCGAGGTTGCAGGCCTCGGCGTAGCGGCGGCGCGAGATGATCGCGATCATGCGCTCGAAGCTCTCGCGCACCAGCTCGCCTTGCTGAACATCGCGGCGCTCCAGCACGCCGAACAGCGCGCTCTCGACCTCCGGCAGCAGCCGGCGATACAGCGCGGACGCGACCCGCTCATCGCCGCGCACGATGCCGTCGAACAACTCCGGATCGCTGTAGCTCGAATCGGAGGCGGGCGCGCCGCCGGTGAGCAGGCGCAGCTGAGGCCTTGGGCGCGGTGCTAGCGGTTCCGCCATCCGCACTCCTCCAGTAAGCGATCACCCAGGACCGAACAGCCGACCCTGGTGTTCTTGAACCTCAGACTTCTGACGGGTACCATCGCTGCCGAGCTCGTCCGATGTGCATGTCGTAGCGCACCTCGGCGTACACTGCCGTCAGCGTCGACGTGATCGCCAAACAAAACTGGCGCAGTTGGAACGTGTTTTCATCGCAGGGCTCTGTTGCAGCGGAGCGAGACGAAAAGAGCGGCCATTTCGGGCTGTTCCGGGCCGACACATCGGCTGGGCCGAAGCGCCGCGACGAACTGAACGGAAAGGGGCTAGCGCTGTAGGCCCGGCCTCCAACATGCACACGAGAGCTCGGGCAAGCGCCTGCCGAAGTACGTGGAGCGCGAGTTCCGCAGCTACCTGGAGTGCGGCTTGCACGCGCACGGCTTGGATACGATGCGGTACTAAAACGGAAATCACCCCGCGGTCACGCGGGAGGCTCCTCGGGTTCTGCTGGGAACCCCGGCGCGCAGACCCAGGGCGAGCTCGTCGTCGTCGCGTTTGATAGCGGAACGCGCATGGAGGGCCATCAACAGATCGTGTTCAACGGTGGCCGGATCTTCTGGACTCGAGATCAGGACGATAGGCTGGCCATCTTCTCCGCGAGCCTTTCGGGGCCGCTGCCTGCCGCGCCTGAGACCCTCCTGGACAGTGAGTGGTTTCCGAGCTCAGGCTGGAGCAATCCGCCGCTCTTGGTAACGAGCACTCACGTCATGCTGCCCATCATTGGTACCATCGATGTCGGCAACGGGTTCGTCGACACGGATGGTTGGGCCACCTTGCGTCGCGATGGCTCCGAGCTGCAGCTCGCCAGGTTTGACCGCTGGTGGCTCGCGTCTCACGGCGCCAACGTCGTCATGCCCGATCCTGACGTGTACGCCTCAGATCCGGTGAGCCGAGAGATCAACCTCACGACGGGAGAGGAGACACCCCGTCCCAACTTCGCTAGCGGCGACGGGTGCGCTTATGACGCCGCGCGGGACGAGGCAGGCTGCGCCGGGTATGGTGTCCGCGCCTACTCCTTCGCGACCGATAGCTCCACGACCATCGTGGAGTCGCCGTCCATTCCGGGCCAGGTATTCGGCACGCCGCGGATCGGCTTCAACAGCAGCCATTGGTTCGTGGGGCATGCCCTGGGGCTCGCCGCCTATCCGCGCGAGGGAGGCGGCAGCGCCACCTACTACCGGAGCATCAATCCAAGCGTGGAAGCCTTCGCAGTGGACGACACGGCTGTCTTCGTGTGCATCGAAAACGACATCGTCCGCGTCTCCCTCGCCGGGCAACCCCGCAGCCGGCGCCCGCGCACTGAGTCGACGGTTACGTTACGTTGCCTTATCTAAGTCGTGGGCTGCCCAGCTCGCTTTGATTGGAGGCCGAATTGCCCTGAAAGCGGGTATGACGCCGCTCGTGAAGCCTCGACCAAAGCCCGCCAGCAACAGGGCCGCGAGCAAAGCAGCCGCGAGCACGAAAGCAGCGCCGCCCGCACGCGCCAAGAAGACGGCGCGGCGCATCGTGCAAAGCGCCACGACGAAGCAGCCCGCGCCCGCAGCGCGCGCCAAGAAGAAGGCAGCGAAGAAGGCGGTCCGCGCGGCCGCGCCGCGCCCGCGCGGCAAGGCCAAACACGGCGATCTCGCGCAGTTGCTCGAGCGCATCCAGCAGGCGATCCCCGATCCGCACGTGGAGTTGCGCTTCCAGGATCCGTGGCAGCTCTTGATCGCGGTGATCCTCAGCGCGCAGAGCACTGATCGCATGGTCAACCTGGTGACGCCCGAGGTCTTCCGGCGCTGGCCCACGCCGGTTGCGCTGGCGGCGGCGCCGCAGGAGGAAGTCGAGGTGGTGGTGAAGTCGACGGGCTTCTTCCGCAACAAGGCCAAGGCCATCCGCGGCGCGAGCCAGATGCTCGTGGAGCGCTTCGGCGGGGCCGTGCCGCGCACGCTCGCGGAGTTGATCGAGGTGCCGGGCGTGGCGCGCAAGACGGCCAACGTGGTGCTCGGCGCAGCCCACGGCCTGGCTTCGGGCATCGTGACCGACACGCACGCGATGCGCGTGGCGCAACGGCTCGGGCTCACACGCGAAGAGACTCCGGAGAAGATCGAAGCCGATCTGTGCCGGCTGTTCCCCGAGCGGCACTGGATCGCGCTCAGCCATCAGCTGGTGCTGCACGGCCGCCACCTGTGCACCGCACGCGCGCCTGCTTGCGAGCGCTGCGCGCTGAACGAGCTCTGCCCGTCGCGCCAGGCGCCGCCCGCTCTTGACTGGCAGGAGCGCGCGCAGGCGGAGGCGGCCGACATGGCCGAACGCAGCCTCGGCTTCTCGCGAGCGCTGGCGCGCGCGAGCGCATAGGCCCCGGGACGCGAGCTCCGGCCGCTGGCATCCGGCGCGGGCTTCGGCTAGCGTCGCGCGCATGGGCGCGAAGGACGGGCAAAACACCGCAGTTTCCGAGATTTTCGATGCGAGCCTCTGGCGCGAGGTCGAAGGCTTTCGCTTCGCCGACATCACCTATCATCGCGCCGTCGATTGCGGCGCGGTGCGCATCGCCTTCGATCGGCCGGAAGTGCGCAACGCCTTCCGACCGCAGACGGTCGACGAGCTGTACACTGCGCTGGAGCACGCCCGCACCTGGAGCGACGTGGGCGCGGTCATCATCACCGGCAACGGCCCTTCGCCGAAGGACGGTGGCTGGGCCTTCTGCTCCGGCGGCGATCAGCGCATCCGCGGCAAAGACGGCTATCAGTATGAGGGCGCGGACGGCATCGATCCGGCGCGCCTGGGCCGTTTGCACATCCTCGAAGTCCAGCGCTTGATCCGCTTCATGCCCAAGGTCGTGATCGCGGCCGTGCCGGGCTGGGCTGTCGGCGGCGGCCACAGCCTGCATGTGGTCTGCGATCTCAGCATCGCCAGCCGCGAGCACGCGCTCTTCAAGCAGACGGACCCGGATGTGGCCAGCTTCGACAGCGGCTACGGCTCCGCGCTGCTCGCGCGCCAGGTGGGCCAGAAGCGCGCCCGGGAGATCTTCTTCATCGGGGACAACTACACGGCGCAACAAGCCTTCGAGATGGGCATGGTCAACGCGGTGGTGCCGCACCGCGAGCTCGAGAGCTTCTCGCTCGACTGGTGCAAGCGCATCCTGCAGAAGAGCCCGACGGCGATCCGCATGCTCAAGTACGGCTTCAACCTGCCCGACGAAGGCCTGGTGGGCCAGCAGCTGTTCGCGGGCGAAGCGACGCGGCTCGCCTATGCGAGCGAAGAGGCCCGCGAGGGTCGCGACGCCTTCCTCGAAAAGCGTCGCCCCGATTTCGCCAAGTTCCCCTGGCACTACTGAGCGCTACAAGTACAGCTTCATCCCAAGATGTGACGGCTCGAACCCGAGCCTCTCGTAGAAGGCATGGGCGCGCGTCCGCCGTGCGTTGCTGGTGAGCTGCACGCGCAAGGCACCGCGCTGGCGTGCGAGCTCGATGGCGAAGCGCATCATCTGCTCGCCGATGCCCTGGCCGCGCTGACTCGAGTGCACGTGCACCGACTCGATCTGCGCGACCAGGCAGCCGCCGTAGCTCAGCTGGCGGATGAAGGTGAGCTGAAACGTGCCCAGCACCGCGCCGTGCCGCTCCGCCACATACACGCTGTTGTCCGGCTGTGCTGCGATTGCGTCGAAGGCCGCGAGCTGACCGGGCCCCGGCGTGACGTGCTCCGGCGAAGAGCGGCCGCCGTGATCATCGGCAAATAGCCCCACGATGGCCGGCACGTCGTCCCGGCGCGCCAGACGGATCACAGCGCTCATGCTGCACATTTTGGCAGCGGCTCGCGCCGCGTCAACAGGGCCTCGCGCCGCTGCGTGACTCCGCCGAGCTGCCTGCCTATAGTCCGCCCATGAGCTCTCTGCGCGCGCCCGCGTTATTGTTTGCCCTGTCCCTTGCAGTGGCCTGCAAGTCGTCTTCTTCGACGGCGCAGCCCAGCGCGGAGAGCGCCCCTGCCGCGGCCGCGCCGCACGCTGCCGGCGCCGACACGCTGCCGGCGGCGCGCATGATCGAGCCGCACTCCGTGACCCAGCTCCCCGAGGGCCGCTCCGGGCTCGGCCCGTTCTCGCTGGCGGTGCCTGCCGACTGGAAGGTGAAGCCCACCGTTTCGGCGATGCGCGCGGCGGAGTTCGAGCTGCCGGCGAGCGGCGGACAGGCGGAGGTGATCGTCTACTACTTCGGCGAGAGCGGCGCGGGCAGCGTGCAAGCCAACGTCGATCGCTGGGTGGGACAGTTCACGCAGCCAGACGGCTCGCCCTCCAAGGACGCGGCGAAGCTCGAAAAAGCGACCTTTGCAGGGCAGGAAGCGAGCATCATCACCGTATCCGGGCACTATGCGGCGCGCGCGATGCCCGGTGGCGAGGCTGTGGACAAGGCGGATCAAACGCTGATGGCAGCGATCGTGCCCAGCCCGAAGGGCCCCTACTACTTCCGACTGATCGGTGATCGCGCGGCAGTGGCGTCTCAAAGCGGCAAGTTCCGCCAGCTGCTCGACTCGCTGAAACTACAGTAGCGCCCAGTAACTTGCGGATTGGGACCCTCTGGGGCACAGTCGCGCGCTGCCGGCTTCAGGCGGAGGGAACCATCCATGCATCTGTCACGCTCTTCCATCAATCGAACCGCCCTCGGGGTGGCTCTATCGTCCGCCGTCGCCTTCTGTGTTGCACCAGTGGCCGCACAGGACGCGCCTGCTGCCAAGCCTGCCGCTGCCGCGGCGGGCACGCCAGCCCCAGCAGCCAAAGGTCCTGCTGCGCCGGCCGCCAGCAAGCACAAGCACTTGCGCGCGTGCCCCCCTCACATCCCGGAAGAGCTGAACCCGCCCGCCGACACCACGCTGGAGCTGGTGCTGCCGGCGAGCGGCGTACAGAGCTACGCCTGCGGCGTCGACAAACCGGGTGAGGCGCCCGACTGGCAACCGAAGGGTCCGCACGCCAACCTGGGTGAAGGCAACAACCTCGTCGGCATCCACTTCGGCGGCCCCAGCTGGCAGCTGCTCGACGGCAGCACGGTCAAGGGCACCAAGATCGCCTCCGCTCCCAGCCCGGACAAGTCCGCCGTGGTC
>Ga0207678_10006635_pt1 | contig 10260 bp, 7 predicted proteins | sample KBSC63metaG_FD_184319 | JGI IMG/M metagenome (GOLD analysis project Ga0207678, IMG submission 184319) | Corn rhizosphere microbial communities from Kellogg Biological Station, Michigan, USA - KBS C6-3 metaG (SPAdes) (version 2) | ecosystem: Host-associated > Plants > Roots > Rhizosphere > Soil ...
GCATGCGGAAGAAAGTGCTTCAGGCTAACCGCAGGCCCCGCAAGGGCTCCAGCGAATAACCAGCTCGACATAAGAACAAATGGCCGGACGTGCCGCATAGGGCGCTCCGGCCATTGGTTGTCTTCATCCAAATTAAGAATCTCCAACCCAACCCGAGAATTGTCATGGGTGGGAATGTACATGCTGAGTCCTGACTTGCGTGCGGAGCGCGACCGTCGTCGGAACTTTTAGCGTGGCGAAGGTGTCTCTTTATCTGGTGTTTAATTGCCCAGCTAACACTAGGGAGCACACAGTTGACAAAAATTATTTCCCTAAATCTCTTGACCGTCCTTATCCTGCTCCTGGGCTTGTCATCCTCAGTCGCGGAGACTCGATACTTCCCGGCAAAGAGTCTGTCAAAAGACACTCAATTGGATCAGTTCCTGGCGACGTGGTATTCGGGGGATTTGAAAGCCCTTAAAGAGCCATCGTTGTTACAAATGGCTAGTTCTCCGCAGACTGAATCTTATCGATTCCTTTGGCTGCGAACGTTCCATCACCCTGTTTCCATACGGTTGGACATCAAGCCGGATGGAAGCAGCGTAGTTACAAAGAAAATTACGAATGGGCGCGGGGGATACGCACCGGGCGCATTGATCGAAAACAGCTCTCGTCCGATGACGACAATACAAACCAAGGACTTTCTCGCAGAAATCAACGAAAGCCAATTTTGGTCAACACCCGCATATCTTTCAACCGTGAACGGGAATGACGGTTCCGAATGGATCATCGAGGGGATCAAGGGCGGCAAATATCACGTTGTAGCGCGGTGGGCGCCTAAGAGTGGGACAGTTTACGAACTAGGCCGGAACTTCCTGTACCTCCTTGGACAGATGATCATCCCGAAGGGAGAACTGTATTAGGGACACGCAAAAGGGCTGCCCGCAGGCAGCCCTTCTGCAAGACGAGACAGCTTACTTCTTGGCTGTAGCAAACCGCTTGTTCACTTCGTCCCAATTCACAACGTTCCACCACGCGGCCAGGTAATCCGCGCGCCTGTTCTGGTACTTCAGGTAGTAGGCGTGCTCCCAGACGTCGTTGCCGAGAATCGGGTAGTTGCCCTGCGAGATCGGGTTGTCCTGGTTCGCGGTCGTCACGACCTTCAGCTTGCCGCCGACAAAGATCAGCCAGCCCCAGCCGGAGCCGAACTGCTTCGTTGCTGCTTCGTTGAACTGCTTCTTCATATCCTCGAACGAGCCGAAGTCCGCCTTGATCTGGTCGGCGATCGCGCCCGTCGGCTCGCCGCCGCCCTTGGGCTTCATGATCTGCCAGAGCATGGAGTGGTTCACATGGCCGCCGCCGTTGTTTCGCACCGTGGTGCGCACATCCTCCGGCACGCTTCCCAGGTCTTTCAGCAGCTCCTCGGGCGACTTCTTGCCCAGTTCAGGGTGCTTCTCCACTGCGCCGTTCAGGTTGGTCACATACGCCTGATGGTGCTTGTCATGGTGCAGTTTCATCGTCGCTTCGTCGATGTAAGGCTCAAGCGCCGCATAGTCATAGGGCAGAGGGGGTAGTTCGTAGGCCACGGTTGTTCTCCTGTCGTTTCTGATGCTTGTCGGTCAGCAAGATGCTGGCCCTGTCGTTTTGTTGGATGCCATCCCCGCTCACCGCGATGCAGCGCGAGCCGGGCTGTCTTAAGGCTGTCTTAGGATCGCGTCTTAAACTGCCTTAGAATTGCTATCTTAAAACTGCCTTAGAATTGCTATTTTAAAATCGCTGTCTTCAAAATCATAGCGCACCCGCAACATTCATCGCTCTTTCACCCGCTCCCATACACCGTTTTCCGCGATTTTGCGTTCTAATGAAGTGCAATGAGTGATCTAGCTGCTTCTTACCGCTGGCTTGACGATGATGGACCTGCCTTTGGCTCTCCCGGTCTCGAACCTCGCTGGACCTCCAGCCAGAAGGACGCAGTTTCCACGGCCTACTCCGCCGCCAGCCGCATCTGGTTCACGCTCTCCCACGGCATCCTCAACGAGATCTACTACCCCACCATCGACCGCCCGCAGACCCGCGACATGGAGCTCCTCTTCACCGACGGCGAGACCTTCTGTCACGAAGAGAAGCGCGACCTCACCTACGACTTCCACTACTTCGATTCCTCTGCTCCCGCCGTCCGCGTCGTCGCCAGCGACCTCAACGGCCTCTACACCGTCACCAAGGAGTTCATCACCGACCCGCACCACCCCGCCGTCCTGATGAACGTCAAGATCACCGGCGACGAGGCCCTGCTCTCCCGTCTCAAGTGCTATGCCCTGCTCGCCCCGCACCTCGACGGCGGCGGCGCCGGCAACTCCGCCCGCTCCGTGGAAGTGGCCGGAAAGCGCTGCCTGCTCGCGTGGAAGAACAACGTCTCCCTCGCCATGGGAGCTGACTGCGGCTTCACCCGTTCCTCCAGCGGCTACGTCGGCACCAGCGACGGCTATCAAAACCTCTGCAAAGACATGAAGATGAGCTGGCAGTTCGGCCAGGCGCTCAACGGAAATATCGCCGTCATGGGCGAGATCGACATCGCCACGCACCGCGAGTTCACCATCGCCATCGGCTTCGGTGATGGCCACCACGGCGCCATCGCTCACATGATGCAGAGCCTCGCCACGCCCTACCCCTTCCATCGCGACCGCTTCCTCGAACAATGGCACCGCACCGCCTCGGTCGACCATCTCTCCTCTGCCTCCACCGATCACGGCGAACTCGCCCGGATCAGCCACAACATCCTTCTCTCGCACGAGGACAAGACGTACTCCGGAGCCTTCATCGCCTCCGCCTCCATTCCGTGGGGAGCGTCGAAGGGCGACTCCGACCTCGGCGGCTATCACCTTGTCTGGACCCGCGACATGGTCGAGACTGCCAGCGCCCTGCTCGCCTGTGGACGTTCCGACGCCATCCTCCACACTGGCCGCACCAGCACCGCGCTCCGCGCCCTTGTCTACCTCGCCTGCACCCAGCGTCCCGACGGCAGCTTCGCCCAGAACTTCTGGATCGACGGCACCCCCTACTGGAGCGGCCTCCAGCTCGACGAGGTGGCCTTTCCAATCCTCCTCGCCTGGCGTCTCTGGAAGATCGGCGGCCTCGGCACCTTCGACGTCTTCCCCTTCGTTGAGCAGGGCGCCGCCTTCCTCGTCCGCAACGCCCCCGTCACCCAGCAGGAGCGGTGGGAGGAAGCCGCAGGCTACTCCCCCTCGACCCTCGCCGCCGTCATCTCCAGCCTCATCTGCGCCGCCGATATTACGCGCGCACGCGGCTCCGAAGAACTCGCCGCCTACTTCGAGTCCTACGCCGACTGGCTCGAAGCGCATCTCGACGAGTGGACCACCACCAAAGACGGCATCCTCCACCCCGACATCAAATACCACTACATCCGCATCACTCCCCCGGCACCCGGCGAGCCTTTCTACAATCCCGACGTCCCCGTAGGCAGTCTTCGTCTCTCCAACCGCGGCCCCGGCGAGCGCGACGTCTTCGAGGCCCGCGAGATCATCGACGCCGGCTTCCTCGAGCTCGTCCGCTTCGGCATCCGCCGCCCCGACGATCCCCTCATCGTCGATTCCCTGAAGGTCGTCGATCTCCACCTCAAGATCGAAACCCCCTACGGCCCCTGCTGGCGTCGCTACAACCACGACGGCTACGGCCAGAAGAAAGACGGCGGCCCCTACGAAGGCTGGGGACAAGGTCGCGCCTGGCCTCTGCTCAGTGGGGAACGCGCCCACTACGAGCTTGCCGCCGGCCGCAGCCCCGCCCCCCACATCACCGCCATCGAGCGCTTCAGTTCTACCGGGCGCATGCTGCCCGAGCAGATCTGGGATCGCCAGGACCTGCCCGCCCAGGGAATGTACCTCGGCCGCTCCGCCGGCTCCGCCCAGCCCCTCGTCTGGGCCCACTCGGAGTACCTCAAGCTCCTCTGCTCCGTTACGGAAGGCCACGTTGTCGACCTCCTCCCTAACGTCGCCTCCCGCTACGCTGTTCCTAAAGACAAGCGCACCTTTACCAATCACCTCGAAATCTTCCAGCTCAATCGTCCCATCTCCGCCGTCCCCGCTGGCTACACCCTGCGCATCGTAGATCCCGAGCACTTCCGCATCGTCTACACCCGCGACAACTGGGCCACCACCCTCAACCTCGTTTCCCGAGCCGTCGGTTTCTCCGGTTCCTTTGTTGACATCCCCACCACCCCCCAGCAGACCGGCACGATTGTCTTCACCATCTGCTGGCCGGGTCAGAACCAGCAGAACCAGCAGGATCGCTGGCTCGGCAGAAATATCGAAGTCTCCCTCATTCCGCAGCCCTCTCCCGCCAAACCCAAGCCCTGAGGATGCGCCCACCCCCGCACCGCTTGTACACTGGTACAGATAGGCCAAAATTACATAAAAACAGAGCCGCTGCCACGCGCGCGTCTCCCCATAAGGAAAAGAATGAGCGACCAGCAAGATCAACAGCACGAGATAGACCAGCTCTCCATCAACGCCCTCCGCTTCCTCGCCGTCGACGCCGTTGAAAAAGCCAAGTCCGGCCACCCGGGAGCGCCCCTCGGCTGCGCCCCCATCGCTTATCTGCTCTACCACAAGCTCATGAAGCACGATCCGGCCGATCCGAAGTGGATCAACCGCGACCGCTTCATTCTCTCGAACGGCCACGCATCGGCGCTGCTCTATGGCTCGCTGCACCTCTCCGGCTACGACCTGCCGATGTCGCAGCTCGAGCAGTTCCGCCAGTACGGCTCACACACCCCCGGCCACCCGGAGTACGGCGAAGCCCCCGGCGTCGAAGTCACCACCGGGCCGCTTGGGCAGGGCTTCGGCATGGCCGTCGGCATCGCCACGGCAGAGAAGCACCTCGCCGCCGTCTACAACCGCGACGCCCACAAGATCGTCGACCACTTCACCTACGTCCTCTGCGGCGACGGTGACCTGATGGAAGGCATCTCGCACGAGACCGCCTCGCTCGCCGGTACGCTCAATCTCGGCAAGCTCATCGTCCTCTACGACGACAACCTCATCTCGCTCGACGGGCCTACCGAGCTCAGCTATACCGAAGATGTCACCGAGCGTTTCGAGGCTTATCACTGGCACGTCCAGATGGTGCACGACGGCAACGACCTCGTCGCTCTCGAAGCCGCCATTCACGCCGCCCAGGCCGAGACGACGCGCCCGTCGCTCATCCGCGTCCGCACCGTCATCGGCTTCGGCAGCCCCAAGGCCGGCACCAGCAAGGTCCACGGCGAGGCTCTCGGCGCGGAGAACGTCAAGGCCACCAAGAAGAACCTCGGCTGGCCCGAAGACAAGAGCTTCTACGTCCCCGACGAAGCCCGCGCCAACTGGGACACCGTCAAGCCTCGCGGCAAGAAGGCCCACGAAGCCTGGAACGCCGACTTCGCCGAGTACAAGACCGCCTACCCGGAGCCCGCAGCCGAGTTCGACCGCGTCGTCTCCGGCAAGCTCACCGCAGGCTGGGAGAAGAAGATCCCCGTCTTCCCGACCGACAAGCCCGTAGCCACGCGCAACGCCGGTCAGGTCGTCATGAATGCCATCGCCGGAGTCGTTCCCGAACTGTTCGGCGGCGCGGCCGACCTCACCGCCTCCACCAAGACCATCTTCAAGGATTCGCCCAGCTTCCACGTCGATCCCAAGGGCCGCAACGTCTTCTTCGGCGTCCGCGAGTTCGGCATGTGCGCCATGGTCAACGGGATGGCCGCGCATGGCGGTCTCATCCCCTTCGGCTCCACCTTCTTCGTCTTCTCGGACTACGCCCGCCCCGCCATCCGTCTGGCTGCGCTTATGTCCGTCCACTCGCTCTTCGTCTTCACGCACGACTCCGTCGGCCTCGGCGAAGACGGCCCCACCCACCAGCCGGTCGAGCATCTGATGGCGCTCCGCGTTATTCCGCAGCTCACCGACTTCCGCCCCGCCGACGCCAACGAGACCGCCGCCTGCTGGCAGCTTGCGCTTGAGCGCAAGAGCGCCAGCTTCATGGCTCTCTCCCGCCAGGACCTCCCCGTCCTCGACGCCGAGAAGTACAAGATCCACGAAGGCGTGAAGAAGGGAGCTTACGCTCTCGATGCCAGCGGCAAGCACATCATCCTCATCGCCACCGGCTCCGAGGTCTCCGTCATCCTCAAGGCCGCCGAAGAGCTGAAAGCCGCGGGCATCAATGCCTCTGTCGTCTCCATGCCCAGCTTCAAGATCTTCGACGAGCAGGAGCAGTCCTACAAGGACCAGCTGTTCCCGGAGAACACCCCCAAGCTCGCCCTCGAAGCCGGAGCCACCCTCGGCTGGTACAAGTACATCGGCCACAACGGAGCCGTCATCGGCATCGACCGCTTCGGCGCCTCGGCCCCCGGCCCCATCGCCCTGGAGAAGCTCGGCATCAGCGTCGCGCATGTCGTCGAGCAGGCGAAGAAGCTGGTCAAAAAGTAATCAACAGCGGGGTGCAGCATTCAGCTTCACCCCGCTTCAAAGCCGCATAGCCCACCGCATCCGCGTCGAATTTCATGTTTCTGCATCCAAAAAGGTAGAGGCCTCATGAAAATCGCCTCCCACCGCGACCTCTCCTCAAGGAGCCGGTAATTCGCTATGACACAAGATCATCCCACTCGCGTCTGGTTCATCACAGGTTGTTCCACCGGTTTCGGCCGCCTGCTTGCCGAAGAGGTCCTCAAGTCCGGCGGCAAGGTCGTCGCCACCGCGCGCAACGTGGAACAGGTCGTCGACCTTGAGCGGAAGTTTCCTGCGTCCGCAAAAGCTCTCCCTCTTGATGTAACCGACTTCGCACAGATTGACAGGACCGTCGCCGCAGGCATCGAGCACTTCGGACACATCGACGTCCTCGTCAACAATGCGGGCTACGGAATCGCCGGAGCCATCGAAGAGGTCTCCGAACCGGAGTCGCGCACCCTGTTCGAGACCAACGTCTTCGGCCTCCTCCGTGTCACTCAGGCTGTACTCCCGCATCTGCGCCAGCGCCGCAGCGGCCACATCCTCAATCTCTCCTCGGTCGCCGGATTCGTCAGCACGGCCGGAATGGGTTATTACAACGCCACGAAATTCGCAGTGGAGGGCCTATCGGAGGCGCTCGCCGCCGAACTGGCTCCTCTCGGCATCCACGTTACCCTCATCGAGCCCGGCCCTTTCCGCACCGACTTCCTTGGACGTTCCGGCAAGCTTGCAGCTCTCCGCATCCCGGACTATGACGCCACTGCGGGCAAGGCTCGCATCTACTACGTCGATCAGGTCGGCAAGCAGAAGGGCGATCCTCTCCGTGCTGTCGAGGCCATGATCAAAGTCGTCGAATCTCCCAACCCGCCGCTTCGTCTACTCCTCGGGCTCAATGCACTCCAGCGCGTCCGCGCAAAGATCGACAACTGGCAAAAGGAGATTGCCGCGTGGGAGTCCGTCACCATCGGCGCAGACTTTCCGGAGGGCGAGTGACCTCCGCGCCTGAGATCAAAACCATCTTCTGGGATATTGGCGGCGTCCTGCTCACCAATGGCTGGGACAGCGGCCAGCAGACTCGCGTCCTCACCGCTCTCGGCGTCGATCTCCCCGCCTACGAGGCCGTCCACGACGACGTCAACTACTACTGGGAGCGCGGCCTCATCAGCGCACAGGACTTCTTCGAGCAGACCGTTCTCGAAACCAACCCGCAGCTCCATCTCACCTTCGACCACCTCTGGCAACTCGTCTGCGCCGAGAGCAAAGTCCTCCACCCTGAGTGCTTCGACATCCTCGCCGCACTCAAGCGCTCCGGCAGCTACCGCCTCGCCACACTCAACAACGAGAGCCGCGAACTCAACGTCCACCGCCTCGACGCCTTCCATCTCCGCGCGTTCTTCGACTACTTCATCTGCTCCGGCTACGTCCATGAGATGAAGCCGCTCCCAGACATCTATCGCGCCGCTATCGACATCTCAGGCTTCGCACCCGAGACCGCGCTCTTCATCGACGACAAGCAGGAGAACTGCTCCGCCGCCCGTGCGCTCGACATGCAGGCCATCCGCTTCGAATCGCCCGCGCAACTCCGCGCCTCACTCACCGAACTCGGCATCGCCGTCCAGCAGAACGTTTAGCAGGACGTCTGTCAGGAAAGAAGGATCACCATGGAACTAGGAATCATTGGTCTCGGCAAGATGGGCTTCAACATGGCGGAGCGTCTCCGCCTCGCCGGCCACAAGGTTGTCGGCTTCGACTTCAACAAGGACGCCACCGCCCGGCTCACTGCCACCGGCTCGCTCGGCGTCAACTCCCTCGAAGACCTTGTCAGGAACCTCGCTGCTCCGCGCGCCATCTGGATCATGGTTCCCTCCGGCGACCCCGTCGACCAGACCATCGCCAACCTCGAACCCTTTATGCAGAAGGGCGACACCTTCATCGACGGCGGCAACTCCAACTACAAGGACACGCAGCGCCGCCACGCGCAGGAGACCGCCAAGGGCTTCCACTTCGTCGACTGCGGCACCTCGGGCGGCGTCTGGGGACTCAAGGAGGGCTACAGCCTCATGATCGGCGGCGACAAGGAACCCGTCGAGCGCCTCACTCCCATCTTTGAAACTCTCGCCCCCGGCAAGACCGAAGGCTGGGGACACGTCGGCCCGTCCGGCGCAGGTCACTTCGTCAAGATGGTCCACAACGGCATCGAGTACGGCCTCATGCAGGCCTACGCCGAGGGCTTCTCCATCCTCAAGGCAAAAGCGCCTCTCAACCTCGACCTCAATCAGATCGCTCACATCTGGCAGAAGGGCTCGGTCGTCCGCTCCTGGCTGCTCGACCTCACCGCCGATGCCCTCGACAAGAACCCAACTCTGGACGGCCTCGAAGCCTGGGTGCCCGACTCCGGCGAAGGCCGCTGGACCGTCACCGAAGCCATTGATCTCAACATCTCCGCCCCGGTCATCACCGAGTCGCTCATCCGACGCCTCCGTTCCCGCGAAGAGAACAACTTCACCGATCGCATGATCTCGATCATGCGCGGAGCCTTCGGCGGCCACGACGTCAAGAAGCTCTAGCCGCCGAAGCGATATAACTGGGATCACGCCCAGCCATCACAACGACATCCAAGTACGAGAGGTACATCATCATGCCGACCACTGAAGAACTCCACGTCACACCCGTTGCAGCGCCCGCCACTCCGCAACCCGAGCGTATCCCCGACTCCTGCATCGTCGTCATCTTCGGCGCATCCGGCGACCTGACCAAGCGCAAGCTCCTGCCCGCGCTCTACCACCTCGACCAGTCCGGCCTCCTTCCTGAGACCATCTCCGTCGTCGGCGTAGCCCGCCGCCCGCTCCAGGAGACCTTCGCCGCCGACATGAAGGAAGGCATCATCGCCGGAGGCGGCGTCGAAGAGTCCGACCCCAAGCTCGCCCCCTTCATCAGCAGAATCCAGTACCACGCGATGAACTTCGACGACGCCGCGGGCTACGATGCACTCAACCAGCTCCTCACCTCCATCGATAAAAAGTCCAACACCTGCGGCAACCGCCTCTTCTACCTCGCCACGGCACCCGAGTACTTCTCCGACATCGTCAAATTCCTCGGCGAACACGGCATGGCCAAGCCCGCGGCCTGCACCGACGGTAGCGACAAACGGCCCTGGGTCCGCACCATCATCGAGAAGCCCTTCGGCCACGACCTCGCCAGCGCCCGCGCACTCAACGACGAAGTCAACAAGGTCTTCGACGAAGACCAGATCTTCCGCATCGACCACTACCTCGGCAAGGAGACCGTGCAGAACATCCTCGTCTTCCGCTTCGCCAACGGCATCTTCGAGAACGCCTGGAACCGCAACTACATCGACCACGTCGAGATCACCGCTGCCGAGTCCATCGGCATCGAAGGCCGCGGCCCCTTCTACGAGACCGCTGGCGCCCTTCGCGACGTCGTGCAAAATCACGTCATGGAGCTGCTCAGCTTCGTCGCCATGGAGCCGCCCGTCTCCTTCGAGGCCGACGCCGTCCGCGCCGAAAAGGTCAAGGTTTGGAAGGCCATCCAGCGCATCCACCCCGCTGATACCGTCCGCGGCCAGTACGGTCCCGGCACCGTCGACGGCCAGCACGTCATCGGCTACCGACAGGAGGATCGCGTTCACCCGCGCTCGCAGACCGAGACTTATGCCGCCCTTCGCCTCGAGATCGAGAACTGGCGCTGGGCCGGAGTCCCCTTTTACATCCGCGCCGGCAAGCGCCTCGCCAAGCGCGTCACCGAGATCACCATCCAGTTCAAGCAGCCG
>Ga0207678_10006637_pt1 | contig 10259 bp, 10 predicted proteins | sample KBSC63metaG_FD_184319 | JGI IMG/M metagenome (GOLD analysis project Ga0207678, IMG submission 184319) | Corn rhizosphere microbial communities from Kellogg Biological Station, Michigan, USA - KBS C6-3 metaG (SPAdes) (version 2) | ecosystem: Host-associated > Plants > Roots > Rhizosphere > Soil ...
CGCAGGATCCCGGCGCAGGTCATCGGCGGTAGGCGGGTCCACTTCCGGACCGGCGACACGTGCAGTACCGGACTGCTGCCGGCCGTAAAGCAGTCCATCACTCGCACACCTCCTCGCCCCATCTAGCGGTTTTCAAAACCACTATGCGGTTGGACGGTACGGATCGAAGGATGGTGCGTCAAGGGCCGCCGTCGGCACGCTCTCTGGTCCGCTGCCGCCTGCGGGAGCAACGATGCCCATCCGCCCGGGCGCTGACTCGACCGCTTCCATGGCCGGACGACACGACCGATGGCCGGGCACAGACCTTCGTAGAGATCCGCTCCTGAGTCCTCGACCCGGGTGGGCGGCTAGCGCGGCGCGGTCGCCGCTGACCATGCGCTGGGAGACCGCGGGCACGACGATCGTGCGGATCACGGCGACTCGACTCATCCGGGGCGGGCGGCGAGCTTTACCAATGCGGGCGCTGCACTCGCCGAATTCCTGACGGGCGCAAGCCGTGCTGGCGGCCTCTGGAGCGGCTCAAGCCCTGCCTGTCAGCGGCAAATCATCGCCACCAACTGCGATTGCGCAGCCGCTAGTGGCGGTGACCGTTCACCGCATCGTCATTTCGAATCGTCGAGTAGCCCCGTTCACCTCAGAGCTCAGGCGTTTGTTCGACCACTGTTCTCTCAAGGCGGGATGCCTGCAGCTCGCCGAGCTTATTACCTCGGTCTTCAGTTGTTAACCATTGGCTGGTCATCATTGCGATTGATCGACCGCATAGCCGAGATGGCGGGAGATCGTCAGGCCTGCGGCTGCGACAGTCGGACCGAGGGTCGATGCCGCTTGGGCGGTGATCCTCGAACTGGGGCCACCGATAGCGATCGCACCGGCGATGAGGCCGACCGAGTCGAAGATCGGTGCAGCCAGGGAGTTGAGCCCGGACTCTCGCTCCTCGGCCGTGAACAGCCAGCCCGTTGTACGAACGGTTTCGATCTGCGCGTCGAGCTCAGCACGGTCGGTTGGCGTGTGCTCGGTGTAGGCGCTCAGCCCGCCCTGCAACGCGGCAGTCCTCGCGGCGGGGTCGTACGCCATGAACACCTTGCCCGCCGCTCCAGCATGCAAAGGCATGACCTGCCCGACATAGCCGTTGTAGATCACGGAGAGACGGGACAACGCCACGCAGACGTTCACCCGGCTGACGCCGTGACGCACATAGATTCCCGTCGTTTCCTTGGTGATATCACGGATCTCCTCCACGACCGGACCGCCGACTGCGAGCAAATCAGACGCCGCCGCGGCGGGAGCTGTCCATACCATCACGCGCAAACCGAGCTGGTAGTCGTTGCCATCGCGCTGCAGTAGCTCTTGGGCAACCAGCGTCCTGACAAGCCGCGCCACGGTCGTGGCAGGCAAGCCGGTGATTCGACGTATGTCGCCGATCTGGAGCCGGGGCTGCCGACGGGTGAAGCAGTCGAGGACCTCGCATGCCCGCTCGAGCACTCGTACGGAGCTCTCCTCCGCCATCTTCCTCCCACCGTCATGCGGATCAGGAAACCACCATGCGGGGGTGATCATAGCGGGCCGGCCGCACACCGGCCGGAACGACATCTCAAGACGAAGCTTGACACCTCCATAGGAGGCCTTGACGGTCGCCCCGTCTGGCGGTCTTGGAACCGCCAGACGGTTCAAGATGGTGCGGATCAACGCGGCCACCATCCCACCTTCTGCGCGTGGAGGTCGGCCTTGCGAGTGCGCGACTCGGGGCTCGTGTAGAGGTCGATCTCTTCCTCGATGCGCGACTCGCCGTAGGTCATGTGGCAGTGCGCGTCGATGAGGCCGGGCATCACGGTACGTCCGGTGGCGTCGATCTCACGCAGCGTCTCACCACGCGGCACGCTCTCGCGCAGGGCGCCGTCGCCGACCGCGTGTACGAAGCCGTCCCGCACCAGCACCGCGGTCTCGGGTGCGGGTGGGTTCCCCGCGCCGTCGACGACGATGCCGTGCGAGATCAACAGCCGGCTGGACACCATGCCGGGCCCTTCCCTCGTCGGTACGGCCTGGTCGGCCGAGGTGGCGAGAACGGTGCCTCGCCGGTCGACGCGGCGGAAGGACCAGCGTGAACGGAAGCGAAACGGCCGGGGTGTGCGCGCGGAAGGGCATCGGGGTCGCTCTCCCACCCGGGCGGTGACCGGATGTTCGTGACCGACCTCGGCGGGAGCCTCTCCGTCGGTGCCATGGACGGGTCGCACTGGCGCGAAGTCCTGCTCGTCCAAGGCAAACCTCACCGGCATCGCCTACACGACGTCGCCGCCGAAGCGGACGGGTTGTTGCCCGAGGACGAGGGGTCGCCGTGGCCCTGATTCAGGATGCGTACTCGGTGGAGGGCTCGGTGGCGTACCTCGTCCAGACCGCCGCCACCGAGTCGGGCGTCATCGGCTGCCCGGACTCCATCATCGCCTTGAGATCGCGGAAGTACTGCACGTACAGATCCGGCGTGAAGGTGCACAGCATGATCGCTGGCTCGTCTCCGGGATTGGCGAAGGTGTGCGGTGCGCCGGGCGGCACCAGGACCCAGGTGCCGGGTCGGGCGTCGTGGTCGTCGTGCCCGACGGTGAACCGCACGGTGCCCGTGATGACGTAGAAGCCTTCGTCGTGCTGGGCGTGGCGGTGCTGCGTCGGGCCGGGGGTGTGCGGCGGAATCGTGAGCTCGGCCATCCCCAGGCGGTGGTCGGTGTTGCCACCGTTCTCGAGGATGCGGATCTGTGACGGCCCGCTGGCGATGATCTCGCCTTCGCCGGGTCCGACGATCGACACCGGAACCATGGAGCTTCCTCCGATCGATGATCACCTTTGTGAGCTCTGCGCTCGCGGTCCATCGTGCTGACGGCGCGACCGGGGACCAACACCGTTCGGGTTGTGCAGCGATACCCGGCAGATATCGTTGACGGGGTGGAGATCCGCGAGCTGCGGTGTTTTGTGGCCGTCGCTGAGGAGTTGCACTTCGGCCGCGCTGCCGAGCGCCTGGGAATCGCCCAGCCGCCGCTGTCACGGACGATCACGCTGCTGGAGCGGCGGCTCGGGGTGGCATTGCTGGAGCGCACCAGCCGCAAGGTGACGCTGACCGACGCGGGCGCGGTGCTGCTGGCCGACGCGCGCGCGATCCTGGGTGCGCTGGCCGCCGCCGAGCGTCGCACCCGTCGTGCCGGCGCGGGCGTCCCGCGACTGGTGCTGGCCGCCAAGGCCGGTGCCGCCGGTGAGCTGCTGGCGAAACTGCTCGACGCCTATGCGGCGGAACCCGGCGCGGTGCCCGTGGAGCTGGCCCTCGGCGAGGCGAAGGAGCAGGAAAGGCTGCTGCGCGACGGGCAGGCAGACGTGGCGCTGCTGCACCTGCCGTTCGACTCGGCGGTCGGATTCGACACCGAACAGGTGGCCACCGAGGGCCAGGTCGCGATCCTGCCGGCCACCCACCCGCTCGCCGCCCGCGACCGGGTGCGCACGGACGAGGTCGCCTCGCTGCCCGAGCTGCCGCTCGCGCGCTACGCGGGCGCCGAGGGTGCGTACCCGGACGGACCCGGCGCCCAGGCGCGCAGCCTCACCCAGCTCCTGCAGATGATCGCGCTGGGGCGGACCGCGGCGGTGCTGCCCGAGTCGGTGGCCGCCGACCTGCGCGCTGACCTGGCCGCCGTGCCGGTGATGGACGCGCCCGTGGTCACCACGGTGATCGCGTGGCCACCGCACAGCCGATCCCGCGAGGTCGCCGACCTGGTACGGGTCGCCACGCGGCTCTAGCGGCCCAGCCGTTCGGCGGCCCCTTGAACCACACCGTGGCGGCCGGCCCCTCGGCGAGTCGTTGGCGATCCGCAGCCCACCACGCTCAGGCTCCTCACCGATGCCAGGCTGCGCAGCGGCGATCTCTACCTGGACCTGGGGTGCGGGGGCGACCACGTCGCACTGGACATGGCCCGCATCGTTGGGCCGGCCACTGCCCGCAGGTCGTTTCGGGCGTCCCTGCTCGCCCGCCGCTGGTCGATCTGAACCAAGTTCACCAGTGTCTTCGCGGTGGGGAAGCCGCGATCAGGTGATGTCGTTGCCGATGGCACAGGTCCGCACGAGGCAGGTAGACGGGCAGGGAAACGGGAGCACGCTGCAGCGTCGGACCTGATACTGCACCGCCCACGGGATGACCAGGGCTAGCCTGACCCGCGAGTGAGGCCGGTCGAGACGCGGGCCTGACCGTTCGGCAGGAAGGCCTCACGCATGACGTTGCGGGCGGTCGTGATCGGTGGTGGGCTCGGCGGGACCGCAGCGGCGGTTGCGCTCACCCAAGCCGGGATCGACGTGCGGGTGTACGAGCAGGCGGCGCGCTTGGCCGAGGTCGGCGCCGGAGTGTCGCTGGCCCCGAACGGGCTGCGGATGCTGCAACGGCTCGACGTCGGCGATGCGGTCGCCCGACTGGGCGCGCGGCACGTGGCGACCCAACTCAGGCTGTCTGACGGGCGGCCCGCCGACTACCGGCCACATCAGTTCGCCCGCGCGGGAGCAAACGTCGGCATTCACCGCGCCGATCTGCTCGCCCTGCTCGTGGAGCAGTTGCCGCCGGGCACGGTGCGTACCGGACACCGCTGTACGGGGTTTCGTCAGGAGGGCGGACAGGCCGTGGTGAACTTCGCCAACGGGGCATCCGACACGGCCGATGTGGTGATCGGGGCGGACGGCATCCATTCGGTGATGCAGGGCTTCGTCGTCGAACCGGCGGACCCGGTGTTCTCCCGCGTGCTCGCCTACCGCGGCCTGGTACCCAGCGTTGAGGGCTACCCGGCAGGCACCCTGCGGATGTGGGTCGGCGAGGGGAAGCACTTCCTGGTCTTCCCGGTGCGGGCGGGCCGACTTCTCACGTACGTCGGCTTCGTCAACTCGACTACCGCGGTCCAGGAGTCGTGGTCAGCCCGGGGCGACCCGGCTGCGTTGACCGCGCACTTCCAGGGCTGGGACCCGCTGATCGGGGAGATCATCGCCGCGATCAGCGGTCCCGGCGGTAGCGGATTCCAATGGGGACTGTATGACCGCGCGCCACTGGCCCGGTGGAGCGATGGACGACTCACGCTGCTCGGCGACGCGGCGCACCCGATGCTGCCGCACCTCGGGCAGGGCGTGAACCAGGCACTCGAGGACGCCGTGGCGCTGGCGACACTGTTGGGCGCCTGCTTCGATCCGGCCGGGATTCCGCGGGCGCTGGCGCTCTATGAGCAGCTGCGGCGGGAGCGCACGGCGCGCGTCCAGCTCGGTTCGCGACGCAACGGGGCAGGCTACGACAGCTCCGGTGGTGCGCTGACCGACCGGCGATGGATCTACGAGTACGACGCGCAGGCCGAGGCCGTTGCGATCGCATGAACCATGTTTCCGGGGGGCAGGGCGTAGCACGCTTCGAGAAGCGAGCACGCCCGCGGCAGCGCTGCATCGCCTCGACGGAACGCTCGGAATGGGCGAGACGATCTGTACCCCCCGGTCGGACCCGCCAGGCCCACCGCGACCGTCCCGTCGCTCCAGTGATGTCCGCCGCGGAAACACCCGAGGCGTCGTCCGCGCAGCGTGGGCCGACGTGTGGCGCGGGTGTCCGGCCACCTGTGGGGTACCAGAAGGCGGTCCTGGGTCGCTGACCAGCGGTTATTGCGGTCGGACATGATCCTGTCGGGGTTCAAGAAGTCGGCCGCGGCACATGACCAGCAGGTTCAGGCTGCGGGCTCGTACTCGCTGATCAGGCCGCCGAGGACGGGCCGACGCCGAACCGGGCCGTGGACCGGCTTTGGAACAAGCGCATCCGGTCGTGGCGGACGAAGTTGCAGCGCTCGTGCGGCCTCCTCGCGTTGTAGTGCGCGGCAAACCCGGCAAGCACCCGGCGCAAATGCCGCTCGCCGAAGATCAGCATCCGGTCGGTGACCTCGGTCCGCACGGTCAGCACGAACCGTTCGGCGAAGCAGTTCGCCCGCGGACACCGCGGCGGAATCCTGACCACCCTCGACGCCCGCGTCCGCCAGGACCGCGTCGAACGAGGCCGTGAACTGCCCGGCCCGATCGCGGACCAGGAACCGAAACCGGGCGGCACGGTCGCCGAGATCCATGACGAGGTTACGGGCTTGCTGCGTGGTCCACGGCCCGTCGGGATGCCCGGTCACGCCCAGCACGTGCACGTAGCGGTCGCCGACCTCGAGCGCGAACAGCACGTAGAGCCGTCGACGTGGAAGAGGTCGGCCCGGCAGGGGGACGACATCACCGTCGAACGCCACGGTGATCCGTGCGTGCTCCAACAACGCGTTGCGCAGCACAGCGGCGCTGATGCGATCCAGGACGTCGAGAGGATCATCCACCGGCCGCAAGGTGATGCCGGGGCGTCAGATACGGATCAGCATCCGCAGCTGAAGCAGCCACGGACGAAGATCAGACTGCCCACCCCCGGCCTCGCTATAGCTGCCCTAGATGTCCGATCTCGATCCTGGCCGTCGGCTGTAACGAGTTCCGAGGACCGGATGAAAGTCATCTGATGATCGACTGTCTGGGAGGAGCCCGGCGACAGGTGCGATTGCCGTCGCCAGCGTGACGGCGGCAGGGCCGGACGGACGTGATGGGGGCTCGGTTGTGGACTTCTTCATCAGCGTTGACGCTGGGTGGCGCGGTGGATCGCAGTGGACTTAGAGCGGGCGGGCTAGCGCGACGACCCGGCCCGTCCACGTACGATCGCTATCCCGCTCGGCGCTGATGGTGGAGGCACACGATGGGCTGCTCCAGAACGCTGTTCGGGGTCCGCGGCGACATCCCGCAGCGGGCTGTCCTTGAGCAGCTGCGAGTGCAGCGCGGTAACGCCCTCGAAGCGTGACTGCCGACCGTGGGCAGGTGCGCCGTGCGCACGCTCTTGCCGCCGTCCTTACCGATCAACGACATCCGCCGCACCCGTTCGTCGCCGGAAACCGCATGCGCCCAGGGCCACGAGGAGCGGAGGCCCCCCTCCTTCTTGGCATCAGAGCCTCACAGTCCACGTCGGCCGTGATCGTCGAGCATGTCGGTGACGGCGATGCGGGCCGAGGATGCGCATCCTGCGGTGAATCCGTAGAAGGGGCCGAAGTCGCGGGTGGAGGCGAAGCCGGTGAGGTACAACCCGGCCACCGACGTCTCGAAGCCCTCACTCAGGTCCGGGAAACCGTCGGTGATCGATAGCTGGTCGACGACGCCGGAGAGGTAGGGGACCCGGGTCACGTCCGCGCGGTATCCGGTGGCGAAGACGACGTGGTCGGCGGCCAGCACGGTGGCGTCCGAGAGCGTCAACTTGACGCTCGGGCCATCCGCGGTCACTTCGGTCACCTCGGTGTGGGGATGAGGGGTGACCACGCCGGGGGTGAGGCGCGGCGCGAGCCAGGGCTCGAGCGTGAGGCGTCCCACCTGCCAGAATTCGGCGGCGATGGCCTGCTGTTGGTCGGCCGGGAGTCGCCGCCACCAGCCCCGGTGGGCGAGCGTCGATGCGATGTAGTCGTCGACGAAGCCCCAACTGACCTCGGCGAAGTCCGGCACGGGGTGGCGGTGCACAACGTCGACGTGCTCGGCGCCGTGCTCGCCGAGCAGGGCCGCCCACTCGTAAGCGCTCTGGCGACCACCGATGATCACCACCCGGGCGTCCGCGAGGTGGTCGAAGGAGACGATGTCGCTGGTGTGCCCGCGCCGCGCCGCCGGCACCTGGGTGTGCCACGCGGGCAGGTTCGCGAAGTGCCGGGCGCCCGGTGCGGCCAACACCTTCTCCGCGACGATCGTCGAGCCGTCCTGCATCGTGGCGACGAACAACCCATCGGCCGTTGCCAGGTCGCGGACCAGGCGCTGGTCGACGTCAAGTCCCTTGCCGCGGCGGAACCAGTCGGTGTAGTCGAGGTAGACCCCGATGGGGATCGGGTCGCAGTCCTCGGGTCGCAATCCCCGGTCCGCGAAGTAGGCCTCGAACGTGTGCTCGCCGCCGGCGTCGAGGTGCCAGTCCGGCCCGGATCGGAGGAACATGTCGGCGGGCATGTGCTCGCGCCAGAACGCCATCGGGTGACCGACGACGTGGGCGTCGATCCCGTTGTCGCGGGCGAACGCGGCCACGGAAAGGGCGTAGGGCCCCGCGCCGATCACCAGCAGATCCGTCTGAGCTGCCACCACGTCCCCCGAGCGTTGGCCGTCGAGCACCCGCGTGCCGTGACGTCCTGTGGTCGATACCGCAGGCGGGTCGAGAATGGTCATCGTCGTTCTCCTTCTGAGGTGGTCGAGCGTTTTGCTCGCCACGGAGAACTCTGCTGTGCGTCCCGGCCTTGGGCTGTCGGTACGACGGCCGACGAGGGGGTGGATTCACCTGTCGGGCGATCGGGGGAGCCGTTGTGTCGCCGCCCGGGCGCTGCGGCCTCCCGTGTCAGTCGGGGATTGTCGGCAAGAGCAGGTGTGAGCGGTGCGCGCCGCCGACGTGGATGGTCGCGCCTGCGGCGGGGTGTCGGTCGTTCGGGTCGTTGTGGGCGAAGTTCGCCAGGTCGTCGTCGTCGCTGACCAGCTCCAGCCGAAGCCGCTCGCCCGGTGCGAGCGTGATGCTCGTCGGCCAGATCTCCACCTCCAGCAGCGTCGGTTCCCCGGGCGGAAGCGGCTGCGGGTTGAGGTGGGTGTGCCATGGGCGGTACGGCTCGGAGCGCACCGGGTCAAGCTCGCGGTGCGAGGCGCGCAGCCACCCGATCGCCATCGGCATCGGTCCGCCTTGCGGGCCGATCGCGGGGATCGGTTCGCCGTCGGCGTCGAGGTGCTGCAGTCGGACGAGGACGTCGAGGTCCTCACGGTCACTGGAGACCCACAGCCGTAACGCGACCGGGCCGGTCAGCTCCAGCGGCGCGTCCACGGACGCGGTCGCGAAGCGCGCCGGGTAGCGCAGCGTGGCCTCGTCGTTCGGAGCTTCCCACGCCAGCCCTCCGCCACCATCGGCGTTCAGATAGAGCTCCCGCCAACGGGTGCGCGCCAACGGGAAGTCGGTCTCGTCGCGCCATGCCATCTGCCTGCCGTGGCGGATGGCGAGGCGCACCGGGGCAACACCGTCCATGCGATCGTCCCGGCCCTTCAGGAAGCGGTCGAGGAACCGCAACTGCAACTCCTGGGCCCAGTCGGCGTAGTACGGGTCGATGTGCGTGCCCGTGTGCACCACCAGCCACTTGTGCTGCGAGGCGGCCCAGCGCCAGCCCTCCACGTTCCCGCGCAGGTGAAGGTGCAACGCGCCCCAGTTGCCCGCCGACAGCAGCGGCACCGACACCCGATCCAGATCGGTGTTGCGCACGGCGTGGAACTCGTCGAGCAGCGGATGGCGAGGCAACTGCTCGCGCCAGTCCGCGCCCTCCGCGCCGTTGCGTTGCGGCTCGATCTGCAGCTTCCACCAGAACTCGATGAACCCGTTGGAGTAAAGCCCACCCTGGTAGGCGGCTTCCCGGTAGAAGTCCGTCAGCCCCTCCCACGCCACCACGGCGGCCAGGTGCGGCGGCTGCAGCGCGGCCACCCGCCAGCCCATCATCGCCAGCCAGGAGATCCCGCTGGACGCGACCTTGCCGGTCGACCACGGCCGCTCCGCCGCCCACTCGATCACGTCGTAGAAGTCCTCGGCGTCTTGCGGCCCGTACAGGTCCAGCCGACCCGGCGACTTGCCGGTGCCGCGGGTATCGGCCCGCACCAGCGCATAGCCGCGCGGCACCCACCACAGCGGGTTGGGCGTCTCCCACACCATGTGCTCGTTCTGGTCGACCAGGTCATAGAGCGGAAAGCGGTCCGGCCAGTGCACGTCCTTGCCATACGGGCTTATCGAGGCGATGACCGGCACCGGCTCGTCGCCGTCAGGGCGGAAGACGTCGACCGCGATCTGTGCACCGTCGCGGGTCGACACCATGACATCACGCTCGATGCGCATCTCCGCTCCTCCCTACTGCCCGCCGACGCGACCCCAGACATCGGTCCGGCCAGCCTGCCACGCCTTCCGCGGAGCCATCTTCGGTCCGGCAGCGCGTACATGGCGGACGTCGGTGAACGATCTTGCCATTGCCCACCACGAACGCAACCGTGCCCAGAAGGTGTGGGTACCCGAAACCTCGAGCGAGCGGCCACCGTCCGAGACCCGGAGAAGGTCAATGGCTGGCCACCACCGCCCGCCGGGAAGGCCTCGCCATCTGCGGCCGCGTCTGCGGAGGACGCAGAACGCCAACTCGCCGCCATCTACACCGCACCCGACCGAGGACCCGCAC
>Ga0207678_10006638_pt1 | contig 10258 bp, 9 predicted proteins | sample KBSC63metaG_FD_184319 | JGI IMG/M metagenome (GOLD analysis project Ga0207678, IMG submission 184319) | Corn rhizosphere microbial communities from Kellogg Biological Station, Michigan, USA - KBS C6-3 metaG (SPAdes) (version 2) | ecosystem: Host-associated > Plants > Roots > Rhizosphere > Soil ...
CACGCTGTCGGGCGGCGAGGTGCGGCGGGTGGCGCTCTGCCGCCTCCTCCTCCAGAAGCCCGACCTGCTGCTGCTCGACGAGCCCACCAACCACCTGGACGCGGAGTCGGTCGCCTGGCTCGAGCGCTTCCTCAAGGACTACCCGGGCACGGTGGTGGCCATCACCCACGATCGCTACTTCCTCGACAACGTCGCGGGCTGGATCCTCGAGCTCGACCGCGGGGCGGGCATCCCGTGGGAGGGCAACTACTCCTCCTGGCTCGATCAGAAGAAGCAGCGCCTGGCCATCGAGGAGAAGCAGGAGACCGCGCGGCAGCGCACGCTCGAGCGCGAGCTGGAATGGGTCCGCATGTCGCCGCGCGCGCGGCAGGCGAAGTCCAAGTCGCGTCTGCAGGCCTACGAGGAGCTGCTCGCGGAGGGCGCGCGCGATCGCGAGGGGCAGGCCGAGATCATCATCCCCACGCCTCCGCGACTCGGCGACGTGGTGGTGCAGGCCGAGCACCTCTCCAAGGCCTACGGCGACAAGCTGCTCATCGAGGACCTCTCGTTCAGCCTGCCCCGCGGCGGCATCGTGGGCGTCATCGGGCCCAACGGGGCGGGCAAGACCACGCTCTTCCGGATGATCACCGGCCAGGAGAAGCCGGACCGCGGCGCCCTCCAGGTCGGCGAGACGGTGCGGCTCGCCTACGTCGACCAGAGCCGCGACGCGCTCGACCCGGCCAAGAACGTGTGGCAGGAGATCTCGGGCGGGGCGGAGCAGCTCCAGCTCGGCACCCGCCAGATCGCCTCGCGCGCCTACGTGGCCTCGTTCAACTTCAAGGGCTCCGACCAGCAGAAGCGGGTGGGGGACCTCTCGGGCGGCGAGCGCAACCGGGTGCATCTCGCCACCATGCTGAAGAGCGGCGGCAACCTCCTGCTGCTCGACGAGCCCACCAACGACCTCGACGTGGACACCCTGCGCGCGCTGGAAGACGCGCTGCTCTCCTTCGCGGGCTGCGCGGTGGTGATCAGCCACGACCGGTGGTTCCTGAACCGGGTGGCGACCCACATGCTCGCCTTCGAGGGCGACAGCCGGGTGGTGTGGTTCGAGGGCAATTACGAGGACTACGAGGCGGACCGGCACAAGCGTCTGGGCGCGGCCGCCGACACCCCACACCGCATCCGCTACAAGCCGCTCACCCGGGGCTAGCCGCCGGGACCGGCCGGGCCGAGGAGGACGCCATGTTCAAGGACATCGTGACCAGCCGCGAGGAGCTGCGGGCCATGTTCGGCACGCCCCACGAGCGCGCGGTGAAGAAGGATCGCGGGCGGCTCGACGCGCACACCCGGGAGTTCATCGCCCGCTCGCCGTTCGTCCTGCTGGCCACCGCGAGCCGCGAGGGACGCTGCGACGTCTCGCCCAAGGGCGACGGCCCCGGTTTCGTGCTGGTGCTCGACGACTCGCACCTGGTGATCCCGGACCGGCTCGGCAACAATCGCATCGACGGCCACCTCAACATCGTGGACAACCCGCACGTTGGGATGATCTTCCTCATCCCCGGCCGCGAGGACACCCTGCGCGTCAACGGGCGCGCGTGCGTGGTCCGCGACGCGGAGATCCTGGCCCGGCTCGAGGCGCAGGGCAAGCGGCCCAAGGTCGCCATCGGGGTCGAGATCGAGGAGTGCTTCCTCCACTGCGCCAAGGCCTTCAAGCGCTCGGGCCTCTGGGATCGCGAGCGCTGGCCCGACGTGACCGGACTGCCCTCGATGGCCAAGATCCTCTGGGACCAGATCGACCTCCAGGCGACCGCCTCCTGCAGCGTGGAGGAGTACGAGCGCGACATGGAAGATCGCCTGCGCAAGGGACTCTACTGATCCGGCCGTGAGTCCGGCGCCGCCGCGCGCGGCCGACATCGTGGTCATCGGCGCCGGGGCCATCGGCGCCGGCATCGCCTATCACCTCTCGCGTCGCGGCGCCCGCGACGTGGTGGTGCTCGAGCGCGACTTCGTGGGGGCGGGCTCCACCAGCAAGGCCGCGGGCGGCATCCGGGTCCAGTTCGGCACCCGCGTCGAGATCGAGTTCTCCCAGCGCGGCATCGCCTTCTTCAAGCGCTTCGAGGACGAGATGGGCGTGCCGTGCGACTTCCACCAGGAAGGCTACCTGTTCGTGGTCACCGACGAGGCCACCCTGGCCCGCTTCCGCACCAACGTGACGCTCCAGCAGAGCCTGGGAGCCGACGTGCGCATCATCGCCCCCGACGACGCGCGCGCTCTCGTGCCGTCCCTGGTGGTGGACGACGCGGTCGCCGCGGTGTGGGGGCCGACCGACGGCTACGCCTCGCCCAACGACGTGGTGCAGGCCTACGCGGCCCGGGCGCGCGCGGGCGGGGTGCGCATCCTGGAGGAGACCCCGGTGACCGGGCTGCGCGTCGCGGGCAGCCGGGTCACCGGGGTGGAGACGCCCGCGGGGGTCATCGCCACGCGGCTGGTGATCAATGCGGCGGGGCCGTGGGCGCCCCTGGTGGGGCGGATGGCGGGCCTCGATCTGCCGGTGGACCCGCGCCGCCGCCACATCTTCGTGACCGACGCCTTCGACGGGGTGCGCCACCCCCTGCCGCTGGTGACCGACACCGGCAGCGGCTTCTACTGCCGGAGCGAGCAGGGCGCGATCCTCATGAGCCCGGGCGACATCGGCGCCAGCACCGCCTACGAGGCGGAGGTGGACTGGAGTGTGCTGGAGGGCGCGGTGGAGAAGGCGGTGCGCCGCATCCCCGCGCTGGAGGGCGCGCGCGTGCGGCACGCGTGGGCCGGGCTGCGGCCCCTCACCCCGGACGGGCGCGCGATCCTCGACTGGGCGCCCGGCGTCGAGGGTCTCTTCCTCGCGGTGGGCTTCTGCGGGCACGGCTTCCAGCACTCCTTCGCGGTCGGCGAGACGGTGGCGGAGTGGCTGCTCGACGGACGCCCGCGCGCCGACTGCTCGGAGCTGCGCCTCGGCCGCTTCGCGGCGGCTTGACACGATCCGAGGGGGCCGCTAAGGTCACGGCTCGGCCGTCCGTCCGTCGATCGGGACCGGGCGGCGCGTCAATCTGCCCGTCGATCTGCCCGTCGATCTGAAGGAGGTGGCGGTCTTGCCGGATGTCTCGCTCGCCCGGCTGCGCGAGGTCGCGAGCCTCGCCCGCTCCGTCGCGGGCGCCCTCGACACCGAGGCGGTGCTGGACCAGGTGGTGCAGGCGGTGCGCGCGCTCCGCCCGGGTGTCTTCTGCGTGGTGCGCCTCGTCGATCCGGAGCGGGGCGGCTACCGTCTCGCCGCCACCAGCGCCGGCTCCTCCGACGGGCTGGCCTCGGTCATCCCGTTCGGCCAGGGCATCACCCACGTGGTGGCGGAGAGCGGTCGGCCCATGCTGGTGTCCGACGTGGGCGCCGACCCTCGCCTGATCTCGCCGCTGTGGCGCGAGGCCGGCCACAAGGCCTACTACGGGGTGCCGATCGCGGCGGGCGGCGAGCTGATGGGCGTGCTGAGCGTGGCCCTCGCCGACCGGGAGGAGCCGACCGCTGAGGAGCGCGAGATCGTCGACATGCTGGCGAGCCACGCCGCGGTCGCGATCGGCAACGCGCGCCTGTTCGCGGAGAGCGAGCGCCGGCGGCGCACCGCGGAGGCCCTCTCCGAGGTGTGGCGGTTCCTCTCCGAGACCTTCGACGTGGCCGCGCTGGGCCAGCGCATCGCGGACGTGGTGCTGCGCGCCCTGCAGGTGCGCGCCGCCGCGCTCTACCGGCTGGTGCCGGCCTCGGGCTGCCTCGAGGTGATCGGGCGCTCCGGCGAGGCCGAGCGCTTCCTCGACCCGGGCTTCATGCTCCCGCCCGGCCACGGGGTGGTCGGCCTCGCGGTGAGCCGGCGGCAGCCGGTCGTCACCCCCGACGTCCGCATCGACGGCCGCATCACGGCCACCGCCGCCATGCGTCCCGGGCACGCGCTGTGCCCCTCGGTGCTCTCGCTGCCGCTGGTGGTGAAGGGGCAGGTGGTGGGCGGCTTCACGGTCGGCGACCGCCTCGGCCGCGCCTACACCGACGACGACCTGCGTCTGGCCCAGACCTTCGCGGACCAGGCCGCGGTGGCCCTCGAGAACGCACGGCTCTTCGAGGAGGCGGAGCGCCGGCGCTGGCAGAGTCTCGCGCTGGGGGCGGTCAGCCAGACCCTCGCCGAGTCGCTGCAGCCGAGCGGAGTGGCCCAGCGGGTGGTGGACTCCGCGCGCGGGCTGCTCGGCGTGCTGGCCGCGTCGCTCTACCACCTCGACCCCGCCACCGGCGAGCTGGTGGAGACCGCCTGCTCCGGCCGCGCGGCCGGACGGGACTGGCCGCTCCGCCATCCGCACGGCACCGGAGTGGCGGGGCTCGCGGTGGCCGAGCGGCGCGCGGTCGTCTCCAACGACGTGCTGCTCGACCCGCGCGTGTCGCTGGCCCCCGAGGTGCGGGTGCACGTGGAGCAGACCGCGGTGCGCGCGGTGCTCGCGGTGCCCCTCACCGTGAGCGAGCAGGTGGTCGGCGTGCTCGCGCTGGTGGACGGGGCGGGACGACTCTTCAGCGCGGAGGACGTGCAGCTGGCCCGGGCGCTGGCCGACCAGGCCTCGGTCGCGCTCGAGAACGCGCGTCTCTACGCGGACGCCGAGCAGCGCCGCCTCGAGAGCGATACCCTGTCGGGGCTGGTCCGCACCATCAGCGCCACCCTCGACCTGGCCGCGGTCATGCGTCACGTGGCGGGAGCCGCCCGCGAGCTCTGCGGTAGCGACCTCGCCCACATCCTGCTGCGCGACCCGGAGACGGACACCATGTCCACCCAGTACAGGGCGGGGAACACCATGGCCGACGTCACGCGGATCGAGCGAGGCCGCGGCGCGGGGGGCACCGCGTGGGTCACCGGGCGCCCGTTCCGCAGCGCGGACCGCCGCAGCGACCCGCGCATCCGCGACGACTACGCGGACCTGGTGGCGCGCGACGGCGTGATCACCACGCTGGTGGTGCCGATCTGGATCAGCGGCCAGGTCGAGGGCCTGCTCTACGTGGAGAACCGCACCGAGCGCCCCTTCACCGACGGCGACGAGGCGATCCTGATGCGCCTGGCCGATCACGCGGCGGTGGCGATCCAGAACGCCACGCTCTATCGCCGGCTCCAGGGGCTGTCCGGGCGCCTCATGGAGGTGCAGGAGGCGGAGCGCCGTCACCTCGCGCGCGAGCTGCACGACGAGATCGGGCAGCTGCTGACCGGGCTGCGCTTCACCCTCGATCTCCCGGAGCCGGCCGCGCCCGCGCTGGCCCGGCGCCTCGAGGAGGCGCGGATCCTGGTGGAGGAGCTGCTGGACCGGGTGCGCGCCCTGTCGCTCGATCTGCGGCCCAGCATCCTCGACGACCTGGGACTGCTGCCCGCGCTCCTGGGGCACATCGAGCGCTACACGAGCCAGACCAAGGTGCAGGTCCACCTCGAGCACCACGGCCTCGACCGGCGCTTCGATCCCGAGACCGAGACCGGCGTCTACCGCATCGTGCAGGAGGCGCTCACCAACGTGGCGCGCCACAGCGGGGTCGACGAGGTCACGGTCCGGCTGTGGGCGAATCGCGAGGTCCTGGGCGTGCAGGTGGAGGACCACGGCCGCGGCTTCGATCCGGATCCGGTGCTGGCCGGCGGCGGCAGCGCGGGCCTGGCCGGCCTGCGCGAGCGCGCCGCGCTGCTGACCGGTCACCTGACGGTGGAGACGCGGCCGGGGGGCGGGGTGCGCCTCACCGCGGAGGTGCCGGTGAACGGCCCCCGGATAACGGATTGAGCCCGATCGGCATCGTGCTCGCCGAGGACCACCACGTGGTCCGGCAGGGCCTGCGCGCGCTGCTCGCCGCGGAGCCCGACTTCGCGGTGGTGGGCGAGGCGGCCAACGGGCTCGAGGTGGCGCCCCTCGTCGAGCGGGTCAAGCCCGACGTGCTGGTGGTGGACTTCGTGATGCCGGGTCTGAACGCGCCGGACATCGTGCGGCGGGCCCTGCGGGTCTCGCCCCGCACCCGCACCCTCGTCCTCTCGATGCACGCCAATCCCGCCTACGTGGTGGAGGCGATGCAGAGCGGGGCGGCCGGCTACGTGCTGAAGGGCTCGAGCGCGGCGGAGCTGGTGCGCGCGATCCGCGCGGTGGCGAGCGGGGAGCGGCACCTGAGCCCTCCGCTCTCCGAGGAGATGGTGGAGGCCTACGCCCAGCGGGCGGTGCCCACCGGCCTCGATCTCTACCGCACGCTCACCCAGCGCGAGCGCGAGGTGCTGCACCTCGCCGCGGAGGGCCAGACCAGCGCCCAGATCGGGGCCCGTCTCAACATCAGCCCGCGCACCGTCGAGGTGCACCGGGCGAACCTCATGCGCAAGCTCGCGCTCCGTGGCCAGGGCGATCTGGTGCGCTACGCGCTCGCGCGCGGCATCCTCACCGTCGACGGCTGAAGCGAATTACGTACCGGTACGAATAGACGGGAGCGGTGCACTCCGTGCATCGTCGCGGCAGTGGTGACCGAGGCGCTCCGGCGTTCCCTCCGTGGCTGATACTCCCCCTACCGTCCTCGTGGTGGAGGACGAGGAGGAGGTGCGGTCCCTGACCCGTGACGTGCTCGAGATGCACGGCTACGAGGTGCTGGAGGCGCTGGATCCCGACGACGCCCTCCGCCTCGGCGGGAGCCATCCGGGACCGATCGACCTCCTGATCACCGACGTGGTGATGCCGCGCATGAGCGGTCCCGATCTCGCGCGGCGCCTGCGGGCCGGCCGGCCCACGCTGCGCGTGCTGTGCATGTCGGGCTATCCGGAGAGCACGGACCGCCCGGCCGGGGACACCACCTGGAACGCGTGGCTGCAGAAGCCCTTCAACCCCGACGGGCTGATCGCGAAGGTGCGTGAGTGTCTGGCCCCTACCAGCTGAGGCTTCCGGTTCCGAAGTAGCCGACGAACTGCCAGAGCAGGCCGCCCAGCCACGCGATCGTGCCCAGCACGATCAGGGCCCGGAACGCTCCCGGCGCGGGGCGGCCGAGCCGCCACTCGCCCGCGATCGAGTACCAGACCGCGGCGAGCAGCAGGAGGCCGGTGCCGCCCAGCGTGAGGATCCAGCCCGCCATCACGGCGAGGGTGAACTGCGGGTCGAGGAAGATCGTCGGATGGTACATGCGGGCTCCTGTCCTCAGCGTGGCTGCATGCGGATGGCCCCGTCGAGCCGGATGGTCTCGCCGTTGAGCATCGTGTTCTCGAAGATGTGCACGGCCAGGGCCGCGTACTCCGTCGGCCGGCCGAGCCGGGGCGGGAAGGGCACCTGCTTGCCGAGCGACGCGCGGGCGGCCTCGGGCAAGCCGGCCACCATCGGGGTCTCGAAGATGCCGGGCGCGATCGTGCAGACGCGGATGCCGAGCTCGGCCAGATCGCGCGCGATCGGCAGCGTCATGCCGACCACGCCGCCCTTGGACGCGGAGTAGGCGGCCTGCCCGATCTGCCCGTCGAAGGCCGCCACGGAGGCGGTGTTGACGATCACCCCGCGCTCCCCCTCGCGGTCGGGCTCGTTCCTGGACATCTGCGCCGCCGCGAGGCGGATGCAGTTGAAGGTGCCGATGAGGTTGATCTGGATGGTGCGGCTGAAGACGGCCAGGTCCGCCGACCCGCGCTTGCCGAAGGTCTTGTCCCCGGTGGCGATGCCCGCGCAGTTGACCAGCCCCTGCACGGAGCCGAAGCGGCCCACCGCCGCCTCCAGGGCCGCGGTCACCTCCTCGGGGCTCGTCACGTCGGCGGCGGCGAAGAGGGCGCGTTCCCCGAGGCCGGCCGCCACGTCGTTGCCCGGCGAGCGCGGCAGATCCACCAGCACCACCGAGCCGCCCGCGGCGTGGAGCCGCTCCGCGGTCGCCCGGCCGAGGCCGGAGGCGCCACCGGTGATCACCGTCGTCGAGCCCGCGATCTGCATGCCGTCCTCCTCCGAAGGGTGTGTCGCCGACGGTGTAGTATAACCGAGCCGCCATGACGCCCCCCCTCTGGATCCGGACCGCGGAAGACCTCGCCGGGCTGGCCGTCGAGCTGGGCGGGGCGCCCGCGGTGGCGATCGACACCGAGGCCGACAGCCTGCACCACTACCCGGGCAAGCTCTGCCTGGTCCAGATCTGCGACGACCGCGGGCGGGGACACCTCGTCGACCCGCTCGTCCTGCGCGATCTCTCCCCCCTGGGCGCGATGCTCGCCGATCCGAACACGATCAAGGTCCTGCACGCGGCCGACAACGACCTCGCGTACCTCAAGCGCCTCTACGGGGTGACGGTCGCGTCCCTCTTCGACACCGCGGTGGCGGCGCGCTTCCTGGGCGCGACCGCGCTGGGGCTCGAGGGCCTGCTCACCCAGTACCTCGGGGTGACCGCGGTCAAGTCGCGCCAGAAGGACGACTGGTCGCGGCGGCCGCTCTCGTCCGCCCAGGAGGCCTACGCGCTCGACGACGTCCTGCACCTCATCCCACTGCGGGCGCGCCTGCTGGACGAGCTGCGGGTGATCGGACGGGAGGAGTGGGTGGCCGAGGAGTGCGCGGCGCTCGCCGCGCTCAACATGCCCGAGAAGGCCACTGATCCCGACGCCTACATGAAGCTCAAGGGCGCCAAGGAGCTCGACGCGCGCGGGCTCGCGGTGCTGCGCGAGCTGCACGCCGCGCGCGAGACGCTCGCGCTGCGCCTGGACCGCCCGCCATTCATGATCGTGGGCAACGAGAGCCTGGTCGCGCTGGCCAAGCGCCTGCCGGCGGACAACGAGGCGATCTTGTCCGTTCCCGGCTGCACGCCCCCGGTGGTCCGGCGGGCCGGCCCCGCCATCCTCGAGGCGGTCGCCCGCGGCCTGGTGTTGCCCGCCGATCAGCTCCCCAGCTACCGGGGATCCCCCCGGCCCCACGTGCCGGCGGTGGTCCGGCGCCGGTCCGAGGCTCTGCGGGCGTGGCGGACCCGCGCCTCCAAGGAGATCGGCCTCGAGCCCGGGGTGCTCTTCCCCCAGCGGCTGATCGACCGGCTGGCCGCGGCGCCCCCCGCGGACCTGGCCGGTCTGCGAGAGGTCGAGGGGGTGCACGGCTGGCGGGTGGGGCTGCTCGGCCCCGCGGTCCTGGAGGTCCTGGCCGCCGCCTGAGCCGGCTTGCCGTGGCCGGGCGATGCGATCTCCGAAGGCACCGACCTGATCGTCGCCGCGCATACGCATGCCCGCGTCAGCAACGAGGCGCTGGCGCGCTCGCGCCTCGGCGGCGTCGGCTACCACCCTTCCCTCCTGCCGCGCCATCGCGGCATCGCCGCGGTCGAGTGGACGATCCTCGAGGGCGACCCGATCGCCGGCGGCTCGGTCTACCACCTCGCCGACGGCTGGGACGCCGGCGCGCTGGCGGCGCAGGACTGGTGCTTCGTCGGCCGGGGCGAATCGGCACGCGAGCTCTGGGAGCGGGCGCTGGCGCCGATGGGCCTCGCCCTGCTCGCCAAGGTCGTGCGCCATGCGCGCGACCACGGCAGCCTGCCGGCGATCCCGCAGGACCCGCGCTTCGCGACCCGCGCGCCGATGATCCGGCGCGCCGTCGTCGTCACCGACGACGCGCCGGCGACGACGACCTCGATCGTCGTCACGGTGATGGGCCCCGACCGGCCCGGCATCGTCAGCCTGCTCTCCGACAAGGCGCAGCGGCACGGCGCCAACTGGGCGGCGAGCCGCCTCTCGCGCCTCGCCGGCGAGTTCGCCGGCATGGTGCACTTCGAGGTGCCGCGCGAGAGCGCCGACGCGTTCGCCGCCTCGCTGCAGGGCCTCGAGGGATCGGGCCTGAAGCTCGTCGTCGCGAAGAGCGACGCCGCTCAGGCGCCTGCCGGGATGCGCGGCGTCGAGCTCGAGCTCGTCGGCAACGACCGGGTCGGCATCGTCAGCAAGCTGACGCGCATCCTCGCCGAGTCGGGCGTCAGCATCGAGCACATCCACACCGAGATCGTCGGCACGACGCCGGCCGCGCCGAAGACCTTCAAGGTCGCGGCGCACCTGCTGGTGCCGAACACGCTGTCGTCGGACGAGCTGCGCAACCGGCTCGACGCGATCGCGGGCGAGATGATGCTCGACATCGCCCTCGGCGGGCGCGGCGGCTGAGCGTCGTCAGCGCCGGGCCAGGCTCGCCAGGACGTTCTTCGCGGCGCCGACGCCCATCGCGACGTACGCGTCGCCGGTGACGCCGCCGATGTGCGGGCTGAGCACGAGCCGGGGCTCCGCGAAGAACGGGTGGTCCTTCGC
>Ga0207678_10006639_pt1 | contig 10257 bp, 11 predicted proteins | sample KBSC63metaG_FD_184319 | JGI IMG/M metagenome (GOLD analysis project Ga0207678, IMG submission 184319) | Corn rhizosphere microbial communities from Kellogg Biological Station, Michigan, USA - KBS C6-3 metaG (SPAdes) (version 2) | ecosystem: Host-associated > Plants > Roots > Rhizosphere > Soil ...
AGCTCGGCGTTCTGAAGGGCTAGGCATCTTGCCCCGGCGACGAGGCTACGACTCCGTCATCCCGGCGAAGGCCGGGATCCATTTTCGCTTTGCGCGACTGGACCGAAAGTCAAAATCAAAATGGGTCCCGGCCTTCGCCGGGACGACGGGTGCGGTGCGCTACGCGAGACCCGCGACGATTCGCGATGCGGTGTTGACGCCGTCGTAGCTCATCAATCGCTCGCGGAACGCGAGCGCATTCTCGCGGAATTTCGGCTCGCCGATGACCGCCTCGATCGCTTCCCGGAATGCCTCGAAACTGATGCGCCGCGCGGAGAGCTTGCGGCCGAGACCAAAGCGCTCGACCGCTTCGAGATTCCACTCCTGCTCGCCCTGATTCGGAATGCCGACGATCGGCACGCCGTGGTTGAGCGCCGAGTAGATCGAGCCGCGCCCGCCGTGCGTGATCATCGCGGCGCAGTTGCGCGAGAGCACGAGGCTTGCGGGCACGTAGTCGCTGACGATCACGTTCGAAGGCACCGATGCGCCCGTGTAGCCGTAGAGCCCGCCGGTCGCGGCGACGATCTGGAAATCCGCCGCGTCGGCGAGGAGACGCCCGAGATAGTCGACGATGCGCGTGAACTGCTCGCCGTACGAGCCGAGGTAGACGAAGATCGATTTCTTCTTCGGATCGAGCTTCGAATACCACGACGGCACGCGCTCGGACTGCTCGTGCACGAGCGGGCCCACCGCATGCACGTGCGGCGGCAGCTCCACCGACGGCGCGAATTCGGGCGCGTCCATGAGGATCGTCGCCTCGCCTTCGAAGAGCTCCTTCATCGACTCGTAACGGATGCCGCTGCGGCCCTCGAGGTAGGCGTTGTACGGGCGCACCCAGGATTCGAACAGTTTTTCCTCGGCCCACGCGCTGACCGGACGAAGGATTCCGTTCGGCAGGAACTTCACGAAGCTCGAAAGCGGGTGCGACTCCGGCAAAAACTTCTCGCCCGCGTAGTAGCGCGTGAGCACCGTGTTGCAGAGCACTGCGCGCGGTGTGTGCGTCAGCAGCGCGGAGAGCTTGAGCGTCGGCCGATGCAGATCGACGACGACGTCGGCGTCGTACTTCTCGATGAGCCGGCGCTCGGCCGCGACGAACTCCGCGACGCTCTCGCGCGTGTGGTAATCGAGGCTCGACTTGTTGATGTAGGCGACGCTGCGATCGGGATCGAGCTCCAGCACGTCCTCGACGTCGAACCCGCATTCCTCGACATAGGCGCGGCACTTGCCGCGCGCGGCGAACACGACGCGCTGCCCCTGCTCCCGCAGCGCGAGCGCGATCGCGACGAGCGGCTGCGTGCCGCCGAGGTGATTCGCGTAGGGAAACATGAGAACGGTTTTCATCGATTTTTCCGCAGTCGGCGCTGCCATCGGATCGGAATCGCGCCGCCCGCGAGCGAGCTGCGCAATGTGCCATCCGGGATTAAATGATTATCTCGCGAATGCGGCGACTTCCAAAGCGTCCAGCGGCCGGTATCGGCCTTTTTCGAGCGTGCCGAGCGCGACGGGTCCGATCGCAACGCGCACCAGCCTCAGCACGCCGATCCCGTGCGCTTCGAGCAGACGGCGGATTTGCCGGTTGCGTCCTTCGTCGAGCACGATCTCGAGCCATGCGTTCTTCTCGCCGCGACGCAGCTCGCGCGCGGACTTGGCCGAGAGTATCGCGTCGCCGTCCTCGATACCGCGAACGAGCGCATCCATTAGCGCTGAATTTGGCGTTTTATCGATGTGTACGTGGTAAATCTTGTCAACTTTCGTTGCGGGCGACGTGATCCTTGCGGCCCATTCGCTGTCGTTCGTCAGGAGGAGCAATCCTTCGCTCGCCTTGTCGAGCCGACCGACCGGCGCGATCCACGGCAGATTCGCATCGGCGATGAGGTCGTAGACCGTCTCACGGCCGCGTTCATCGGACGCGGTCGTCACGTAGCCGCGCGGCTTGTTCAGCATGAGATAGATGCGCTCGCTTGCGCGCACGTCGCGGCCGTCGAGCACGATACGGTCGCGCACGGAATCGGTCGGGTGCTCGGGATCGCGCACCGTGCGGCCGTTCAGCGCGACGCGTCCGGCGCGGATCGCGTCCGCCGCTTGCGTGCGCGAGCAGATGCCGAGCTTCGAGAGTACACGCGCGAGGCCGTGGCGCGGTCGGACGATCGCCGGAGCTCGCGGCATCAGCCAGTCCTGAATCCCTGCATCGCGCGATCGGCGAGCGTTTCGCGCACGACGTTATCGACTCGCGCCGAGGGTGGCCCTTGCCGCAGCCATTTTTCGAGCGCATCGAGCGCCGCATCGGACCCGCTCGCGACGACTTCGACGCGGCCGTCGTCGAGATTGTTCGCAGTGCCCGCGAGCCCGAGCCGCTCGGCTTCGGTTCGCGTCGACGCGCGGAAGAACACGCCCTGCACGCGACCCGAAACGAGGAAGCGCGCGGTCGCCATCGCGTCAGGTCTTCGCGGGTGTCGCGCCGGCCGCGATCGCTTTTTCGAGATCGCCGGTCGTGATCGGGCCCGTGAACTTCTTCGCGATGCTGCCGTCGGGCGCGATCAGATACGTCGTCGGAAGCGCTTTGGGCGCACCGAAATCCTTCGGCGGCGTTTCGAGCGGCACGTTCGCGATCGGGTAGACGACCGGGTGCGCCTTGAGGAAATCGGTGACGTCCGACAGCTCCTCGCCGCCGAACGCGAGACCGATCGCGCGCACGTCGTCGCGGCTCGCGACGAATTTCGAGATGTCGGGCATTTCCTTGATGCACGGCGAGCACCACGTCGCCCAGAAATTGACGATGACCCATTTGCCGCGCTCGGCCGCGAGGTCGAACGCTTTGCCGTCGAGCGTTTTGACGGCGAGCACGGGTTTTTTCGCATCGGCAGCCGATGCGCTGCCGATGCAGGCGATCGCGGCGAGCGCGAACGCGAGAAGGATGAGGACGCGTTTCATGAAGTCTCCAGACGTCGATTCGATTCGGCCGGAGCGGCCGCTGTTTCTTCGGACCGCGAGGGGACCGGAAAGATTTCGGACAGCGGCACGTCGAGCCCTTCGCGCACGTTCGCCGCGAGCCGCGCGAGCAGCTCGCGCACGGTCGCGGGCTCCTCGCGCGCGAGCAGCGCATCGTCGGGGAGACGATAGCTGCCCTCCTCGTAGATTTCGAGCAGGTCGACGGTCGAGAAATCGCGCACGACGACCCAGTCGCCGACTTCGTTGCACTGGATGAGCCCGATCCGGTGCAGGTCGCCGAGATAGCGCTGCAGCAGATCGTCGGTCAGGAACGGCTCGGCGGCCATCAGCGTCGCGCTCGATAGCCCGCGACCTTCGCGAAACGCGGCCGCAAAATGCGAGAGCACACGCAGCATGCCCGCGAACTCCTGGCCGCGCGGGAGCCGCTGGCTCGACGGCCGGTAATCGAACGCGTTGAGCGATGCGGTCAGCGACGCGCCGAACAGCACGATCGCCCACGAGAGGTAAATCCAGACGATGAAGATCGGCACGATCGCGATCGCGCCGTAGATCTCCGTGTAGCTCGCGCGCGTCGCGTAGTACGCGAATGCGCGCTTGGCGATTTCGAACAGCGCGGCCGCGATGAACGAGCCGAGCAGCGCGTGCGGGAAGCGCACGCTGCGATTCGGAATGATCATGTACGCCGCGAGCAGGCTGCTCCAGACGATCAGAAACGGCAGCAGCGAGAGCACGCGCTGTTTCAGCGACAGCTCCGTCGCCGCCGCATTGATGAAAGGCAGCGCGACGACATACGAGCTGATCGCAAGCGCCGCGACGAGCAGCAGCGGCCCGAGCGTGAGCGCGGTCCAGTAGATCACGAAGCGCGACGCGTGACCGCGCGCGTTCGGCACGCGCCAGATGCGGTTGAATGCGTCCTCGATGCTCATCATGAGCGCGACGGCGCTGAAGAACAGCACGAGGATTCCGACCGCGGTGGCCTTGCTCGCGTTCGCGGCGAACTCGGTAATGTAGCCCTGCACCGTCTCGCCTGCGGCAGGCACGAAGTTCATAAAGACCCAGGCCGTCAGCCGGTCGCGCCAGCCCGCGAACACCGGAAATGCGGCGAGGATGCCGAGGATCGCCGCCGTGAGCGGCACGAGTGCGAAGATCGATGTGTAAGCGAGAGCGCCTGCGGTCTGCGTGCAGCGGTCCTCGATGAAGCGGCACCAGGCGAAGTGCAGCAGTGCCGTCGACTTCTCGCGGTCGAAGCGGAGGTTTCTGGCAAACTTCGTGGGTGGCGCGGGCGTCATGACGTGAGCCTAGCGCAGCCGCATTAACGAGACCAAGCTCATGCTGTTCCCTTCTCCCGCGGCGCGGGAGAAGGTGCCGAAGGCGGATGAGGGGCTCTTCCGCGGCGGCAAACCAGCGTGCCCTCACCCTGCCCTCTCCCGCACGCGGGAGAGGGAAAAGACGGAACCCATGACCGAAATCCTCGTCCTCTACTACAGCCGCAACGGCAAGACCGCGCAGCTCGCGCGCCTCGTCGCGCGCGGCGTCGAGGAAATCGACGGCATGAAAGCACGCGTGCGCAGCGTGCCGCCCGTCGCTCCCGTCACCGAAGTGAGCGCACCGCCCGAGCCCGACGACGGCGCGCCGTACGTGACGCGCGACGACCTTCGCGAGTGCGCGGGCCTCCTGATCGGAAGCCCCACGCGCTTCGGCAACATGGCCGCGCCGCTCAAGCATTTCCTCGATTCGACCGTGACCGAATGGGTGTCCGGCACGCTCGCCGGAAAACCCGCGGGCGTGTTCACGTCGACGAGCACGCAACATGGCGGCCAGGAGACGACGCTCGTTTCGATGATGCTGCCGCTGCTGCATCACGGGATGCTCATCGTCGGCATTCCGTACACGGAGGCCGCGCTCAATCGCACGACCGGCGGCGGTTCGCCCTATGGCGCGAGCCACGTTTCGGGCACTTCGGACCAGCACGCGATCAGCACCGACGAGCGCGAGCTCGCGCGCGTGCTCGGCCGTCGTGTCGCCGACGTCGCGAAACGCCTGGGGCGCGGCGCATGACGCCCGAGCGCATCGGTGTCGGCGCGTGGATCGCGCTCGTCGCGCTGCAATTCGCGTGGTATCTCGTGATCGCGCCGCCCGCGGCGGGATCGCCGTGGCTCGCGCTCGCGCTGACGCTGCCCGCGCTGCTGCTGCCGCTCGTCGCGTTGCGCAAGGGCGTCGCGCGCGCGCTGTTCTGGGTCGCGGTCGTCGCGCTGTTCTATTTCTGTCACGGCGTCGTCGCCGCGTGGACGTCGCCCGCGGCGCGCGTGCCCGCGATCGTCGAGTGCGTGCTGTGCGTCGTCTCGATTCTCGCGATCGGCGCGATCGGAAAGCGCGACAAAGCCCGCCGCGCGTAACGCGTCAGGCGATGCTGTCGTCGCGCTTCATGCACTGCTCGTGCTTGAGTCGCATCGTGTCGGGCAGCCGCTCGGCGAGGAAATCGACGAACGCGCGCACCGACGGCAGCAAGCCGCGCCGGCTCGCGTAGACGAAATGCGCGACGCCCTGCGGGATGCTCCACGCTGGCAGCACGACTTCGAGCTCGCCGCGCAGAATCGCGGGCGCGCAGACGAATTCGGGCAACGCGGTCACGCCCATGCCGCGCTTCGCGGCTTCGTAGAGCACGCCGAATTCGCCCGTGATCAGGCGCGCGCGCATCTCGACCGTGACCTTCGCGCCGGACGCATCGAGCAATTCGAGCACCTGCGCACCGTCGTGCTCGAACTGCGACAGGAGCGGCATGTCCTCGAGATCCTGCGGCACTTTTGGCCGACCGTGCTCGTCGAGAAATTTCGGATTGGCCGCGAGCAGCACGCGCGACTGGCCGAAGCTGCGCGACACGAGCGCGGCGTCGGTGTCGAGCTTGTTGCGCACGCGGATCGCGATGTCGAAACCTTCGTTGATGATGTCGACGCGGCGGTTGCTCGCGAGGAGCCGCACCTGCACTTTCGGATGCGCCGCGAGGAAATCCGGCAGCACGTGCGCCACGACCGTCTGCGCGAGCGACGTCGGACAGCTCACGCGCACGATGCCGCGCGGTTCGGCGCGCAACTCGTCGACAACGTCCTGGGCGGCCTGGGCTTCTTCGAGCATCGCGCGGCAGTGCGCGTGGAAACGCTCGCCGACTTCGGTGATCGCGAAACGCCGGGTGGTCCGCTGCAGCAGGCGCACGCCGAGCCGCTCCTCGAGCAGCGCGACCCGCTTGGACAACCGCGACTTCGGCACGCCGAGCGCGCGCGCCGCGGCCGAGAATCCGCCGTGCTCGACGACCGCCGAGAAGAATCGGAGGTCGTTGAGGTCGGCTAGCGCGCCTTCCGAAAACGCCATGATTGTTCCCTCACACGAACGATCTATTCGAATATTGCCCACTTTCAGACGGATCGTCCACGCCTTAGCTTATTCGCACGCCGGACCACCCCGGCCTGAGGGAGGATTCCCATGAAACTGCTCCATGTCGATTCGAGCGCGCTCGGCCAGTATTCGGTGTCTCGCGAGCTCAGCGCCGCGATCGTCGCGGGCTGGAAGCGCCACCATCCGGATCTCGAGGTCGTCTATCGCGATCTCGCCGCCGAGCCGCTGCCGCACTGGTCGCCGGTCGCCGATGCGACCGATCCCGCGGCCGTAGCGGGTCAGGCCGTGCTCGACGAGTTCTTCGCGGCCGACGTCGTCGTGATCGGCGCGCCGATGTACAACTTCAACGTGCCGAGCTCGCTGAAGGCGTGGATCGATCGCCTGCTCGTCGCGGGCAAGACGTTCCGCTACACCGAGAACGGGCCCGAAGGACTCGCGGGCGGGCGCAAGGTGATCGTCGCGTCGTCGCGTGGCGGCTTCTACGGCCCCGAGAGCCCGATCGCGCATCAGGATTTCCAGGAAACTTACCTGCGCCACATCTTCGGCTACATGGGCATCACCGATCTCGAGTTCGTGCGCGCCGAAGGCGTCGGCCTCGGTCCCGACCATCGCGCGAAAGCGCTCGAAACCGCACACGCGAAGATCGCCGAGCAGCTGCCGCTCGCAGCCTGATCGCTGACTCGTCGAAGGAAAAAAATCTCGTCGTCCCCGCGCAGGCGGGGACCCAGCGCCTCCGGCGACTGGAGTGAAGGACCTGGGTTCCCGCCTGCGCGGGAACGACGAGATGTCTTGCTCTTGCTGCTGTTCAGACGCGCGCGTATCGTCGATCGCGCATGGATTTCATCCAGGCCGGCCCCGAGCTCACCAACACTTTCGCCGACGATCGCCTGCTGCGCGCGTATCTCGACGGCGCGCTGCCGGCGGCGATGCGCGCGGCCATCGAATCCGATCTCGACGCGCTCGGCGCACAGGCAGCCGATGCCTGGCGCGTTGCACGTTCGCGTCCGTCCGTTGAACCCGTTCTGACACAGTGGGATGCATGGGGCGAGCGTGTCGATCGCATCGAGATCACGCCGGTCTGGCACGACGGCGCGGCGCTGACTGCACGCTTCGGTTTCGTCGCTGCAGGACACGACCCGCGCTTCGGCGAGTTCGCGCGGATCGATCAGTTCGCGCGCGTCTACCTCTATCACGTCGCGAGCGAGTTCTACACGTGTCCGCTCGCGATGAGCGACGGCGCCGCGACCGCTCTGAAAGCCGCGGGAAATCGTGCGATTTCCGAACGCGCGCTGCCGCATCTGCTCGCGCGCGACGCGTCGCAGCTCTGGTTGTCGGGCCAGTGGATGACCGAAACCGCGGGCGGCTCCGATGTCGGCAACACGGAAACGATCGCACGACGCGGCGACGACGGACGCTGGCGGCTCTCCGGTCGCAAGTGGTTCACGTCGGCCGTGGTCGGCGAAATGGCGCTGACGCTCGCGCGACCCGAAGGCGCCGGCGATGGCGCGGATGCGCTCGCGTTGTTCTACGTCGAGACACGCGACGCCGCAGGTCGGTGGAACGGCATCCGCATCGACCGCCTCAAGGACAAGCTCGGCACGCGCGAGTTGCCGACGGCGGAAATCCATCTCGACGGCACGATCGCCGAGCCCGTCGGCGAGCTCGCACGCGGCGTGCGGCTGATCGCGCCCGTGCTCAACGTGACGCGCACGTGGAACGCGATCTGCGCGCTCGCGACGATGCGGCGCTGTCTTGCGCTCGCAACCTCATACGCGCGCGTGCGTCGAGCGTTCGGCCGCCCGCTGATCGAGCAACCGCTGCATGCCGCGACGCTCGCTTCGCTGCACGCGGAATTCGCGGCTGCGTTCGAGCTCGGCTTCCACGTCGCCGCGCTGCTCGGCCGCACGGAAACGGGCGCTGCGAGCGACGACGAGCGCGCACTGCTGCGATTGCTGACGCCGCTCGCGAAACTCTGGACCGGCAAGCTCGCGGTGCGCATCGCGTCGGAAACCTGCGAAGCGTTCGGCGGCGCGGGATACATCGAGAACACGGGCATTCCGCAGCTGCTGCGCGACGCGCAGGTCTATCCGATCTGGGAAGGCACGACGAACGTGCTCGCGCTCGATGCGCTGCGCGTGCTTTCGAAATCGGGCATCGATCCGTTTCGCAACGCGATCGAGGCGATGCTCGCCGACGCGCCTTCGCACGCGGGCGCGATCGACACGACGGTTGCGACCGCGGCGCGGTGGTTCCACGAGTACGCCGGCGAACGCGAGATCCTCGAAGCCGGCGCGCGCGGGTTCGCGCTCACGCTCGCGCGCACGTACGCGGCCGCGTTGCTCGCGCGACGCGCCGCCCGCACGAGCGATGCGCTCGCACGCGCGGCGCTCGCACGATTCCTCGATCACGGCCTTTCGCGCCTCTCCGCGAACCCCGCCGGTAAAGGCGACGCCCTGCTCGGCTGAAACCCGTAAAATGCGCGCACCTTCGCGCACCCGTGAGCCGTCGCATGCAGCATCTCACCATCGTCACCACCGGCGGCACGATCGACAAGATCTACTTCGACGACAAGTCGCAGTTCCAGATCGGCGACCCGCAGATCGGCGACATCCTGCGCACGCTCGGCGTCGACTTCACGTTCGACGTGCTGCCCGTGATGCGCAAGGACAGTCTGCACATGGATGATCACGACCGCGTACTGATCCGCGAAGCGATCGTGCGGCAGCCGCATCGGCATGTGCTGGTGACGCATGGGACGGACACGATGGTGGAGACGGCGCGGTCGCTAGGGGCGATCGAGGGGAAGGTGGTCGTGCTGACCGGGGCGCTGAACCCGGCGTTGTTTCGCGGGTCGGATGCGGTGTTCAACATCGGGTGCGCGGTCGGGGCGGTGCAGTCGCTTCCCGACGGCGTGTACATCGCGATGAACGGGCGGATCTGGGATCCAGCCCGCGTGAAGAAAAACGTCGTCGCGAACCGGTTCGAGGAGGTCTAGGCCCCACGGAGCGTTTTACCGCTCCCGATGTCCGGTTTGTACCCGGGGGCCGTAGTTCTCGGTCACGTCAGACAGCACCGCTGCATGACACGACCTCTTTCCAGCCGAGAACTACGTCATGAACTCATCGAATCTCGCGCGCGCCCCGCGACGCGCACGCATGGCTTCCAGTATCGCCGCGGCCGTCGCGGTGCTTGCCGCATCGGCCTGCCAGGATCCTGCGTTCGGGCGGTCTCCGGAGCCCGCGACTCCTGCGTCGCGCGTCTCCGCGAAACACCTGGTTCCGATGTCGCACACGGTAACGAGCTGCAGCGACGACTTCGTCCCCGGCACGCTTCGCTGGACGCTGGCCGATCCGAATACACACAGCGGCGACTCCGTCGATCTGTCGCAGCTGACGTGCAGCCACATCACGCTGGGTTCCGAGCTGAAAATTCATCAGGACGACCTCACGCTGCTCGGGCCCGGCCCCGCGCCGGGATTTCTTTCTCTGGTTGCATATAACCAGAGCGGGATCATCGAGCACTTCGGTTACGGCACGCTCGAAATCCATGGCCTCGACATCCAGCAGGGCTATTTCACGAGCGATACGGACCCCACGGGCGGCTGCGTCTGGTCTCGAGGAACTCTTTCTCTCATCGATACGAACGTGCATTTTTGCGGCGCGCGCTCGCTTTCAGCGACTGCGCCGGCTTTTGGCGGCGCGCTGTACACGAAGGGCAGCCTTTCGCTCGTCCGCAGTGTCGTCAGCAACTCCCGTGCGTATTCGTTCGTCGGCGGCGCGGCGGCGGGCGGTGGGGCATTCGTGAAGGGAAATCTGACATCCGACTCAAGCTCGATAACGAACAACATCGCGCGCACGACCAACGGAGGCACGGGCAAAG
>Ga0207678_10006640_pt1 | contig 10257 bp, 7 predicted proteins | sample KBSC63metaG_FD_184319 | JGI IMG/M metagenome (GOLD analysis project Ga0207678, IMG submission 184319) | Corn rhizosphere microbial communities from Kellogg Biological Station, Michigan, USA - KBS C6-3 metaG (SPAdes) (version 2) | ecosystem: Host-associated > Plants > Roots > Rhizosphere > Soil ...
GAGTGATGAACAAAAAGCCGCCATGCGGTAAAGCGTGACGGCTAATTGTGAAATGTTGCTGCTTTATTGGAGCGGGCGCTCTAGGGATTGTTCACGACTTGCCGCCCAGGTTTGTTCGCTTCAAGCTGTGCGCTCACTTTCTGGATTTGCGCGGCCTGCTCATCGAGACGCGCGGTGAGCTGCGCAACTGTCGTTTGAAGGTCCTTCTTGTGGTGCGCCACCGTCGACTCAAGGTGGGTGATCGTCGCTTGTTGTTCCTGAACCTTGCTGTGTTCTTTGAGAAACTCGTTGAGCAACATCGCGTTCACTGCGTCGTAACGCACAGTGTAAACTTCGCCCTTCTTATCGCGCATGACGAGGTCTGGATTTATCGCGGCCACTTCCTCGGCAATCAACCCAAATTGTGCCGTGCCGGTCTTGTCGGTCTTGTAGTGAAACGTTACGGGTTTGAACGCCAGGATGGCTTCGCTGGCTTTGTCCATCGGTTTGATCTGCTTCTTGAATCGCCGCGAAGAGCTTACGGTGCCCAACTGGCCAGCGGAGTCGACGAGTACTTGGATCCCGTCTGCATTTTGCGTTTGTATTTCGCGAATATTTCCGATAAAGCAGCTGTTGTCGACATCGTCAGCCGGACTTCCGATAGCAATGACGTTGCCAGACGAGCCCACATTGGCTCCGGCCCCAAATCCTATTCCAATGTTCCCGCTACCGGTGCTGCTGCTGCTGAGAGCGGCATCACCGACGGCCGTGTTGAAATTCCCGGTCGTGTTGTTAAGCAGCGCGAACGCACCGTAGGCGGTGTTTTGGGTGCCAGCGGTGTTGGCTAAGAGCGCGGCAGCACCAGTGGCCGTGTTTTCGGCCGCAGTGTTCGCAAGCAGCGCGCCGGCACCCACACCTGTGTTGAAATTACCCGTGCTGACGGCCCTGAGCGAAGCGAAACCAACTGCTGTGTTGAAAGTTCCGCTGGTGAGGCTTAAAAGCGCGGCTTGCCCTTCGGCCGTGTTGCCTCCCGGGTAGCCGCCATCGGGCGCTGGAACAACTGCTTGCGCTCCGGGCGAAAGCCCCAGGCAGATAACAACACAGGCGACGAGAAGTGACACAAGTCTGGTTTTGTCCGGAACGGACGTATTCATAGTTTTTCCTTTCTTTTCCCCGCTGAGTTAGTTCTCTCTTGTTGAGGGTCCGAAAGAGGCGAAGGACCTAGCGGGGCGGAAGGCTTCCGTCTGATTCAGATCCGCTTAACGACAACGAGTTTTGATAAAAATCGCCTCAATTGTCAACACGATTCGCCGCAAGAGCTGATTGCGGATTGTAGTTCCACAACGGGCGGGCTTTTCCTCCGCGCGCACGACGAAACTCGGCGCAACTGAATGAAGGACTGCCACCTTGATCACGACTGAATGATAATAAGTTCACAAACATCGCCTTTTCATGCTTGTCCGGTCTTTCTCATTTTGATACGAACTTGCTTCTATGAAAACCTCCATCAGCAGTTGCTTTCTCGCTATCGGACTTCTACTTCTCGCCACGACTGGACCAACATCTGCCAACCTGATTGTTAATGGCGACTTTGAAACAGGCACCTTTGCTGGCTGGACCACCACGCCGGCGCCCGTCGGAAGTTTCTTCGGCGTCGGCCCTGTGCCGCCGCCACACGATACCCTCGGCGCATTCTTTGCTGCGACTGGTCCCGATTTTGACTCGATTAGCCAAACCTTTGTCACCACGCCGGGCGCTTTTTACGATCTGAGCTTTTTCTATGAGGTCGTCGAGCCGGGCTCTCCGCCAGACAACGGAATGCGCGTGCTCTTTAACGGCGTACTGGTCTTTGAAAATCTCAACGCGATTTCAGGGTTCGGGACCTTCAGCTTCACCCACCTTCAGGCTACCGGCAGCACGACAACGGTGGAGTTCCAAGGCCGCAATGTCCGAAACGCCGATTTTATAGACGATGTTTCGGTGACGGACAGCGTTATTGTATGTCCACTGGGGCAGGGTTATTGGAAAAATCATCCCGATGCGTGGCCAGTGACCCAACTTCAGCTTGGGAACCAGGTTTATGACCAAGAGCAACTGTTATCGATTTTGCACCAACCAGTCCGTGGTAACGGATTAGTTTTGCTCGCACATCAGGAAATTGCCGCAAAGCTGAACATCGCCAATGGCGCTGATGGAAGCTGTATCGAGCAAACATTGGCAGACGCCGATGCTTTGATCGGGGACCTTCTTGTTCCGCCAGTAGGCACCGGGTACTTGCAACCTGCAGATGTGTCGACTCTTGCGGACACCCTTGACGATTACAACGAAGGCGCTTTGTGCGCTCCATCGTGTGATCACGAGTTGCGTGCACCGAGAGCGCATCCGGCGGTACATGTGCGCCCGTAATCGGACGTGGAAGTTGCACCGCTGGGTGCGGCCTTCGCTAAGGTTTTATCACTACCAGTGTGCCGACGTGGACAGCGTTATAAAACTGGCGCGCTTTCCAATAAGGCATCCTAATGCATCCGTGTGATGCCGGCTCTCCCGGCAAATAGCCCTGGTGCAAGCCGTAACCCGGCGAGAACTCGATAAAGTAGGGCATCGGAGCGCCGACGAAATGCGAATGCGGTGGTTTGGCGTCACGTCTACTATCGACGTTCGCCTTCACGACGTGACCGGAGTTATCAACATAGTCGCCATAAACACTTGAACGATGATCTTCATCCTTACGGATGACTTGAAAGCGACCAACCGGAGTGCGGTATCCTTCGCGACCACTGGATATCCGCGACGACGCGCTTCTCTGTCCGGCGCGGTAGAGATAGGCTTCCTGTGCCCGCAAGCTTACGACGATCGACGGCCGGCCGGAATGAGACTCCGGTAGGTTCGACGTGACCATGTCTGTCACAGTGCTGCAGCCAGACAAAATAATGAGAGTCGCAAAGAAAGCGGAAAATTGCGACAGTCGATTCATACACCTTGTGCCCGACGACTATCGGGCAATCGCGCCTACTTCGTTTCGTCTCAACCGCTCAGTGACCCGCACATCTTTCTTGCGAGCGTTGATAACGAACGTGTTGTTTTCTCCTAAACTTGACCACGGACCACGCGGCACTTCGCTAAACTCCACAAATCGCCAGTCGGTCACGTCGGTTTGCTTTAGCCCGAGATAATCTCGAACGGCAGGAGAAACATCGAGGCCGGCGCCCTTATTGAGATTGGGTTTTGGACGTTCATTGCCAAATACATACTGCCAATGGTCCGTCCGGAATGGTCCCGCGTCTTCCCATTGCGCATAAGCGAGCCGATTGCCTTTGCGGATTGCGATCCATCGACCTTTACATGTGGAAACAGCAGGACCCTGGTACGCTTGTTGAAACCATGGAACAACGCGCTGCGCTTCGGGTCGATGGCCAGTATGTGCTTTGTCGTTGTACGGAAGTGCGCAGTAAAATGGGTTCTGCTTTGGCGTAAATTTTACCGGAATGTAATTACGACGACGGTCAGGGTTTGGATCGTCAAAACCACCGTAGTTTTTTGCCCAGTTTTTATCCCACGCACTCGTGTGATTCGGGACGAGATTATTTCCGCCTGGCTGTTCGCCGATCCAAAAGACCGTCGTTACGATATTTGTTTTCCACGGAAATGACCGCGCCGGTGGAGCAGCGACCGATTTTGTGATGCGAGGCCTGGCCTTTTCCTTGACCACTTCGATTTGAGCAGATGCCGGATCAAGCGCGACGACAAGAGCGAAACAAAAAAGCCCAAGTGAACAGCGTTCCCCCATTAGTTTCCCATCGGTTCCCTTTTAAATACTGCGTGCAGCCGCGCAGACTTGTGTCGCATTCCGCCGTGTAGATTACCACTTCAGACAGAATCACAAATAATATTTCAAGATTCAACGAGTGGACGAAGCAATCTCGGCAACGTAAACAGTTGTAAGAGTCTGCCGACTATCTTCCGCTCCGTTGCGCTGCCGCTAAGGTGTAAACTTGTAAACGCAACCGTCGTCGTCAGTGCCGCCATGCACAGTCGCGCCGTAAAAATTTCCGAATCTATCGACGACCATGCCATTGTAGGAAAACCCACCATCTGGCGGGCCTGCGAACGGATGAACAACACTCTCCGTCCACTGTCCGCCCCCGTTCGGAGTTAGTTTGAAGATTGCGCCACTGCCTGAACCACCTTCGCTCGTGGTGCCATAGAGATTGCCGGCTGCGTCGCGGACGAGATTGCTGATCGGACTGTTGCCGTCGCTTCCCTCTTGGAAGCTGTAAATTACTCTACCGTCCCATTCCCCAACCGGCCGGGGCGACAGCTCGTAAACACAGCCGATACCGTTTTCACCACCGTAATAGGTGGTGCCGTAGATTTTGCCGGAACCAGCGCGAAGTAAGGCGCCATAAGGAAAACTGCCGTCGGGTTGACCGTGAAAAGAATACAACCCTCTGAAATTCCATTCCCCAACTGCTGTCGGTGTGAGTTCGAAAACAACTCCGCTCCCATACAAACCGCCGACAGTGGCCGCACCGTAGAGTCGGCCATGCTGCAGAAGCATCCTTCCAGCTGAGCCTGTCGCGCCATCGTCGCCGCCGGTAAAGGTATGAATTACCTGAAACTCATAACTTCCGGCGTGTGGATGAAGTTTGTAGATCGTGCCTACGCCGTACGTGCCGCCAGTCGGCGTCATACCATAAACATTGCCGCTCCGATCTAGGGTGACCCGCGCGCCCGGACCAGAGCCGTCATCACCGCCGGTGAACGCATGAATGACTGTCTGGTTCCAAGTTCCATTAGACTTGGTCAGCTTGTACACCACTCCGCACCCGCCCTCACAGCCACCTGAACCGCCGGTCACTGCCGTGCCGTACAAATTTCCGCGTCGATCAATCGTGACTCCTTTGTACGGCTCGCCTCCATCGGCACCGCCGGTGAAACTGTACAGCACCGTTTGGTTCCAACCCGTAGGTGTGGGGCTGAGTTGAAAAACAGTGCCGCCTCCAAAATCTCCTCCAAGCACTGTCGTGCCGTAAATGTTTCCAGCGTTGTCCGTTTCCAAATCGGTATCAGCATATTCGCCGTCGTCCTCTTCGAAGCTGAAAATCACGTCAGTGGTCGTTGCGCGAGCGGTGACCAGTGACACGGCGATTACGAGAACTGGAGCTACGCATTTGATGCGAGTCAGTACATTCATTTCTTCTTCCTCCCCCGCTTGAGTTTATTTCTTAAGTTGCGGGTCCGGAAGAGGCAAAGAACCTGGCGGGCCACAAATCCTCCGCCTGATTCAGATCCGCTTTACGGATGGAGAGTCTGAAGAAAACCTATTCCCTTTGTCAAGCTCGGAAGGATAACTGATCAGCTCCTTGATTAGACTACACCGTTAAGATCTAGTCATTTTTACCAACTAACCGTGGCGCAGCCCTGTTAATCTCATGCTGCGTGCTCACTCGTTCAAAAGCTGCCGTGAGCATCGCGATTTGCTTCTCTTGATGCCTAAGTCGCTTCTCCTGCTCTGCAACGACCAACTTCAGCTCACAGACAGTCGCTTGCTGATCCTCGCTCTTTCGATGCTCCTTGAGAAATTCGTTCAACAACATCGCATTCACCTGATCGTAGCGCACAGTATTGACCTGACCGTTTTCGTCACGCACGACCAGATCCGGATTTATCTCCTCGACGTCTTCGGCAATGAGTCCAAACTGCTGAGCACCCGCGGGATCAATCTCTTTTTTGTAACGGAAGGTTACTGGTTTGAGTGAAAAGAGCGTTTTGCTGGCTTCGTCCATGGGTCTGATCTTTTCCTTAAAGCGCTTTGAGGAGGTTGCAGTGCCCAACTGACCATTTGCGGCTACAAGAACGTTTGCGCCACTCGGAATCGTTTGCCCGCTAATCCCACGGACGATGGTAGTCGTGACATCAGGATTGCCGATCCGAATGGTGTTGCTTTCGCCTGCAACCCCAACGACGTCGAAACCAATATCGATATTGTTGCTATCGGCTGCTGTCAGATTCTCGCCGGCATTCTCGCCGACGGCGACATTAGAGTTGCCATTCACGATGTTAGAAAGAGCGAAACTTCCCACCGCAGTGTTACCGCTGCCGTCGTGGTTGCTTAACAGCGCATCGTTACCGTAGGCCGTGTTGAAGCTGCCGCCCGCGTTGTTGTGCAGCGCATCAAGTCCAGCGGCCGTGTTGTCGTTGCCGCTGCCGTTTGCGGTGAGCGCTTCAGTGCCGATCGCCGTGTTGCCGTCGCCATCGATATTTGCAAAGAGCGCATGATCCCCGACAGCGGTGTTGGATTCGCCGAGGGTGTTGTCATGGAGTGCGCTTAACCCGGTCGCGGTGTTGAAGCTCCCTGTGCTGTTGTTAACTAACGCGGCAACGCCCGTTGCAGTGTTGTTGCTTCCGGTGGTGTTACCGGCAAGTGCACTAACTCCAACGGCTGTATTCAAACCACCCGTAGAGTTATCAACTAGCGATGCAACGCCAATAGCCGTGTTTAGACTGCCAGTGGTGTTGCTGGCGAGCGCATTATCGCCGATCGCGGTGTTATCCGTGCCGGTAGTGTTTCCAAAAAGCGCCAGGGCGCCGGCCGCGGTATTGGATCCGCCGGTGGTGTTGCTGAGTAGTGCTGCATCCCCAATGGCGGTATTCGCCTCGCCGATGGTGTTGTTCAGAAGCGCGTCCACTCCAACCGCTGTATTATCTTCGCCCGTTGTATTGAGCAAAAGCGCAGCTGCGCCAACCGCCGTATTTTCGTTTCCGGTGTTGAGCGTAAGCGTCCCCGCACCGACAGCCGTATTAAAACCGGAGTTTATGCTGCTCTGGAGTGAAAACGAACCAATCGCAGTGTTTGCAAACCCTGTGGTGGTATCCAGATTAAGCAGGGCGTTTTGCCCTTCTGCTGTATTGAACCCGGGATATCCGCCATCTGGTGGCGGATTGACTGCGCGTGCCTTCGGTAAAAGCACAGAGCCTGCGAGCACGAAAGCAACGACAATCAAACAGCAGCGAAAACATGGCCAGCCAGTTAGAGTTATGATTAATGGAATTTTGGTTTTCAGTTTTGTACTCATGGATCGGTGTTGGTTTAGGGTTTATTGAGCACCACTTGCGGTGCGTTTCTGCTGATTTCCATCTGCGTGCTGATTGTTTGAAGACGAGACGCGAGAATATCGAGTTGCGCTTGTTGTCTCGCGAAGCTCTGCTGCTGATGCGTTACAGCCATCTCCAATTCTTGCACTTTTTTGTGTTCTTTAAGGAACTCGTTAAGTAACATCGCGTTTACCTGTTCGTAGCGCACGCTGTAAGGCTTGCCGTCTTCGTCGCGCACGATCAAATCGGGATTCACCTTTTCCACGTCCTCAGCCACTAGGCCGAACTGAGGGATTCTGTCGCGATCCAGCTCTCTTTTGTAGTGGAAGGTGACTGGTTTGAGCGCGAGAAGCGCTTCGCTGGCTTTCCCCATTGGTTTGATGTCCTCTTTGAACCGCTTAGAAGATGTGGCCGTCCCCAGCCTTCCGTTTGAATTCACAAAGACGCCAACTCCTCCGGAGGATGTGCCGTTGAAAATGTGGTCGATAAAACAGCTACCGCTGACATTATTACCTGCTGCTCCTATACAGATAACATTGCTGGCAGTCGTAACGCCGGAACCAGCATCACTCCCAATGAAAATATTGAACTCGCCACTGGTGAGATTGATTCCGGCTGGAGAGCCCACAGCGAGATTGACGTTCCCGCTGGTAAGGTTACGCAGTGCGTTAGCTCCAATGGCCACGTTGTTGGCCCCGCCGGTGAGATTAAAGAGTGCTTGATATCCAAATGCATCGTTGAGCGCGGCGTCCGGGCCACTGGCATGAGCTAGGGCCTGAAAACCGACGGCTGTGCTGATACCCAGATCTGTATTATTCAGGCCGCTGGTATTGCTACCAAGTGCCTGGTAACCCACGGCGGTGTTCCCGCTGGCGATAGTGTTGTTTTCAAGCGCTTCCTCGCCAACTGCAACGTTGGGGCCGACAGCGAGATTATTGGTGATGCCCAGGGTGCCACCCGTCGTATTGCCAAAGAGCGCGTTGGAACCAACGGCGGTGTTGCCGCTGGCGGTGTTGTTCTCCAGCGCGCTGACGCCTACCGCGGTGTTTGAATCGCCATCCGTGTTCAGCAAGAGCGCGGCAGCGCCGATGGCCGTATTCGAATCCCCGTTGTTGAATAACAGCGTTCCAGCTCCAACAGAAGTGTTAAAGCTGCCGATGGCGACGTTCTCGAGCGAAAATGCGCCAACCGCCGTGTTAGCAGCGCCGGTCGTGAGGCTAGACAGGGCGTTTTGTCCTTCTGCCGTTGTGAAGTTCGCATAACCCCCGTCAGGCGGTGGACTGACTGCGTGCACGAGGGATAAAAGGTCAAGTGATGCGAGTGCTGTCGCGATAAGGAGGAAACGTGTCCGTAAAAGCAGACAGCTGATCCGCCTTTTGACCGGCGTGTTGTTTACGTTTTCTTCAGGGAACCTTTTCATTTTCTTGTCCTTGCTTCTGGTTTTTGATTTACTGTTTCTGTTGGTTTCTTCGTCCTGCGCAATTGCGGCTTAATCGAGCTTTGCGCGTGATGGAAGATGCTGGGCGCGCTTATGAAAGTCTTTAGGGAGAGGCTGAATTTTTCTGAATTCTTCTGAAAACGGCGATGCAGAGTTCCTCAATCAACCTCTACGAATTTGGCGCTTTCGAGCTTGACCGACTGAAACGCTTGTTGCGTCGTTTGGATGGAACACCGGTTCCGTTACCGCCGCGAGTGTTCGAAACGCTCCTCTTCATGGTCGAACACCACGACGCCGTACTCGATAAGGAGCGAATCATGGAAGCCGTTTGGCCCGATTCGATCGTCGAGGAGAACAACCTCGCGCAAGCGATCTCGAAATTGCGCCAGGTTTTCGGCGAAACTCCAGGTTCGCATAACTACATCGTGACCGTTCCAGGTCGCGGGTATCGCTTTGTTGCCGAAGTTAGCGAGCGGTCAGCCACGCCTGCCACGCCCCCGTCCGCGCCTCTGCAGCCGCTTATTGCAGCTAGCGATGCGGGTTATGCGATCCCCGTGCCTAACGCGACCACCAAAGAGCCCGGTCACAACCGAAGCGCAACGATTCCGGGAGATCTCACGATCGAACGAGATCGAAGTTTCTTCGGGCTATTTTCGAAAACTCCCTGGTTATCGGCGGCTGCCATCTCAACGATTGCTATCATTTGCCTCGCAACCTTATTTCTTCTCCGCTATCGCAAGCTGCCGGTGAGTGGGAAGGCGCCTAGTTCGTCTGTCGCGAGCGGAGCAGTTTTATCTCGGCTGGCACCGATCCCCGAAAAGAGCATCGCAGTGTTGCCGTTTGATAATCTTAGCGACGATAAGCAAAACGCCTTTTTCGCAGCTGGCGTCCAGGATGAAATAATCTCAGACCTGGCGAGAATCGCAGACCTGAAGGTTATCAGTCGCACGTCCGCGAACCTTTATAAAAGCGGAAACCCGCGGAACTCGGGAGAGATCGGGCAGCAACTGGGCGTTGCCCATCTTTTGGAAGGCAGCGTACAACGCATCGGTAATCGGCTTCGAGTTAATGCGCAACTGATCAAAGTGCCGACCGACACACATGTGTGGGCACAAACTTACGATCGTGATGTAGCCGATCTCTTCGCGATTCAAAGTGAAATCGCGCGGGCGATTGCCGACCAGCTTCACGCTGAAATCTCCCAGGCGGAAAAACGGGCCATCGAGCGACCGCCGACTACTGATCTTAACGCGTTTGATCTCTATAGCCGCGCGAAGAATTTTCATCTAACGGTCGGCTTTAGTGCCAAGGCGAGAGAGGATCTACTTCGGGCCGCCGAACTGCTCAATCAAGCCGTGTCGCGTGATCCATCCTTTTTTCAGGCGTTTTGTCAGCTGAGTCAGACTCACGGTTTACTTTATTCTTACGGGTTCGATCATACGTCAGCGCGGCTCGCATTGGCCGAAGCGGCTCTCGCAACAGCCTCTCGTCTTCGTCCGGATGCTGGCGAAACGCATTTGGCCCGGGCGTGGAATCTTTATGTAGGATACCGCGATTATGACGCCGCTCTCGGTGAACTTAAACTCGCGCGTCAGAGCCTGCCGAACGATCCGCAAATATTCGAGCTGACAGCTTATATCCAGCGGCGGCAGGGACGCTGGGAAGAATCGATACATAGTTTAGAGCGCACACTTGAGCTTGACCCGCGCAACCTGGACGCACTTCACAGGATTGCGTTGCGGTAC
>Ga0207678_10006641_pt1 | contig 10256 bp, 9 predicted proteins | sample KBSC63metaG_FD_184319 | JGI IMG/M metagenome (GOLD analysis project Ga0207678, IMG submission 184319) | Corn rhizosphere microbial communities from Kellogg Biological Station, Michigan, USA - KBS C6-3 metaG (SPAdes) (version 2) | ecosystem: Host-associated > Plants > Roots > Rhizosphere > Soil ...
TCGTCGAGAATCGAACCTTCCTGGACGGTCCAGCCGGGATCGTGGTCAAAGTAGCGACGCTTGAGTTCGGCGGTGCAGGCAACGCTCCGGGGATCGAAATCGAACGATGTCACCGATGCGCCCAAGCGGCGCGCGGCAAGACTGAACAGGCCACTTCCCGAACCGATGTCCAGGAACGTCTTCCCATCGAGCCGCCCAGCGCCGAGCATCGTTCGAAGCGATTGCTCGGCCGCACCAATGCGTTCGGGCGTCAGACCTCTCAAGAATGCCGCCCAATTCGCCCCAAACTCGAATCGACGACCGGTTTCTACTTCGCGATGCCAATCACTCGCCTGTTTGCTCGAGCCGAGCATCTTCTTCTTGGCTTCAGCCATCGGTGTCTGGCGCTCGCAACGGTTTCGTGGTTTCGACCGCAGTCCCTTTGATGAGGAAGCCGCCGCCGGCGTCCAATCCGATCATCTTTTCCGGCTTGTCTCGCAAAAATTCATCTATTGAGGCGGTCGCTCCTGGGCACGTCGTACAGGCATAATCATCGCACACCAGCACCCCTCCTGGACTGAGGCGGGGGTAGAAGAACTTCATACTCTCCAGTGTCGGCTGCCGAAGGTCGACGTCGATGTGAACGAAGGCGAACTTTTCGTCGCTGACGTCGCAAAATCGCGCAGGAATCCATCCTTTGTGAAAGATAATCATGCTTGCGAACGGGTGGAGATTCTTCGCGACCACTTCCTGTGGTGCGGCGAGGTCGCCTCGTCTCCAGTGCGAACCGTCGGATTTTTCCGGAACGCTGAGTCCTTCGAAGCTGTCGAATAGGTGATGGAACCGGCCAGAGCCCTCGATGGCGGAGCAGATAAGCCAGGACGACGATCCCTCGAAGACTCCACATTCAGCCGTGTTTCCGGGGACGTCGCGCACAAGCCGAAGCAGCTGCCAAAGCATCCAGCGGCGGTGAGTATTGAAACCCTTTCGCTCGCCGAAGCGCTCGAGATAAGCGTTGAAGGAGGAATCGTGCCACCAGTCCATCTGGTGCCACGTCAGGCGAAAGTCGGGGATCAAGCGGTCGGCCGCGATCTTCAGCGCCGCCAGCCTCCGATCATAGTTGCGCGAACCCACGTTCCGAACGAAGCGGAGGAGATTGATCACCTCTTCAGTCCCACGAAATACTGGCACACAAAGCTGAACGCATACATGGCCGCCGTTGCGGACATCAGTCCAGCCAACCCGAAACGCGACACGAGCAAAACGTTCAGGAGCAGCTTTACCGCGAGTGCGCCGCAAGAGATCCAAAGTAGAGCGGAGTAGAGCCCTCGCGCTGCAATCCACTGGACCATCGCCAGCCCGGCGAAAACAAAGGGAACCTGGATCACACCGAAGCGCAGGACATGCGCCACCTGAGCGGCATTGGCGGAGGTGAAGGCTCCGCGCTCGAAGACGAGGGCCACGACCCAGTCCGCCAATATCCAGGTTGCAACCACTCCCACAAACCCGGTGCCGATCAGCAAGATCGACCATTGCCGTGCTTGCCGTGCACCGCGTTCGTGATCGCCCTCGACCACTGCCGACGAGAAAACGGGCAAGAAGGCCCGGGTGAACACAACGGCACCAAGGCCCGTCATGAGGGTGACGATGCGGGTTGCATAACCCAGAGTCGCAACTGCTCCCGTCTCAATCCGGGCGGCGAAAGCCTGGTCGATGGGAAGCGCCAGCGTAATGACGAGCTGACCAAGAACCATCACGCCGAGATTACGATAGAGCGATGACCATTCAGGGGACCGGTGCCTGAACTGGACGGGTCCCAAGCCGTCGTCGAGCTTCCGGACCATCGCACCAAGCACGATGAGCTGGACCAGGAAGCCAATTGCCGTCGCCAGGCCGAGCCGCACTTCCGGCGGCGCGAGCAGCGGCGCAAGCACCCCAGCGGCAATGACCAACGCGGGCAGCGCCTCGGTTACCGTGTAAGCGAAATGCTGCCGCGCCTGGAGGCGTGCCGATAGATATCCGTTACAGGTGAAGAGAAAGGCGAGAACGCTCATCGCACGGCACAGCCCGATGGTTAGATCGGCGGTCTCGCGGTTCCCATTCGATGCGAAAGCGAAGGAGACAATTGGAGCGCCAACGAAGGTCAGCACGGCAAGCACCAATCCCGCGCCGAAGACCGTACCGTTCAATTCTCCGATCAACTGCCGCCGTCCGGGCGATCCGATCTTTAGCGTCACCAGGCGCGGCACCAGGACGACCGTGATGACTCCGGTGACCATCGTCGGAATCCAGGTCACGATGGTCAGTGCGAGCTGATAGGCATCGACGGCGCTGCCGACTCCGTAGCGCCAGGCTATGGCCATCTCGCGGCCGGCGACGAACAGCTTCGCAATGAGGGTCAGCGCCCCGATCAGGAGCGCGCTTGCGGCGATCTTCTTGTGGTTGACGTGGAGGTTCGACAATCGACGGAATAGAGGTGCGGTCATCGACGCGAAGCGACCGCCGGACTGCTCCCTCATCCGGGGAACTTGCCGGTCGCCTCGACCCACTTGTCGACGAGCGGCTGATAGGCTTCCGTGCGCTTCTCCGGCAGGCCTTCGGTATCGAGCCACGCGCGGTGCATGCTCTCGGCGCCGAAATGGTGGGTCGGAACGAACCGCGAGGGATCGTCGAAGCTCGCGACGGTCAGGTCCATGTTGCCGCTGCCTTTCGCGAACTGGAAACCGAGCGAAGTCCCACACTCGCGGCAATAGGGGCGCCTGGCGATGGGGGAGCTTTCGAACCAGTCAGGCCCCTGCTCCCAGACGACGTCCTCCTGCTTGACGTTCTTGAAGGCGATCGAGACGGAGCCCGTAGCGCGCTGGCACATTCGGCAATGGCAGAGGTAGGCGTCGTGGTCATGGACGGTCGCAGCGTAGCGGACCCGGCCACAGGCGCAGCCGCCGGTCATCTGCTCGGCCATTTGCGGGCTCCTTCACTTGGCCTTGGTTCCCCGCCTCATGCGCGGCTAAGGGGCGGCATGTCCAGCGCTCCCTCCGCCGAGCAGATCGCGTCCGACGCCACCTGGCTGGCGCAGGCGCTGGACCCGTCGCAACTCATGGTTCGCCTCGTCGCGATGAGCCGTGACAGCTATCGCGCGGCGAGCTTCCTTGATGACCGGATGCTGCAGGCGCCGGTCGAAGCGCAGATCGTCTCCTGGGACCTGGTCGAGAGCGCAATGGACGGCGAGCTCCGCTCGGATGCGCGCTGGATTTTCCATATCGGCCACGTCGGATCGACACTGGTTTCCCGCCTCCTTGGCGAGATCGGCAACGTGCTCGCCCTCCGCGAGCCGAGGATCTTGCGGGACGTCATGTCGCTCCCTCTGGAGATCCGCGACCGTCACCTGTCCCCGATGGCTCGGCTGATGTCGCGGAGTTTCGCTCAAGATGAGGTCGTGTGCGTCAAGACAACGAGCTTCGTCAGCGAGATCGCCGACGCCCTGGTTCCGCCCGGTGAGCGTGCGCTTTTCATGTACGCGAGCCCCCGCAACTATTTGGCGGGAATTCTGAGCGGCACCGAAAGCCTGAAGGAAATGAGCGCTCGGGCCGATGGCCGCGTCAGGCGGATGGCGACGCGGGTGCCTTCTCTTGAATGGCAGAAGCGCAGCGCAGCGCATCTCGCGGCTGCAGCCTGGGCTTGCGAAATGACGTCGCTCGAGGCCGCGGCAGAGCGGATGCCGGAGCGGATGATCGCCTGGTCCGACTTCGATCGCATGCTCGACGACGTTCCGAGGGGCCTGGCCGACATCGCCGCACATTTCGGCTTCGAGGCCGAGCCGAGCCAGATCGACGCGATCGCCCGCGGTCCGCTGATGCGCCGCTACTCCAAGGCACTGGAATATGAGTATAGCCCGAACCTGCGCCGCGACCTGATCGCTCAGGAGGGGACGCTGCACGGACGAGACATCGAAGATGCGCTTGCCATGCTCGACGCCGCGGCCGAAAAATCGCCGCTGCTGGCGCGGGCGCTGGCACGGTCAATGGAGAGCTGATGTACCGGGTACTGCAGGTTTTGACCGCTGAGGAAATCCTGGAATGCCGGCGAATCGCCGCCGCCGTGCCGTTCGTCGACGGGCGCATTTCCAATCCCCACAACAAGGTGAAGCAGAACGAGCAGCTTCACGACCCGGAGGCATATCAGAAGAGTTCGGAGCTTCTCCGCCAGGCGATGCTTCGTTCACCGGATTTCATGGAGTTCGCCTTCCCGGTTGCATTCGCCCCTCCGATGATGACCCGCTACAAGCCCGGGATGAAATATGGCGCGCATTCCGACGCGGCCTTCATTCAGCTTTCCGGCACGACGATCCGAAGCGATCTCAGTTGCACCATCTTCCTCAACGAACCCCAGGATTATGATGGCGGCGAGCTGAATGTCAGCCTCGGCGATGCAAAGCTGAACTTCAAGCTGAGGCCCGGCGAAGCCATCATCTATCCGTCAGACACATTCCATCAGGTCAATCCGGTCACTCGGGGTGAACGGCTCGTGGCGATCACCTTCATACAGAGCCGAATCCAGGATCCCTTCCGGCGAAACCTGCTGTTCGAGCTCAATGAGGTCGCCGCGCTCGAGGGGCTGAAGATGGATCAGCAGAACTTCGCTCGACTGCAGCTCGTCCAGCAGCAACTCCTGCGGCATTGGGCCGACAAGCCCTAGCCGAACCTACGGCTGGCCGGCCGCGGTTGGCGGCATCGAAACATGCTCGTGAACGATCTTCCAGCTGCCGTCGCGCTGACGCTGGAAGACGTCGGTGAAGCGCGCGCTGACGGTTGGCGTGGCCGACCCCGCCTGAACCGTGAAAATCTCGGTGCCGGAGCTGATGAACGCATCGGGGCCGACGACCTGAATATGACGATCCGGAACGTGATAGTTCCCCGGCTTCATGCTGTTGAACGCGCTCGCCCAGCCTGTCTGGACCTTGCGGTCGGTGCTCGGCGTCGGGTTGGATGCGTCGATCATCACCGCGCCGTTTGCATACTGGCGCATGATTGCGTCGACGTTGCCGGTCGTGAAGCTGGCCTCCGCGCGTTCCGCGATCGTCTTCGCCTCGCCTTCGGTCACGGGCGCATGTCCCGCCGGTTGCTTGAGGCAACCGGTCAGTCCCGCAAGGACTATCAGCGGAGCCGCGAGCCACCGCACGCTCACGCTGCCTTCTGCAAATGCTTGCGGCCGAGCAGCTCCGCGATCTGGACGGCGTTGAGTGCCGCTCCCTTGCGGAGGTTATCGCTGACGACCCACAGGCTGAGCCCGTTCTCGACCGTCGGATCCTCGCGGATCCGGCTGACGTAGGTCGCATAGTCGCCGACACATTCGACGGGGGTAACGTAGCCTCCGTCCTCGCGCTTATCGACGACCAGGACTCCCGGCGCCTCGCGCAGGATGTCGCGCGCCTCGTCGGCGCCGATCTCGTTCTCGAACTCGATGTTCACGGCTTCGGAATGACCGACGAAGACCGGCACCCGGACACAAGTGGCCGAAAGCTTGATCGAGGGATCGAGAATCTTCTTCGTCTCGACCACCAGCTTCCACTCTTCCTTGGTCGACCCGTCGTCGAGGAAGACGTCGCACTGCGGGATGACGTTGAAGGCGATCTGCTTGGGATAGACCACCGGCTGATTGGCGTCCCCGACGAAGATGTTGCGCGACTGCTCGAACAATTCGTCCATCGCCGCCTTTCCGGTGCCTGACACCGATTGATAGGTGGCGACCACGACGCGCTTGATCCTGGCTGCATCGTGGAGCGGCTTCAGCGCGACCACGAGCTGCGCCGTCGAGCAATTGGGGTTCGCGATGATGTTCTTCTTCCGATAGCCGGCGATGGCGTCGGAATTCACTTCGGGGACGATCAGGGGAACGTCCGGGTCCATCCGAAACAGCGAGCTGTTGTCGATCACCGTGCAGCCGGCCGCCGCAGCCTTTGGCGCATAGATCCTCGAGACTTCGGATCCGGCCGCGAACAGAGCGATGTCCCATCCGCTGAAATCGAAATGTTCGAGGTTCTTGACCTTGAGCATCTCGTCGGTTTCACCGAACTCGATCTCATTGCCCGTAGAACGAGACGAGGCGACAGCGGCGACCTCGTCGAGCGGGAATTGGCGCTCGGCGAGGATATTCAGAAGCTCGCGCCCGACATTGCCGGTAGCTCCGACGACCGCGACCCGATAACCCATGTGACTTACTCCAAATGCCGTTGGCCGCGCCTATCGCAAGTGATGGCGCAAGGCGATATGGCTTTGCATTCTGCGCGGGCAAGGGGGCTTGATGCGTCGCGACACGTTGCTGGCACTTGCGGTCGTCATCCTCGTGCTTGGTGCCATGGCGGCCAAGTCGATGTTCGTCTCGCTTCCCCAGCTTCGAAACACGCCCGGACAGTTCAACGCCGAACGGGCCAAGACACGGCTTGCCTTCATCCTTGGCGACCAGGCGCCGCATCCGGCGGATTCGCCGGCCGACGACATGGTGCGTGGCCGGCTGATCGCCACCCTCCGGCAGATGGGCCTGGCGCCCGTGGTGCGCGATCAATTCGCGTGCAATGACTTCCAGAAGGCGCGCCTGGTGGCGTGCGCGCGTGTGCGCAACGTCATCGCCGTGCTCGGGCCGCAGTCCGGCAAGGCCTTGCTGCTGAGCGCGCACTACGACAGCGTTCCCGCCGGACCCGGCGCGGCGGATGACGGGATCGGAGTCGCGACCCTTCTTGAGGTGGGCTCGATCCTCAAGGACCGACCGCTGAAGCGCCCCGTCATGCTGCTCTTCAACGAGGGCGAGGAACTGGGGCTGATCGGAGCCCGCGCCTTCCTCGCGGATCCGCTCAGCCTCAACGTCGACAGCCTGCTCAATTTCGAAGCGCGCGGAGTGAACGGGCCTGCGGTCATGTTCGAGACAAACCAGCCGAACGGCGCTGCTATTGCCGCCTATGGCGCAGCGGTCGAACATCCTTTCGCGAGCAGCCTTTCAACAGACGTTGCAAGACTGATCCCCAACGACACGGACGTCACGACCTACAAGGAGCGGGGGTGGCTGACGCTCAATACGGGGATCGTCGGTAATGAAACCCGTTACCATAGCCCAGGTGACGACCTTTCGGGTCTCGATCCCCACAGCTTGCAGGACATGGGCGATGAGGCGCTGGCCCTCGCTTCGAAACTGTCGGCCGGAGCACCGCCGGCAAAGGGGACGCGGATCTTCTTCGACGTGCTGCAGCGGTTCTTCATCCAGATGCCGCTTTCGGTCGGAATCGTCTGGCTGCTCGTGCTTTTGAGTGGGTTCGGAGCCATCGCGCGGCGGCGCGGCTCGATCGTCGGCGGCACTGCGGTGGTGCTGGGCGGCCTGGTTGCCGCGGGGGTTCTCTCCTGGCTCCTGGTCACAATTGTGTCGGCATTGAGGGCGGGGGTCTTCTGGCGAGCGCATCCCGAGATCAGCTTTCTTGCGATCTACGCCACTGCATTGCTCGGTGAGCTCGCGATATTCAGGATTTTCGGGGCGAAGTTCGGCACCGGACAACTGCGGGCGGCCTGTTGGTTCCTGCTGCTCTTGCTCGGGGGCGCGCTCGCACTCGTCGCTCCCGGAGCGATTATCTACTTCCTTATCCCTCCAACAATCGTCCTGGCGGGGTTCGCGGTCAGCCGATGGTACGCTCCTGCGGAGCTGATCGGGGCTCTGGCCGGAGCCCTTCTATTCTATCTCACCTGGAGCGAACTGCTGGGGGGACTGGAGGAGATCTTCAGCCCTGGACCGATCTGGATCGTCGCTCCCGTCGCATCGATCATCATGGCTCCCGCGCTTATCGAGGCCCATGGCATCTTCGGCCGAGCGAGCCGGCGGCTGACCATGCTTGGCTCCGCAGCGCTTGCACTCGCCGCGTGGATCGTGGCCGGTGCTGCTCCTGCCTATTCTCAGGACCACCAACAGCGCTTCACGATCGAGCATGTGACTCAATTTCCCTCGGGGCAGAGTTCCTGGTCGATCCTCGACGACGGTGCGGACCTGCCCTCCGCGCTGTCGGCGATGGGACCGTGGCATCGGGGCAAGCTGGATTTTTCCGAGCGCCAACGCCTGTTTGCTTCGGCTCCGGCAGCAGCCGGCGTGCGGCCGCCGTCACTCACTCCGCTCGAAGTGGTTCGAAGTGGGGACGAACGTAGGCTGAGATTGCGCATCCAATCGAACGGCGCGGAGCGCATCTTGCTGGCGGCTCCTCCCGAGGCGCACATCCGATCGGCGGGAGTGCCCGGCTTCGTGCGCTCCCTCGGAAGCGAAGATTCCTCAGGAAGGTTCACAATCACTTGCACGGGCAGAAGCTGCGATGGGTCGGAACTGCAACTCGACCTTTTCAGTCCGAAGCCGGTGAGGTTCACATTGGTCGGATCGCGCAACGGCTTGCTGGACAACACGATCGCCCCTAGCCTGCGCACCCTGTTCGCCACCACGTCGCTGAACGTCGCCGCGGGCTCGGTCGGCAGCCTGGCCCTCGGCACCCTGACCTACCGGGAGACCGGCTCGCCGCTCCTCTCCGCGTTCGTGATGTTCGGCGGTCCGCTGGTGCGGCTGGCCACGTCGTGGTTCCTGCTGTCGCTCGCCGACCTGTGGCGACCCCGGACGGCGATGATGGTCTCGGCCGGCCTGATGGCCGCGGGCGACGCCGCCCAGGCGATCCCCGACCTGCCGATGACCGCGCGCCTGGTGCTGCTCGTCGTCCCCTGGGTGCTGCTCTCGGCGACCGGCGGCAGCATGATGGCGCTCGTCTCCGAGATGGTGCCCGAGGGCTCGTTCGTCTTCGCCCGCGCGACGATCAACATCGCGGTCGGCGTGATGCAGATCGTGGGGTACGGCCTGGGCGGCCTGCTGCTGCTGGCCTTCACCACCAGCCAGCTCTTCCTGGGGGCGGCGGCCACGTGCCTGGTCGTGCTCGTGCTGGTGCGCCTCGGTATCGCCGACCACCCGCCGCGCGCCAGCGGGCCCGCCGTCCGCCGCAGCCGGGCGGTCAACCGGCTGCTCCTCGGGTCGCCCGTGCTGCGACCCGTGTACCTGGCGCTGTGGGTGCCGAACGGGCTGGTCGTCGGGTGCGAGGCGCTGATCGTGCCCTTCGCCGGCGACGGGGCCGGCTTCCTGTTCGCCGCCACGGCGGTCGGCATGCTGACCGGCGACGTGCTGATGGGCCGCGTCGTCCCACCTCACCACCGGGACCGCCTCGTCGAGCCGGCCCGGCTCCTGCTCGCAGTGCCCTGGCTCTTCTTCCTGCTGGAGCCGTCGCTCCCGGTCGCGTGCGCACTCGCCGGCGTCGCCTCGGTCGGCTACTGCGCGAGCCTGCCGCTCCAGGAGCGACTGGTCTCCCGGACCGCGGCGGACATCCGCGGTCAGGTGCTGGGCCTGCACAGCCTCGGCATGATGTCGATGCAGGGAGCCGGCGCCCTGCTCGCCGGCGGAGTGGCCACCCTGCTGGGCGCGGACGCCCGGGCCGCCGGCCTGGCCATCGGGGTGATGGCGACCGCGTCCGTCCTCGTCACCCTGTCGCTGGTGCCGGGGCTGCGGCGCAGCCGCGAGGGCAGGTCCCTCGCCCTTCACGCGCTCACGACCTAGACCGGTCCAGTCCGAATCGTCGGCTCATCGGTCACGACTCATGGCCCGAACGGGTCATGGGGTCGCCGAGGACGCCACGCGGCGCCGTCGGGGCCGCACACTCGGAACAGCCCAGCAGCACCAGTTCCCCCCGACATCCCCCCGAGGAGGACCACGATGACGATCACGCCGATTCGCCGACACGTCGAACCGTCGTACGCGGTCCTCCGCCCGCTGCTGGGCTCACAAGCCATGGTCCTCGCCAGCGTCCTCGACGGTGGTGGCCAGGTGCCGCTGACCCTCGAGTGCCTGTCGACGCCCGTCGCCTGGGGCGGCGCGGTCACCTACAGCCTGCGCATCACCGGCCCGTCGGACCAGCCGCTGGTGCCCGGTCGGTACGAGCTCGTGCACCCGGACTGCACCTTCGTGCTGTCGCTGTTCGCGGTCGCCGAGGAGCTGCGCTTCGTGCACTACGAGGCGTACCTCAGCGAACCTCTCTGAGATTTCCCCGGCCACGGTCACCGGCGAGGTATCCCCCCACTCGCCGTGCTCGCGGCACCACCGTCACCATGGGCCCGTGGACCGTCAGATGGCCGCCCAGGTGGCAGACCGCTTCGACCTCGGCCCCGACGCCCGGCTGGAGGTCGAAGCGGCGCGGGGTGAGCAAGGTCAGGTACGCCGTCTCG
>Ga0207678_10006646_pt1 | contig 10252 bp, 7 predicted proteins | sample KBSC63metaG_FD_184319 | JGI IMG/M metagenome (GOLD analysis project Ga0207678, IMG submission 184319) | Corn rhizosphere microbial communities from Kellogg Biological Station, Michigan, USA - KBS C6-3 metaG (SPAdes) (version 2) | ecosystem: Host-associated > Plants > Roots > Rhizosphere > Soil ...
GCTTCAACGTCGTCGCGCACGAGATCGCGCACAAGCTCGACATGCTCGACGGCGCGATGAACGGCGTGCCGCGTCTGCCACGCGATATCGCGCGCGGCGAATGGATCGAAACGCTGCAGCAGGCGTACGACAAGCTCGTGTACGCGGTCGAGCGCGGACGCGATACGTTCATCGATCCGTACGCGACCGAAAGCGCGGACGAATATTTCGCGGTCGTCAGCGAGCTGCACTTCTCCGATCGCGCGGGTCTCGCGCGCGCGGCGCCCGCGGTCGCGACGCTGCTCGCGCGTTTCTACGGTCCGCGTCCGGATTCGGCCTCGCATCGCTGACGCGCGACGGTTGCGGGGTCGCGCCCGCGCCCGGTAGCCTTCGATGTTCCTGCCCTCGCCGCGGCGCATGCCGCGCGTTTCGATGACGACGACTCCGCCGACCGACGACCGATCGCCCGCGACGCCCGCATTTCGCGTGAGCGCGCTCGTCGAGCTCGCGCGTCCCGCGCAGTGGATCAAGAACGGATTCGTGCTGCTGCCGCTGATCTTCGCGCAGGCCGCCGGCAATCCCGCGGCCGTGCGTGGCGCGCTGCTCGCGACGCTCGCGTTCTGCCTCGCGTCGTCGGCGGTGTACGCGGGCAACGACGCGATCGACGTCGAGCGCGATCGGCGTCATCCGGTCAAATGCAACCGGCCCGTCGCGCGCGGTGCGCTCGCACCCGCGAGCGCGCTCGTCTACGCGGCGCTGCTCGCGGCGATTGCGCTCGCGATCGCGGCGCTCGGCGGCGGCATCATGCTCGTCGCGACGCTGGCCGGTTATCTCGTACTGCAAATCGCGTACACGCTCGCGTTGAAGCATGTCGCATACGTCGGCGCGTTCGCGGTCGCGCTCGGGTTCGTGCTGCGCATCGTCGCGGGCGGCATCGGCGCGGACGTGCCGCTGACGCCATGGATCGTCGCGCTGGGCTTTCTGCTCGCGCTGCTGCTCGCGCTCGGCAAACGGCATGGCGAGCTGGTCAACGCACGCGCCGAAGGCGCGGGCCTGCGCTACGACCGCGTGATGCTCGAGCGCATTCTCGTCGGCATCGCGGCCGCGACGTTCACGGCCTATGTTCTCTACACGATCTCGCCGTCGGTGCTCGCGCGGCACGGCCATCATCCGCTCGTGTTCTCGACGCCGTGGGTTGCGCTCGGGCTCGGGCGCTATCTGAAGGTGGCGCTTCGCGACGGCGCGGGCTCGGATCCGAGCGCGCTCGCGGTCAGCGATCCGTATCTGCTCGTCGCGGTGAGCGGCTGGCTCGCGACGCTCGCGCTGATTCTGTACCGCTGATCCGTTCGGCCGATCAGTCGTCGCTGTCGTCGGCGAAGCCGTCGCCGCCGCTCGGCTCCTCGGTGCGCGCCTTGTCGAGCGACGCACGGATCTTCGCTGCGTCGGCAAAGAACGCGGCTTCGCGCTGCGGCGAGACGAGCCGCAGCGCCGGCGGCTCGAGGCGATTCAGCACGACCGGCTGTCCGTAGTTCGAACGGAACTCGCCCTGTTTCAGCGTCTGCATCGAGATGCCGGCCGCGGCGACGAGGATCGCGACGCCGAGCTTGATCGGAATCCGCGACGGATTGACCGCGACGAGATGCGCGAAAACGATCGCGCCGAGCAGGATCCACGCGACGAGGTATGACGTCGTCGTGAGCGCGGTCCACGAGAACGCGAACGCGCCGAGCTCCGCGGCCTGGTCGTAGAACGAGAACGCGAGCATGCCCGCGGAGACGATCAGGAAGTGCAGTGCGAATCGCGCATGGCCGCGGAACACGCGCGTGATGACGCTCCAGCCCGCGGTCCACGCGACGACGATGCCCGCGATGATCAGGAGCGGCGTGAAATAGCGGATCGCTTTCGGCTCTGTGGTTTCGCTGAGCCAGAGGTCGAGCACCGCGAGCAGGAACACGCCCGCGATGCAGGCGATCGCCGCCGGCCAGAATCGCACGCCGCGAATCACGGGCTGCTCGTCCGGCACCGCGAACGACGCGGTGCGCACGCGCAGCATCGTCGCGCCGATCGAGAGATCGTGGTCGCCGTCGAGCGCGATCTCGCTGCGCTTGTCGCGGCCGCGGCCGAGATAGAGCCCGTTGCGGCTGCCGAGATCCTCGGCGGTGAGCACGCCTTCGTCGGAGCGCACGATGCGCAGGTGATGCGCGGCGACATGCGGATCGTCGAGGACGACGTCGTTGTCGTACGCGCGTCCGATCGTGATCGGCGTCGACGTGAAGCGCTGGCGCGTCGCGACGTCGCCGTGGCGCGACAGCACCTCGATCCAGATCGCCGCTTCGCCGAGATACGCGCCGGTCATCACTTCGCCCATGCGACCTCCCCGACGAAACGCTGCGCGAGCGTCAGCGCGTTGTCGTAGCTGACGCCCTGCATCGAGAGGCGCGAGATCAGCGCTTCCTTCTCGCGATCCTGCGTGATCGTCGTGATCGCGACATCGTAGACGCCCGCGAAATCGCGATACGCGCGCGCGCACCAGACCGCGCGCAGCACGGGATAGGTCGCGCCATCGCCGCGCTCGAGGAAATCCTCATGGCACTCGGGTTGCGTCAGGCGCTTGCGCGACCAGCTGCGGATCATGCTGCCCGCGCCGTAGTACTGCGAAACGTAGGCCGCGAACTGAAACGGATTGAGATCGATGCTCCTGACGTACGCGTGCATGACGTCGGCGCGGCCCGTCTCGATGTCCTCGGCGATGAAGAGCGAGCTCTGCGAGACGCAGCTCGTCGAATCGAGCTGCGCGCGCGGCTTCGGCGTCTGGTCCGCGTTCGTGCGTGCCCAGCAGTTGAACCACGGCGCCGCGCTTTCGGGCGCTTCGTAGGGACCGAGCGACGTGCCGCGAAAACCCTGCTCGCCCAGCGCGTGATAGAAATCGCCCTGCCAGACGATCAATTGCCGGTCGATCTCGTCGCGCGAGTGCGACGGATCGAGCGGTGGCTCGGTCTTCGCGCGCGCCAGCAGCGCGGCCGCCTTGCTCGCGGGAACGAGAAAGCTCACGAGCTCGCCATCGAGCCGCTTCGCGACGTTGATGCCCGCGACCTTGCCCGCCTGCGTGACCGCGGGTCCGCCGCTCATGCCGGGATTGATCGCGCCCGTGAAATGCACGCGCGGGTTGTAGCTTTTCTCGACGAAGCCGTTGTACGTGCCTTCGACGATCGTGAAGCCGAGATCGAGCGGATTGCCCATCGCATAAAGCCGCTCGCCACGCGGCGCCGCGTCGGCGAGAGCGGCCGCGTCGAAATCGAGATGCGGGAGTTTCGCGCCTTCGAGCTGGACGATCGCGAGATCGTTCGCGACGTCGATCTGCAGCAGTTTCAGCTTGCCCTGGCCGCCGTCGGGCCGCGCGAATTCGAGGCGATACGTTTTCGGTTCGAGCACGTACTGCGAGACGACGTGATAGTTCGTGACCGCGAGCCCGTCGGATGTCACGAGAAAACCCGAGCCGATCGACGACTGTCGCCCCGCGGCTTCGACGAGCGTGCGAATCTGCAAAAGTCCGGGACGCGCGGCCGCATAGATGCTCTCGGCCGCTGCCGACATCGGCGGCGCGGCCGGCACGGTCGCTTCGGGCGGCGGCACCGCAGGCGGCGGCGAAGTGGGCGTCGCTTCCTCGGGCGGCGCCGGCGGCGGCACAGTCGGCACGGGTGCGGGCTTCTGCGCATGTGCCGCGAACGTCGCGATGCCGAGCGCGAACGCGAGCACGCGTCGTGCGGTGCGGTCGAAGCGGCGTTCCGTCATCACGACCTCCATGGACCGGAACGACGAGACTAACGCCGTGTGCGGGATCGCAGCAACGTCGGCATTCAGCGGCGGGATACGAAACTGTAGGCGTCGACGGTCGCATCGACGCAGCGCGACCACGGGTAGTCGCGCGCGCGCAGAACGCCGCGCGACGAAGCGCCCGAACGCCACGACGAATCCTCGAGCACGCGCAGGAGCCCCGCGCGGAGCGCATCGTCGTCGCGCGGATCGGCGGTGAGCGCGACATCGCCGGCAAGCTCGGGCAGCGACGACACGCTCGAAGTGAGCACGGGCACGCCGCACGCCATCGCTTCGAGCACCGGCAACCCGAACCCTTCATAAAGTGAAGGAAATGCGAACGCATGCGCACCCGCATAAATCGCGGGGAGCTCGTCTTCCTCGACATAGCCGAGACGCCTCGCCTCGCCCTTCGCTTCGAGCGGCGCGATCGTTTTTTCGAGCTCGCCCGAAAGCCAGCCGCGCGCGCCTGCGATCACGAGCGGATGGCGCGCGCGCAACGCGGGCGCGAGCCCCGCGTACGCGCGCACGAGGCGCGCGAGATTCTTGCGCGGCTCGAGCGTCGCGACGACGAGCAGATATTCGCTGTCCGCAAGGCCGTGCTTCGCGAGCACGGGCGCGATCTCCGCGCGCGGCCGCGGCCGATAATTCGCGTCGACGCCGAGCGGAATTGCGCGGATCTTCTCGCGCGCGATGCCGAAGCGCTCGGCGATCTCGGCCGCGATGAAATCCGAATCGGTCAGCACGAGATTCGCGCGCGCGAGCGTCCTCGGAAGATGCCTGTCGAGAAAGCGCACGCGCTCGACCGGATGCGCTTCGGGAAAGCTGAGCCACGAAAGATCGTGCACGGTCGTCAGCGCCGGGCCGTCGAACGGCATCAGCACGTAGTTCGGCGTGTGCAGAATCCAGCCTTTGAGCGTTCGCGTGTGCAGCCGGAACATCGCGCTGCGAATCTGCGTGTAGAGCTCGAGCGCCTGTGTCTTGAACGGCACGTTGCGACGGATCGCCGCGATGGTCCGATTCGCCGCGAGCGCATGCGCGGGATCATCGACCCACTGATAGGCCGAGTAGAGCTTGAGCTCGTCGATCGCCGCGTGATGCGCGAGGCCGCGCGCGATTTCGAGCGCGTAGCGGCCGATGCCGGTCAGCGGCGCGGTGATCGCATCGACGTTGAAGATGACTTTCATCGTCGCGCGTCGCGCCCGTCGCGCATCAGAGCGGTTTGCGCCCGATGAAATCGATCGTCGTGATGCAGAGCTTCGCGGCGGGAACGTTCGCGAACTGCGGATGCACCTTCATCGCGGCAAGCTCCTGCAATCGCTCCTCTCGCGCCTGGCCGGTCTGGAGCACGATCTCGAATCCCGCCGCGGCCGCGCGCTCGACGAACTCGTGCGCGCGCATGCGGTTCTGGTAGAGGAACGCGTTGTTCCAGTGCTGCCATTGCGAATCGGAGTAGCCGAGATAATTGAGCTGGTTGATGTTCCGGTCGACGTACGCGTAGTGATCGCCGCAATTGACCGAATGGAACATCACGCCGCCGGGACGCAGGATGCGCATCGATTCGGCGTAAAGCTCGTCGATCACGAGCGGCGGCACGTGCTCCAGCACGCTGTTCGAGAACACGACGTCGAGCTCGTTCGCGCCGATGTCGACGCGAGTCGCATCCATCGGCGCCTGGTAGACGACGACGCCATCGGTCGCGTGGGCAAGGTCGATATCACCGGAGAGGCGCTCGACGAGCTGGCGCTGACGCCGTGCGACTTCCTCGGGCGCGGTCCGGCTGGCCGTCGCGATCAGCGGGACGAATTCGGCGAGGCTTTCGGCGCAGCGGCGCACGAGATCGGGCTTCAGGTGCGTATTGAGATCGACCGTCAGAACGCGCTCCGCGCCCGCGAGGAACGACATGAACGGAAACGTCGGATACCAGCCGGTGCCGATCTCGAACACCCGCGAGCCGGTCAGCTCGACGCCCGCGAGGCGCAGCTGATCGACCATGAGCATCCAGTCTTCGATCTTGAGCCCGAATTCGCGATGGAAACCGCGCAAACCCCCGAAATTGCGCTGCATCCAGTAGTGGGCCGTCACGCCTCCGGGTACGCCGCCCAGCACTTTTTGCACGAAACCCTTGACCCTCCAGTGCATTGCCGACGTGTCCTCGAGAGCCGGTTCGCCGCGCGCGAACCTCGCCGGATTATGCACGGGCGACGTTGCGTTCGCGTGCAAAATCGGCCTCCACCATGCGCTTCGCGAGCGCGGCCGGATCGAGCGACGGCGCGAAACCGAGCTCGCGGCGTGCGCGCGAGCTGTCGCCGACGAGCAGCGGCGCGTCGCTCGGCCTGAACAGCGCGCGGTCGACGCGGATGCGCACGCGATCGGTCCCGCGCTCGACGCCGACCTCGTCGTAGCCGTCCCCGAACCAGTCGATCGTGATGCCCGCGGCCGCGAACGCGGCGCATGCGTAGTCGCGAATGCTCGACGCTTCGCCGGTCGCGAGCACGAAGTCGCTGCCGTCCTCGCGCGCGGCCATCGCGGCCATCGCGGCGACGTGATCGGGCGCGTAGCCGAAGTCGCGGCGTGCATCGAGATTGCCGAGCGAGATCGATTCCTCGCGCCCGAGCGCAATGCGCACGGCGCCGAGGCTCAGCTTGCGCGTGACGAACGACGGATCGCGCCATTCGGATTCGTGGTTGAACAGGATCGCGCTCGACGCGCGCACGCCGAAGCTCTCGCGCCAGCTCGCGACCGCGCCGTGCGCGAGCAGCTTCGAAAGGCCGTACGGCGAAATCGCCGCGAGCGGCGTCGCTTCGCTCTGCGGCACGACACTCGGCGCACCGAAGATCTCGGCGCTCGACGCGAGCACGAAATGCGCGCGCGAGCTCGCGGCGCGCATCGCTTCGAGCAACTGCACGGTACCGAGCCCGTTCGCCTCGATGCTGCCCGCGGGATCGCGGAACGACGCGGCGACGCTCGACTGGCCCGCGAGATGGAAGATCGCGTCGGCTTCGGCTTCGGTCACGACCGCGCGGCAGTCCTCGGCGTCGATCGGATCGAGCGGACAAAGCGACAGCGCCGGATGCGCGTCGATCGCGAGCTCGCGAAGGCGCCAGAAATGCGCGCCGGACGGATCGGAATCGGGACGATGCGTGCCGACGACCGAGATGCCCGCGCGCAGAAGCTGCGCGGCGAGCAGCGCGCCATCCTGGCCGCTGATGCCGGTGATGAGGGCGCGGCGATACGGCGGGTTCATCGCGTGTCTTCCCTGAAAGTTCGTGCCGAAGCGATCGCGCGCTTCGCGCACGTTTCGATGTCGTCGCCGGGTTGCGCGGCGCCGAATGGAATGCCGACGCGCGACGCGATGCGCGCGAGCGCATCGGATGGCCTGCCGATCGCGACGATCGCGTCGAACGCGCGCATTTGCAGCCAGCGCGCGAGATCGGTGTCGTCGTGCGGCATGGGTTCGTCGTTTGCGCTGCCGACGGTGAGCACGCGACGGCGCGGCGAGTGCGCGTCGGCGCCCGCGAAGATCCGGCGCACGCGCCAGTCGAGCACGCGCCGCTCGAACGAGAACAGCGTCGCGCCGACATCGCGCTCGTAATTCGGCCAGCGTTCGCGCAACACGGCCATGCCCGCGTCGCCGAGCTTCGCCCGGCGTTCGTGTCCGAAGCTCGCGCTGCGCTCGTGGCGCACGTAGACGTTGCCCGCGATCACATGACGATAGCCGCGTGCGGACGCGCGCTGGCAGAAATCGTTCTCTTCGCCATAGCCCTGCGGAAATGCGGCTTCGTCGAGCAGGCCGATCTCGTCGACAATCGCGCGGCGGATGTAAAGGCAGAAGCCGTTGCCGGTCGGGAGCTCGGGATACGCGGTGCCCGCGTCATGCCAGAGCGCGCGCGATGCCTGCTCGAACGTCCAGCTCGCGGGCCACGCGTTCTCGCGCTCGAGCTCGGGCACCGAGAACGCGCCCGCGTTATCGGAAACCGCGGTCACGGTCGCGATGTCGGCCGCGCACGCGGCCGCGCGACGCAGACCCGTCAGCCAGTTCGGTCCGACCTCGGTATCCGCGTTGAGCAGCACGACGTCGGCGCGTTGCGCCTCCGCAATGCCGCGGTTCGCGGTCGCGGTGAAGCCGCTGTTCGCCGCGTTGCGCAGCACGGTGACGCGCGCGCGCGATGCGTAACGCGCGAGCAGCGGCGCGATCGCGGGATCGGGGCTCGCGTCGTCGATGAGGATGAGCCGCGCACGTCCCGTCGTGCGCGCGAGCACGGACTCGATGCAGCGCTCGACGAGCGCGGGCGCGTCGTAAATGGGGACGACGATCGCGACTTCGACGGCCGCGCAATCGACGTTCGTTGCCGTGCGGCCGATCGGTTCGAGCGCGCGCGACTCGACCGCGCGATCGAAACGGATCGCGAGCGGTGTGGCGACGAGCGCCGCGCCCTCTCGATCGCGTCGCGGCGTGACGCTTGCGGTCGCTGCACCGGAAGGCGAGAACGCGAACGGAATCGAGACGGCGCCGACGGCGTCGGCGCGCGTGCTCGCGAAGAACTTGCCATCGAGATCGAACGCGATCATCGCGCCCGCGAGCGATGCGTCGAACTGCATCGACAGCGCGTGGCCGGACCACGACCACTCGCGCAGCGGCGAAGGCGGTTGCGGCGGCGTCGAAGCGCGGGTGCGAAGGAACGACAGCATCGCGCGACTTTAGCCCGCCGCGCGCGACGTTGCAGCTTCGGCGATCGGAATTTCGTCCGTGAAATCGAGGTCGAGCACGCTGGAATCGAGGATCGCGCCGAGCAGCGCGCGCTGCGCGTCCGTCAGCGCCGAAGGGTCGCTTTCGCGGGTGTCGCGGCGGCGGAGCTCGGGCTCGATCCAGCCCGCGACCGCGACCGGATCGGGCCGCACGAGACCCTCGACGCCGAGCGCGACGAGATCGGCGTGCAGGCGCGTCGCTACCGCGTAGGGATCGGCGATGAGATCGCCGTAGTCGACGACGAGGCGAGGCCAGCCGCGCGTGGCCGCGAACGCCGAGCGCGTGTAGCGCTCCCAGAGCGCGAGCGCTTCGCGACGCGACATGCGATCGCGCGCCGCGAGCGAGTCGGCGACTGCGAGCGGATCGCGCACGACATGCACGAACACGGGTCGCGTCAGCAACGGCAGCAGCTCGCGCACGAGCAGGCAAAGCCGCGGCTCCTTGATGAACCACGGGCGGTGCGGTTCGAGCGTTTCGAGCACGGCCGCGGCTTCACGGCGGAACGCATCGACGGCTTCCGCGGGCGCGTTCGCCGGCGGCCGCTTCCAGTCGCCGCCGGCGGCCGCGAGTCGGCGCAGGCAAACGCTGTGCAATTCGGCAAGCTCGTAATGACCGCGCGGATTGTCGGGGCCGACGAGCAGCGCCGATTCCTCGCCGGGCCAGAGGCCCATGCGCGCAAGCAGACCCGCGACGCTCGACGTGCCCGAGCGATGCATGCCGAGCACGACGATCTGGCCGCTCGCGGCACGCGCGATGTCGGCGGGCCGATGCGGCTTCGGCGACGTCGCGCGCGGGCGCAGCGTGCCGCCCTTCTCCACGACTTCGATGAGGCGTTCGGTGCTCGCGTCGATGTCGTGCGATGCGGCGAACGTCTGCGCATTCGCGCGCGCGGCTGCGAGAAACTCGTCACGTCGATCGAACACGTCGCGAAGCCGCGCCGCGAGTGATTCGGGATCGGGCTCGGACCAGCCGTCGATCGGCGTGCTCTCGACGACATGTCCGTAGCCGCGCGCGAGCTCGGCCTGACTTCCGAAATCGCTCGCGACGAGAATTCGACCGAGCGCTAGCGCATCGCCCGCATGCGGATCCCAGCCGCCGCCGCGACGCACGCTCACGTATGCATCGGCAGCCGCGAGCATTTGCGCGCGCTCGGCATCGGGATAACCCCAGCCGCTCAGAAGGCTCACGCGCGCGCCGCGCGAGTGCGCGACGAGATCGCTGAGCCGCTGCGTCATCGCAGCGTCGCCTTGCGGTCGCAGCAGCACGAGCAATTCGACGGGCTCATCGCCCGCGAACGTGCGCTGGAACGCATCGACGAGCACTTCTGGCGCGTCTCGCGCGAGGTCTTCGGCGATCGCGAGAAACACGAATCGCTGCTGTGGCTGACGCGGCGAGGGCACGCGCGGGTGGAAGTAGTCGCGATCGACGCCGAGCGGCACGACCGCGATCGGAACCGTAACGCCGCCCGTGCGGAACGCGCGCTCGTTGAACGCGTCGGGCACGATCAGCGTGTCGAGCGTGTTCGCCGCGCGTGCCCAGTCGGCTGGCACGCGTTCCCATTCCGAAAGACCGACTGCGGTTCGAAAACGGCCATGCGCTTCGGCGAAATGCGGCGCGGGTGCGGCGACGAGCGCAACGTCGGGCGTCGTTCGCCAGCGGCGTTCGCTCGCGAGCTCGAGCCGGAAATCCTGCGGGTCGGCGAGCTCGCGC
>Ga0207678_10006650_pt1 | contig 10248 bp, 6 predicted proteins | sample KBSC63metaG_FD_184319 | JGI IMG/M metagenome (GOLD analysis project Ga0207678, IMG submission 184319) | Corn rhizosphere microbial communities from Kellogg Biological Station, Michigan, USA - KBS C6-3 metaG (SPAdes) (version 2) | ecosystem: Host-associated > Plants > Roots > Rhizosphere > Soil ...
GGCCGGCGTATGAAGAATGGTGGCCGGATCCAGTCCCTGCGCCGCAACCAAACCAGAACATCCGAGAGCCATCGCGGCACACGCCGCTAAACGAAATAAGTTAAACGAAAACTTCATGTAGGATTTCCGATTCTGTCTAACGCAAGGTCTGCAGATACGCCATTAAGTTATGAATGTCCGCATCGGTATATTTACCCAGCAGTTCGGCGTGCGCTTCCACCGGCGCATGCACCTTGTACTTAACCGACCCGACCGGCCACGATCGGTACCAACCCGAAGCATCGCGCATCCCGATCGTGAACTCATCCTGATACGCCAGCTTGCCCTGCAGTGTCTGGCCCGAAGGAAGCGTCACCGTGACGTCGGAAATAACCTGTCGCGGATAAAGCATTCGTTCTTCCAGCTTCAGCCCTTCGTAACGGCTCGCCACACCGGCCAGGTCGCCCGTAGCCGAGTGGCAGGTGGAACACGTCCCAGCGCCGTTGAAATATTTCTTGCCTTCTTCCACGTTGCCGGTTTGCAGGTCGGAAACATCCACGCCGCGCCGTCCGCCCTTCTGCGATTCCGCCTTTGTCTTGGCCGCATGAATAAATGCCGCTAACTCTGAAATCTGCTGCGCTGAAAATGCGAAGCGCGGCATGCCCTTGTCAGGGCGTCCATTGCTGACAACGTAGCCGATCTTGTCCCCGGCCACGTCCTCCGCCACCAGCTTGGAGCGCGTCAAATCAGGCCCGGTCTCACCACCGCCCGCATCGCGCCCATGACAAAAGGCACAATTCTGTTCAAACAGTGAATGGCCGCTCTCCACCAACGCAGGGGAAGGCGTCTGTGCTGCGCTATCCGCATTTCTTGCTGCCGAAGGAGTGCTTTGCTCGGTCTTCTGTTGTTGGGCTTTCGGTTGGCTTTGCTGCTGGGTTTGCTGTGGTGCCGCCAGGCACCCACCCGCCAATAGCGCCGCGGCCCCTAGTAAGCTCCAACGCAAACGGTAACGAACAGGATTCATGATGAAAAACGTGCCTTGTTGATGTGGATTCGGAAGAGTCCCGCGCTTGTTCGCTGGACCCTTCCTTCTGCCGCAGACGCCAAAAACGTCTACGATATCACGCAATGTATGAGGCTGCCCTTAGAAGCTGACCCTGATCGCGAACTCGATGGTGCGGGGATCGGTCGCCGCAGTCACCTGCCCGAAGTTTGACGCCGCCACGGTCGTGTTCACGGTGGTGTAGGACAAGTGGTTCGGGAAGTTGAAGAACTCTGCGCGGAAGTTCGTGTGAATCCGCTCGTGGAATGGAAAGTCCTTCTGTATCGCCGCATCAAAGTTGTAAGTCGGCGGTCCAAACACCGCATACGCGCCAAGATTGCCGAACGTGCCGGGTTGCGCAACCGCGAAGGCCGCAGGATTCAGGAACTGCGTGCCATGCGTTCCGGCAAACACATTCCCAACCACGTTCGGCCGTTGGCTGCCGGAAATGCCGATCCCGGCTGGGTCGCCCTGCACCGTAACATTTAGCGGCAGGCCCGATTCCAACGTCGCGACCCCGGAAACTTGCCATCCACCGAGGGCCTTTTTGTACCAGGTGTCGCCAGCCGTCCAGAATGGCAGCGGATACACATAACTCAGCACAAAGATTTGGTTCCGGTTGTAATTCGCTGGCCCCCAATCGCCGCGCAAATTATAACTGTTCATCGGCTGATAATTGTAAGCATTCGCATCCGTCAGGGCTCTGGACCACGTGTAGGCCACGTTGATCAACGCCCCGCCGCGCATCTGCTTCTTCAATTGCACCTGCAGCGAGTGATACGTGGCATTCGCTCCCGTGTTGTATTCGTAAATGTCGGCATAGCCCGGGTATGGCCGAAGCGCGTTTACATTCACGCCGCGGTTCGCCTGGACCGTGCCCAAGGGAAGCTGATTGATATCCTGCTGATACGAAAGATTCGCAGAGCTGGAACCGATATAAGCCACGCTCAACAACGTATCGGCACTGATCTTCTGCTGAATGCCCAGGCTCCAGTTCATCGTGCGCGGAACTTTCATGTCCAGATAATGTGAGTTGTTGATGGTGCTGGGAAACACGATATTGCTACCGCCGCTCGGGTTCGATATGTTGCCGTTGTAAATCTGCGCTTGCTGCACGAACGGCGGATTATTCACCGCGCTGAACAGATAGTTGCCTTCTACGCGCTCGTAGAACATGCCGTAGCCGCCGCGCAGAATGGTGCTTTGATGTCCGCTTAAATCGTAGGCAAAACCCACCCGCGGTCCCCAGGTATTCCAGTAGGTGTTCGCAGTTCCCATCGGCAGATTATGGAAGAGTGCGTTTACCGCCGGATTGTTCACCCCAACCACGCGTCCATTTGCGCTGGAAGGAAATTTGCTGCCGCCCAGCACCAAACCGTTGTAAGGATTGCCCGTACCTGGTACGATCGCGCCGGTAGCAGCGACTATCTGCGGCGCTTGCGCCCGGTCATAATACTGCGGCAGGAATGCCGACGTATTGCCTAGAGCGCTGTACTGCGGCTGCATGTACTCCCACCGCAAGCCCAGGTTCACCGTCAATCGGCTGCTCACCTTCCAGTCATCCTGCACATACGGCTCTACCTGCCAGAATCGGTACCAGCCCTGGGCCACGCTGCTCGCTTCGGTGTAAGTGTAGAAATTTCCAAGCATCGCGTCCGCCACCGCATTGCCGCTGCTGTTGGCGGCGGCCGTGTTGAAATTGATGCTCCCGTTCACAGCCGGTACATTGTCCTGGTTCTTGCGGCTGCGCTCCACCAGCACGCCCATCTTCAGATTGTGATTGCCGATCACCTTCGAAAAATCGTCTTTCCAATCGAAGATGCGGTTGAAGTTATTCCAGTTGAATGGCGCGGCGCTCAACGAGTTATAGCCGGAAATGGCGAGACTCGGAATCGCGTTCGAAATGCCATAGATCATTGGGTAGTTGATGCCTTCGCCCGCTCTGCTGAAATCGGAGATGAACAAAGGATTCGCCTGCACGCCGGTATTTTGTGAAATCACGTTCCCGGTAAAAGCAAACTGTGCCACGTTCACGGTCGTCGGGTTCGGAACAAAGGTCCATTGCAAGCTGGTGTTGGTCCCGGGAATGTCGCGGTTGTACGTAATTAGCTGCGTTTGGTTCTGTTCCGAAGTATAGAAGTCGCGCACATAGTGGAAGTTCAACTGATTTCGGCTGCTCATGTTGTAATCCACTTTGTAGATATATTCATTCGCGTTCAGCGGCGCCACATAGTTCAACACGAAGTTGCCGCCCGCGCCGGAAAAGTTCGGGTCGGGATAGTTCTGCACCAGCCGCGAACTGTTCGGATTGATTGATGAGGCCGGCAGTACGTTTCCGGGAAATGGTTGTTTCGTGACCGGGTCAACCGGCTTCACCGCCGATTGCGAAAAGTTCCCGGCGCGCTCCAATAACGTCGGCACAGTCCATGTCGCTAGAGTGCCCGAACGCAAACGTTTGAAATCTTCACCAACGAAGAAGAAGAGCTTGTCCTTGTCTTTGTTGAAATGCCCCGGAATATAAATAGGGCCACCTAGATTCCAGCCGAAGTTGTTATACCGCAGCTCCGGCTTCGTTTTTGCATTGAAGGCCCGCGCCTGAATCGCGTTGTTACGAAAATACTCGTATCCAATGCCGTGGAATGACGACGTGCCGCTCTTCAGCGCGATGTTCACCACTGCGCCGGAGCTGCCGCCGTACTGCGCGCTGTAATTCGACGTCAAAATAGAGAACTCGGCAATCGCATCGGGATTGATATTCACGAAGTTATTCCCTCCGCCGCCGTTATCTTTGTTGTCCGCACCATCCAGGTTCCAACTGAACGTATCCGTGCGGCTTCCATTCACCGACTGGTTGCTCATGTTGCTGCCATAGCCGCCAAACAAGCTGAATCCGCTGTTATTGATCGTGGAAACGCCGGGCGTCAACGCCATCAACTGAACGAAGTTTCTGCCGTTCAACTGGATCTGCGTCGCCTGCTGTCCTGTCACTACGTGGGATACTTCGCCTGTGTCGGATTCCACGCGAACCGCATCCGCCTGGACCGTGACATTTTCGGTGACCTCGCCCACCTGGAGCGTCGGATTAATCGTCAATTTGGCGTTTACCTGCAAATTGACGTTGGTCAATGTATCGGTCTTAAACCCGGCGGCAGTCGTCTTAATGGTGTAATCGCCGATGGGCAACTGCGCCAGCGTATAACTTCCGTTGCTGTTCGAAGTAGCGGCCCTGGAAAAATGGGTTTGAGGATTCGTCGCCGTTACGGTGGCGTTCGGCACTGCCGCGCCTGAAGAATCTTTGACAATTCCAGCAATTTGCTGATCGTTCGTAGACTGCGCCAATACAGCGGGGGCGGAAAAACAGATCAGCGTGAACAAAACAACAAGACTTCGCATAAATGACCCCTTATTTCGCATGAACCGCAAGAGCTTTCTGAGATTCGCAAGCTAATTCAGCGAGAATGATTGGGCCAATAATATCAAAGCCCCGGCGAAGAAGATTTCTTGGCCGGGGCTTTATTTTTACTCTGTTGTAAATGGCTGTTATTTGGGCAGCGAAAAGGCATACAGATCGTCGCCGGCCGATACTACCACGTATTGATGGCCATCCAGTTCATACGTGATCGCCCCATTGCTGACATTACGGTCCAGCCCCACGTGCCAAAGGATGCGGCCGTTCGCCGGATCGAAGGCCACAAAGTGATGGTACGGATCTCCAGTGAACAGCAGCTGTCCCGCTGTCGTTAAGATCCCCGCACTGGTGCCTTGTAGCGGCGTGTAGGGATGGCTCCATTTGATCTTCCCGGTCTGCGGTTCAATCGCTTTCAGGGCCGCCTGAGACCACACCCCGCTGTCGCGTCCGGCAAATCCCTCCGGCTTCGGGCTGGTGTCGGTCAAATAGAAAATCGAGTACGACTGTTCTGTGTTCACATAGAACAGGCCGGTAGCGGGAGAATACGATGGCGAATACCAGTTCGTTCCTCCTCCGCTGGCAGGGCTCGCCAACGCCCCATCGGTCTGCGGCTCCTTGGTCGGATCTTCAATCGGCTGGCCCTTCGCATTGATGCCCTTTGCCCAATCCTGATTGATATACGGAGCCGTCACCAGATGTTCGCCGTTGGTGCGGTCCAAAAGGAAGAAGAACCCGTTGCGGCTGGCCTGTGCCAATAGCTTGCGCTCTTTGCCCTTGTACATTGCATCGAACAAAATCGGCGTCTGCACGGCATCGTAATCGTGGGTGTCGTGCGGCGAAACCTGGTAATACCAGACCATCTTGCCGGTATCCGGATTCAACGCCACCAACGAGCACGTCCACAAGTCGTCGCCTTTTCGGCTGGCCCCCGCATGCACCGGATTCGGGTTGCCCGTGCCCCAATACAGCAGGTTCAGTTCCGGATCGTAGGTGCCCTGGTTCCACGTCATGCCTCCGCCGTGTTCCATGGCATCCGCGCCCGGCCATGTCTCCGAGCCCGGCTGACCAGGCTTTGGCTCAGTATCCCAATGCCACTGCACCGCGCCCGTCTCCGGATCGCGCGCTTCCAGATAACCCGGCACATCCAGCGAATCCCCGCCTACGCCGACAATGATGTGATTGCCTATCACCATGGGGGCCGGCGTCGAAAAATACTCCTGCGCCAAATCCGCAATCACCACCGACCATCGGAACTTGCCTGTTTTTGCGTCCAGCGAAATCAGATGATCGTCCGGTGTTTCAAAGAACAGCCAATCATGATAGATGCCAACGCCCCTGTTACCAATGTGAATGCCGCCCTGCGACTCCCACTTGTAATGCCACAGCTCGCGGCCGGAGCGCGCGTCGACTGCCCACGCGTTGTCTGGTTCCGTGAAATACAGTACACCGTTCACCAGCAGCGGAGTCGCCTTGATGCCGGAGCTGAATCCACCCCCGCCCGGCTTCGCCTGATACGTCCATGCCAGTTTCAAATTTTTTACGTTCGACGCATCGATCTGCTTCAGCGCGCTGAACCGCTTGCCCGAATAATCGCCGTTAAACGTCGGCCAGGAGTTTGGGGTCGGGTGCAGCAATAGCTCCTTTGTGACCAATTGCCCGAAAAGCGCCCCCGGCGCGCACGCAACCAAAAATGTCAGTAGTCCGATGACTTTTTTCACTTGAGCGTCTCCAGATAAGTAAGGACGTTGTGCAGGTCTTTGTTGCTGATGGTCTTCACCAGCTCCGCGTGCGCCTGCAGCGGATCGTGCACCTCAATCTTGAGGCCGTCGTCGCCGTTGCCGTCCCGATTCCATGAATGGTACTTGCCGGAGTCATCCTGCACCGCGACATTGAAGTCGTCCAGGTGCTCCAATGTGCCGGAGACCTTGTCGCCCTTCGCATCCGTCACCACGGCCGTCTCACGCGCCGCTGGCGGCAGGTCGGCTTTTGTCTTGCCCGGAGGAATCGGATAAAGAATCAGCGAGATCAAAACATCCGGCTCATACTTTTTTGCAATGCCCGCAAGATCGCCCGTTACCGAATGGCACGTGCTGCATTTGCCGTTGCCGTTGAAGAACGCTTTGCCCTCATCCGCATTACCTGTGATTAGGTTTTGAATTTGGTAGGTTCCGCGATTCGCCGCCGCCTGAATTCGCGACTTCAGAAAAGCTGCGATGTCGGAGATCTGCTCCGGTGTCATGGAGGCAAACGACGGCATCCCTTTGCCGGGCCGGCCATGCAAAATCACTGGACCGATATTGCTGCCGTTGTTATCGTGCAGCACCAATACGGAGCGCACCAGATTCGGCCCGCCTTCGCCCCCTAGCGCCGTCGCGCCGTGGCAGAACCCGCACGTCGAGGTGAAAATCTGCTTGCCCTTTTGCACCTTCGCCGGGTCGGGCGCTTCGCCGATTGCCAGAAATTTCGCCATCTGGGCCGCCCTTTTGTTGGCCGCTGCCGGCGTCTCGGCTCCCTGCGTCACCTTGTTCGCCGCCGATGGCTCGGCCGGGGTGGGATTCGTCGTTTGTTGCGCCCACAGCCCCACCGTGCCGCAAAGCAAGAACATCGCTGTTCCAAAAACCTGTGTCTTCCGATTCACAATTCACCGCTCTGTTAGAGTTTAATGCAAGCCGCGGGAGGGAACGCTGGCCAAACCCCTGTCCTCATGCACCTCCGCGGCATTTCACCCCACGTGAATTACGGGCCGGTGCTTCGGCTCCGCAATGGCCCGCCGCAACACTTCATGCGTGATGGGCGCCGCATCGCCCTCTCCTAAAAAGAGGAACCGGAAAAGATTTCCGATGGGATTCCCTTCTGTCCATTCGAAATAAGCGTGCGGGATCTTGCCGGTCCTTTTCTTCAAATGGATCAGCATTGCCGCGAAGGAGTTTGCCACCGCCGGGCTACTTGCCCGCAGCACGGAATGGCTGCCCACGCGCTCTCCTGTCACATGCAGCACTTCTTCGAACTCCGACGCATCGGTCCGTTCCACTTCGAAAAAGTAAAGCCGCTCCGAAGCATCCAGATTGTGGATGCGGCGGACGGCTCCATCCACCACATCCAAATGCGCCGGGTTGCAGTTGCCCGGTTTGCGCGCAATCAGCCGGATCACCTGGTCTTCATCTTCGGCTAACAGCGCCTGTGCGTTCTCGTCCAGATGCACTTCTCTAATACGAAGCTCCGTGGAACGAATCGCGCGCGAGATCAGCGACACCGCAACAATGGTGGCGATAAAGAACGTCGAAATCTTGATGCCCTCGGGCCGCTCCATAATGTTCAGGACGGTCGTATACGTAAACACCAAGGCCACCAGCAGAAAGGGCCAGCGCCACCGCCAGTCCTGCCACAGCGAAATCACCACCGCAAAGGCAGCCGAAGTAATCAGCACCAACACGCCGGTGGCATAAGCGCCCCCCTGCGCATCCACGTCGCCATGGAACAGCACGGTCACGGCAACCGATACCGCCAGAAACACCAGCACCAAAGGACGCGACCCGCGCGCCCATTCCGGAGCCATACCAAAGCGCGGCAGATAGCGCGGAATCAGATTCAATAACCCTGCCATCGCCGAGGCGCCTGCGAATCCCAGAATCAGCAGCGTGCTCACGTCATAGAGCGTGCCGAATCCATTGCCCAGGTACTTATGCGACAGATATGCCAACGCCCGCCCGTTAGCCGCGCCGCCTGCCTGAAACTTGGCCGGTTCAATCAGCAGCGTGCTCACCAGGCTAGTCGCAATCAGGAAAACACTCATGATCACAGCGGCCGTCACCAGCAGCTTTCGCGCGTTGGCAATACGCTCTGAAACATTTTCTCCCTTGATCAGCGGCATCACCGCTACGCCCGTCTCAAACCCTGAAAGCCCCAACGCCAGCTTCGGAAACAAGATCAGGCAAATGCCGAGCATTGCGAATGGGTTGCCATGTTTTGCCATCAGCGCGGAACTCCAATTTCTCAGCAGCTCAGGATGCTCCAGCAGATGCCACAGACACACCACCGTAATCACCGCATTCAATGCCAGGTAAACCGCCACCAACGCGACCGCCACGCCAATGGCTTCTTTAAACCCCTTCAAGAAAATGATGCCCAGGATCGCCAGAATCACCAGCGTCACCCCAATCTGGTGCCGCATCCACACTGGCGTAAACGGATTGTTGATAAAGTGGGCCGCGCCGTCGGCCGCCGACAGCGTCATTGTAATGACGAAGTCCGTGGTCGCAAACCCAAGCAGTATCAGCACCAGGGTCTTGCCGCCCCACTTGGGAAACAACTTTTCCAGCATGGCGATGCTGCCCTGGCCGTTGGGACTTGCCTCCGCCACACGCCGGTATACCGGGAGTGCGCCAAACAACGTCACGATCACCAGGATGATCGTCGCCAGCGGCGATAGCAGCCCGGCCGCCAGGAAGGCAATGCCCGGTTGGTATCCCAACGTGGAGAAATAATCCACGCCGGTCAGGCACATCACGCGCCACCAATCATGCTTCGGTTCCGCCCTGCTGTGAATTCCCTTGGGCAGGCGGATATCTGCGAGTAGCCAGTCTTTAAAGTGCAAGCGGGGCTTACCTTTGCGGCCGGTACGTCGCGCACGACGTATCCGTTTCCCAGACTTTAACGAATGAAATGGCCGCGTTCGTCAAATCCTTCTGGATCTCGTCACAAAAGAATTTGGCAATGTTTTCCGCCGAGGGGTTCAGGATATCGAACGGCTTCAGATCGTTGATGAATTGATGGTCCAAATATTCGCTGGTGGCACGCAGCCGCTTCTTCAATTCGGCAAAATCGTAAAGCAATCCGTTCTCGTCCACATCGGCCCCTTCTATTGCCACTTGCACTTTGTAGTTATGGCCGTGCACGTTTTCGCACTTCCCGTGATAATTCCGCAGGGCGTGTCCGGCGGCAAATGTGTGTTCAACACAGATCTCAAACATCGAAGAATTCTTTTAGGTCCCTTAATTCCCTGGTGAACCGGTAAGGCGGCAGGCTATCGAAGAATACCTGTCCGTACCGGAGCTTGCTAATCCTATTATCCAGCAAAACCACTACGCCCCGGTCGGCGGTGCCGCGAATTAATCGCCCGAACCCCTGTTTCAACGTCAACGCCGCCTGTGGAATCTGATAATCGAAGAACGGATTGCCGCCGCTTTCCTGGATCGCCTCAATACGCGCCGCGGTCACCGGATCGCTTGGAACCGCAAACGGCAGCCGGTCGATAATCACACAGCTCAACTGTTCTCCCTGCACATCCACGCCCTGCCAGAAACTTGATGTCCCGAACAACACGGCATTGGGAGTAGCCCGAAACTGATCGATCAACGCCGTGCGCGGCGCATCGCCCTGCAGCAGCAGCGGATAATCCAGACGCGCCTTCAATAGTTCGTACAACTGCCGCATCTGTCCATAGCTGGTGAACAGCACGAATGCCCGCCCGCGGGACGCCAATAGAATTTCTTCGATCTCATCTGCCGCCCGCTGCGTGAACTCCGGCCTGCGCGGGTCCGGAAGCTGAGGCGGCACATAGAACAGCACCTGCTCCGCGTAATCGTATTCGCTGTGTACCGCCAGGGTCCGCGCGTTCTGCAGTCCCAGCCGCGTCTGGGCATAATCAAAACTGCCCGCCACCGCCAGCGTTGCCGACGTAAGAATCACGGAATTCACCTTATCGATCAACCGCGTGGCCAGCGTCGCCGAAACATCGATAGGCGTCGCTTGCAGATAAACCCCGCGCCCGCGCCGTTCGGTCCAATACACATAGGTCTTCTCCGCGCTTTCCATCCAG
>Ga0207678_10006652_pt1 | contig 10247 bp, 8 predicted proteins | sample KBSC63metaG_FD_184319 | JGI IMG/M metagenome (GOLD analysis project Ga0207678, IMG submission 184319) | Corn rhizosphere microbial communities from Kellogg Biological Station, Michigan, USA - KBS C6-3 metaG (SPAdes) (version 2) | ecosystem: Host-associated > Plants > Roots > Rhizosphere > Soil ...
GCCGCGATGCTGGCAAGCGCCCTGTCGGTCCGCGCCGAGGCGCAATCGGAATATATGCGCGGCGACCGCATGCCCTACGATGCGTTCGACCGGCTGCCCAGGACCGATCTTGAAGTGCCCGGCGGCACCATCCATGTCGCGTTCGCGCCGGGCGATATCGCGCTGCCCAAGGAAAAACTGCTCGACTGGATCAGGATGTCGGCCCTGGCCGTCACGACCTATTACGGGCGGTTTCCCGTCGCATCGCTGCGGCTGTTGCTGGTGCCTGTCGATGGCGGGCGCATTCGCGGCGGCACGACATGGGGCTATCGCGGCGCCGCCATTCGCATTCCGCTCGGCCGCGATTCCACCGAGGATGTTTTGCGGCGCGACTGGGTGATGGTGCACGAGATGGTGCATACCGCCCTGCCCGATATGCCCGACCGCTACGCCTGGCTCTCGGAGGGGCTTGCCGTCTATATCGAGCCGGTCGCCCGGGTGCAGGCCGGTGACCTCACGGCGCGGGAAATCTGGCTAGCGATGATGCGCGACATGCCGAAAGGCTTGCCGCAGGCCGGCGATCAGGGCCTCGACAATACGCCGACCTGGGGCCGGAAATACTGGGGCGGCGCGATGTTCTGCCTGCTGGCCGATATCGAAATCCGCAAATCAACCAACAATCGACGCGGTTTGCAGGATGCGATGCGCGGCGTGCTGGCCGCCGGCGGCAATCATGAGCGGGACTGGTCGATCGAGCGCATTCTCGCAACCGCCGACAAGGCCGTCGGCGTCGACGCGCTGACCCGGCTCCACGACGAGATGGGCCCGAAGCCGGTGACGCCCGATCTCGCCGCGCTGTGGCGTGATCTCGGATTGAAGCGGATTGGCGAGGATCTCGAGTTCGACGACACCGCGCCGCTCGCGGCGATCCGCAAGGCGATTACGGCGCCGCACGCCTCGTAAGTCATCGGGAGAAGCATGATCCGACGATCCGTCAGCGATCGCTGCCGGATCATCTTGAATGAAAGGTCAGAACCGGTAGCTGGCGCCGACGCGCACGAGATGCATCTCGTTGCGGAACTCGGCCCGCGCGGTCGCGGCCGGACAGCGTGATTTCTCCCACCATGCCGGCGTCGCCAAACATACCAAGGACCGGCGCCGCGATCCGCTGGCCGCGGCGCCGGAAAGGAAGACAGCCCGTTGTGCGCGGCTATCAGCTCCGTTCGCCGCTCATCACTGGCCCGAATCGTTCCCAGCTTTCGCCCTTGAACCGCATCATCTGCAGTTGTTCGATGGGAGCGAAATCGTTCGGATCTGTCTTGATGCGGGTTCCCGGAAGATAGATTCCGATCTCGAAGTTCAGATTGGCGGCCTGCTTCATGACATTCTCGCGGGTCAGGTTGTCGCCGCACTGACGCAGGACCTGTTCAAGTCCCTTGGCAACGCCGTAGCCGAATACGGTTGCGGCGTCATCGAGATCTCCCTCCGGGTACCATTTGGTCATGAAGGCCCGCCATTCGTTCATGGCTGGATCGTTCTTCCACTCTGCGTCTTTCGGATCTTTCAGATAGGCCGTCGACAGAATGTCCTGACTGTTTTCATACCCCGCGGGCTTGATCACCCCGCCGATGGATCCGGATACGTTCGTCAGGAACTGCACCGGATGCCAGCCCAGTTCGGCGACCTTCTTGATGGCCTGAGCGGCAAACTTCGGCGTTGCGATATTGACGAAGATGTCGGGATTTGCCCCCTTTATCTGGACAACCTGGGAATCCACCGTAGGCGAACTGGTTTCGTATGCGGCTTCCACGACAATCAGCTTGTTCGCCTGATCGCCGAGACCGTCCTTCAATCCGATAACGTAGTCTTTTCCAAAATCATCGTTCTGGTACAGCACGCCGATCGTCTTGCCCGGGTAGTTTTGCAGGATGTACCTGGCGTAAATCCTCGCCTCGACCTGGTAACTGGGCTGCCAGCCCATCGTCCACGGGAAATTCTTCGGATCATTCCATTTGGCCGCTCCCGTCGAGACAAACAGTTGCGGTACCTTCTTCGTATTCATGTACTTCTGAATCGCCGTATTGCCCGGCGTGCCCAGCGGGTTGAAGATCAGTAATACTTCGTCGCTCTCGACCAGCCTGCGCGCCTGCTCGACCGTTTTGGGAGGGCTGTACGTATCGTCGTAGGATATGAAATTGACGCTACGGCCGTTGATGCCGCCCTCGGAGTTCAGCTTCTTGAAGTACGCCGCTTCGGTCTTTCCGATCGTTGCGTATGCCGACGCCGGACCTGAGTATGGCATGATGTTGCCGATCTTGATCTCGGTAGCGGACGCACCGGGATCGAATTTCTTTTGCGCAACCGCATTGGCGGTAAGTGCCGTCATTAGTGGCGCCGCGATAATGGCAGCAAGGACAAGTCTGATCTCAAATCGACGCATCGTTGGCCTCCCAATAAGTTTGCCCGTGTTTTCATTTGTGATCTCAGGCCGGGCTGCGGAAAGTATGCACGGACGGCAAGTGAGCACCAACCGCCAACAATGAATGGCAGGCCTGGAGCCCACGCAGATACACTCGCCTTATGCGCTATGCGCGCACCGCACAAATTCCGGATGCTGGAATTGAAAGCCAAGTATGTGCGGACGCACGTCTCGTCCGGACCTCCGAGGCCGGCCTTGCCTCACGCAGCCGACCTCGGTCAATGCGACCGCTGAATTTTCCTTTCAGCCAGCCTGGAGCAACTCTCACCCTGCCGGCACATCTTGTCGGGGTTGAAAATATTCTGCAAACCGGCGAGCGTAGCGAGCGATGAGGAGGAAGTGCCGATGAAACGCAGGGATGTTCTGTTCGGGGCCGGTGCGGCGTTGCTGGCGGCGACCGCCTCCCGAGCTCAGGATGGATACCCGGATCGTCCGATCACGATCAGCAACGGCTACGGTCCCGGCGGTTCTACCGACATCGCGGCTCGGTTGATGATAGACCAGATGGCGCCTAGCCTTGGCGCAAATGCGAAGCTGATTGTCGAGAATCGCGCCGGTGCAAGCGGCACGATCGCCGCTACGTGGCTCGCGCGCCAGCCGGCCGACGGCTACTCTCTGATGATCTCGGAGTCTTCGTCATTTGCGATTTGGCCGAGCATGCACGAATCCGGCACGCGCTACCGGCCGCTGGCTGACTTCACCTGGATCTCGACCATCTGTACGGCGCCGATGGTGTTCATCGTGAAACCGGACTTTCCTGCAGAGAACGCTCAGGATGCGTTCAACATCCTGCGCTCGGAAAAGTCGGCATCCCTCGACTATTCGAGCTCGGGCCAGGGTTCGATCCCGCACATTGCTGCGGAAATGCTGAAACACGCGCTCGGCAACACGGTTCGATCGCAGCACGTTCCTTATCGCGGCGGCGCGCCAGCCGTCCTCAGCGTGGCGAAAGGTGAGACCGCGTGGGGCGTCGCGTCGCTCGGCTCGGCAGCCGGCCAGATGCAGGGCAATCTGGTACGACCGCTTGCCGTTACCAGCGCACAGCGCTTTCCTGCATTCCCCGACATTCCGACCTTCGCGGAACTGGGCCTGAAGGAGATGGAATTGAACATCTTCTATCTGCTTCACGGCCCTGCGAGCCTGCCCGCCGAAATTATGGCGCGTCTCAACCGGTCCAGCGTCGTTGCGCTGGCCCACGGGCAGACGCGCGAGCGCTTCGTCAACGCCGGCATGCAGGCTTGGGACGGCCCGAACACGCCGGAGAGTTCACGCGTCGTCGTCGAGAGGGAGCTGCAGCGCTTCGCGGAAATTGGCGAGCGCACGGGGATCAAGATCAGCGGGTGACCATCGAGAGGGCATCGCAATCCGACGGACGGAAAAGTCACTGGCGGTCAGTTAGCGGACCTCGGCGGGCTCCGGCTCAATTCTTCATGCCGGTAATTGACTCGCTGACCGCGCGCGGATCGCGCTGCGGCCAGCGGCCGCTTTCGACCTGCGAGAGGAAATCGCCGACACTGCGATTGTATTCATCGGGTTCCTCGATGTTGATCGCATGTCCGGAATTCGGAATAATCGCGAGCGCTGCCGATGGGATGCTCTGCTTCATGAGGACGCTGGGCAAGAGACATGGCCAGTCCTCGTCGCCGGTGATGATCAGCGTCGGCACCGTAAGACGCTGCATTTCCCCAACCAGGTTGTAGAGCGAGGGGCGCTCTTTTTGCACTCCCTGCTGCGTGTTGGCAGATCCCACCGCCGAATGCTCGGCAAGCATCGCCTTGAACTCGGCATGTCCCCGCGGATCCTTGTTCTCGTATTGCACACGGGTCGGCCCGTAGGCGTAGCGCTCGGCGAACGCGGCCATGCCATCCTTCCGGATCATCCCGGCGATCGTGTCCGCTTCGGCGCGGAACGTCTCCCGCTTGTCGGGCTCGGCTCCATAACCGCATCCCCCGATGCAGAGCGACAACGCACGCTGCGGATGTCGCAGGCCGAAATGGAGCGTCGCAAAGCCACCCATTGAAAGCCCGACGACGTGTGCCTTTGGCGCGCCAAGATGATTTAGCACCGCGAGAATATCGTCGGCGGCACGCGCCTGCGAATAGGAGGAGACCTGCTCCGGGACATCGGACGGCGGAAAGCCGCGCGCATTATAGGCGATCGTCCGGTAGCGTTTGCCGAAATGCCGCATCTGTGGCTCCCAGCTGCGTAGATCGCCTGCAAATTCGTGCACCAGGATCACGGGACTGCCCGCTCCCGTCTCCTCGAAATAGAGCCTCACTCCATCGTCGGTCGTCGCGTACGGCATGTGGCTCTCCCGGTTCGATCCGTTCTGTTCTTATGAAAGGTTGGAGGACGCCGGCGGCCTGGCGCGCGGCAGATAGGTTCCATGCTCCTTCGTGCCGACGAGCTTGCCGTCGTCCACGATCACTTTGCCGCGCACCATGGTCAGCACCGGCCAGCCCGTCACCTCGAGCCCCTCATAGGGCGTGTAATCCGCGCCGTCATGGATCAACTCGTGACGAATGGTGACCTTGCGCTTTGGATCCCACAGCGCGATGTCGGCGTCCGATCCCACCGCGATGGTGCCTTTCCGCGGATAAAGCCCGTAGATCTTCGCATGATTGGTGGCGCTGAACGCGACGAAGCTGTTGAGATCGATGCGACCCTTCCCGACACCCTCCGAGAACAGGATCGGCAACCGCGTCGCAACGCCGGGGATTCCGTTCGGCACCCAGCGAAAGCTTGTCCGTCCTTTTGGCGCCAGCTTGCCTTGTGGATCATCATAGCGGAACGGGCAGTGATCGGAGGAGAACACCGAGAATACCTTTTGCTGCAAACCTTCCCAGCACGCCTTCTGGCTCGCGACATCGCGCGGCGGCGGCGAGCACACATATTTCGCGCCTTCCATGTTGAGCTGGTCGAGGTCCTTTTCCGTCAACATGAGATACTGCGGACAAGTCTCACCCAATACTCTCAGGCCCCGCTGCTGCGCGCGCCGGATTTCCTCCATGGCTTCACGGTTCGAGACGTGCACGATCATGATCGGCACGTCGATGAGTTCCGATAGCGAAATCGCGCGGTGCGTGGCTTCGCGTTCGACCGGAATAGGCCTCGATGCCCCATGAAAGCGCGGCGCGGTGTTGCCGGCGCGTTCGAGGCGGTCGGTGAGAAACCGGATGGCATCGAAATTCTCTGCGTGCACCATCAGCATCGCGCCGGTTTCGCGCGCGACTGACATCGTTTCGAGCAATTCACGATCCGAGAGCGCCAACCCCTCGTAGGTCATGAACACTTTCAGCGATGTATAACCGTCCTCAACCAGCGCCGGCAGTTCCTGACCAAGCACCTGCTCCGTCGGATCGGTGACAATGAGATGGAAAGCGACATCGACGTAGCATTCGCCCTCCGCCAGGGCGTGATAGCCCTTCAACGCCTCGCGCAGCGTCTGCCCCTTTTCCTGAAGGCAGAAAGGCAGCACGGTGGTGTTGCCGCCAAACGCTGCAGACCGGGTGCCGGTGGCAAAGCCGTCGGCCATGACGATGCCTTCCCCCGAGGGCTGTGCGAAGTGGACGTGGCTATCGATGCCGCCGGGCATCACGAGCCGATCGGTCGCATCGATGATCGTCGCCGCCACACCGAGATCGTGACCCAGCGCCACGATCTTGCCGCCCCGGATGCCGACATCGCTGGCAAAGGTATCGGCCGCAGTTACGACGGTGCCACCGCGGATGATGGTGTCGAAGGACATCAGTCGGCTCCTTCCTTCGGTGTGCGATGCTCGATGATCGCGGCCAGCGGCTCCGCAAGACCGATCGTGGACTTCGGATCGGGGCGGCGGAATGTGCCGGCGACGGCCTTGCGCGGCTTGAGAACCGCGAGAGTCTCTGCCTGCCGCACGGCTGCTGAGACGGGATCGATAACGGGAACGGGGATGCGATCGCGTATCTTGTCGGCAAGCCCTGAAAGTGGTGCACCAGAGAGGATGATCACGTCGGCATCGTCCTGCTCGACGGACCGGTTCGCGAGCCCGACCAGCAGATCCTCTTTCTCGGCCTGGACCTCGGAGATCGACCGGAACGAGCCCTCGAGTGCACGAACGCCGGCGCAGCGCGACGTGAGGCCGTGCATGGCAACGCAATCCTCATACCAGGGCGCCAACGCACCAGCGAACGTCACAATGGAAAAGCGCCGTCCGACCATGCAGGCGGTGAGCATCGCGGCTTCCGCAAGGCCGATGACGGGAAAGGAGAACAGCTCGCGCGCGCCAAACAGACCAGGGTCGCCGAATGCTGCAATGATGGCGGCATCGATATCGTTGCCGGCCTCAGCCAGCATTTCCAGTGCGATGGCGCCGCCAATCTGCGCTTCCGCCCGGGTGGCGATATAGGGGACGCCGCGCGGCGCGGTCAACGGCACCAGTTCGGTGCCCGGCGAGGCGGCCTTGCTACCGGCGGAATGGAGCAGATCCGTGACGGCCGCCGTCGTGTTGGGATTGAGCAATAGTATCTTCATCGGCCGATTTTCTTCCTGCGCGGTTTTGCCGGCGCATGCGGGACGGTGACAGCGTCGGCGTCGAGTGTCTCAGCCACGATCTCGCCCGTGCGAAGCACATGGTGGCCAAGAAGTTGTCCTGCACGAATGGCATCGCGGGCCTTGAGCGCAGCGAGAATCTCCTGATGCTCACGCACCGATTCATCCCAGCGTCCGTGTACCGACAGCGCAAAAAAGCGCGCGCGCTCCGCACGTGCCAGCAGGATCTCGTGTGTCGACTTCAAAACCGTATTGCGGGCGAAATCGACGATCGCCGAGTGAATTTGCTGATTGGTCTCGAAATAGTCGCGCAACTCGCCGCGATCGTGGTGCGCTTCAATCTTGCCCTGCAGCACCTCGAGCCGATCCATGTCCGAGGCTTGCATGCGCGCGGCGGCAAGTTCGGCGGCACAGCGTTCGATCCCGGCGACGGCCTCGAATAGTTCCATCAATTCCTCCCGTCGAAACGGGGTGACCACGGCGCTTTGGTTGAGGCGCAACTCCACGAGTCCCTCGGTCGCGAGTTGTTTGAGCGCCTCGCGCAGCGGCGTCCGTGAAATACCAAGCGCATCGGACAAATCCGCTTCCCCGAGCGGTTGGCCCGGCTGCAGATCGCCACGAACGATCAGCGTTCGCAACCGATCCGCCGCCTGTTCATGCAGGCTCGTTCGCGGCATGCGCAATCGGCGCCGTTGCAGCGCAGTCATGGAGCGCGGGCGCTTTGGCTGCCTCTTGGGCGAACTGGCTTTTGCTTCAGTCACGATTGGCCTTCACGGTGAATGTCGAGCGGCGGATTGCACATCAATCGGTTAGATCATCGTCGGCGCGGAAATCGAAAACAGGCCGCCCCATCCCTGAATCCGTCCGGGATCGGCGCCGGTCGCGACGAGGCATGCCCAGAGCGTGACTGCAATGGAGTCGAGCACGGGAACGCCGAGCTTCTGCTCGAGCCGCGCCGCAGCGCCCGCCCCGCGCATGTTGGTGCAGAGTACGACCGCCACATCGCACCCCTCACCGACGACCTCCTCGATCATGCTCGCAATCCTGGTTTCAGGGACCTCCGCGAACGAAAAATTGTCCTGCAGCGAGAGATGCCGCTCGGCCGAGCAGTGCAGGCCTTCCGAACGCCAGTTGGCGATGATTCTGTCCTGCACATCCTGCCGATAGGGTGTCACCAGACCAATGCGCTTGGTTGCCATGCGCCGCAACAGGTCGCGATAGGCGAGCACCGTGGTGCAGGCCTTGATTCCGGTCGACGCCGTGATCTGCTCGCACAGATATTCGTCGCGATCAAAGCCGAGCCAGCTTGCCGAGGTGCCATTCCAGGCAATGACATCGACCTTGGCGTGAGCCAGCAACTCGGCCGCGCGGAGGATCTCGCCGGTATCGAATTGCCGAAGCGCCGACTCCGAGAGCGCGATTTCCGTCACCTTGAAGCGGGAGAAGTGTGCGGTGACGCCGTCAATGCCAGCCAGCATCGCACAAGTGATCGGCTCCAGCGCCGTATTGGACGATGGCGTCAGCATGCCGAGCCGAACCGGACTTGTCATCTCGCGTGTCTCACCGTCAGGCCGGATCCTTTCCGGATCCGGCCATGATCGTTCAGATTGGTAGTTTGCGGCTGTAGTCAATTAGACTCGAGCAGATCAATAGCGCAATGCCGGCCGCTGCAAAATACATCAAGGCCAGGAAGTAGGAGCCCGTGGCCTGCACGATGAAGCCGACGATCAAGGGCGTCGTGATGCCCGCGATGTTGCCGCCGAGATTCATGCAACCGCCGAGGAAGCCCGATTTCCCGCGTCCTGCAAGCGCCGAAGGAATGGCCCAATACATCCCGCACCAGCGCAAGAAGAACAGCGTCGTCGAGAGCAGCACCACGACCAGGACCGGGTTTGAGGTGTAGGCGACGAGGAAAATCGAAACGGTCGCCATGATCGCGGCAATGCCGAACAGGGTGCGGAATACCATATTCGGCGTGCCTCCGCGGCTTCGCCATGTGTCTCCGATCCAGCCGCCGACCAGTTCACCGACAAAGCCCGCAAAGAAGATGATGAAGGATGCGCCGCCGAGCGTCTTGATGTCGAAGCCGTGCACCTTGAACAGGTAGGTCGGCATCCAGGTCAGAAGGCCGTAAAACGTGGTGTTGAAAAACATCCAGCCAAGGCACATGCACCACACCGAGCGAAACTGAAAACAGGCCAGCCAGCTGGCGCCGGACGAAGCCGGGGTGGTGGCGTCCTCCAACGCATGGGCCTGTTCGATATAGCGTGCTTCGGCTTCGTTTACGGATGGGTGCTCGCGCGGCGCGTTGCGAATATAGTACCACGCCCAGATTCCGCACAGGATCGTGCCGACGCCGGCAACAATGAACGCCATGCGCCAGGAATTAAAGGCAGCGATCAGCCACGCGATTACGATCGAGCCGAGCGCAGCGCCGAGCGGCGCGCCGCCGTCGAGCAATGTCGCGCCGCGCCCTCGTTCGGTCTGCGTCATCCAGATCGCATTCAGCTTGCCGCCCGCCGGATAGATCGGCGCTTCCGACGCACCGAGGCCAAGCCGGGTCAGCAGCAGCGTCCAGGAATTGGTGGCAAGCGCGCCAATGGCCTGGAAGGCACCCCAGAAAACCGTCGCCAGCGCGATCACGATCCGCGGCTTGTACCGGTCGGCGAGCATACCGCCGGGGACCTGCATCAGTGCGTAGGTCCAGAAGAACGAACTCAGGAGCAGGCCCTGCATCGCAGGGTCGAGGTCGAATTCCTTTGCGATCAGCGGCATCGCGACCGACAGCGATGCGCGGTCGATGTAGTTGATCGAAATCAGGAAGAGCATCAGGAGAAAGATTTTCCAGCGCACGCCGGTCGGCCTGACGGTGCCCATAGCGGCGCCAATGGAAGCTTCGTTGCTCATAGTCCCCCTCCAATTGCCGGCAGGTTCGACGCCACCGCCATTGGCGGCCTTCCCCCCACGTTTCCGGCAAAGGCTAAACCAACCAACTTTGACTTGCGAGATTATTTTGTATGCTGCATGCAATTTCGCATATCATATTGATATATATAGAATATTTTATAAAGAATATACAGTAAAGTAGGCAATGATTTGTGGCATAACTTATGACAAACCTTAGCGGTAGTCATGTACTGTATAAGGAAAGTATGAAAACAACACAAATTTCTCATATAATAAGTTATAAAACAATTCACAATATAATAACAGTTATATTACGAGCAAAGTATAATAAATAGCTTTCAGACAAAAGCAA
>Ga0207678_10006653_pt1 | contig 10246 bp, 10 predicted proteins | sample KBSC63metaG_FD_184319 | JGI IMG/M metagenome (GOLD analysis project Ga0207678, IMG submission 184319) | Corn rhizosphere microbial communities from Kellogg Biological Station, Michigan, USA - KBS C6-3 metaG (SPAdes) (version 2) | ecosystem: Host-associated > Plants > Roots > Rhizosphere > Soil ...
TCCTCGAGCCGGCGACGGAAATGGCCGCCGACCTCGCGCACGTGCGCGTGGAGCTTCGGGTCGGCGAGCACGCCGAGCGCGGCCACGGCCGCGGCGCACGCCACCGGGTTTCCACCGAACGTCGAGCCGTGGCTCCCGGGCGTGAACGCGGCCGCGATCTTCTCCGTGGTGCACATCGCGCCCACGGGCAGGCCGCCGCCGAGCGCCTTCGCGAGCGTCATGATGTCCGGCGTGATCCCGGCGTGCTCGTGCGCGAAGAGCCGGCCCGTGCGGCCGAGGCCGGTCTGGATCTCGTCGACCACGAGCGCGACGCCGTGGCGGTCGCAGAGCGTGCGCACGCGCGCCAGGTAGTCGGCGGGGGGAACGTGGACGCCGCTCTCGCCCTGGACGGGCTCGACGAAGAAGGCCGCGATCCGCTCGCCCTCGCGCTCGAGCCGGTAGGCGAGGGCGTCGGCGTCGCCGTACCGGACGGTCTCGAACCCGGGCGGCATCGGCCCGAAGCCCTCGCGGTGGTGCGCCTGCCCGGTGGCGGCCAGGGCGCCGAGCGTGCGGCCGTGGAAGGACCCGGCCGCGGACAGGACGACGGGGCGCCCGCTGCGCGCGCGCACCAGCTTGATCGCGGCCTCCACCGCCTCCGCCCCCGAGGTGCCGAAGACGCAGCGCCGCGGCCCGCCGGGCACCTCCGCGGCAAGGGCGCGCCCGAGGGCCTCCGCGTGGGCGGCCTCGTGCGGCTGCACCATCGCCGGCACGCGATCGCGCAGTGCCGCCTCCACCGCCTCGCGCACCGCGGGCGCGTTGTGCCCGAGCACGACCGCGCCGTACTGCGCGTACGCGTCCAGGAAGCGCCGGCCGGCGGCGTCGGTGAGCCACACGCCCTCGCCGCGCACGAAGCGGCGGTCGAGCCCGCAGAGGGCGGTGAGGCGGCGCAGCTCGGGGTTGTTGGGCTCGGGGTCGACGGCGGCGTGCGCTGACCGTGTGACAGGAGAGGCGCTCACGGGTCGCTCCTCGAGGGCGCCGACGCGGGCGGTGCGGCCCTTCACGTCGGTGCCGTCACGAAGACACTACGGACCGCGGCCTCCGCGAGACGGCGGGGGTGTGATGCTTTGGGGGAGCGTCACACGCGCTGTACCGGCTGCGTGCTGATCGATTATCAATACAATCGTTGACGACAATCGATAAGCGTGATACTGATAATCGATAACACGAAGGAGTGCGTCATGACCACGCCAGCCCCCCCATCCGCCGCGCTGCCGATCGCGTACGTCCTGTTGCGGATCCTCATCGTCGTGAACTGGCTGATGGTCCCCGTGATCCTCGCTCTGCTGCTGGTCCTTCCGAACGAGCGATGGCTCATGAGCGCGTTCCATCTCTCTCCTTCGCCTGACGCGGAGCGGCTGGTCATGGGCATGCGCGCGATCGCCGCGCTCGGGCTCGTCGCGACCCCGCTGAACTACGTGGTCCTCAAGCGGCTCCTCGCGATCGTGGAAACGGTACGCGCGGGCGACCCCTTCGTCCCCACGAACGCGACTCGCTTGCAGACCATCGCCTGGGTGCTCCTCACACTGCAGGTTCTCAGCCTCGGCATCGGCGCGATCGCCAAGGCCATTTCCACTCCGGCGCATCCGATCAAGCTCGATGCCGGCTTCTCGATCACCGGCTGGCTGGCCGTGCTCCTCACCTTCCTGCTGGCCCGCGTGTTCGCGGAAGGGACGCGCATGCGCGAAGACCTCGAAGGGACGGTCTGACGTGGCGATCGCCGTCAAGCTCGACGACCTGCTCCACGATCGGCGGATGACGCTGACCGAGCTCGCGGATCGCATCGGAATGGCGCTGGCCAACCTCTCGATCCTCAAGACCGGAAAGGCGCGCGCGATCCGCTTCTCGACGCTCGAGGCGATCTGCGAGGCGCTCTCGTGCCAGCCGGGCGACCTTCTGCAATTCGAGCCGCAACGAGCGGAGCGCGAGCGACCGGCCAAGCGGAGCGCCAGCCGATGAAAAAGGCGAGTTGGATCTTTCTCACCGTGGCGGGGGCCGCGTTCATCCTCGTGAGCCTCGTCTCCGCGGCTCACGCCTACAACACGGCCGACGACTACGGAATCGGCGGGATGCGGCTGAGCCGGATTGCCGACGGACGCGAGGCCGTGGCCAGCGGGCTGCGTGGCGTCCGCGGCACCTCCGCCGCCTTTGCCGCCGCCTACGGCGTCTTGTACCTGGCCATCGTGCTCGTGCCCTACCGGCGCGGCGAGGTGTGGACGTGGTGGGCACTCTTCGCCGGCAGCCTGACCGTGCTGGCCATCACCCTGCTGCGCCTTCCGTTCCTGGACGCCACGCTCGGCGTCTCGGGGGCGGCCAGCCAATTCGGGTTGACCATGGCGGGCCTGCTGCTCGACGTCCGCCGCTTGAAGGGGACCTAGGCTTCGACGCCGGCCGATTGTCGTATTTCCGGCCCCATCTGCGCTCTTACTCATCGAAGGCGCGGGTTCCCCCGAGGGAGTTCAGCGCGCCGAGAAGCTCAGCGAGGCCTGGCGTGCCGCGTGCCATGCAGCCAACGGAAGGAACGGCGAAGGAGGCGGGCCTGCTGGCCGGCCGGCCCCTGTTCACGGTCGGTCGGCGAAGCTACGAGCGCCGCGACGTGATCGCGGCCGCCATCCTGCGCGGCGAGTGGCAAGCCCTCGTGGAGCAGGCGCGGCACGGCCTCGCGTGTACCAAACGGCTGAGCGACGGCGCGGAAGAGCCGGACTCGTTCGATCTCGAGCGGGCCGCCCAGGAGTTTCGCCACTCCCGCCACCTCGTCAGCGCCGAGGAGACCGAGGCCTGGCTCGCCCGCTGCGGCCTCTCCTACGAGGACTGGACCGGCTATCTGGAGCGCTCGCTGCTGAGGCGGGCCTGGGCCGGCGAGATCGAGGAGGTGGTTTCCCGACACGAAGTCGGGGACGAGGAGCTGGGCCGCGTGCTCCATGCCGAGGCCGTCTGCTCGGGAGAGCTGCACCGCCTCGCCGAGAGGCTCGCGGACCGCGCGGCCGTCTGCGAGCGTGCCCCGAGCATGGGCCGCGCCGACGTTCCCGTCCTCGACGACCTCCTGGTGGCCCGGACCGCTCGCGAGTGCGCGGCGGCCCTGGGATCGTCAGGCTCGAGCTCGGCCTCGGCGCAGCAATGGACGGCCCAGGCCGTGGAGCTGGCACGCATGGAGGCGACGTTCCAAGCCTGCGTCCGCAGCGCGATCACGCCCGAGGCGGTCCAGGCGCAGATCGGCGCGCACCGCTTCGACTGGATCCGGCTGCGCTGGCGCTGCGTGGTCCTGCGGGACGAGCCGGCCGCCCGCGAGGCCGCGCTCTGCCTTCACCACGATGGCGAGACCCTCGAGGACATCGCCGTCCGCGCCGGCGTGGCGGTACGCGCGGAAGAGCCCCTGCTCGAGCGCGTCGACCCCGCCATCCGGGCGGCGGCCGTCAGCGCCCGTCCCGACGACCTGCTGGGTCCCTGGCCTGCGGCCGACGGCTTCCGGCTGGCCGTGCTGCTGGCCAAGGCCCAGCCCGCCGAGAGCGATGACGAGGTGCGGAGGCGGGCCGAGGAAGAGATCGCGCGTGGCCTCGTCGCGGAAGCCGTGAAAAGCGTCGTCTGGCACGAGCGCGTCTGACGCCATGCCCTCCCGCAGCGCCCGGAACGGCAACGGAAGCGGCGCGGCGCTCCAGGAGCCAGAGGTCCTGAAGCTCCTGCCCGAGGGCATCCGTGCGCTCGTGGCGAACAGCTTCGTGCCGGCCTCGTTCCCGTTCGGCAGCGTGATCGCGCGCGAAGGGGACGAGGCGGACGCGCTCTACCTGCTCGTCTCCGGCCGGGCGCGCGTGCTCAAGCAGGGCGAAGCCGGTGAAGAGATCCCGCTCAACTTCCTCCAGGCCGGGGACACTTTCGGCGAGATCGCGCTCCTCGAGGGCGGACGCCGCACGGCCACCGTCCGCGCCAGCGGCCAGGTGCTGGCGCTGCGCCTGGACCGCTCGGTCTTCGACGCGCTGTTGCGGGTGCACCCGGAGGTCCGCGCCTACTTCGAGCTGCAGCTCAAGCACCGCAAGCTCCAGAACCTCTTCCGGCGCTTCCCGGCCTTCGCCCGGCTCCCCGCCGGCGCCACCGGCGTCGTGATGACGCAGCTCCAGGTCGTGAACGTGGAGCCCGGCGAGCTCGTGGTGCGTCAGGGCGATCCGCCGGGGCCGCTGTACCTCGTGGAGGAAGGCCATGTGCGGGTCTTCAGACAGGAGGGCGGGCGTCGGCGCTACCTGCAGCGCCTCGGCCCCGGCGACTTCTTCGGCGAGATGTCCGTCTTCAGGAACCAGCCGCGCGCGGCCAGCGTGGAGGCGGTCTCGCCCACCCGGCTCCTCGCCCTCTCCGATCAGACCTACCGCCAGCTCCTCCGCGAGGTGCCGGGCTTCCAGGCCCAGATGGAGGAGCAGATCGCCCGCTGCGACTACAAGCGAATCGCATCGGTCCCGGCGGACTTCGGCGAGGAGATCCTGCCCGCCGAATCCGCGGCCCAGGCGAAGGTCGGGCCAGAGCCGGGTGTGGCCGAAACCCCTGAGGGAGCCGACGAGCCGTTCGCGCAGGACGGCCGCTTCGTCAAGCGCGCCCGGCGCATCCGGCGCTTCCCACTCGTGTGGCAGATCGACGAGATGGACTGCGGCGCCGCCTGCCTCGCCATGGTCTGCCGGCATTTCGGGCGGGCGGTGAGCCTCGCGCGCATCCGCCAGCTCGTCCACACCAGCCTGGACGGCACGAGCCTGCGCGCGATCTGCCAGGCCGCCGGCGAGCTGGGCCTGGCCGCGCGATCGGTCAAAGCCTCGCCGCGCAACCTGGAGCGGATGCCCCTCCCCGCGATCCTCCATTGGGAGGGCAACCACTGGGCGGTGCTCTACGAGGTGGCCGGCTCGTCCGTGCGCGTGGCCGACCCGGCGCTGGGTTTGCGGCGGCTCACGCGCGAGGAGCTGCTCGCCAAGTGGTCCGGCTACGCGGCGCTGTTCGACTACACCGACGCCTTCGAGCAGGCCCCGGTCGCGAAGCCCAGCCTCGCGTGGCTCTGGCCCTTCGTGAGACCGCATTCGGGCCTCCTGCTGCAGTCGCTGGGGCTGGCCGCGGTCGTCAGCGCGCTGCAGATGGTGTTGCCGGTGTTCAGCCAGGTGATCGTCGACCGGGTGCTCGTGGAGCGGGACGTCTCGCTCCTGAACCTGCTGATCGGCGCCATGGCGGTGGTGATGGCGTTCATGATCGCGGCCCTGGGCGCCCAGCGCTACCTGCTGAGCTTCGCCGCGGTGCGCGTCGACGCCGCGACCCTGGATTTCCTGACCCGCCGGCTGCTGGCGCTGCCCGTCGGCTACTTTGCCGCGCGCCGGACGGGAGACATCCAGCGCCGCCTGGACGGCGTGCGGCAGCTCCGCGACTTCATGGTGCAGCACGGCGTGGCCGGCATCACCGCCGCCGTCCAGATCCTCGCCACGCTCGTCCTGATGTTCGCCTACAGCCCGCGGCTCGCGCTCGTGTTCCTGGCCACGGCGCCCCTGTACGGCGTCCTGATGCGCGTGTCGGCGCGTGTGCTGCGGCCGATCTTCGACCGCCTGGAGGAGGCGTTCGGCAAGTACCGCTCGTACCAGATCGACGCCATCAAGGGGATCGAGACCGTGAAGGCCCTCGGCGGAGAGGACGCGTTCCGCGCCCTGATGCTCGCCCAGTTCCAGGGCGTCGCGCGGCGCCTCTTCCGCTCGGACTTCACGGCCCTTTCCTACGAGGGAGCGATCCAGACGGTCACGTTCCTCTCGGTGGCCCTCTTCCTCTGGGTGGGCGCCCACCAGGTGATGGCGGGCCAGCTCACGATCGGCGGGCTGGTGGCCTTCAATTCGCTGGTGGCCCTGGCGAACGCGCCGATCGTCACGCTGCTGGGCCTCTGGGACAACCTGCAGCGCTCGGCCGTGCTCGTGAACCGCCTGAGCGACGTCTTCGAGAACGAGCCCGAGCAGGGCGCCGACCGGTCGCGGCTCCGCCCCGTCCGCGAGCTGGAGGGGCATGTCTCGTTCCGCGGTCTGGGCTTCCGCTACGGCGGTCCGGAATCGCCCGCCATCCTCGAGGACATCCACGTCGACATCGCCGCCGGCCAGCGCATCGCCGTCGTGGGCCGCAGCGGCTCGGGCAAGACGACGCTCGCCCGCTGCATGGCGGGCCTGCTGGAGCCGACGGCGGGGACGGTTCTCTACGACGGCCTCGACCTCAGGACCCTCAACTACCGCGACCTGCGCCGGCGGATCGGGTTCGTGCTCCAGGAGAACCACCTGTTCGCCGACACGATCGCCCGCAACATCGCCTTCGGCGAGGACGAGCCCGACATGGAGCGCGTCGTCTGGGCCGCGGGCGTGGCCAACGCCCGCGAGTTCGTGGAGCGCCTGCCGCTGGCCTACGAGACGAGGGTCGGCGAGACGGGGATCGCGCTCTCCGGAGGCCAGCGCCAGCGGATCGCGATCGCGCGCGCCCTCTACCGGCGTCCGCCCGTCCTGATCCTGGACGAGGCCACGAGCGCGCTGGATTCGGAGTCCGAGCGGCTGGTGCAGGAGAACATGGAGGCGCTGCTCGAAGGACGGACCTCCGTCGTGATCGCGCACCGGCTGAGCACGATCCGGAACGCGGACCTGATCCTCGTGCTCGAGAAGGGCCGGCTGGTGGAGAAGGGCACGCACGCCGAGCTGCTCGAGCGCCAGGGCCTCTACTACTACCTGGCCAGCCAGCAGCTCGTCCTGTCGGAGGGCGCATGAGCGACCCCGCGCCGCGCGACGAGCTCGCACCGTTCCTCGAGACGACGCCGCCCGCCTGGGCAGCGCGCAGCCTCGCGACCGTCCTGCTGTCGATCTTCGCGTGCGCGGCGCTGGCCTCGTTCGTAGTCACGTTGCCCGAGACGGTCTCCGCGCCCTTCGTGCTCGTGCCGTTGCGGGGCGGAGACCCGGTGCGGGCCTTCCGCTCGGGCGTGGTCGGCCAGGTGCACGTCGCGGAAGCCCAGACCGTCGCGGCGGGAGAGCCGCTGCTGACGATCGCGTCGGCGGCGGTCGGCGACCGCGCGGCGGAATGGGAGAGCCTCCACTCGCAGATCGCAGGCGCGCGGGAGCGCCTGGCCAGCCGGCGCGAGAAGGATACGAGCCAGCGGCTGGCGGACGGCGAGGAAGCGCTGAAGATCGAGGCCCGCCTCGCGTCCCTGGCCCGGGCCCTCGAGGTCCACGAGCGCCAGCTGGCGGCGGCCCAGGACATGAAGAGGCGGCAGAAGGAGACCTTCGATCTCGGCCTGTCGAGCGTCATGGAGCTGAACCGCGTCCAGATCGAGGCGGACCGGCTCGCGCTCGAGCTCGAGCAAGCGCGGGCGGAGGAGGCCGAAGAACGGCGCTCGCTGGCACGGCTGCGCCACGAGGCGGCCGCGCGCCGGGCGGAGTCGCGGGAGCTGGAACGTGGCCTGAACGAGGAGCTGGAGCGGGCCGGGATCCGCACGGCGGCGATGGACGAGGACCTGGTGCGCGGAGGCAACCGGCTCGTGGTGGCCAGCCCCTGCGCCGGTGTGGTCCTCAAGCTCGCCGTCCACAGCCCGGGCGCCGTAGTCGAGGAGGGAGACGAGCTCGCCCAGATCGCCTGTGGTGGCGCGCGCCTGCGAGCGGAGCTGACTCTGCCGCAGGACGGTGTCGGCCTCGTGCTGCCGGGCCAGCGGGTGAAGCTTCTCTGCGAAGCCTTTCCGTATCTGCGTTACGGCGCCCAGCCCGCCACCATCCGCTGGGTCAGCCCCGCCGGCACGGGTGGGACCTTCCGTGCCTTCGCCGACCTGGAGACGGAGGCCGTCCTGGTACGGGGACGCCCGCGCCCGCTGGCGCCGGGGATGGGAGGGCAGGCCCGGGTGGTGGTCGGGCGGCGGACGCTCGTGAGCCTTGCCCTGGCGCCGATCCGGGAGCTGCGGGAGAGCCTCGCGCCGTAGCCCCTGTCGTCTTTTTCCGCCCGTCTCCGCTTCTCCTATTCGAGGCCCAATGGCCCCGATCGAAGATCGGAACGGAGGAATGAGATGGATTCGAGAGCACCGAAACAGCCGGCCGGCAAGACGGACCGGAAGAAGCTCAAGCTGAACAAGGAGACGCTCAAGGACCTCTCGGCTTCCGAGAAGGAGGTCAAGGGCGGAGCGCGCGATATGAGCCACGCCTGCTGCACCATCGACCCTTATGACCCCGGCACCTGCCGCTAGGAGGAGAAACGGCGGGCGGCCGCCCGTCCATGCCAGCCCGGAGACGGAAACGGAGGAATGAGATGGGCTCGAGAGCGGCGAAGCAGACAGCGAGCAAGACCGGCAAGAAGAAGCTGAAGCTGAACAAGGAAACCCTCAAGGACCTGACCGCCGCCGGCAAGCAGATCAAGGGCGGGGCAAGGGACCTGAGCCTCAACCAGGCGTGCAGCATCTGGCCCGTCTGCCCTGGGGAATGAGACGGGAGAAATGAGATGAACGCGAGAGCACCGCGACCGGCGACAAGGAAGCCGGGGTCCAAGAGGCCGAAGCTGAAGCTGAACAAGGAGACACTCAAGGACCTGGGCGCCCCCGGCGAGGACATCAAGGGCGGGGCGCCCGTCGACACGGGCATCAGGTGCAACATCGTCGGGAACGCCACCAACGGCTGCAACAGCTGAAGAAGCGAACAGGACGGAGGAATGAGATGAACGCGAGAGGAGCTAGTCCGGTGGCGAGGAAAGCGGCGCGGAAGAGGCCGAAGCTGAAGCTGAACAAAGAGACGATCAAGGACCTGACCGCTGCCGACAAGGACATCAAGGGCGGGGCGCCCGTCGAGACGGGCAACAGGTGCCAGGTCAACGGGGACGCCAGCAATAACGGCTGCCAAAGCTGAATCTCGAGATGAGATGCGTGACCCGTCCGCAACGGGTGCCAGGGCGGGCGTCGTCATCCGCGGACGAAACCGGAGCGAATCGTTGGTCGCCGATCCTGACGGGCGCGCTGGCCTCGGATGCACTGGATGCGGTGCGGGCGATCGGCCAAGCGCTTCGCACGGCACCGGCGACCCAGGGTCCTGACGGCCACCCCGGGCCGGCAAGCGAGCCGTCACTGTCCGGCGGCCGCGCCGGCCAGGCCGTGCTGTTCGACTACCTCGCGAAGGCGGGGCTCACGCGGCGTGCGCGCCAGATGTCGGAGGCGCTCCTGGACGAGGCCGCAGAGGCCGTGTCCGAGGTCAGCCTCCCGCCGTGGTTCTACCAGGGCTTCCCCGGCGTGGCCTGGGCCGTCGCCCACCTCGACGACGCGAAAGAGCGAGCCGACGCCGATCCGGGCGAAGACATCGACGCCGCCCTCGACGCGTATCTGTCACGGTCGCCCTGGGTCGGCGCGTACGACCTCATCAGCGGTCTCGTCGGGCTGGGCGTCTACGCGTTGGAGCGCCTTCCGCGCGCCGGCGCCCGTCACATGCTGGAGCTCATCGTCGAGAGGCTCGAGGAGACGTCCGAGCGAACGGAGGCGGGTGTCCGCTGGCGCACGCCGCCCGGTTTCCTTCCCGACGATCTCCGCGCGAAGGCCCAGGAGGGTTGCTACAACCTGGGGCTGGCCCACGGCGTGCCGGGAGTGATCGCGCTGCTCGGCGGCATCTGCGCCGCGGGAATCGCCCCCACCAAGGCGCGCAGCCTGCTCGACGGCGCGGTGAGCTGGCTGCTCTCCCAGAAGCTGCCGCCGGACGCGGGATCGTCATTCCCAGCGTGGACGGCGCCAGGCGTGCCGGCGGTTCCGGTTCGCTCGGCCTGGTGCTACGGCGATCCGGGAGTCGCGGCGGCCCTGATCTGCGCCGCCCGCGCCGTGGACGAGGCCTCATGGGAACGCGAGGCGCTCGAGATCGCGCGCCGAGCGGCCGCCCGCCCGCCGGACCAGGCCGGCGTCCGCGATGCCGGGCTCTGCCACGGCGCCGCCGGCCTCGCCCATCTCTTCAATCGGATGTACCAGGCCACCGGCGATGCCTGCCTCGGGGATGCCGCGCGCTTCTGGTTCGCGCGGACCCTGGAGCTGCGGCGACCCGGTTGCGGAATCGCGGGATATGCCGCCTGCGAGTCGCGGTCGGGTGAACCCGCCCGTTGGAGGGACGATCCGGGACTCCTCACCGGCGCCGCCGGCATCGCGCTCGCGCTCCTGGCCGCGGTCACGCCGATCGAGCCGGCGTGGGATCGGATGCTGCTGGCTTCCCTGCGGCCAACGGGTTGGGTC
>Ga0207678_10006656_pt1 | contig 10243 bp, 8 predicted proteins | sample KBSC63metaG_FD_184319 | JGI IMG/M metagenome (GOLD analysis project Ga0207678, IMG submission 184319) | Corn rhizosphere microbial communities from Kellogg Biological Station, Michigan, USA - KBS C6-3 metaG (SPAdes) (version 2) | ecosystem: Host-associated > Plants > Roots > Rhizosphere > Soil ...
CCGGTCGACGTCGCGGTCGGCGGCTGCGGTGTCGTGCCGGCTTCGGGCGCGGGCGTCGTCGAGACCGTCGGCTTCTCGCCGTCGGCGGGCGTCGTCGACGTCGAAGGCGTATCGCTCGAAGGCGCGCTCGTCGTCGCTGCGTTGTTCGCGGGCGCGGCGTGGTTGTAGTCCTCCTGCCATGCCGTGTAGAGCAGGTAGGAGAGGAACAAAAGCGCGATCAGCAGCAGGTTGCGAGGACTCGTCATGGGTTCGCTTCACGCGAGCGGAACGACGTCCCGCATCGGGCCGTGGCGGTGCTCGGGGTCAGGCGGCGGAATGAGCCGCGTCGAAAAACGGAAAAAGGTGCCGAAAGGTGCTGGAAAATCTGGCGCGCATTGTGCGGGCAACCGCCGCGCCATTCAATGTCGTGGCAGTGCGGCGAGTCGCCGCCAGAGCGCTTCGAGATCCTCGCGCAGCGTCGCGTTGTCGTGCGCGTCCGCGCTTTCGCGCGCGATGAGCAGGATGTCGATCGCCGGAAGCTCCGCGCGGATGCGCCGAAAACTTTCGCGTGCGATGCGCTTGATGCGGTTGCGGCGCACGGCGTCGGTCGAGACGCGACGCGAGACCGCGAGACCGAGGCGCGCGGTGTTGCCATCGGTCGAGGTCGCCTGGGCGTTGAAATGACGCACGCCGACGCGGCGCCCGGTCTTGCGCAGGTGCAGGAAGTCGGCGGGTTTGACGACGCGGGCCGCGTGCGGAAAGCGGACGCGGCCCATCGGCAGAACGCGGTCGCGATGCGACCTGCGCGTCAGACCGAAACGGCGAGACGCTTGCGGCCCTTCGCGCGACGCGCGTTGAGCACCTTGCGGCCACCCCGGGTCTTCATGCGCGAACGGAAGCCGTGATCGCGCACGCGCTTCAGGTTGCTCGGTTGATAAGTGCGCTTGGTCGCCATGACGGCAGGCCTCGGACAGGGATCGGCAAAAGGGCGCGGATCGTAGTCGGCGGCGCGCTCGCGTGTCAAGTTGCGAAGCTGGCACGCGCGAGCCGCTGACGGTTAGACTCCCGCTTCTGTCCTTTGCGATCCGCTGTCGCTGCGGCGCGCGTCGCCGCCGGCGGCGCGACCCTTCGAATCGATGTCATGAATGACCTGTGGCGGCGCTGTCTCGCGCGTCTGGAAGCGGAATTCAGCGCTGAAGACGTACACACCTATCTCGCGCCTCTGCAGGCACGCGAATCCGACGCGGGCCTCACGCTCTGGGCGCCGAACGCGTACACGCTCGAGATCGTGCGCGAGAGCTACCTGGCGCAGATCAGGCGCGTGCTCGATCATCTCGCGGGCCATCCGGTCGCGGTAAATCTCCAGGTCGGCGCCGCGACGAACGGCGCCGCCGAGCGCACGGGCGAGCGGTCGCCGGCGCGCACGTCGCGCGCGGCCGAGAAACGCGTGCCCGAGGCGAATCTCGATCCGCATTACACGTTCGAGAGCTTCGTCGAGGGCAAGTCGAATCAGCTCGGCAAGGCCGCCGCGATGCAGGTCGCGCAGAATCCCGGCCGCGCCTACAACCCGCTGCTGCTCTACGGCGGCACGGGGCTCGGCAAGACGCATCTGATGCACGCGGCCGGCAATCTGATGCGCGCGCACAAACCCGACGTCAACGTGATGTACCTGCGCTCGGAGCAGTTCGTGAGCGGCATGGTGCGCGCGCTGCAGCAGAAGGACATGGACGACTTCAAGCGGCGTTTCCGCTCGGTCGACGCGCTGCTCATCGACGACATTCAGTTTTTTGCGGGAAAGAACACGACGCAGGAAGAGTTCTTCCACACGTTCAACGCGCTCTTCGAAGGCAAGCAGCAGATCATCCTGACTTGCGATCGTTATCCGAAGGAAGTCGAGAATCTCGAGCCGCGCCTCAAATCGCGGCTCGGCTGGGGTTTGAGCGTCGCGATCGAGCCGCCGGATTTCGAAACGCGCGCGGCGATCGTGCTCGCGAAGGCGCAGGCCAAAGGCGTCGATCTGCCCGAGGAGGTCGCCGTGCTGATGGCCAAGCGCATGCGCTCGAACGTGCGCGATCTCGAAGGCGCGCTCAATACGCTCGTTGCGCGCGCGAACTTCGAGGGTCGCCGCATCGGCGCGGAATTCGCGCAGGAAACGTTGCGCGATCTTCTGACCGTGCACGCGCAGGCGATCTCGATCCCTAACATCCAGAAGACCGTGGCAGACTACTACCAGCTGCGTCTTTCCGACCTTTTGTCGAAGAAGCGCAGCCGTTCGGTCGCGCGTCCGCGGCAAATGGCGATGAGCCTCGCGAAGGAGCTGACCGAGCACAGCCTGCCGGAGATCGGCGATGCGTTCGGCGGGCGCGATCATACGACCGTGCTGCATGCGTGCCGCACGATCCGCGACTTTCGCGAAACCGACGGCAAGCTGCGCCAGGACTGGGACAAGCTGGTGCGGGTTCTGACCGAATAAGGGGTGTGGGAAAGCTGTGGATTGCGCGGTGGGTTCGGAACGATCCACAATCCATCCACAGGCGGGGATGCGCTTTATCAAGCCCGATTTTCGCTTGCAAGCCCATGAATCAGAAGCATAATTTGGCCGTTTAGCAGTTAGTCACAAGACTAATAACCACAACTACGCTTCGCTAATAAAACCAGCGAAAGGACCAGCGCGACATGCGATTCAGCATCCAACGGGAAGCCCTTCTGAGACGTTTGCAGCAGGTCGTCGGTGTCGTCGAGCGGCGTCAGACGCTGCCGGTGCTCGCGAATCTGCTGGTCAACGTCGATTCGGCGGGTGTCGCGCTGACGGGCACGGATCTCGAAGTCGAGATGGTCGCGCGCACCGAGGCCGACGATCTCGAAGCCGGCGAGATCACGGTGCCGGCGCGCAAGCTCTTCGATATCGTGCGAGCGCTGCCCGACGGCGTGAAGATCAAGTTCGAGCAAACCGGCGAGCGCGCAGTGGTCAGCGCGGGCCGAAGCCGCTTCACGCTCGCGACGCTGCCCGCAACGGAATTTCCGGTCATCGAGAACATCGAGCTCGTCGAGCGCGTTTCGCTGCCCGAGGCGACGCTGAAGTCGCTCATGGAGCGCACGAGCTTCGCGATGGCGCATCAGGACGTGCGCTATTACCTCAACGGGATGCTGCTGGATCTGCGCGAGCATTCGCTCCGTTGCGTCGCGACCGACGGTCATCGGCTCGCGCTCGCGGAGACGAAGCTCGACAGCAAGATTTCGTCGGCGCGCCAGATCATCGTGCCGCGCAAGGGCGTGGTCGAGCTCCAGGGCCTGTTCGAAACGGGCGAAGGCACGGTCGAGCTCGAGTTCGGGCGCAATCATCTTCGCGTGCGCCGTGGCGGCGTCACGTTCACGTCGAAGCTCATCGACGGCAGGTTTCCGGACTACGAAGCTGTCGTGCCGATCGGCGCCGACAAGGAAGTGCGCGCGAATCGCGACGAGCTGCGGGCGGCGCTCCAGCGCGCGGCGATCCTTTCGAACGAGAAATATCGCGGCGTGAAGCTCGAAGTGGGCCCCAATCGCCTGCGCATCGTTGCGCACAATCCCGAGCAGGAAGAGGCGGTCGAAGAGGTCGAGGCGAAGACGGGCGTTTCCGATCTCGGCGTCGGCTTCAACGTCAATTACCTGCTCGACGCGCTGGGCGCGCTCACGGGTGACGAGGTGATGCTGTGCCTCCGCGATGGGCAGTCGAGCTGCCTCATCAAGAAGCCCGAGACGGACGAGACGCGGCACGTGATCATGCCGCTCCGCCTCTGATCCGCGGGCGCGGCGCCGGTTTCGCGTGCGGCTGCGCCAGCTCAGGCTCGAGAATCTCCGCGCGTTCCCGCGCCTCGAGCTCGATCTCGATTCGGGCTGGAACGTGTTCGTCGGGGCCAATGGCGCCGGCAAGACGACGGTGCTCGAAGCCGCTTACCTCCTTTCTCATGCGCGCTCGTTCCGGAGCGGCCCGCGCGATGCGCTGATCCGGCGCGGCGCGGCGGGCTATAGCGTCTTTGGCATCGTCGAGCCGGGATCGGGCGTTTCCGTCGGCGTTGGTCTCTCGCGGGCTTCCGGCGCACTCGAAGCGCGGATCGCCGGCGCGACCGTTCCGCTGGCCGATCTGCTGCGTCGCGTGGCCGTTGCCTGCTTCGAGCCGGGCTCGCACGAGCTGATCTCGGGGCCCGCCGAGGAGCGCCGCAGCTTCCTCGATTGGGGTGTGTTCCACGTGGAACATGAGTTCCTGCGCGTCTGGCGCGCGTTCCAGCGCGCGTTGAAGCAGCGGAATGCGTTGCTGCGGTTAGGCGGAAGCGGAGCCGCGCTCGATCCGTGGGACCGCGAGCTGGGGCGAAGCGGGGCGGAGCTATCCGCGATGCGGGATCGATACGTAGGGGCGCTCGCGCCGATCGCGCGGGCCCTTTTGGGCGATCTGCTCCCGGAGCTGGGCGAGGCGCGCTTATCGCTCGACGGCGGCTGGGCCGATGAAGCGAGCGCCGCCGCGGAGCTGGCGGCGGCGAGGGACGAGGACGCCCGCCGCGGCTTCACGACTCGCGGTCCGCATCGTGCCGACTGGTCGATCGCGTTCGAGAACGCGCCGAAGCGCGAGCATCTCTCGCGAGGGCAGGAGAAGCTCTGCGCGCTCGGCTGCATTCTGGGTCAGGCCCGCGCGTTCGCGGATCGGCACGGCGAATGGCCGATCGTCTGCATCGACGACCTTGCTTCGGAGCTCGATACGCCCCATCAAGAGAAGCTCGTGCGCGCACTCGCGGGCACCAGCGCCCAGATCTTCGTGACCGGCACGCACGAGCCCGAGGCGCTCCGCGCGGTCGGTGTCGCGGCCACGAGGTTCCACGTGGAACCAGGCCGCGTCGCTCAACTGCTATAATTAATGATTGGCTCGACGCTCGCGTCGAGCGTGCTCGCGACGCCCGTTTTCGCCCGCCGGAACCCCATGACCGACCAGTACGACTCCAGCAAAATCAAGGTCTTGAAAGGACTCGAGGCCGTTCGCAAACGTCCAGGCATGTACATCGGCGACACCGATGACGGGACCGGCCTCCACCACATGGTGTTCGAAGTCGTCGACAACTCGGTCGACGAGGCGCTCGCCGGTTACTGCGACCACATCGTCGTCACGATCCACTCCGACGGCTCGGTCAGCTGCATCGACAACGGCCGCGGCATTCCGGTCGACATCCAGGAAGAAGAGGGCCGGTCGGCCGCCGAAGTCGTCATGACCGTGCTGCATGCGGGCGGCAAGTTCGACGACGACAGCTACAAGGTTTCGGGCGGTCTGCACGGTGTCGGCGTCTCCGTCGTCAACGCGCTCTCGGATCACCTGACGCTGACGATCTACCGCGACGGTCACGAGTACCGGCAGGAATATTCGCTCGGCGAGCCGAAGTATCCGCTCAAGGTCGTCGGCCCCTCGAGCAGGCGCGGCACCACCGTGCGCTTTCATCCGAGCCCGGGCACCTTCACGAATACCGAGTTCCACTACGACATTCTGGCGAAGCGTCTTCGCGAGCTCTCGTTCCTCAACTCGGGGCTCAGGATCGAGCTTCTCGAAGAGACGACGGGCAAGCACGACACGTTCCAGTACGAGGGCGGCATCCGCTCGTTCGTCGAGCACCTCGCGCAGCTAAAAACCCCGCTGCATCAAAAGGTTATAACGTTTTCGGCGCAGGACCAGGTCTCCGGGATCACGGTCGATCTCGCGTGCCAGTGGACCGACGCGTACCAGGAAACGACGTTCTGTTTCACGAACAACATTCCGCAGAAGGACGGTGGCACGCACCTCGCGGGCTTTCGCGCGGCGCTGACGCGCACGCTCTCGAATTACATCGAGGCCGCGGGAATCCAGCGGACCGCGAAGGTCACGCTCTCGGGCGAAGACATGCGCGAAGGCCTGATCGCGGTGCTGTCGGTGAAAGTGCCGGATCCGAAGTTCTCGTCGCAGACGAAGGACAAGCTCGTCTCGAGCGAGGTCAAGGGCGTCGTCGAATCGCTCGTCAATCAGAAGCTCGAGGAATTCCTGCTCGAGAATCCGATCGAGGCGCGCTCGATCGCCGCGAAAGTCGTCGAAGCCGCACGTGCACGCGAAGCCGCGCGCAAGGCGCGCGAGATGACGCGACGCAAGGGCGCGCTCGACATCGCGGGCCTGCCGGGCAAGCTCGCCGACTGCCAGGAAAAGGATCCCGCGCAGAGCGAGCTTTTCATCGTCGAGGGTGACTCGGCAGGTGGTTCGGCGAAGCAGGGCCGCAACCGGCGCAACCAGGCGGTGCTGCCGCTGCGCGGCAAGATTCTCAACGTCGAGCGCGCGCGTTTCGATCGCATGCTCTCGAGCGCCGAAGTCGGCACGCTGATCACCGCGCTCGGCACGGGCATCGGCCCCGACGAGTTCAACGTCGACAAGCTGCGCTACCACCGCATCATCATCATGACCGACGCGGACGTCGACGGCTCGCACATCCGCACGCTGCTGCTGACGTTCTTCTATCGCCAGATGCCGGTGCTCATCGAGCGCGGTCACGTCTACATCGGTCTTCCTCCGCTCTACAAGCTGAAGCAGGGCAAGCAGGAGGTTTATCTCAAGGACGACGCGGCACTCAACGCGTACCTCATCTCGAACGCGGTCGATGGCGCGGAGCTCACGTACAGCGCCGACGCGCCCGCGGTCACGGGTGCGGGTCTCGAAAAGCTCATGCTGCTTTATCAGAGCGCGCTCGATCAGGTGCGCCGGCTCGGCTCGCGTTTCGACGAAACCGTGTTGCGCGCACTGCTCGATTTCCCGCCGCCGCCGGTCGACGCATGGAGCGATGCGCCGGCAATCGACGCGTGGATTGCACATCTCGGCGCAACGCTCGCCTCGAAGGGGCTCGGTCGGCCGCGCTATGCGTTGCGCATTCAACCCGCGAGCGCCGAGCACGGACCCGCGCTCGTCGTCGATCGCGATCAGCACGGATTGCGCACGACGCAGGTGCTGCCCGGCGCATTTTTCGCGAGCGCCGATTTCAAGCCGATCGCCGAAGCCGCGGCTGCGATCTCGGGTCTCGTGCAGTCCGGCGCCGAAGCGCGTCGCGGCGGCAAGAGTCAGCCGATCGCGAGCTTCGCGCAGGCGTATGCGTGGTACATGGACGAGACGAAGCGCGGCCGCACGATTTCGCGCTTCAAGGGCCTCGGCGAGATGAATCCGGAGCAGCTCTGGGACACGACGGTGAATCCGGATACGCGCCGACTGTTGCAGGTCAGCATCGAGGATGCGGTCGCCGCCGATCAGATCTTCTCGACGCTCATGGGCGACGTCGTCGAGCCGCGTCGCGAATTCATCGAGCAGAACGCGCTGCGGGTGAGCAATCTCGACGTGTGACGCGCATCGTCGCTGCGCGTCCACTCATTAATTTATATACAAGTTTACACAGCGCGCGAGCGAACGGAAACCGCTCCCGCTGCGCCGCAACATGTTCAATATTCGTTGCGCTTGTGCTTGCCGCAGTCACGGCGGTAACCTTCAATGTCTCAAGGCCGCCGTTCCTCACCGGCACGTAGGACGGCCTTCGTACTTTCCATTCGAGGTGGCACCATGAGGTTTCCGAGTCTTGTCCGGGCGGTCGTCTGCGCGCTGGCCGTCGTCTTCTCCGCGGGCGTAATTTCGACGAATGCATTCGCGCAGGGCATGGGCGGCGGCGGCTCGTATTCGTCGACCCCGAAGGACAAGGACAAGGACAAGGAAAAATCCTCGTCGAAGGGCAAGAAGGACGAGAACAAGTATCCGAACGCGACGCGCAAGGAACCCAAGCTCGACATGTCGTCGGGCGATCAGAAGGATCTCAACAAGGCCGCCGACCTCATCAACGAGAACAAGAACGACGAGGCCGAGCCGCTCATCCAGAAGGTCATCGCGAACGACCACGCGAGCAAGTACGCGCAGGCGTTCGCGCACCAGCTGCAGGCGCAGGTCAACTGGGAGAAGGACAAGAACGCCGAGGCGATCGCCGAGTACCGCAAGGCGGTCGAGCTCGATGCGCTGCCGAACGACGCGCACTTCCAGGTCATCTACCAGATCGCGCAGCTGCAGATCCAGGACGAGAAGTACGCCGACGCGCTGACGACGATCGATCAGTGGGAAAAGGAAACCGGCGCGACCACGGCCGACGAGCTCGCGCTGAAGGCGAACGCGTACTACCGCACCGACAAGTTCCAGCCCGCGATCGACACGATGAAGAAAGCCGTGTCGATGACGGACAAGCCGAACGACAGCTGGACGCAGATCCTGATGGCGAGCTACTTCGAGCTGAATCAGTTCGATCAGGCCGCCGAGGTCGTGCAGCAGCAGATGCAGAAGAATCCGAACGACAAGAAGCTGCTGAACCAGCTCGCGACGATCTACATCCAGGCCGACAAGCCGCAGCAGGCGCTCGATCTCATGGCCAAGGCGAAGAGCCAGGGCCTGATCACGACGAGCGATGACTACATGCAGCTCGCCAAGCTCTACGGCGCGGCCGACAAGTACAAGGAAGCGTCCGCGACGATCAAGGAAGGGCTCGACAAGGGCATCCTCAAGCCGTCGTTCGACGTCTACAAGCTGCAGGGCGACGTCTGCACGCAGGCCGAGGACGACGCTTGCGCGATCGATGCTTATACGAAGGCATCTCCGCAGGCCAAAGACGGCAATGTCGATTACCAGCTCGGCTATCTTCTGTTCTATTCCGACAAGTCGAAGGACGCCGCCGACGCGCTCACGCGCGCGATCTCGAAGGGCGGCCTGCGCCAGGAAGGCGAGGCGTATCTCCTGCGCGGCGATGCCGAGAACGATCTCAACCAGACGGCCGCTGCGACGGCGGACTGGCAGAAAGCGTCTGGCTATCCGAGCACTAAGACGATGGCCGATCAGCGCCTGAAGGCGGCGAAAGGCGGCGTCAAGATCAAGCGCGCGGAGAAGAAACCCCACGGTTGAGCCGGCTGCGTTACGAATAGCAACGCTTCGGCGGTATAGACCGCCGGAATACTTGTAGGAGGGGGCCGTGCTGTTGTACCGTGCCCGGCCCTCCGGCGCCCCCCGGGGTCAAATCCGGCTCGCCGACGCGGTCACGCCGCAGTACGGTCACAATCCTGTTGGTCCAAGTTGATGGCAGATACCTACCAATCTGGCGGTGATACGTTCTCCTGGCGTCGCGTCACGGCGCTCTCTTTCGCGTTCGCGTTGCACGCGTTTGCGTTCGCAATGCTGCTTGCGCCTGTCGCGCCGCCGGCGCCGAAGGACAAGAATCAGGACAAGAAGGTGATGGTGGAGTTCATCGAACCGCCGCCTCCGCCTCCGCCCCCACCGCCGCCGCCGCCGGAGCCGCCGAAGAAGCCGCCTCCGAAGGTGATCGAAAAGGTCAAGCCGCCTCCGACACCTCCGCCACCGCCGGCACCGCCGGTCGTGACCGAGGAAGCGACGCCGATGTCGACGCCCGCGCCGCCCCCGGCGCCGCCGGCACCGCCTGCGCCGCCGGCCGACATCGCGCCGAGCGAGAACATCAGCTACCGTAAACTGCGGCCGCCTAAATATCCGCCGCAGGCGATCCGTCAGCATCAGCAGGGCAAGGTCATGCTGAAGGTGCTGGTCGGTCCCGACGGTGTTCCGCAGGACATCCAGGTCGAAAAGTCGAGCGGCTCACGCCTGCTCGATCAGGCCGCGATCGAAGCGGTGAAGCAGTGGGTATTCAACCCCGGACAAAAAGGCGGCAAAGCGGCATCGGGGTATGCTCTGGTTCCCATCGATTTCAATCTGTCCGAATCGCAGTAACAACCACTCACAGGTAACGCCATGCAGCAAGATCCCTCACAGGCCCAGCCGGCACAGCCGGGTACCGTTCCCCCTCCGCCGGGTGCTGGTGGGGGCAATAGCGCGGAAGCGCTCAGCCAGATGGGCTTCGACCATCTGATCCACAACTTCGACTTCCTCGGCTGGATCGTGTTCGTGGTCCTCTCGGTGATGTCGATCGCGTCGTGGTTCTTCATCGTCGCGAACTTCCTTCGCAACACGATGATCCGCACGCGCATGGATCGCGTGATCCATACGTTCTGGGATACGCCGTCCGCGCAGGACGCCGTGCGCTTCATGGAAGATCAGCCGAAGGGCGAGCCGTTCTCGAAGATCGCGCTCGACTCCGCCTCGGCCGCCGCGCATCACCAGCGTCATGAAGGCAGCCGTCTCGTCGAGGCGCTGAATCGCTCCGAGTTCATCGATCGCGCGCTGCGTCAGGCTGTCGCTCGCGAAAGC
>Ga0207678_10006662_pt1 | contig 10239 bp, 8 predicted proteins | sample KBSC63metaG_FD_184319 | JGI IMG/M metagenome (GOLD analysis project Ga0207678, IMG submission 184319) | Corn rhizosphere microbial communities from Kellogg Biological Station, Michigan, USA - KBS C6-3 metaG (SPAdes) (version 2) | ecosystem: Host-associated > Plants > Roots > Rhizosphere > Soil ...
TTGTAGGTGAAGCGGCTGGTGCCGTCGGGCATCACGCCCTTGCCCTGAGTGGCGCGGATCGCGGTACACAGGTTGGTCTTGCCGCTGAGGCACGACTTACACTGGCGGCACTCGGGCGTGTACAGCGGGATGACGTGGTCGCCGGGCTTAACGCTGGTGACGCCCGGGCCGACCTCGCGGACGATGCCCGCGCCTTCGTGACCGAGGATCGACGGGAAGATGCCTTCGCTGTCGAGCCCGTCGAGCGTGTAGGCGTCGGTGTGGCAGATGCCCGTCGCCATGATCTCGACCAGCACTTCGCCAGCCTTCGGGCCTTCCAGATCGACCTCGACGATCTCGAGCGGCTGCCTGGCGGCAAAAGCGACGGCGGCGCGGGTCTTCATCATGGTTCTCCTCGCGGCGCGATTGGCACGACTTGCGGAGCGCGCCAAGCCCGGCGATCGCGAGGCTCAGCGCGAGAAAACGGCGCCGTGCGGCTTGGCCTCGCCGTGCCATCCGTGGGGCCAGCGACGCACCATGCTGATCCCCGCCTTGCCGTCTGTGTCACGGAAGCTGTGGTCGATGGAAAGCGCGCCGGAGCCGAGGTCGAGGCGAAGCAGGTAAATTCGATCGCCCGAATTGCCGGACGTGATGACGATGCGATTGGTGGCCGGATCATACGCCGTCCAGTGTGCGCCAAAATTGGGAGAGATGGTCAGGCGAGATACTTCGACCGGCCGCTCGCCGTTGGCGATGTCCAGCACCACGAACCCGCCGATGCTTTCGACCGATTGGACGAGATAATGGCCGGCGATTGTCGGAACACCGCAAAAGGTGCCAGGAAACTGGTGAACCAGGCGTGCCTTCGGGTGGCTGCCCGCCAAACCCGTGACCCGCTGCAACCCACAACTGAGCGTCTGGATGTAGGCTGCGCCGTCGGGGCCGATCCGCACCTCTTCTGGATCGATATGGCCGCTCAGCGATGGCCCCGGGTCGAGCTTGTAGGTGCCGACGAGCTTCAGGTCGGAAAGCCTGAACAGCTGATACGTCACGCTCTGGAGCAGATAATTGTCCTGCATCGGCGAATTGGTCACCAGGACGCGATCAATCTTCGGCAGCGGCATCAGCGAATAAGGCAGCAGCGGCCAGTCGGGATGCGCCGGGTCTTCATTGCTTACCGCACGGACCAATTGGCCATGATCGTCGATCTCGACCAGACCGCCTGTCAATTCCTTGCCCGCCATGCCGGCCATATCATGCGTTGCCGCCATATCGTGCGCATCGCGCCGTTGCTGAAAGCTGGCCAGCACATGGCCGTTCGGCAGGCGCAGGTAGCTGTGCGGCATTGCGAACCCGCCGAGATCGCGGAAGGTCGTTGCGACGCGCGGGCGCAGCGGGTCGCGCAGATCGAAGACGAAGCTGCGGTTGGCATTATGATCGTTGGCGAACAGCATTCCGCTCGCGGGCATTTCATACTCGGTATGATGCGGGCGCACACTCACCTGATCGGTCGCGACGCTGGTCAGCACCTGGCCATAGCGTGAGGACTTCGGGTCGACATCCAGCACCGCCAGGAAGTCGTTTCCCTTGCCCGCCTGATCGCCGGCAAAGACGAACAAATAATGTCCGGAAGCCGGTGTCGCGGCCCACGACGCCGCGGCGAAAAAAACGCTGGCGAGTATGGCCAGCAACCGGGCGGCTGTTCGCATTGTCGGCGTCCCCCTGCGCGTCTGCGTGCAGATTGCGGAGGTGGCTTATGCGCTCAGAAAGTGCCGTATCCAACCCGCGACGCGCGCGCTGTCGTTGGGCGCATCGAGCGAAGCGATGGCTGCGTCGGGTTCGGGTAGCACGTCGCGGCGGCGCTCGATCAGTGCCGCGGCGAAATCGGGGCAAAACTCCGGATGGAATTGAAAACTGATGGCGGGGCGGTCGGTCCACGACATGGCCGCGAATGGCGTGAAGCCGGACGTCGCGACGATCTCGGTATTCGGCGGCTGCACGACGACCTGATCCTGGTGTGAGGCGGGGACAATGATCTCATCGGCGGCGTCCATCCACGGCTCGATGCGAACGACGCGGTAACGCTGCAGCCCGGTGCCCCAGCCTTTTTCGGATTTCATCACCTGGCCGCCGAGCGCCTGCGCCATGATCTGATGGCCGAAGCAGACGCCGACCATCTTGCTGTTCTCGGCGCGGCGAATGAACTCCTCGAGCGGCGCGATCCACGGCAGGGGGTCGTACACCCCAGCTGGCGAGCCGGTGATCAGATAGGCCGGGTGGGCGTCCGGATCGTCGGGTAACTCACCGGCTGCGGCATCGTACGAGGCAATGCTGAAGCCCTCTCCGAGCAGCCGTTCGAACATGACGGGATAGCGGCCGAACCGCTCCGCCAAATCGCCGGGCGGGCGCCCCGTCTCAAGGATTGCGATCTTCATCCGGCCCTGCTTGCCACCTGACAGCGGTTCGGCCAATGCTTCGGACACAAGAGGGGACAAGATGTCAGACTTGCCGCTTTCCGGACGCCATGCCCTGATTACCGGCGGAGGCACCGGGATCGGCGCCGCGGCGGCTGCCCACCTTAACGCCGCTGGCGCGAAACTCTCGCTGCTCGGACGGCGGCTGGAGCCGCTGCAGGCGGTGGCCGAAAGCTTCGGCGGCACTGCCATCCAGTGCGACGTGACCGACAGCGCGCGGATCGCGGCGGCGTTCGACGAGGCGCGCGCGGCCAACGGGCCGATCGACCTGCTGGTCGTCAACGCCGGGATCGCCGAGAGCGTGCCGTTCCACAAGATGACGCGCGAGGGTTGGGATCGGATCATCGGCACCAATTTGACCGCCGCCTTCGAATGTTCGCGCGCGGCGATCGGCGACTTGCTCAAAAGCGACAACGGCCGGCTGGTGTTCGTTGCCTCGGTCGCCAGCCTGCGCGGCGTGCCTTATGCCGCGCATTACGCCGCTTCGAAGCACGGGCTGCTTGGTCTGTCGCGCAGCCTCGCCGCGGAATATGCCAAGACCAATCTCACGGTGAACTCGGTATGTCCGGGCTATGTCGACACCCCGATGACCGACCAGTCGGTGGCGCGCGTGTCGCAGATCACCGGCCGCAGCGATGCCGACGCACGCTCGGCGATCACCAACATGAATGCGAGCGGGCGGCTGGTCGATCCCGAGGCCATCGGCAACGTCATTGCCATGCTGTGCCTGCCCTTGAGCCGCGACATCAATGGCGCCGCAATCACCCTCGACGGCGGGACCAGCGCGTGAGCTTCGATCCGGCGACCTTCGCGCCACGGCACTTCCTGTGGGCGCTAGAGGACGGGGTGGCGACGATCACGCTCAACCGGCCGGAGCGGAAAAACCCGCTGACCTTCGAAAGCTATGACGAGTTGCGCGACACGTTCCGCGCGCTGGGCCATTGCCGCGCGGTGAAGGTGGTTGTCGTGCGCGGCGCGGGCGGCAATTTCTGCTCGGGCGGCGATGTGCACGAGATTATCGGGCCGCTCACCAGGATGGATTGCGACGGTCTGCTGCGCTTCACGCGGATGACCGGCGATCTGGTCCGCGCCATGCGCGCCTGCCCGCAGCCGATCATTGCCGCGGTCGATGGCGTCTGCGCGGGCGCGGGAGCGATCATCGCGATGGCCAGCGACCTTCGGCTGGCGGCGCCGGGCGCGAAGACCGCGTTCCTGTTCACCCGCGTGGGCCTGAGCGGGGCGGACATGGGCGCCTGTGCGATTCTGCCGCGGCTGATCGGTCACGGACGCGCCGCCGAGTTGCTGTTCACCGGCCGCTCGATGTCGACGGAAGAAGGGTTGGCCTGGGGCTTCTTCAGTCGCGCGGCCGAGGACGTGCAAGCCGAAGCCGCGACCCTCGCGCGCCAACTCGCCACCGGGCCAACGATTGCTCACGCCGTGACCAAGCGGCAGCTCGATGCCGAATGGAACGTCACCATCGAGCAGGCGATCGAGATGGAGGCGCGGGCCCAGGCGCATTGCATGCAGACGCGTGACTTCAAGCGCGCCTATGACGCCTTCGCCGCCAAGCAGACCCCGGTCTTCGCCGGCGACTGATGGCCTGTCCTACACCCGGCGCATTGGGCTATCGGCTGCGCATGCTCCTACTTTGGCGATCCGAGGCTCCGCGGAAAGCTAACGGGCATCGCGAGCGGACCGGCTTTCAAGCGCGTCAGTGTGAACATTCGGAACATTCGCGGGTGCCCCAAGAGAAGTTCGCGGGAATAATGATCCGGTGAGCGACAAGAGCTTCCTCGCCTGGCCATTCTTCGAAGAGCGCCATCGCGACCTTGCCGCGCGGCTGGAGCAATGGTGCGCGGAATGGCTGCAGGACGCGCACCCGACCGATGTGGACGGCGCCTGCCGTGGACTGGTCGCTGAACTCGGCCATGCCGGCTTCCTGAAGCTCGCGGTGTCGGACGACGCCACGCGACCCGATGTGCGCAGTCTGGCCCTGTGCCGGGAAATTCTGGCGCGTCATCTTGGCCTCGCCGATTTCGCCTTCGCCATGCAAGGCCTCGGTTCCGGCGCGATCTCGTTGTTCGGGACGATCGAACAGAAGCGCGAATGGCTGCCCAAGGTCGCGTCGGGAGAGGCCATCGCCGCCTTCGCGATGACCGAGCCGGGAAGCGGTTCAGACGCCGCCAACCTCGGAATGTCGGCGATGCGCGACGGCAATGAATGGGTGCTGGTCGGCGAGAAGACCTACATTTCCAATGGCGGCATCGCCGATTTCTACGTCACCTTCGCAAGGACCGGCGAGGGCGAAGGGTCGCGCGGGCTGTCGGCGTTTATCGTGCCGGCGGGCGCCGTGACCGTCGAGGAGCGAATCGACGCCATCGCCCCGCACCCGCTGGCGCGGCTCAACTATGAGCGCGTGCGCCTCCCCGCCGATGCCATCATCGGCGAGCCGGGCGAAGGCTTTCGCATCGGCATGGAGACGCTGAACCTGTTCCGCGTAACCGTCGGAGCGGCCGCGCTCGGCTTCGCGCGGCGGGCGCTGGACGAGGCGGTGCGCTGGTCGACCACGCGACGGCTCGGCAGCGGGCTGCTGTCCGACAATGCCGTGACCCAGGCCAAGCTCGCTGACATGGCGCTCGCGGTCGATGCGTCGGCGCTGCTTGTCTACCGCGCCGCGTGGCAGCAGGATGTCGGCGGCACCGATCACCGCCGCGCCGCCGCCATGGCCAAGCTCCATGCGACCGAAGCGGCGCAGCAAGTGATCGACGCCGCGGTACAGCTTCACGGCGGGGCGGGCGTCACGTCGGGCGTGAAGGTCGAGGAACTCTACCGCGAAATCCGCGCGCTGCGCATCTACGAAGGCGCGAGCGAGGTGCAGCGGCAGATCATCGCGAGGGACCTGCTGAAGGAGGCCGTTTCATGAAGATCCTGCAACCGGCCGGCTGGCCGCGTCCCAAGGGCTATTCGAACGGCATCTCGGCGCGGGGCCGGATGATTTTCACCGCCGGGGTTGTCGGGTGGGATCATAACGAGAGCTTCCCCGACTATACGCTCCACGGCCAATTCGCGCAGGCGCTGCGCAACACGTTGCAGATCCTTGCCGAAGATGGCGCCGGCCCGCAGCACATCGTTCGCATGACCTGCTACGTGATTGACCGCCACGAATATGTGAACTCGCGCGACGAGATCGGCGCGGCGTGGAAGGAATTGATGGGACCCAACTACCCGGCAATGGCGCTGGTCGAGGTCAAGGGCCTGGTCGAAAGCGCCGCTAAGATCGAAATCGAAACCACGGCGGTGGTCGAAGAGTGAGGCTGCTCTCAACCGTCATTCCCGCGAAAGCGGGAACCCAGTTTTTCTTCGTCGGCTGGGCCCCCGCATTCGCGGGGGTGACGAACTAGAGTGTACGACCGCTTCGTCCGCGATCGGTTGCCGCCACCGGAGCGGCTGCCGGAATTCCGCTTTGACCTGCCCGAGCTGCAATATCCGGAGCGGTTGAACGCCGCTGCGGAACTGCTTCGCGGCGGCGCGCCCGATGCGCTCGCGGTGGTCAATGATCATGGCCGCTGGACCTATGCCGAGCTCGACGATTTCAGCGGGCGGATTGCCCGGCTGCTGGTTGAAGAGGAAGGGCTGATTCCCGGCAATCGCGTCTTGTTGCGCGGACCCAATGCCTACACGATGTTCGCGGCCTGGCTTGCGGTGATCAAGGCCGGCGGGGTGGTCGTGGCCACCATGCCGCTGCTCCGGCCGGGCGAGATTGCGACGGTGATCGACCGCGCCCAGATCAGCCACGCGATCGTCGACAGCCGCTTCATCGGCGACTTTCGCGAGGCCGTCGAGCAGACTCGCTCCGTCAAGCATATCGTCAAATATGATGGCGACTACGGCAAGGGTGAGTTGGAGACGCGCACCGGCTCGCTACAGCCGCTATCCCCAGCCGATACCGGTCGCGACGACCCCTGCATTGTCGCCTTCACCAGCGGAACAACCGGCGTGCCCAAGGGCTGCGTGCAGTTTCATCGGGACGTGCTGGCGCCCTGCGACAGCTTCGCCAGGCATTTGCTCGGTCCGAAACCGGGCGACATCTTCCTGACCAGCGCGCCGATGGCCTTCACCTTCGGTCTGGGGATGACGCCGATCTTCCCGCTCCGCTTCGGCGCGGCGAGCGCGACGGTGGAGCAAGCCTCCCCCGACACGCTGCTCGAGGCCATCGCCAAGCTGGGCGTGACCCACCTCGGAACCGCGCCGACGGCTTACAAGGCGATGCTTGCGCAGCCCGCGCTCGACGATGCGTTGAAGAGCCTTCGCACCTGCGTTTCAGCTGGCGAGCATTTGCCCGAGGCGACCTGGCGGGCCTGGCACGACCGGACGGGGATCGCGATTACGGACGGCATCGGCTCGACCGAGATGATGCACATCTTCGTCTCCGCGGCGGGCGGGGATATTCGCCCGGGCAGCACCGGCAAGGCCGTTCCCGGATATATTGCGACAGTGCTCGCTGCCAACGGCGAACCGCTCGAGGAAGGCATCGGGCGCCTCGCGATCAAGGGGCCAACCGGGTGCCGCTACCTCGATGACCCGCGCCAGCGCGACTATGTCGAAAACGGCTGGAACGTCACCGGCGACACCTACCGGAAAGATGCCGACGGTTACTTCTGGTACCTTGCGCGCAGCGACGACATGATCGTCAGTTCCGGCTACAATATCGGCGCGCCCGAGGTGGAGAATGCGCTCCTCTCGCACCCCGCCGTCGCGGAGTGCGCCGTGATCGGCGTGCCATGCTCCGAGCGCGGACAGAAGGTGAAGGCGTTCGTGGTCCCCGCAGCGGACGCGAACCCCTCAAACGCCCTCGCCGCGGAACTGCAGGCTCACGCCAAAGCCCAAATCGCTCCCTACAAATATCCGCGTGAAATCGAATTCGTCGAAGCGCTGCCCAAGACAGCGACGGGCAAGCTCAGGCGAAGCCAACTGAGGAGTCGATAATGGTGCGGTTTGACGTTGCGATCCTGATGGCCGCGCTCCTCGGTGCCTTCGCCCCTTCTTCCGCGGCAGGAGCCCCATCGGTCGTGCACCAAGCCTCCGCTCGCGATGGTCAGAAGGACTTCGACTGGGAAACCGGCACCTGGACGACCAGGGTGAAGGTCCGCCGTAATCCCCTCTCGGGCGCCGCTCCGGACTGGGCGGAATATGAGGGGACCAGCGTCGTCAAGCCGCTGCTGAACGACCGAGCGAATTTGGTGGAGCTTTCGGTCGGCGGGCCGCGCGGCAAGATTGAGGGGGCGTCGCTGCGGCTATTCAACCCCAAGGCGCGCCAATGGAGCCTCAATTATGCGAGCGTGAGCGGCGGCGTGCTGACTGCACCCGTGTTTGGCGGCTTCGACGAACGCGGGCGGGGGCTGTTCTACGGCCAGGACACGCTCGACGGGCGGACGATCCTGGTTCGCTTCGTCATTACGCAGGTTTCCGCCCGGGAAGCGCGTTTCGAGCAGGCCTATTCGACGAAAGGCGGGCAGAGCTGGGAGCCCAATTGGATTGCGGTGGATACGCGGCGTTAGCTACTTGAACTCCCGCAAGCCCTGGCCCGCCGCGTCGCCTACGGCGCCTCGACCACCTCGATCGGCAGGCCGAGCTTTTCGAGCTGCGGACGGATTTTGGCAGCGTCCCCGACCACGATCCAGGTGAAGCCCTTGGGATCGAGCGTCGTCCGGATCGACTTGTCCAATGACGCCGTCGTCTGCGCTTCATACCTGGGCGCCAGCGTCTGGTAATAATTGTCGGGCCGATCGAGCACGTCCATGGTCATCATCGCGCCGAGCAGCGAGCTCGACGTCTCGAACTGGCCCGGAAGCCGGTTGACGCTGTTGGCGACGGTGCGATCGCGCTCTTCCTGCGTGACGCCACTGCTGGTCAGGAACTGCTGGATGTCCGTATTGAGCGCGGCCAGCGTATCGCCGGTGCGGTCTGCCTGGACCGGAGCGGAGACCATATAAGGCACGGCGTGCTCGCTGACGGAGAAGTCGCCGTTGACGCCGTAGGACCAGCCCTTGGCTTCGCGGATGTCCATGTTGAGCCGCGACAGGAAGGTCCCGCCCAGCACGTCATTGGCCATGTCCAGCGCGACCACGTCGCCCTTGGGGTTCACCGGCAGCAACTGACCGCCGACAATGCTGGACTGCGGCGCGCCTGGCCGATTGATGAGCAGAATTTTCTGCGCCGTTGGCCGCGGCGGCGGCGCGGTGAAGGTCTTCACCCCCTTGGTCACCGCGGGCGGAGTCCATTGGCCGAAGCGGGCTTCGAGCAACGGCTGCAATTCGGCTAGCGGGCGGTCGGAAACGATGAACAGCTTGGCGTTGTCGGGCCGCAGCCACCGATCGCGGAAGGCGGTGAGGTCGGCACGGCCGAATTTCTTGATTGCATCCGGATCGCCGCCCGGCGCGCCTCCATAAGGGTGGTTGGCCCCGTACAGGACCGACGGCAACAGGCGGTTGGCGACCCGCGTCGGGTCCTTGAGCTGCTGGGCAATGCCGGTCAGCGTCTGCGTCCGGATGCGGTCGATATCGCCTTCGCGAAAGGCCGGGTCCTTGACGACGTCGGTCATCAGATCGAGCGACGGCGCGAGGTTGGGAGAGAGCGCGTTAAGCGTGACGTACGACCGGTCGCCGGCATTGGACGTCCCGACGTCGGCGCCCAGGCGTTCCTCGTTCTCGGCGAATTCCTGGCTGGTGAGCTTGCTGGTGCCTTCGTCGAGCAGGCTCATGGTCATGTCGGCGAGGCCGCGGCCGCGCGGATCGTCGGCGGCAATGCCGGCATTGAAGGCGAGAGCGATCTGGGTGACGGGCACGGTGGTCCGCTGCGCATATTCGATCGGAATGCCGTTCGACAATTTGGTATGGATAATCGCCGGGAATTGCAGGCCCGGGTTTTCGCTAACCGGGGGCAGCGGCCGATCGCCCTTCACCGCCCCCGCATTCTTGGGAGCGGGCGGCTTGGCTGCGGCGGTTACGCTCTTCGCTTCCGTGTAGGCATCGCGTTCGCCCGGCGACAGGGTGATGGTCAGCGCCGGCCGCCGCAACCACTGCTGCATTTGTGTCCGTACCGCCGCCGGCGTGATCGACGCATAGGATGCCAGTGTCCGCTTATAGAAGTCGCTGTCGCCGGCGAAGGTTTGGCCCTCGGCCAGCGTCACCGCCTTGCCGCCGAAGCCACCGATCTGTTCGAGTCCGCGGATGCGGCCCGCCACCTCGCTCATCACCGCGCGCTGGACCTCGTCCTGCGTCGGGCCCTTGGCGATATAATCGGCGACGATCTCGTCGAGCCGCTTGGCGACCACGGCGGGGTCGATGCCGGGTTTCACATAAGCGCTGATGGTGAAGATGCCGACGCGCTGGAGCGGAATCATGCCGGCGCTGACGGCGACCGCGGTCTTCTCGTCGCGGACCAAAATCTTGTCGAGCCGCGAGCTGGCGAGGCCGCCGAGCACCGAGCCGCCGATGTCCAGCGCGGCGAGCCTCTTGTCGAGCAGGCCCGGCACGGCCCAATATTTCTGGATCGCGACCGCCGCGACATGGTCCTTCATGGCGATCGACTTGGCGCTCGCCAGGGACGGCACTGCCGCCTGCGCCGGGTGATTGACTGGACCGGCGGGGATCGGGCCGAAATACTTCTCCGCCAGGGCCCGAACCTCCGCGGGTTTCACGTCGCCGGCGACAACCAGCACCGCATTGTTGGGGCCATATTTGTCGCGGAACCACTGTTTGACGTCCGCCAGGCTGGCCGCGTCGAG
>Ga0207678_10006669_pt1 | contig 10234 bp, 8 predicted proteins | sample KBSC63metaG_FD_184319 | JGI IMG/M metagenome (GOLD analysis project Ga0207678, IMG submission 184319) | Corn rhizosphere microbial communities from Kellogg Biological Station, Michigan, USA - KBS C6-3 metaG (SPAdes) (version 2) | ecosystem: Host-associated > Plants > Roots > Rhizosphere > Soil ...
CAGGGCGTCGGTGACTCGGTGGGCTGGAAGTTCTTCGCCGTGTCCGGCCACGTCGAGCGGCCCGACGTCTACTGCGTGCCGATGGGCACCACCGTCCGCGAGCTGATCGACCTGGCCGGTGGGGTCAGCGGCGGCCGGGAGGTCGGGGCGGTGCAGCCGGGCGGGGCGTCGTCGAACTTCATCGGACCCGACAAGCTGGACATGCCGCTGGACTTCGGCACCGCGGTGGAGAACGGCACCATGCTCGGCTCGGGGGCCGTGGTCGTGCTGGCCGAGGGCACCGACCTGCTGGCCGCTTCGACCAACGTGCTGCGGTTCTTCCGCGACGAGTCGTGCGGCAAGTGCGTGCCGTGCCGCGTGGGTTCGACCAAGGCGCACACGATCCTGCGCGACGTCGTCGAGTCGGGCTCCGAGCTGGACGACGACCGCCGCGCGCACGTCCTGCGGCTGGAGGAGGTCATGCGCAAGACCTCCATCTGCGGGTTGGGCCAGGTCGCGCTGGGCCCGGTGGTGAGCGTGCTGGGGCTGAACAAGGGCGGCGCCGCCGCCCGCGAGCAGCCCCGCCCCAACGGGGCTGCGGACCAGCCGGACCGGTGAACCGGGAGTTCTTCACCGCCCGCACGGTCGGCGCGGCGCTGGCCGGTTTCCGCCCCGCCCGGCGCACGGCCGTCGAGACCGTCGCGCTGGCCGAGGCGTTGCACCGGGTGCCCGCCACCGACGTCCGCGCGCCGACGGCGATGCCCGGCTTCGCCCGCTCGACCGTGGACGGCTACGCGGTGCGCGCCGCCGACACCTACGGCGCCTCCGAGGGCCTGCCCTCCTACCTCGACCTGGCCGGAGCGGTGCGCATGGGCACCGCGCCCACGGTCGCCGTGTCGCACGGCAAAGTCGTGGCCATCCCGACCGGTGCGGTGCTGCCGGACGGGGCGGACGCCGTGGTGATGGTCGAGCACACCGCGGACACCATGCCCGGCACGATCGAGGTGACCAGGCCGGTGGCGCCCGGCGCCGGGCTGGTCCGCGCCGACGAGGACGCCGCGGCGGGCGACGTGCTGATCCGGGCCGGGCAACCGGTGCGCGCTCCGCAGCTGGGGTTCCTGGCCGCGGCCGGGGTGACCTCGGTGGGCGTGCACGCCCGCCCGCGGGTGGCGATCCTCTCCACCGGTGACGAGGTGGTGCCGCCGGAGACCGCGACGCTCGCCGCCGGGCAGGTGCGGGACGCGACGGCGTCCGCGCTGGCCGGGTTGGTCCGGGATGCAGGCGGGGAGCCGCTGCCGTCGGGGATCGTGCCGGACGACCGGGCCGCGTTGGAGTCCACTCTGCGCGCCGCGCTAGCGGACGCCGACCTGGTGGTCGTCTCGGCGGGATCTTCGGTCGGCGCCCGCGACGAGACCGCCGGTGCGGTCGCCGCGCTGGGCGAGATCTGGTGCCACGGGCTGGCCGTCAAGCCCGGCAAGCCGACGCTGCTGGCCGAGTGCGCGGGCGTGCCGCTCCTCGGGCTGCCCGGCAACCCGTTGTCCGCCCTGGTGGTGTTCCGGCTGGTCGGAGTGCCGTTGGTGTGGCGGCTCGCGGGCGCCGAGCAACCGCCCCCGGAGCCAACCACGCGTGCTCGGTTGAGCCGCGACCTGGCGTCGGCCACCGGCAGGCTCGACGTCGTGCAGGTCGTCGTCCGCGACGGGGTCGCGGAGCCGCTGTTCGGGCCGTCCGCGCTGCTGTCCGTGCTGGCTCGGGCGGATGGCTACCTGGTCGTCCCGGAGGCGGCGACCGGCCTCGACGGCGGCACCGAGGTGGAGGTCATCCTGTACCGATGACGAGCCCGTTCGTGTCCGACATCCCTGCCGAGCAGGCCCGGCGGGCGTGGCGGGAGGCGTGCGCCGCCGCGGGCTGCCCACCCCGGGTCGATGCTGCGCTGCTGCCGGTCGGGGAAGCGGTCGGGCGCGTCACTGCGGAGTCGGTGTGGGCGCTGCGGTCGTCCCCCGCGTTCGACTCCGCGGCGATGGACGGCATCGCCGTGCGGGCCGCCGAGACCGTCGGCGCCGCCGAGACCACGCCGGTGCTGCTGGACGACTTCGCGGTCGTCGACACCGGCGACCCGCTGCCGACCGGCTACGACGCCGTCGTGATGCGCGAGCACGTGCACCACATGCCGGACGGGCGCGCCGAGCTGCGCGCCGCTGTGCCGCCTTACCAGCACGTCCGCTCGATCGGCGAGGACATCAGCGCCACCGAGCTGCTGCTCCCCGCTGGCCACCGGTTGCGCCCCGTCGACATCGCGGCCTGCGCCGCCGCGGGCGTCGTCGAGCTGCGGGTGCGCCGCAGACCCCGAGTAGCGATCATCCCGACCGGCGACGAGATCCGCCCGGTCGGCACCGCGCTGGCGCCCGGCGAGATCGCCGACACCAACTCGATGATGCTGGCCGCGCAGGCCGCCGAGGTCGGCTGCGAGACCCGGACCACCGGCATCGTCACCGACGACCCCGAGCTGATCGCCGCCGCGGTTCGAGAGGCCGCCACCGACGCCGACCTGGTGATCCTCATCGCCGGTTCGAGCGCCGGGCGCGACGACTACACCGCCCGCGTGGTCGCGACCGTGGGCTCGCTCGCCGTGCACGGGGTCGCCGTACGGCCGGGTCACCCGGTCGTCCTGGGCACCGTCGCAGGCGATCCGGCCACCCCGATCCTGGGAGCCCCCGGCTACCCCGTCTCGGCCGCGCTGACGTTCGACATCTTCGCCGCACCGATGCTGGCTGCGCTCGAAGGTGCCGCCCCGCGCGAGCGTCCGGCGACCACCGCTCGACTGGCCCGCAAGCTGGCGTCGGCGCTCGGCTCGGACGACTGGGTACGGGTACGGCTGGGGCGGGTCGGCGGTGACGTCGTGGCCACGCCGCTGCCGCGTGCGGCGGGCGTGCTGACCTCGCTCGTCCGCGCCGACGGCCTGCTGGTCGTGCCGGCCGGGGTGGAGGGCCACCACGCAGGCGAGCGGGTGCAGGTGCAGCTGCTGCGCGGGCTCTCCGACATCGAGCGCACGATCGTCGTGATCGGCTCGCACGACCTCGTCCTCGACGTCGCCGCCTCGGCCTTGCGCGCGGCCGACCCGCTCATCACCTTGGCGTCGTCGAACGTCGGGTCGCTGGGTGGCCTGGTCGCGCTGCGCGATGGCTTGTGCCACCTGGCGGGCTCGCACCTGCTCGACCCGGCCACGGGCGAGTACACGCTGCCGTACCTGGACCGGATCTTCGGCTCGGACTCCGAGCTCGCCGTGGTGCGGCTGGTCCACCGCGACCAGGGTCTGTTGGTCGCACCCGGCAACCCGCTGGGACTCACCGGCCTCGCCGACCTCACGCGCCCCGAGTTGCGCTACGTCAACCGCCAGCGCGGCGCGGGCACCCGGGTGCTGCTCGACCACGCGCTGGGCGGCCTGGGCGTCGACCCGACCACCATCAGCGGCTACTCCCGTGAGGAGCACACCCACCTCGGCGTGGCCGCCGCCGTCGCCGCCGGTCGCGCCGACACCGGGCTGGGCATCCAGGCGGCCGCCCGCGCGTTCGGCCTGGACTTCGTCCCCGTGGCCCGCGAGCCTTACGACCTCGTCCTGCGCGCCGCCGGGCTGGATGACGAGGTGCTCGCACCGCTGTGGGACCTGCTGGAACAGTCCGAGTTCCGCGCCCAGGTCGAGAAGCTCGGCGGCTACTCCTGTGCCGAGACCGGCAGGCGGATCCGCTAGCCGACGTGGGGCTGGGAGGTTCCCGGAAGCGTGAACACCGTCAGCGCCTCCGCGGGCCGGGCCTCGCCCCAGAGGTAGCCCTGCCCGTACCGGCAGCCGAGCTGGCGCAGGGCCGCCACCTCGGCCTCGGTCTGCACCCCTTCGGCCACGGCGGTGAGGCCGAAGGCGTCGACGACGGCCAGCAGCGCCGCGGCGATGCGCCGCTGGTCGGGGTCCGAGTCCAGCCCGGTGATCAGCGACCGGTCGATCTTGATGACGTCGACGAACTTGCGGCGGACGTAGCCGAGGGACGAGCACCCCGTGCCGAAGTCGTCGATCGCGACGCCGATGCCCGCCGTGTGCAGGGCCTCCATGGCCTGCAGGGTCGGCGGGTCCTCGCCCATCATCTGGGTCTCGGTGATCTCCAGCAGCACGTCGGCGGCGTGCACGTCGTGCCGTTCGAGGCAGGCCAGCACGGCGTCGGCGAAGCCGGGGGTGCGGAACGTGATCGGCGAGACGTTGACGTGCACGCTCAGCGGCGCCGGGCCCGGCCGGAGCGCGCGCCAGGCCGCCACCTGCGCCACGGCGGAGTCCAGCACCCAGCCGTCGAGCGCGACGATCAGGCCGGTCTCCTCGGCCACCGGGATGAACGTGTCCGCCGTGCGCAGCCCGTCGGTCGGGTGCCGCCAGCGCAGCAGCGCCTCCACGGAGGTGGCCCGCCCGGTCGCCAGCTCGATGATCGGTTGGTAGTAGGTGGCGAACTGGTTGCCCGACAGCGCGGCGCGCAGCTCGTCGGCCTGGCGGAGCCTGCGCAGCGCCGTGACGTGCATCGCGGGCTCGTAGACCGACGCGCCGCCCCGGCCGTGCGACTTGGCCACGTACATCGCGGTGTCGGCGTCCCGCAGGAGGACACCGGCGGTCTGGCCCCGCTCGGCGAAGCGCACACCGATGCTGGCGCTGATCCAGCACGTCTGGCGGCCCGCGCGCACGGGCACCTGCAGCGCGGCCATGATCCGGTCGGCGACCTCGAGGACCTGCCCTTCGGAGGCGTCCACGACGACCAGGGCGAACTCGTCGCCACCGAGCCGGGCGACGGTGTCGGTGCCGCGGCAGACCGCCCGCAGCCGCCGCGCGACCTCCATCAGCAGCTCATCGCCGACGGCGTGGCCGAAGCTGTCGTTGACGGCCTTGAACCCGTCGAGGTCGAGCACCAGCACCGCGGGCATGTGACCCCCGAGCCCGGTGTTGGCCACGGCCTCGTCGATGCGCTCGGCCAGGAGGGTGCGGTTGGCGAGGTCGGTCAGCGGGTCGTAGAGGGCGAGGCGCTCCAGCTGGCGGTGGGCGTCGGCGAGCTGGCGGGTGCGCTCGGCCACCCGCCCTTCGAGGTGCTTGTTGAGCGCTTCCAGCTCCTCGGCCAGCATGTTGATGCCGACGATCACGGCGTCGATGTCGTCCGCGGCGGGCGAGGGCGGCAAGCGGACGGAGAGTTCGCCGGATGCGAGCTGCACGACCAGCTCGACGAGCTGTTCCAGGCGCGGATCAGGCTGCGGCGTCGCCATCGGCACACACCGCGAGGGAATGATCACTTTCCGCAGGACGGCTCATCGCGCACGAGCGTAGACGGCGCGACCCGCCGTGATCGACTGGTTGGCGGCGCGTCACGTTCTCGGGTGACACGGCCGTGTCTAGCGTTGGCCGGGTGAACGCCCGCCTGACCCTGGTCGCCCACGCGTCCACCGCGGCGACGGCACGGGCGGTGTTCGCGGGCGACGAGGGCCTCGAGCCGCGGGGGGCGGCAGCCGCCGCGGCGGCGACGCGGCTGCGACGGGTCACCCGGACGGTGTGTTCGCCCGCGCGGGCCGCCGTGGAGACGGCCGCGGCGCTCGGGCTCGCCGCGACCGTCGACGCGGGGCTGGCGGACTGGGACCTCGGGGAGTGGCGGGGCCGGGCGCTCGACGAGGTCGCGGCCGACCACCCGGCCGAGGTGGCGGCGTGGCTCGCCGACCCCGACGCCGTGCCGCACGGCGGGGAGCCGCTCACGGCACTGCTGGCGCGGGTGGCGGGCTGGCTGGCCGAGGTGGACGTGGTCGCGAAGCCTGCCGGCTCGGCGGGTGCGGGCGGCTCGGCGGCCGCGGGCGTGTCGGTCGCTGGGGCGGGTTCGGCGGGCGGTCCAGCGGTCGGGCACACGGTGGCCGTGACGCACGCGGCCGTGGTGCGGGCCGCGGTGGTGGTGACGCTCGGCGCGCCTGCGGCCGGGTTCTGGCGGATCGACGTCGCGCCGCTCACGGCCACCGTGCTCCGCGGCGGCCCCGGCCGGTGGACGGTGCGCGGCACCGCCCTTCCCCTCGACGCGTCGGCGGGTGGAAGGTGAACCCGTACGACCTCGATGCCGTGAGGGGGGCATGGCCGTGCACACCGACCCGACCGCCACCGCCACGGACGCCGTAGTCGCCGCGGAAGCCGCCACCCGCTTCGCCGAGCTGATGGACGGCTACCTCGGCACGCAGCTGCTGTACGTCGCGGCCGAGTTGGACCTGATGGAGGCGCTGCGGGGTGCGCCGCGCTCGGCAACGGAGGTGGCGGCCGTGGTCGAGGCCGACGCCGCGACGCTGGAGCGGGTGCTGCGGGGCCTCGCCTCCTACGGCGCGGTCGTCGAGCACCCCGGGCGCCGGTTCTCGGTGGCGCCGCTGGGTGAGCTGCTCTGCGCCGACCGCCCCGGGGCGCAGCGCGGCGCCATGCTCGCGCGGGGCCAGGTGTACTACGCCGCGTTGGGCGGCCTGCTCGCCGCGGTGCGCTCGGGCGGCGTGCCGTTCGAGTCCGTCCACGGGGAGCGGTTCTTCACCCACCTCGCCGCGCACCCGGAGCTGGTCGGCGCGTTCCAGGCGTCGATGCGCGACCGCTCGGCCCGGGAGGCCGCCGCCGTCGTCGCGGCCTACGACTTCGCGGTGTTCGGCACGGTCGTCGACGTCGGGGGCGGGGGCGGGGTGCTCCTCAAGGCGGTCCTCGACGCCGCGCCGGGTGTGTCGGGCGTGCTGTTCGACCGTCCGGAGGTGGCCGCGAAGTCGCCGCTGCCCGCGGTGGCGGGCGACTTCTTCGTCGAGGTGCCCGCGGGCGCCGACGCCTACCTGCTCTCGCGGGTCATCCACGACTGGTCCGACGCCGACGCCGTCGCCATCCTGCGGACCTGCCGCCGGGCGATGGGCGACTCCGCCCGGCTCCTGCTCGTCGAGGCCGAGCTGCCCGAGCGGGCGGCCGACCACCCGGCCGCGATCCGGATGGACCTGCACATGCTCGCGCTGCTGGGCGGCCGGGAGCGCACCCGCGCGGAGTACGCCGCGCTGCTCGCCGAGGCCGACCTGCGGCTCACGACGGTCGTGCCCGCCGACCCGGTGTCGGGTGTGCACGTGTTCGAGGCCCGCCCCGCCTGACCGGTCAGTGCACGAGCACCACGATCAGGGTGCGCGGGCCGTGGACGCCCTCGACGCGCTCCAGCTCGATGTCGCTGGTCGCCGAGGGGCCGCTGATGAAGGTGGTGGGGCGGTCCGGGGTGAGCGCGGCGATCAGCTCGGGGACGGAATGCACGACCTGCTCGGCGCGCACGACGCAGACGTGGACGTCGGGCACGAGGGTGAGGGCGCGGCGGCCCTGGTCGGGCGAGCCGTCGAGGGCGATGGTGCCGGTCTCGGCGCAGGCCGCGGCGCACCCGGTGACGACGGCGGCGAAGCGGTCCAGCTCCGCCGGGGAGAAGGCGCGGTCGGGCACGCCGTCCGGGCACCACCCGTCGGGCAGGCCGGACGGCACCAGTACCAGGCCGGGGTGCTCGGCGAGCGCCCTCGCCACGACGGCCGGGATGCCGTCGGGGGCGGCGTCGAGGACGGTCGCGCGGTAGTCGACGAGCCGGTCGCGCAGCAGCTCGACCAGCTCCGGCGCGCCCGGCGGGTGCGCGCCCGTGCGGTGGTAGTCGCGCGGCACCTCGACGGCCGTCGGCCGGGCGGCGGCGTTCGCGGCGCGGATGCGGGCCAGCACCTCCTCCCGCGCGCTCACGACCGACCACCCCGCTCGCGGGCCCACCACTCGCGGAAGGTCTCGGCGGGTGGGCGGGGGGCGTCGCGGCTGGCCGTCCAGCGCGACAGCGGCGGGGGCAGGGTGGTGATCCGGCCCGCGGCCCGGCCGAGGAGGCGGCCTGCCCGGGTGGCCTTCTCGGCGTTGGCGAACCGCCGCGGGTCGGCCATCACCCACGCGGCGGCGGCCATGCCGAGCGCCTCGGGCGTGGGCACCCGCCGACCGCGGTTGGCGTCGACGTGCGCCGCGCGCAGCTGCACGAGCAGGCTGGGGATGTCGATGCGGACGGGGCACGCGTCGAAGCACGCCCCGCACAGCGACGACGCGTAGGGCAGCGAGGCGTTGTCCTCCACCCCGGTGAGCTGCGGCGACAGCACCGCGCCGATCGGCCCGGGGTACACCGAGCCGTACGCGTGCCCGCCCGCGCGTTCGTAGACCGGGCACACGTTGAGGCACGCCGAGCAGCGGATGCAGTGCAGGGCCGAGCGCCCGACCGGGTCGGTCAGGGCGGCCGTGCGGCCGTTGTCGAGCAGCACCAGGTGGAACGCCTGCGGCCCGTCGTCGGGCGTGACGCCCGTCCACGCCGACGTGTACGGGTTCATCCGCTCCCCGGTGGACGAGCGGGGCAGCAGCTGCAGGAACACCTCGAGGTCCGACCACGTGGGCAGGACCTTCTCGATGCCCATCACCGTGATCAGCGTCTCGGGCAGCGTGAGGCACATCCGCCCGTTGCCCTCGGACTCGACGACGAGCAGCGTGCCCGTCTCCGCGATGCCGAAGTTGGCGCCGGAGATCCCGACCTTGGCCCGCAGGAACCGCTCCCGCAGGTGCGTGCGGGCGGCCATGGCCAACCGCCGCGGCTCCGCCGTCAGCTCCGGGTCCACGCCGGGCATCTCCCGCAGGAAGATCTCCCGGATCTCCGCGCGGTTGCGGTGGATGGCGGGCACCAGGATGTGCGAGGGCAGGTCCCCGCCGAGCTGGACGATCAGCTCGGCGAGGTCGGTCTCCTTGGGCTCGATCCCCGCCGCTTCCAGCGCCTCGTTGAGCCCGATCTCCTGGGTGGCCATGGACTTGACCTTGACGACCTCGGTCTGCCCGGTGGCGCGCACGAGATCGGTGACGATGCGGTTGGCCTCGTTGGCGTCGCGCGCCCAGTGCACCACGCCACCGCGCGCGGTGACCTGCTCCTCCAACCGCTCGAGGTGCTCGTCGAGGCGGCCCATTGTGGCCGTCTTGATCGCCTCGCCCGCGCGGCGCAGCGCCTCCCAGTCGTCGAGCTCGGCGACGACGGCCGCGCGCTTGTTGCGGATCACGGTGGTGGCGTGGCCGAGGTTGCGCCGCAGCTGCGTGTCGCCCAGCGCCGCGCGCGCGGCGGCGGGGAACGACCGGTCGCCGCGCAGGTGCCCGACCCCGGCCGGGGCGACCACGGGCATCCCCAGATCCGTGCTCATGGCGCCGCCGCGGGAGGAAGTGCGTCTGGCGCTCATGACTCCGCCAGTATCTCGGCCAGGTGCACCGTCTTCGTGCCCGAACGAAGCCGGGACAGCCCGCCGCCGATGTGCATCAGGCAGGACGCGTCGCCCGCCGTGAGCGCCTCGGCGCCGGTGGACAGCACGTGGCGCATCTTGTCGGCCAGCATCGCCGTGGACGTGTCGGGGTTCTTGAGCGCGAACGTGCCGCCGAACCCGCAGCACTGGTCGGCCGCGGGCAGCTCGATCAACGTCATCCCGCGCACGTGGCGCAGCAGCCGCAGCGGCTTGTCGCCCACCCGCAGCATGCGCAACGAGTGGCAGGTCGGGTGGTAGGTGACCCGGTGCGGGTAGTACGCGCCGACGTCCTCGACCCCGAGCACGTCCACCAGCAGCTCCGACAGCTCGTAGGTCGTCGCCGCCACCGCTTCGGCGCGCTCGGCGAGGGCCTCGTCACCCGCCCGCCGGGCCACCATCGCGTGCTGGTGGCGCACCGACCCCACGCACGACCCGGACGGCGCCACCACCACGTCGTAGGGCTCGAACACCTCGACGTGGTGGCGCACCAGCGGCAGCGCCTCGTCCTGGTAGCCGGTGTTGACGTGCATCTGCCCGCAGCACGTCTGCGCCTCGGGGAACGCGACGTCGTGGCCCAGCCGCTCCAGCAGCCGCACGGTGGCGCGGCCGACGTCGGGGTAGAGCGCATCGGCCAGGCACGTGATCATCAGAGCGATCTTCATCAGGCCACCCCGTTCAGTGGTCGGAGCCGACTGGATGCGCGTACCACCAACTCCGGGGTCAACACCACCTGGCGGTGTTCGTGCGCGCCCCCCCGCTCGCGCGCCTCCGCGATCGCCATCTCCGCCGCCGTGCGCCCGATGAGCTGCCGCGGCTGCGCCACCGACGTCAACGGCACGGCGGCGGCCTCGGCGAACACGATGTCGTCGTAGCCGACGATCGCCAGGTCGTCCGGCACGCGCAGGCCCAGCCGCACCGCCTC
>Ga0207678_10006673_pt1 | contig 10231 bp, 9 predicted proteins | sample KBSC63metaG_FD_184319 | JGI IMG/M metagenome (GOLD analysis project Ga0207678, IMG submission 184319) | Corn rhizosphere microbial communities from Kellogg Biological Station, Michigan, USA - KBS C6-3 metaG (SPAdes) (version 2) | ecosystem: Host-associated > Plants > Roots > Rhizosphere > Soil ...
CGCCTCGGAGAAGGTCGGGCCCGACGTCCGCCAGCACCTCGGCAACGGCGTCCGCCTGCACGAACGTTCCGAGTTCGAGAGCGCGCTCGGCAAGCTCAAAGGTCACACTGTCGCCGTCGATCCGGAGCGCGCCGTAGCCGCGATCTTCGACGCGCTGGAGCGCGCGGGCGCCAACATTGTGACTTTGCGCGATCCGACCATTCTTCCCAAGGCGATCAAGAATCCCGCCGAGATCGCCGGCCAGAAGGCGGCCCAGGAGCGCGACGGCGCGGCGATTTCGAAATTCCTGCGCTGGGTCGAGACCGAGGCTCCGGGCGGCCAGATCGACGAGCTCACCGCGTCCGACAAGCTCGAATCCCTCCGCCGCGAGAACCCCGAGATCCGCGACCTCTCGTTCGACACCATCTCCGGTGCCGGCCCGAACGGCGCCATCGTCCACTACAAGTCGAGCGAGAAGACCAACCGCAAGCTCGAGAAGGGCACGCTCTACCTGGTCGATTCGGGCGGCCAGTATGTCGACGGCACCACCGATATCACCCGCACCGTCGCCGTCGGCGAACCGACCGAGGAGATGCGCGACCGCTTCACCCGGGTGCTGATGGGCCATATCTCGCTTGCCACGGCGGTGTTCCCCAAGGGCACGCGGGGCAGCCAGCTCGACAGTTTCGCGCGGCGGCCGCTGTGGGAAGCGGGCCTCGACTATGCCCATGGCACCGGCCACGGAGTCGGCAGCTTCCTTGCCGTCCATGAAGGCCCGCAGCGCATCTCGCCGGTCGGGAGCTCGCAAAGCGGCGGCGACGAGCCGCTGCAGGCGGGCATGATCCTTTCCAACGAGCCCGGCTATTACAAGACCGGCGAGTACGGCATCCGCATCGAGAATTTGGTGCTGGTCGTTCCGCGCGAGATCGAGGGCGCCGAGAAGGAAATGCTCGGCTTCGAGACCCTGACGTTCGCTCCGATCGACCGCCGCCTGATCGACGCCGGCATGCTGAGCGGCGAGGAGCTGGGCTGGCTCAACTGCTACCATGCCCATGTCCTCTCCAGGATCGGTCCGCGGCTGTCGGGGGACGATCTCGCCTGGCTGCAGCGGGCCTGCGCTCCGATCGGTGAGGAGGGCTAGCGCCGTCCCGAACTGTGACAGGCCAGAATCGTGACAGGAGAGTCACTTCGCGTTAATTGCGGATTTAACCGTTTGTCGCTATTGACGAATCGTGGAGAACGATTCGTGATTACCGCGCTTCAGCTTGTCCTCGCCATCATCCTGCTCGGCGGGATGATCTACATTGGCGACCTGCTCGCCGGCAGCATCGACGCTGCTTTGGGCGAGCCGAAGATGCGCGACCGCGACGCCTGACGTCGCGAACCGAAGAATTCCGAACGGGCACCACTTGGCGCCCGCCCGGAGTTTCTCGGGTGACTACTTCATCGTCACCACGCCCCAGTCACCGGTGTCGATGAAGGTGCGATACTTCTCGTAACCGCGGACCGCGACCTCGCCTTTTTCCTTGCTGAAGGCGTTGTAGATTTCTTTCTCGACCGCCTGGTCACGAGCCTGGTCGGGGTCCTTGAGGCCGGTGCTCGCCGAGTGGGTCATGATGAGGACGTTGGGCGACCCTTTGACGTAGCCGTCGCGGACCATGAAGCGGTAGTCGTCGATCAGGCCGCGGCGCTTCAGCACTTCGAACGCGGAGGCCTGCGAACTGCGCAAGCCGGTCAGATAGTCGTCGACATGGTTGGGGTCGACTTCGATGGCGCTGATTGTCCAATAGCCCTTCTGCGGAGTGTAATCGACATAGGGTTCAGCAACGGACGGCATGGAGACGCACGCAACGGCAAAGGCGCCCGCGGCGCCCAACACGATGTTCTTCATAGCAACCCCCAAAAAAGGCCGGTCATTCGGCCGGGGAGAGAAGAACCACGGGGGAGCGAGTCGCTCCTAATGAAAGTTTAATGAGAAATGGTGCTGCCGGTGAGGATTGAACTCACGACCTCAGCCTTACCAAGGATGCGCTCTACCACTGAGCTACGGCAGCACTTTGCGAGGAACGCGGGCCTATGACGGGGCGGGGCTTGATGTGTCAACCCAAGTCCGGCAGCGGTCCGGCATGACCACGAAAGACCAGCAGCGCGACCAACGCTTGGCCGCCGCACTTCGCGAGAACCTGAAGCGGCGCAAGGCCCAGGCCCGCGAGACCCGCCATGACAAGCCGGCGAAGGACTCCTGATGCGCTTCTTCTCCGACAATGCGGCGGCGGCCCATCCCAGGGTGATCGAGGCGATCGCGGCCTCCAACCGGATGGACACGGCCTATGACGGCGACGCGTGGAGCAAGCGCCTCGATGCCGCCTTCTCCGACCTGTTCGAGACGGACGTCCGGACCCTGTGGGTGACCAGCGGCACGGCGGCGAATTGCCTCGCCCTGGCAGCGCTGTGCCCTCCGTTCGGCGCCATCGTCTGCCACCGCGACGCCCACATCGAGAATGACGAAGCCGGAGCGCCCGCCTTCTTCACCAACGGCGCCAAGCTGATGCTGGTCGACGGCGAGGGCGCCAAGGTCACTCCGGACGCGGTGGCCGCCGCCTGCGACCGCGTCCGCAAGGACGTCCACCAGGTTCAGCCGGCAGCGCTCTCGATCACCAACGCGACCGAATATGGCCTCGCCTACCGGTCCGAAGAGGTGGCAGCGCTCGGCGAGCTTGCCCGCAGCGGCGGCTTGGCCTTCCACATGGATGGTGCCCGCTTCGCCAATGCTTTGGTGAGCACCGGCGAAAGCCCCGCCGACGTGACCTGGCGAGCCGGGGTCGACGCTTTGTCGTTCGGCTTCGTCAAGAACGGCGGTCTCAACGCCGAGGCGCTGATCCTCTTCCGCCCCGAGCTTGCCGAAGAAGTCGCGATTCGCCGCAAGCGCGCCGGGCACCTCTTGTCCAAGGGCCGGATGTGCGCCGCGCAAATCCTCGCGATGCTGGACGGCGGCGTGTGGCTCGACAATGCGAGGAGCGCCAACGCGGCGGCGCAGATGCTTGCGAAAGCCGCTCCGGATCGCCTCGTCTATCCCGTCGAAGCCAATGAGGTATTTCTCCGCGTCAGTCCCGAGGAAGCGGCGAGCCTGCGCTCCGCAGGGTTTGATTTTTACGACTGGGCGCCCGGCGAGATCCGGCTCGTCACCAGCTGGGACCAGCAGGGCGAACCGGTCGAGCGCCTCGCCGCAGCGATCGCCACTTTATGAGCGACGCGCAGCGGTCCGAGCTGCGGACCGTCGCCATCCCCTTCATCATCTTCACGGCGATCTGGGGCTCGACCTGGATCGTCATCCGCGACGGGCTCGGCGTCGTCCCGGCGCAATGGTCGGTGACCTACCGCTTCGTCATCTCGGCCGTTGCGATGGCCGCGGTGGCGGTGACGAAGCGCGACAGCTTGCGGCTCGACGGCCGCGGCCTGCTCGCCGCGCTTGTGCTCGGCTTCTGCCAGTTCTGCGTGAACTACAATGCCGTCTATCTCGCCGAACGGCACATCACGTCGGGGGTCGTTGCGACGGTCTTCGCCTTGCTCCTCATCCCCGCGACCCTGCTCGGCTGGGTCTGGCTCGGCGACCGGCCGACGGTGCGGTTCATGTGGAGCTCGCTGGTTGCAGTTGCCGGCATCGTCCTCTTGTTCCTCCACGAAATCCACGAACATGCGGCATCGTCGGGAGCCGTCATGGCCGGCATCGGCCTGACCGTCGTCGGGATGATCGGCGCATCGATCGCCAACGTCCTCCAGGCCCGGCCCGAAATCCGCCGCTATCCGCTGTATGGGTTGCTTGCCTGGTCGATGGCGACAGGGGCGATCATCGACGGTGTCGTCGCCTACGTCTTCTGCGGTCCACCGGTGTTCGACCCCAGTTTCGGCTACTGGGTCGGCGTTCTATACCTGGCGCTCGCCGCGTCGGTGCTGACCTTCAGCCTCTACTATCCGGTCGTGCGGAAGATCGGCCCCGCCAAGGCCGCTTACTCGAGCGCGATCGTTCCGATCCTCGCGATGGGCTTCTCCACCTGGTTCGAGCATTACCGATGGACGCCGACAGCGATTGTCGGGGCGGTTCTCGCGCTCGGCGGAATGGCTGGAGCGCTCAGCCGACCGCGCTCGGTTGTCGCAGACCCCGACGCGGCCTAAGCCCGCCGTCATGGCCGATATCCGCAGCACCCCGCCGCTGTCCGACGCGCAGACCGCGCCGGAAGCACCGCCGTCCCCGACGCACGTCGCGATCCGCCGCGAGGACTACCGGCCACCGGACTGGCTGGTGCCGGAGATCAGGCTCGACTTCGACCTCGACGCCGAGTGCACGCGAGTCCGCGCAACGCTGCAGGTCGAGCGCAACGGTGAACACGCCCGCCCGCTTCGGCTGGATGGCTCCGAAGTAAAGCTGGTTTCGGTGAAGCTGGACGGCGTCGATGCGGACCACCGCTTCGAGGGCGATCAACTCGTCGTCGACATTGCGGCAAGCCGCGCGACGGTCGAGACCGAGGTCGAGATCAGGCCCGCCGCCAATACCAAGCTTATGGGCCTTTACGCGTCGGGCGGAATGCTCTGCACGCAGTGCGAAGCCGAAGGCTTCCGCCGCATCACCTTTTTCCCGGACCGCCCCGACGTTCTGTCGAAATACAGCGTCCGAATGGAAGGCGATGCGACGCTGTTCCCGATCCTGCTGTCGAACGGCAACCGGGTTGCCGCCGGAGAAGGGGCGGACGGCCGTCACTGGGCGGAGTGGCAGGACCCGTTCCCCAAGCCTTGCTATCTCTTTGCCTTGGTCGCCGGCGACCTCCAGGCGAACCGCGACAGCTTCACCACGATGAGCGGGCGCAAGGTCGATCTCGCCATCTGGGTGCGTGAAGCCGACCTCCCCAAGACCGCGCACGCCATGGCCAGCCTCAAGGCCGCGATGAAATGGGATGAGGAGGTCTATGGCCGCGAGTACGACCTCGACCAGTTCAACATCGTCGCCGTCAGCGACTTCAACATGGGCGCGATGGAGAACAAGAGCCTCAACATCTTCAACTCGGCTTACGTCCTCGCCGACCAGGACACCGCCACCGACGCCGACTTCGACAATATCGCACGGGTCGTCGCGCACGAATATTTTCACAATTGGTCGGGCGATCGGGTCACCTGCCGCGACTGGTTCCAGCTGAGCCTGAAGGAAGGCTTCACGGTCTTCCGCGACCAGAGCTTCGGCGCCGATGTCGGAAGCCGGGCGGTGAAGAGGATCGAGGACGTGCGTGTGCTCCGCGCCGTGCAGTTTCCGGAAGACCAGGGGCCGCTCGCCCACCCCGTGCGGCCCGACTCCTATATCGAGATTTCGAACTTCTACACCGCGACCGTCTACAACAAGGGCGCCGAGGTCATCCGCATGTTCCACACGGTGCTGGGCGCGGACAAGTTCCGCGCCGGGACCGACCTCTATTTCGATCGCAACGACGGCAAGGCCGCGACCTGCGACGATTTCGTGGCGGCGCTGGAGGATGGCAGCGGAGTCGATCTCGACCCGTTCAAAGTCTGGTATTCGCAGGCGGGCACGCCGAAGGTGCGCGCGCGGCTTGAGCATGACGCGGGGGCGAAGACGGCGACTCTGCACCTCGAGCAGCACATCGAGCCGACACCGGGGCAGCCCAACAAGCAGCCGATGCCGATCCCGCTCAAGACTGCATTGATTGGAAGCGAGAGCGGGCATGAAATCTGTCCCGAACGGCTGATCGTCCTCGACCAGGCGCGGCAGAGCGTCACCTTCGAGCATGTCACCGAGCCGCCGCTGCTATCGATCAACCGCACCTTCTCGGCGCCGATCATCGTCGAGGCCGAGCGCCCGACCGAGGATCTCGAGCGGCTGGCGCAGGCGGATACCGACCCCTTCGCCCGTTACGAGGCGATGCAGGAGCTGATGATGCGCGCGCTGGTCGCCGGCGCGCGGGGAGAGGAGTCCGATCCGGAGCCGGTCGTTCGGGCGATCGCGGCAACGCTCAAGTCCAACTCGCTCGACGCCGCCTTCAAGGCCGAAGCGATCCTTCTGCCGAGCGAGAGCCTGATCGCGGATCGGATGGAGGTGGTCGATCCCGACGCGATCCATCAGGCGCGCGAGGGGTTGCGTGCGGCGATCGGCGGTGCCCTGCACGGCGAGCTCCTCGCCGCGCACAAGAGCGACGGCGTCTCGGGCGACGATCTCAGCCCGCGCGCGAAGGGCGTCCGCCGGCTACGCACCGTCGCGCTCGGGCTGATCGCGGCTGCCGAGGAGGCCGAGGCTGCGAAGCTGGCGAAGGCGCAGTTCGACGCCGCGGACAACATGACCGATCGGCAGGGCGCTCTCGCGGTGCTCGTCTCGACGGAGGAGCCGGAGCGCCAGGCCGCGCTGGACGCTTTCTACGAGCGCTTCCACGACGATCCGCTGGTGCTCGACAAATGGTTTGCGCTCCAGGCCTCCGCGCAGCGGCCGGATACCGTAGACCAGGTGCTGAAGCTCGCGCAGCATCCCGATTTTGCGATCAAGAACCCGAACCGCCTGCGCTCGCTGGCGGGCACGTTCGGCGCGAACCACTGGGCGTTCCACTCGGCCGACGGCCGCGGCTACGCCTTCCTCGCCGACATGATCATCGCCGCCGACAAGCTCAACCCGCAGGTCGCGGCGCGTCTCGTGCCGCCGCTCGGCCGCTGGCGCCGGTTCGAGCCCAGGCGGCAGGCAATGATGCGCGAGGCGCTGGAACGGATCGTCGCTGCGCCAGGCCTGTCGAAAGACGTCTACGAGCAGGTGTCGAAGAGCCTGGCCTAGCCCTGTCCGAGGGGCCGCACCGGCGCCCCATTCGGCCAGTCAGCGGGCAGGTCCTTCACGCAGGTTCCGTAATGCTGGCGCGCATTGGCCATGAAATGCTGCACGCGCTTTTGGTCGAGCGGACCCATGTTCATCAGCAGCGGAAGCTTGGCTTGCACTCTGAGCCAGATGATCTGTTCGTCGCTCCGCAGCGCTTCGACGGCCTCAAGCACGCGGTCTTTCTCCGCGTCGGAAACCGCGCTCCCGGTCCGACGGAAAGCGCGAAGCCGTGCGAGGTCGGCGCCTTCTTGGGCATTGGTGCGCTCCATCAGGGGCATGATCTGATAGACGCGAGTCATGTCGCGCAGCTGGTCCTGCGGCATATGCGCCGCGATATCCGAGCTGTTGGCAGAATCGAGCGCGAGGCGATCGAAAGTGCGGAATTCGACCCAATAGCCGTCGATCGCCTTGCCGATCTCCGCACGGCTCCGTCCCCGTTCGACGGCTTCCCGGACCCTATCCAGTGTCTGCAGCACGCAGGGGTGCATCGCCGCCCGCTGGTAGATCTGCGGTCCATCGTCGGACAGAAGCTCATCGCGCATCGCCGCTGTTGCGACCGCGACCTTGTGGTCCCACTGCCAGTCTTGAACGACTTCCTGCGCAAGCAAGGCGACGAGAACGCCGGCCACGACGATCGCCAGCTCACGGGCGCTCTCGAGCCAGTCGAACCGTGCCTTGGCCAGGCGCTTCGCCACATCCACCCCCTTGCCAGGAAGAGACTAGCCGAAATGTCGGTTCGCGAAAATTTCCGGAAGAGGCGGCAAGCCGACGCTAGCCCCCGATCCACTGCGCGACTTGCTGCGCGACTTCGTTGGCGGCGTGGTTGAGCGCCGGACCGACTGACGGGCCGGTGCCGTCCGCCGGCGCCGTCGCGACGAAGCGGCGGGTCTGCACCTGAGTCCCGTCGGGGCTGGACAGCGAGCCATTGTAGGCGACCGTCACCTGGCCGGTCTGGGCGTCGTAGCCGAACCGTTCGAGCTCGCCGTGCAGTACCACTCCGGCATCGAGCCCCGTCTGGTTGGGGTCCACCACAACGCGGTTGGTTGTCCGCCGGACCGTCTCCTCGAGAAGATTCTGGAACAGCTTGTCGGGCGTATCGACCCACTGCAGCCCGGTCACATATTGAACGTCGGTCGGCGAGAGATGGACCGGCACCCGCAGCGTGTTGAGCTCGTTTCCGATGAGCGGCGTCAGCACCGTGACCGCCTGCCCCGCGGCAGCGCTGCGGACGACGTTGCCCGGGTCGGGGGCTTCCGCCGTCAGCGTCTGGAGCGTCGGCGGCGCCTTGCCTCCGCCGCCCATCAGGCTGCTGAGCGAGCAGCCGCCAAGCGCGGCCGCGGCGAGGAGGAGAGCGAGTTTACGCGGCAGCATCATTGGCGTTTCCCAGGCTTGTAGTCGGGCAGTTTCTGCGGGCCGAGCGCGCCGCCGATGCCCTGCCGATTGACACGATCGGAGACCTGCTGGAGCGATTCGGACAGCTCGCGCAGGTCGCGCACCAGCTTGTTCGCTTCGGGCAGCGTGGACTTGCTGAAGCTCTGCACGCCGGGCCGGGCGTCGCTGATCACCGCGTTGAGCGTGTCAGCGGCCTGCCGCGCGGAGATGATCGCCGCGTTGAGGTTCTGCACCGCCTGCTTGCCCTCGCCGCTCACCAGATTGTTGGCGTTGCTCGACAGCGTGGCGATATTGTTGGCCGCGATGCCGGCATTGCGCGCCGCGACCCGCACGTCGGCGATCGCATCGGCCATTTCCGGGGCGCGCTGGCGAAGCACTGCGGTGGTCGCGTCGATATTCTCGAGGATGTCGGCGATCGCATTCTGGTTCTTGTCGCTCAGGAGCTCGGTCAGCCGTTCGGTCAGGGTCTGGATCCGGGCGAGCAACTCCGGCGCGCTATTGAGCAGGGCACTCAGACCGCTCGCGCTCGCCGGGATGACCGGGCAGCCCTGCGGACCCATGCGCGTGATCGATGGCCGTCCGCGCTCGGCGCCATTGAGCTGAATCTCGTTCGCGCCCGCAAGGCTGATGCTGTGGATTTCCGCGGTCGTGCCTTCGAGCACCGGAGTCTGCTGGTCGACCTCGATCCGCACCCAGACGAACTCCGGACGGTTCGGAAGCAGCGAAATCTTGGTGACCTGGCCGACCGGAACGCCCGAGAAGCTGACATTCGAGCCCTTGGCGATACCGCCGACCGCCGGAAAGTAGATGTCGTAGCATTTGCTCGACTTGCCCGACAGGCCGGCAAGCCAGACGATGAACAGCAGCGTTCCGACGAGGAGCGCGACGGTCACCACTCCGACCATCACATAATTGGACCGTGTTTCCATTATGCCGTGACCTCGTGCTCATAGCTGTCGGCCGCAGCTCGCCCCCGCGGTCCATTGAAGTACTCTTGTATCCAAGGATGATCCAAAGCCAATAGTTCCGGGATCGTTCCGACCGCGACGACCTTCTTGTCGGCAAGCACGGCGATGCGGTCGCAGATGGAGTGAAGCGTATCGAGATCGTGGGTGATGAGGAAGACCGTAAGGTCGAGCCGCTTCTGGAGCGAGCGGATCAGCTCGTCGAACGCCGCGGCCGCGATCGGATCGAGTCCGGCGGTCGGCTCGTCGAGGAACAGGAGCTCGGGATCGAGCGCGAGCGCCCGCGCGAGTCCGGCGCGCTTGATCATGCCGCCCGAGAGCTCGGAGGGGAATTTCGGGCCCGCGTTGGCCGGAAGGCCGCCCATCGCGATCTTGTAGGACGCGATCTCGTCGAGCAGCGGCGGCTTGAGATGGGGGAAATATTCGCGGATCGGGACTTCGACATTCTCGGCCACGGTCAGGGTCGAGAAGAGCGCGCCGTTCTGGAAGAGGATTCCCCAGCGGCGGCGGATGTTCTTGGCCTCGTCCTCGTCGCGGCCGATCATGTTCTCGCCGAGCACGTCGATCGCGCCTTCGTCGGGCGTCTGGAGGCCGATGATCGAGCGCAGTAGCACCGACTTGCCGGTGCCGGACCCGCCGACCACGCCCAGGATTTCGCCGCGGCAGACGGTCAGGTCGAGGTCCTGATGGATGACCTGCTCGCCGAAGCTGTTGCGCAGCCCGCGCACCTCGATGACCGGCTTGCAGCCGTCCGGCACCGTCCTCGGGTCGAGCTTCTTCGGGATCTCGGTCATATCCACCCGATGTTCGAGAAGAAGACCGCGAAGACGGAGTCGAGAACGATGACCATGAAGATCGACTGGACGACGGCGGTCGTCGTGCGCGTGCCGACCTCCTCGCTATTGCCTTCGACCAGCATGCCCTGGAAGCAGCCGGCGAGCGCGATGATGAAGCCGAACACCGGCGCCTTGATCAGCCCGACCCAAAGATCGGTGATGGGGGTCACTTCCTGAAGCCGCTGGATGTAGGTGATCGGCGG
>Ga0207678_10006674_pt1 | contig 10230 bp, 10 predicted proteins | sample KBSC63metaG_FD_184319 | JGI IMG/M metagenome (GOLD analysis project Ga0207678, IMG submission 184319) | Corn rhizosphere microbial communities from Kellogg Biological Station, Michigan, USA - KBS C6-3 metaG (SPAdes) (version 2) | ecosystem: Host-associated > Plants > Roots > Rhizosphere > Soil ...
GATACGACGGTGCACTGGCCCGGCCAGCCTGATCCGACCCGCGGGATCGAGGCCCACCACGAGGAGTCGGAGGCCTTTTTCAAGTCGATCGAGAACCATCTCGATAACAATCCCTACCGGGTAATGTTCGGTTCGGGTGACTGGACTTGCACCGTCGCCAGATGGACAGGGAAAATGATCGGCCCGTGGAAGGGGCTGGACGGCAAGGTGCATGAAGCGACCGGCAAGACATTCGAGCTGGAGTTTTGCACCGTTGCCCGATGGAAGGACGGCGCGATCGTCGAGGAGAACCTCTTCTATGACCAGGTGAGCTTCCTTCGCCAGATCGGGGTGTTGTAGCTATCTGTGGCTGACCCCAGCGCAAGCCGGAATGCGCGCCGGATCGTTATTGGTCGCGGCAGCTGTCCGCAATGGGTCGAGAGCTGCGTGTCCGCTTTGGGTGGAAAGCGGACATTAGTTAGATCGCCAAGGCAAGTTCATGAGAGAACAATGCCGATGCGATGGCCCCATTCGGAGCTGTGAATGAGATTAGTTCCGGCAGCTAGGTTGACGCCAATCGCCCATGCCAGGAAGATGTAATCGAGACGGCGCCGACCGCTGAGCACCAGTCCGACCAGGGCGATCAAATATCCGCCGAAATTGAAATAGAACCACCAATCGTTCCAAGCTGGCATCGCGCGCGTCAGCATCGCTCCAATAATCGCCAGGTTCCCAAAGAGCATGCCGCCAGCGACCACCCGTTTGCGCGACCAATAATGGTCGTCGAGATGAGTCCAGCCACGGCTCGTCCGGGGGAATGCGAGCGATGCCGCAAGGAAATAAACGACCGCCAGCAGAACGATCCCGAAGACGGTCGGCCAGTTGACCTCCAGCACCTTGCGCGCGCCCCAGACCCACAGCCAATAGCTCGTGACGTCGGTCAGGACGAGAAAAGCCAGCGCCGGAGTAAGGATGCCGAGCGGCCGTTCCCGGTGTGAATCGATCGCGTCGGCGAATTTGATCGCGAGCTCGGCGACGATCAGGCCGAACATCAGGGTCAATAGTGCGAAGAGTGCCTCGAAGTCGCTCATGCAGTCCCCCGGCGACCGTCAGCAGCCTATCAGATGGTTTTATGTCTGCAATGGGTTGAAAGCGGTCGCTTTAGAACCGCGCCGTCGCGAAGCGATGGGGAGGGGGACCGCGCACGCGAGGGCGGCCGCGGAGCCGTGACGAAGGGAAAAGGGCTGCGCCGCGGTCGTCGCTCATGCGAAGCCACAAAAGCGGCGTTGTAGTACAGGCCTGACGTCCGTTTGGTGGAAAACGGATAGCGGCCGATGATTGTGTCAGGCGAGCATTATCGGGATCGCCGCAATCAACATTCCAAAGCAGAAAAGCATGAACGGGAGGAGCTGGACATAAACGCGGGAAGAAGCGCGAGTGGTCATGTGGAAATCCTCATAAGAGTTTGCGGAGCTCCGATGGATTGCCAGGCCGGCCTGCGGTATCCGTAATTTCCCCGAGCGAACATGGCAGCAACTGCGGCACGCCGTTGCCTTTGCACGTGGTTGGCCCCTCCACCGTGCAGTCTTCGCTGCACGGTCCCCCTCCCCACCAGCTGCGCTGCCGGGGAGGTTTTGGTTGGTAATTGGCAACGCGGTGTCAAGGCCGGGATGACGAAGAGCGCGGTGCCCGCTACACACGCCGCCATGGATTCCGTCGATCTCGCGAGCCTTCTCTGTTCCCGGCTGTGCCACGACCTGATGTCTCCGGTCGGGGCGCTCAATAATGGAATCGAGCTGCTTGCCGACGAGCAGGACCCGGACATGCGCGACCGGTGCATGGACCTGCTTTCGGAGAGCGCGCGGGCGACCGCGAACAAGCTCAAGTTCTTCCGGCTCGCCTTCGGGGCTGCGGGCGGGTTCGGGGACGCGGTCAACACGAGTGAAGCGCGGACTGCCCTCGAAGGCCTGCTCACCCCGGACCGCAAGATCCAGCTCGAGTGGATGGTCGCTGATGAAAAGCTTTCGAAGGGCGCAATCAAGCTTCTCCTCAACCTCGCGCTGATTGCCGCCGACACGCTGGTCCGCGGCGGACGCCTGGATATCGGCGTCGAGAAGGCGGAAGGCGTCGAGATCGCGATCCGTGCGGAGGGGCCGCGCATCGCTCTGGACGACAGCATTCGTGAGACGCTGCTGAAGGGAGCCGAGGCCGCAATCGAAGCGCGGACCGCCGGCGCCTGGCTCGCGCACAGCCTCGCCGCCGAGGCGGGCGGCGAGATTCAGCTCAACCGGCCGTCGGACGAAGTCCTGGTCATCGGAGCGGCACTCCCGGGACAGGGATAACGCGCCGTTAACTCCTGCCCGCCATAAGGCAGTTGCATTCCGCTTGGGGGCAGCTGCGCCAATGGACGACCTGATTGCCGATTTCGTTGCGGAGTCGCGGGAGATGCTCGAGGCTCTCGGCGGCGAGATCGTCGCGTGGGAAGCCAATCCCGACGACCGCGCGCGGCTCGATTCCATTTTCCGCTTCGTCCACACCGTCAAGGGCAATTGCGGCTTCTTCGATTTCCCGCGGCTCGAGGCGCTGAGCCACGCCGCCGAGGACGCGCTCGCCGATGTCCGCGCAGGGCGTCGCCACGCCGATGGGCCGCTGGTCAGCGCAGTCCTCGTCATCATCGACCGGATCGGCGAGATGGTCGCCGCAATCGAGGCCGGAATAGAGTTTCCGGAAGGCGACGACAGCGCGCTGATCGACGCGTTGGAGCCGGGCGCCGAGGGTGCCGCCGCACCGGTCGTCACCACGGTGGCCGAGCAGTCCAGGGGCGCCGCGCCGCGCACGATCCGGCTCTCGGTCGAGCTTCTCGACCGGGTGATGAGCACGGTTTCCGACATGGTGCTTGCCCGCAACGAACTTGCGCGAAGGCTCCGCGAAACTTCGACCGACGTCTCGGTAGATGGAGCATTCGAGCGGCTTTCCGCGATCATCGCCGAGATGCGCGACGCGATTACCCGCACTCGGATGCAGCGGATCGAGAATCTGTTCGTGGCGCTGCCGAGGATGGTCCGCGACCTTTCCGCTGAACTCGGCCGCCAGGTGCTGGTCGATATCGAAGGCGGCGACGTCGAGCTCGATCGCGAAATGATCGAGATGATCCGCGATCCGCTGACCCACATCATCCGCAACGCGGTCGATCACGGAATCGAGACTCCGGCCGAGCGGCTGAAGGCGGGGAAGCGCGAGATCGGAATTCTGGCCGTCTCCGCGCGCCAGTCGGGCAATCAGATCCTGATCGACATTCACGACGATGGCCGTGGGATCGACGGCAACAGGTTGGTCGAGAAAGCCATTGCCGCGGGGATCGTCGACAAGAAGGAAGCGGCCAAGCTCGCGCCGCGCGAGCAACTGGCCCTGATTTTCGAGGCGGGCCTGTCGACGGCCAAGGAGGTCACCGCCATTTCTGGCCGCGGCGTCGGCATGGACGTCGTCCGCTCCAACATCGAGCGGATCGGCGGCATCGTCGAGGTCGACAGCACACCCGGCGAAGGCACGCGAATGACGCTGCGCGTTCCGCTGACACTGACCATCATTCCCGCGCTCACCGTGTCGATTGCGGGGCAGCATTTCGCCATTCCGCGCTCGGCAATCGTCGAGATCGTGCGGGCGAGTGGCGAATCCGTCACGCTCGACAGCCTCGGTGGCGCAGGGGTGGCGACGATCCGCGGCAATCGCGTGCCCGAAGTCGCGCTCGCCGACATTCTCGGCCTCGAGAGCGATGTCGCGAAAGAGGACCGCAACCTCGTGGTCCTCCGGCCCGCCGGCGGCGACATTTATGCGCTCGGCGTCGACAAGATCCACGATCACGAGGAACTGGTTGTGAAGCCCGCCGCGCCGCAGGTGATGGCGACTGGACTCTATGCCGGAACGACCCTCGCCGACGACGGCAGCCCGATCCTCCTCTTCGATCCGGCCGGGCTCGCCGAAGTCGGAGGGGTCAAGCTGGAAGCCCACGACCGGACCGCGCGCGTTGCCGACGGCCCGGCGACCGCATCGTCGAATGCCGTCCCGGTTCTGCTTTTCCGCGGTCTCGACGGAGCACGGCGGGCGCTTCGCCTGGCGGTCGTCGACCGAATCGAGGAAGTGCCCATCAAGGCGATAAAGCCGGGCGCGGGGCAGCTGCGTGTCCAACTCGGCGAAGCCATCCTGCCGCTCGCGGGGGTCAACGACGAGCTCGGCAAGGAAAAGGTCCGGGTCTTCCGCCTCAACGACGGAAGCCACGAGATCGGATATGCCTTCCGCGAGGTCATCGACCTGTCCGCAATCGAGAACGAGGTTATCCCGGCCGAAAATCCAGCGGAAATCAGCGGCGTCACGCTCATCGCTGGTGAACCGGCGGAGCTTGTCGACGCGCACTGGTTGTTCGCGCACCATCTCGGATGGGCGGCCTCGGCAACGACCGATCATCCGCTGTGCCGTCTCCCGAGTGGCGACCCGTGGATGCAGAACATGCTCCGCCCGATCGTCGAGGCGGTCGGTTACCGTGTCGTCGGCGACGACCATGACGGCGAGGCGGACCTCGTCATCACATCGGAACCAAAGAAAGCCGCCAACGGCGCGCGGACCATCGTCCTTCGCTCCGAGCCGGAGGCGGCGGGCAAGGGCGACCAGAGCATCTATCGCTACGACCGCGCTGGCCTGCTGATGGCGCTGAAATCGGCTGGAGGGAAAGGCTGATGAACGAGCTCCTGCTCATCGTCACGATCGCCGGGCAGCGTGTTGCGCTGCCGGCGGCAGCGGTCGAATCCGTGGTCGAGCTCGACACCCTGATCCCGGTACCCAGGGCCGCGCCGCATGTTGCCGGCCTGTCCGCGCTGCGCAGCCGTGTCCTCACGGTAATCGACTGCATGCGCTCGCTGGAGCTGGGAACGAGCGACACGACGGACGGGATTCGCGAAGCCGCTGTCGTCGAGCTGGACGGCCACCATTACGCGCTAATCGTCGATATCGTCGAAGACGTGGTGGAGGCGAGGGGCGAGCCTTCGCCGGTTCGCGCCGCGATGGGCGACGGCTGGGAGCGCGTGTCGAAAGGCATGGTCGAGACGGAAGTCGGGCCGTTGCTGCTGATCGACGTGGAAGCGCTTGTTTTGGGAGTGGAAGCCCGTGCCGCTTAAGCACTTCGTTACCCTTCGCTAGTAGATGAAGGGCAATTCAGCGGGGAAGCCTGAAGCATGAAGAGCTGTTTGATCGTCGACGACTCAAAGGTGATCCGCAAGGTCGCCCGTCATATCCTGGAGACTCTCGACTTCGAGGTCGAGGAAGCCGGCGACGGCCAGGAGGCCCTTTCGCGCTGCGAGCAGAAGATGCCGGATGTCGTCCTGCTCGACTGGAACATGCCCGTGATGAGCGGGATGGAGTTCCTTCGAATGCTTCGCCAGGGCGGTCACGGCGACCAGCCCAAGGTCGTATTCTGCACGACAGAGAACGACATGGCGCACATTCGCGCCGCGCTCGAAGCCGGTGCCGACGAATATGTGATGAAACCGTTCGATCGAGAGACGCTGCACGTCAAGCTTCAGCTCGTCGGCGTCGCCTGAGGGTCCGCTATGGAGCGGGCGCTCGCAAAATCGCGGGATCGCCAGGAAGGCAGGGAGCCTAGGCGGCGGCGTATCCGCCTGATGATCGTCGACGATTCGATGGTCGCGCGAGCGGTCTTGTCGCGCATGGTCGAAAGCGATGACGCTTTTGAAATCGCCGCCGTCGCGGCGTCGGCGGAGGATGCAATCGATGCCCTGCACTCGGTGAAGCTCGATATCGTCCTTCTCGACCTGGAAATGCCGGGCGCCGGCGGGCTCAAGATGATCCCCAAGATCCTGGACGCCGCGAGCGGCGCGCGGGTGATGATTGTCTCCTCGGTCGCCGACGAGGGGGCCGCCCAGACGGTGGCCGCGCTTGCCCTGGGTGCGGCCGATGCGATGCCGAAACCCGGGACAGGCCGGTTCAACGGCCGGTTCGCCGAGGTGCTCCTTTCGCGGCTCAAGGCGCTCGGCTTTGCCGACGACCAGCCGCCGCTCGCCGAGCCGATCCGGCTGCAGGGGTTTGGCCCGCTCCGGGCAATGTCGCCGAACCCGATCGGAATCCTCGCCATCGGGGCGTCGACCGGAGGAATCCACGCGATCGCAGCCCTGTTCCATTCGCTCCCGGCAAAGATCGGCGTGCCCATCCTGGTGACGCAGCACCTTCCTCCGCCCTTCATGTCCGTGTTCGCCCGGCAGCTCGGCATCGCTGCGCGTCGTGAGGCGCTCGTGGCGGAGGACGGAATGAAGCTTCTGCCCGACCGGATCATCATCGCTCCGGGAGACGCGCACCTGACGATCGAATCGTCCGATCGTGGACCGTTCGTGCGGCTGGCGCGCGAGCGGGCGCCGAGCGGCTGTCTTCCGTCGGTCGATCCGATGTTTGCCTCGGCGGGAGCGGAATTCGGCGAATCGGCTATCGGGGTGATGCTTACTGGAATGGGCCGGGACGGAGTCGAAGGCGCGGCGAAGCTGGTAGCCTGCGGCGGCTCAGTGTTGGCGCAGGACGAGGCGAGCTGCGCGGTGTGGGGAATGCCGCGCGCGGTCATCGAGGCGGGACTGGCCTGCGCCGTGATGTCGCCGGAGAAGATGGGACGGCGGATCGCGTCGCGCGTGGGAGACGCCCCGTGCAAGTAAGCGATAGCTCCAGCCGGATTCTCGCCGGCCTGCTTGAGGCGCGCACCGGACAGCAGCTGACGATGAACCGCCGCTGGCGAATCGAGACGGCGCTGTCGGCGCTTCTTCGCGAACGCGGCATCTCGACCCTCGACGAGCTGATCACGATCCTCGTCATGGGCAAGGAGCCCGGGCTTTCTAACCAGGTGGTCGAAGCGCTGTTGAACAACGAGACCTATTTCTTCCGCGATCGCGCGCCGTTCGACCTGCTCGGCCGCCACGCGCTTCCGCAGCTTGCAACCAGGCGCCATGACAAACGGCGGATCCGCATCTGGTCGGCCGGCTGCTCGACCGGACAGGAAGTCTATTCCCTCGCCATGCTGTTCGCCGAGGATCCGGCCAAGTGGCACGGCTGGACCGTGGACGTGCTTGGCACCGACGTTTCCTCGACCGTGGTCGATCGCGCTCGCGGCGGACTCTACACGCAATTCGAAGTCCAGCGCGGCCTCGGCATCAACCAGACCATAAAATGGTTCGAGGAATGCGTGGATGGCTGGCGGGCGGTGGAGGAGCTGCGCAAGTCGGTCCGATTCCAGGTTCACAACCTGCTGGAGCCGCCGCCGCATCCGGCCGAATTCGACATCGTCCTGTGCCGCAACGTGCTCCTCTATCTCACGGGCGACAAGCGACGGATGGCCTTCGACCGGATCGCCTCGGCTTTGGCTCCCGACGGCTGGCTCATGCTCGGCGCTGGCGAGACCGTCATCGGGCAGACCGACCGCTTCGGCGCCGACATCGAGGCGCGGGGCCTGTATCGCCGGACCGACGGCAGCGTTCCCGTTGAAAAGCGCGGCGGAACCGATCGCAGGGCCGCTTCAAAGGCTTGAGTTGGGGCCGAAACTATGCGCCTTCTGCGGCGCATGGATTTCGTCGAGCGCCCCTCGCCAAATTTCGACGAGCGGGCACTGCCCGTGTCCATCATCGTTCTCCACTATACCGGGATGCCGAACGCCGAGGGGGCGCTCGACCGGCTGACGTCGCCGGAGGCGAAAGTTTCCTCGCACTATTTCCTCGACGAAGACGGGACGATTTACCGGCTCGTCGATGAATCCAAGCGCGCGTGGCACGCCGGCAAGTCGCGCTGGCGGGGCATCACCGACGTCAATTCCGCGAGCGTCGGGATCGAAATCGTCAATCCCGGGCACGAGTTCGGCTATCGCCCGTTCCCGGACGAGCAGATCGCGGCGCTGATCCCGCTCGTCGCCGACATCAAGGACCGGCACGGCATCAGCCGCGGCAATGTCGTCGGCCATTCCGACATCGCTCCGGCGCGCAAGGAAGATCCCGGGGAGCTGTTTCCCTGGGAAGCGCTTGCGAAGCGGCGGCTGGCGCTTCCGAGCCCATCGCGCGACCTGGTCGACCCGTTCTGGACGGACGCCGGCTTCCTCCTCGCGCTGGAGCGTTTCGGCTATGATGTCAGCGAGCCGCAGAAGGCCGTGATCGGCTTCCAGCGCCGGTTCCGGCCCGGCCGGATCGACGGAATGATTGATGGTGAGTGCCGGGCCAAACTGCTGGCGCTGTTGCTTCCGAAGCCGCAGTAACGTCGTGCCGGCGCAGGCCGGGACCTCATGGAGAAAGAGGCGGCGACCTGCTCGCTCAGATCCCGGCGTTCGCCGGGATGACGAATCTGTGAAGACCGCCTATATCGCGCCAGCCAGAGGGCCGGGCGGCCGCGGTCCCGAGCTAGTCGAGGGAGCGAGGAAAGTCCGGGCTCCATGGAATAACGGTGCCGGGTAACGCCCGGCCGTTTTCGCGAAAGCGGGAGCGAGGGACAGTGCCACAGAAAGGATTCCGCCCGCCTTCGGACGGGTAAGGTCGAAAGGGTGCGGCAAGAGCGCACCGCGCTCCTGGCAACAGGGGCGGCATGGTAAACCCCACCGGGTGCAAGACCGAATAGGGGCGGCATATGAGCAACTTCCAGCTCGTCGCCCGGGTTGGTCGCTTGACCCCGAGCGCAAGTTCGGGGCTAGACGAATGGCCGCCGCTTCCGCCTCGTGCGGGAGTACAGAACCCGGCTTACAGGTCCTCTGGCGCTAATCTCCGTCATTGCGAGAGGAGCGAAGCAATCCAGGAACGGCGTGATGGATTGCTTCGTCGCTGCGCTCCTCGCAATGACGTTTATGAAGGTACTTGATGGCGAAGCAGAAGAGATCGGACGACTGGGGTTTCCCGCGCTGGCGTTCCTACGGGAAGGCGGGCCGGGCGGCCGCGCGCGTCCGGTTGTGCGACCGGGTGGGTTGCGAGGAACCTGGCGACCGGCCAGCGCCGAAAGCACCGAACAGCCCCGAGCGCTGGTACTTCTGCGAGAAGCACGCCGCCGAATATAACAGGAACTGGAACTACTTCGCCGGCCTGAGCCCCGAGGAAGCCGCGAGGCGGGCAGCCGAGGAGGAGAGCGGCGCAAGCAGCTTTCGGAGTTCCGCGCACTGGCAGTGGGCAGGGCCCGGCGATGACAGCCGAAGCCGGGACGAGATGCGGGCGCTCGACGCGCTCGAACTTGAAAGCGACGCCGACTTCAAAGCCGTGAAGGCGGCTTATCGCCGGCTTGCCAAGGAGAACCACCCGGACCTGAAACCCGGCGACGAGGAAGCGGCGACGCGCTTCCAGCAGGTGAAGGCGGCGTACGACGTACTGAGGGTCGCCGAAGACAGGCGCGTGGCGCTCGGCTCTAGCGATTGATCATGAAGGTCGCCGCGCTGAGCGCGATCGGCCTTTCATCCGCTTCTCCGCGAGCAATGCCCCGGACGAAGGCGATGCGCCGCGTCACCTTCACGCATTCGCAGCGGGCGACGATGGCTTCGCCCTTCGCGGCGGGGCGAAGGTAGTCCAGCCTCAGGTCCACGGTCAGGATGGGCATGAACTTGTCGAGGGCGACCCACACCGAGGTTCCGCTCGCCGTGTCGATGAGGCTGACGATCGCGCCCGATGCAAGCACGCCCGTTTCGGGAACGCCGACCAGCTCCTCGCGCCAGGGCAGGGCGAGCTCGGCCCAATTGTCCCCCGAGTCCCGGAAGTCCAGGCCGAGCGCGCGGCCATGCCCGATCCGCCGCGCAAGCTCGAAGAAGGCGCGCGGGTCGAAGCCCGACGGCGTATCGCTCATGCCGCGAGCCGCCGCGCGGTGTCGCGGATCAGCTGGATCATGTTGGGGACGCCCTGGGTGCGGTTGGAGCTGAGTTGCCGCGACAGGTCGAACGGCTCGAGCACTTTGGCGATGTCGGTCTCCGCAACCTCCCGTGCCGGTCTGTCCTGGACCGTCGAAAGGACAAGAGCGACGATGCCCTTTGTGATCGCGGCGTTGCTGTCGGCGAGGAAATGGAGGCGCCCGTCGTCCGTGGTCGTCGGGTAGACCCAGACCGAAGCCGAGCAGCCGCGAACCTTGGTCGCGTCGGTTTTCAGCGCGTCGGGCATCGGCTCGAGCTTGCGGCCGAGGTCGATGAGGAGCCGGTAACGGTCCTCGCCGTCTAGGAACTCATATTCGTCCAGGATCTCGGAAAGTGGCGGAAGG
>Ga0207678_10006677_pt1 | contig 10229 bp, 10 predicted proteins | sample KBSC63metaG_FD_184319 | JGI IMG/M metagenome (GOLD analysis project Ga0207678, IMG submission 184319) | Corn rhizosphere microbial communities from Kellogg Biological Station, Michigan, USA - KBS C6-3 metaG (SPAdes) (version 2) | ecosystem: Host-associated > Plants > Roots > Rhizosphere > Soil ...
GGGCAAAGCAGACGCGGACACGGGCCGTTGCACTGCAAATGTCTGCTTTCGGAGTAAAGCGGACATGACCACGGTTTCTGTATTCGACAAAAAGAGGATAATTTGGTCCCAGGATGCCAAACAATTTCTTCAGCGTTGGGGGCCTGACAAGTTTGGTTCGCGCTCCGCGCGAAAAACATTGCTGTACAGATTCGCAATCCACTGACGTCCTCTTGATGTGATATTGAGATAACGGATTGCCGTTTCAATCTGCGCCGATACGCGGCTCCAATAAAATTGGGGGTAGTACTCAGTGAGGTCGGCCGGCGAAGCATAGCCGAGTTGCTTGTTCGTCCCGATCTCTTCGAACTCGTAGTAAAGCGCATTGGCTTTCCGGAGATAGTTCGGATCACCAAGCTGGCCGATGAGGTTGGCAGCGCGGACGAGCATGCCTTCCTCGCTGTGCTCGACAGGGTCGTGTGACGGAAAACGCGTAGCCTCAATAGCGTTGGCGATTCGGGTCGCGTCAAGCACCTTGACGCGGTCCATCACGTATAGCTTCGACCTGTCGACACGATAAGGCATCAGCGCAGCGTCTGATGCGCCGCGCGGAAGCTTGGCCTTGTTGCCGCTGACATCAATAATATAGCCGTCGGCGCCGTCGCCTTTGAGAATGCCACGAACGTAGCCAATGTCGTGAAACAGGCAAGCGACGAGGATATGCGCATAATCACTGGCACTCGTCTCAGTTAAAAGCCTCCGTCCCGTCAAAATATCGTAGCCGACGAGCGTCACTAGCATCGTGTGTTCGACGTTGTGATAGAGCGCGTCGCTGTTGCCGATACAGTCGAGTGCAAGTGTGGCGGTTGATTGGACGATTTCTATTAGGCCTGCGTCCGATGAGCCAAACCGGCGCCTCATGTGCTGGGCAAGGTGAGACCCCAGGGCCTCCGCCGCTAGTTCGGGAACGGTAATCATCGCCCCCTCCCGTAAACGCCAAGCCAAATCGTGACGCTTAATTTCGCAATTCGCAAGGGTAAGGCGGACACGGCTTACTACGGCACGAATGTCCGCTTCTGGCCCGTAGTAGCAGACATGCCCTTCTGCGCTGCACATGTCCGCTTTCAGGGGTAAAGCGGACATGACCATTTGCGGCATGTCTGCTTTCGCGGTCGCTATTGGGGGCAAAGCGGACATCGCTTGTTGCACTGCATATGTCTGCTAGTGACCCTAAGCGGACTTAGCCAGACCCTTTCTAAGTGCTATGCTTATTATTCCTGTACGTTGCGCCCTAGGGGGCGATCATGAAACGACGGGAATTTATTGGCCTTATCAGCGGCGTTGCGGCGACGTGGCCTCTTGTGGTGCGTGCGCAGCAGCCGGCGGTACCGGTGATCGGATATCTCAGCAGCGCTTCGTCGCAAGGGCATGCGTCCTATCTGGCCGGCTTTCACGAAGGACTGCGCGAGGGAGGCTTTATCGAAGGAAAGAACGTCACAATCGAGTATCGATGGGCAAATGGTCAATACCAGCGATTGCCGGAATTGGCGGCTGATCTGGTCCGTCGTCACGTAGCCTTAATCGCTGCGGGTAGTACTCCGGCGGCGCTGGCGGCAAAGGCAGCGACCACAACCATTCCAATCGTCTTCGAAATGGCCGGCGATCCAGTCCGAATCGGTCTCGTCGCCGGCCTTGACCGACCCGGTGGTAACGTCACAGGCGTTGCCAACATGAACATACAGATGACACCAAAGCGGCTGCAATTGCTGCACGAGGTCGTCCCAAGCGCAAAGGTCATGGCCTTGTTGGTTAACCCGGCCAATTCCACCGTTGCCGAAACTCAATTGCGTGAAGCGTTCTCGGTAGCTCCCACCCTTGGTGTGGATCTCCATGTCCTGCATGCCAGCACTGAACGTGACTTGGATGCAGTCTTTGCAAATCTGATCCAATCGCGGGCAGGTGGACTTGTAATCGCTGCTGAACCGTTGTTCGTCGTTTTGAATAAGCAGTTCGCGGAGCTGACTGTCCGTCACGCTGTACCTGCGATCACTGGCGGACGCGACTTCGCTGCTGCCGGAGGGTTACTGAGCTACGGAGCGGACACTCGACAGGCATACCGTTTGGCCGGCATCTATACGGGTCGGGTCCTCAAAGGTGAAAAGCCTGCCAACTTGCCGATCCAGCAACCCACGAAAGTCGAGCTGGTCATCAACCTCAAGACCGCCAAGGTGCTGGGCCTCGATATTCCCAACACGCTAATCGGTCGCGCTGACGAGGTGATCGAATAGCGATGCTTTGCTATTGCGCATGAGTCCGCTTTTGGCCCAAAGCGGACATATCTTACTGCATCGACATGTATTCACGCGTGGCCTCATCATATGAAGCGGTGCGGGTAATAGTTTTCAGAAGCGCGTTGGAAGCCACATTTTTTATTTGGACAAGGTTTGTCCCGTCACGGAGCGCTTTCATGGTCTCGTACACGCTTTGCACGGCAGCCATGATTGGCAGGTGGCCCTGGAGATTTATTCGTACCCGGTAAACGGAAAGATTGGCGTTCTCTAATTCAGCAGAAATACCTGCAAGGATGAGTGGTAATGTGGTTGCGCTGGTGATTGCCGAAAGTTCGGCTAAACTCTTCAAGCCGACAATGAATAGCGCGTCGACCCCGGCTCCTTCGTACGCACTTAGCCGCCTTATTGTGTCGTCAATGCGTGTGCTACCTGCATTTGTGCGGCCAATCACAACGAAAGTTTCGTCTGGACGAGCCGCAACCGCGGCACGCATTTTGCCCACTCCTTCTTCGAGTGAAATTAATCCCGCAGTTCCGGCACCGCCAAATGGCGTCGGCAAAATCGTATCTTCGATGGTCGCAGCCGCGGCACCGACATTGGCAAGTTCCTCTACTGTCCGTGCGACGTTTAGAGCATTGCCATAGCCGTGATCGCCATCGACAAGTAGAGGAATGCTGGTGGCACGACAGATTCGCTGCGCCTGCTGAACCAATTCGCTTGCTGTGAGCAGCACGAGATCTGGAGCGCCTAGGATCGTTAATGAGGCCGTCGATCCCGCGAATAAGCCGATCTCAAATCCGAGATGTTCAGCTATGCGCGCGGAAAGCGGGTCAAATACCGATGCGGGCCGAACGCAGTCACCGCCATTTAAAATTGCGCGAAATCGATTTCGACGGTCTATCCATTTCATCATGTCCTGCCCCCATTCGGTTGGCTGAATGCCAAAGCATCGATCGGTGCAACGATGATTTTACATCGGCATCCCAGGGACTTTGCCGCCGAATATCCGCTTATGGCGCTTAGCAGACATGCGCTGGTGCACTGCACACGTCCGCTTCTGGCCCATAGCCGACATTGCTAGTTGCACTGCACATGTCCGCTTTCGAGGGTAAAGCGGACATGACCATTTGCGGCATGTCTGCTTTCGCGGTCGCTATCGGGTGTAAAGCAGACATGGCTTGTTGCGGCGCGTCGGCTTCTGACCCAAAGCGGACATCTGCCCGGTTTGCGCCCGTCCTGCACCGCCGAGTAGAGCGCGAATTCAGCTTGCGAGTTTTATGTTCTTTGCGTGCTTAGGCTCGGTCCAACGCACTGCCAGGGGCCATCCAAACGCGAGCACAGCGAAGAATAACGACAACGAAACCGGCAAACTGGCTAAGGGGTAAATTCGATCCAAGGCCAGACCGATTGCGATCACGGCGGCTTCGCCAACCACGACAATCAGAACATAGATGATCAAAATCCACATTGGCCGCCCTTGCTGCCGCCCCTAAAAGCTTGTACGCGCCTCGCAACCCCAAGCCAGCATCCGTCCGCCCCGCTCAGCACAAACTAGATAGGGTATCGGACGCAGTAGCAAGTTTAATCATGCCAGCGCCGACGAAGTGATCGAATGAATGGCGAAATGTCCGCTTCTGACCCGAAGCGGACATTGGACGCTGAATGACCACGTCTAAAGGCATACGGGAGTCTTGGTCACACTCGCTCTACCTTCGCCGCAAAACATCCCGGCGCGGCGAAATGGACGTGCAGATATTGCGTGTGCGGATCGGCGAACTGCCGTTCGATAGCCTCTTCCAGCCAGATGCCCTCGATCACTTCCCAGCCGGTCATCATTGCCGTGTCGTCAAACCCGCGCACCGCTAGCGTGCGCCTGCGCAACTGGTCGGGCACGGCATTGACGGCGTTGAAGGTTTTCTCGCCCTGACGCACATAGATCGCAAAGCGCATCCGGTATGGCGAGGCGACCGCGTGATGCTCGTAGTTGACCAGAATGACTTCGTCGCCCGGCGTTGCATCGGTAAGACTGACGCGGCAAGGGCATGGACCGTCCGCGATTTTCCTTAACGCGCCCTGCGCCGCCAGCTCTGCCTCCGAAAGCGCGAAGAGGTGCGAAAATTGTCCGGCCTCAAGGCCGCGAATGCGGAAGTTCAAGGGAGACCTCCATTGCTAGATCATGCTCAAGCCATATGGATGTGAGGCGCGAATAGACACCCGATTTCCCCACCCGATATCTGACAATGGTGCAGTCCCGCAGATCGGGCTATCCGCTTATGACCCAAAGCGGACGTTCTGACCCTTGTGGCGGTTGCACAACGGGCTGAAAAGTCTTGGCGTATTGGATTCCTGAGGGTCGGGCCGCCACCAGCAGCTTTCATCGGCGGCTTTCAGAAAGGACTCCGGGAACAAGGTCTCGTAGAGGGGCGACACTTCGTGATCGAGTATGCAATTGCGAAAAACCAGTCGTTTGGCAATAAGATCGCCGCTGATGCTCGTCATTCCGGTGACGTTGCGAGCCCCACGGCAGCTCAATACGTTGAGGAATGTGAGGCTGCCGCGCGAAATCTCGGTATTGGTCTCATCATTCTCAATGAGCGCGATCCAGGGGATATTGACCGTCTGTTTTCTGCGCTCAAGGGAGCGGACGCTCTGGTGATTGCCGATGATGCCGAGTTTACCGCTGATCGCACGCGAATTGCGGAGCTTGCGCTCAAAATGCACCTGCCAACCATTTCAGGACTGAGGGAGCTGGCAGAGGCGGGCGGGTTGATTGCCTATGGAGCAAGCTTTGGCAAGCTCTATCGTCGTGCGGTGAGCCACGTTCACAAAATTCTGCAAGGCACTAACCCTTCTGACCTTCCGGTAGAGCAGCCGGCGAAATTCGAGCTCGTGTTGAACATGCAAACGGCAAAGGCAATTGGCATCGCAATTCCGCCGTCAGTGCTCGCCCGCGCCGACGAGGTCATTGAATAGATGTCATGTCCGCTATTGGCCCAGAGCGGACCTGGGTTTGTGCACCGCACATGTCTGCTTTCGGGGGTAAAGCGGACGCGGAATATCACTCTGAGGTTTGTAGAGGCGCAGGCTGTCGCCGCTTCGGAGCGGCGATAGTGGCTGAAAAACTATAATTGCAAGGTTCGCATTTCCATACGTGGTGCACTCGGTGTGCATCGACGTATTCCGTTCGCTCGGGCGCAGTTAACAACTCGCCACATCGAGCGCATTTTATGGTCAGGGTGCTCATGCCGATATGGCTGAGCCTAGGTGCCGCCAATTTAAGGGGCGGTTTCCTAGTCTCGTAAGTTCTGATTCAAATGGACTGGGTGATCGCTGGCTTTCAAAAAAGAGACCGCCAACAGGGGGCGGCCTCAAAGTTTAGTCTGACATCGTAATGTCCACTAACTAGCTTCGAGCCTTAAAGGCAGCCCTGCCCACTACGATTCAATTTAATTCAATTTAGTGCAGTAAGCGGACATGCGACGTTCGCCAAAATCGAACTGCTGTATGTTTGCTATTGGCTCGAAGCAGACATGACCTGCACATGTCCGCCCTTGGGGGTAAAGCAGACATGCCAGCGCTTAAGTCGTTCAGGCCGGTATTAAGAACGGCAGTACGAGGAACAGCGCGAACCCGGTGAGCACTACCATTTGCTCAATGTGGCTGCGATTGAATTCAGATGACATCGGCTACCGCCTTCAGTCTGCAAACAGCAATTCCAGCTACGTCTAACGGAAGAGGTCTCCAAACGTCCGCTTTGGGTCACAAAGCGGACGTGTGCGCCGCAAAACGTCGTGTCTGCTTAACCCCCGAAAGCGGACATTTGGCCGGCACGGCCGGTGGGTTGGACCCGCTTACGTCGCTGAACCTCCAGATACGCGAGATTACCCTGGACCACGAGTAGCGAATTTTGTTTGCGGTTGCACTCCGTCCGCCAAACCTCGCCGAAATCGTAGTATTCGGTATTGGGTCCATATATCGGCGTCTTGATCCGATCTCGAACGGCCCAAGATTTGTTGTGGGGTATCAATTTGTCATGAACAGAAGCGATATAGCCAAACTGCCTGAGACGCTCCGTACTTTTTGGCACGGCAATGCTCTCGGGCCTTATAATCTTTTGGGTCCACGAAGCTTTGTCGACCGTGGTCATCGAATTGAACTATTCACGTATGATCCGACAATTGTGGTTCCTGATTGGATTGTGCGTAGGGATGCGAACGAGATCTGGGAAGCCGCTCATGTGTTAAGCTATCGGAAAGATCTTGGACGGGGCAGCTTCGCACTACATGCGAATTTGTTCCGATATGCCATGCTACACAAGCTTGGCGGTTGGTGGATTGATCTCGATTTGGTGTTACTGCACCCAGAATTACCAGCGGACCAAATCTACTTCCCGCTTGAGACCTGCGATCCACCGCGCGCCACGTTCTCGGTCCTCAAGTTTCCACCCGCTCATCCGGCTCTCGCGGAGGCCATAAACCGATGCGTCGCAGTTGGTGAGGAGCCGCTTTTTGGGGAAACCGGGGCTGATTTGCTTACCGAAATGGTAGTTAAGCATGACTTGGCACGATTCGGGCACCGCCTACATGACGCCTATCCCATCCCAGCCCTAGATATTGCGGCCCTGTTCGATCCGGATCGGTGTGAGGAAGTTCAGAAGCGATGCGCCGATTCCCGTTTCATCCATCTTTTCAACGAAACGTGGCGGCGCGCCGGAATTCCTCGATATCTGGGACCACCCCAAGGATCTTTTATCGATCGTCTGTTGCTCAAGCATGGCTTCGAAGTTCCCGAGCCTCGAATGGAATTTACCGATCTGAAGCGGTGGACAGCGTACCTTACGCTGCACGAAGAGTTTCAAGCCGCATTAAGTGCATATCGACTCTCCAATGAGGCGCTTCGAAATCAGCTCCGCGAGTCCGAAACATCCTCCACAATCTATAAAGTGTTTGCTGCTGTCGGACGGGGACTTCGCAGCTTGATCTCTAAGCCCGGTGCAGCAAAGACCGAGCGGAGCTAGCAGGCCCTCTGGGATGAAGTGGCCAGCTCGATGGTGGTATTGACTGACGGAATGTCCGCTATCGGCCATGGTGCATCCGTTCCACGGTTTGGGGGAACGGATATCAATCTCGTTCAACATCAACGCACAAATCCAGCAATAAGCAGTTCGCCGGCAACTCTGATGTCCGCTTCTGGCCCAAAGCAGGCAGGCGCATTTGTACCGCACATGTCCGCTTTCGGGGGTACAGCGGACATGAAAGACCCAACACGGACAGGCACCCATGTGTTCAGCATCGTATCCTTCGGATGGATGACAACGGTTTGTCGCCCGTAAGAGCATTTTGTCGTTTGGGCCAGATCGAATGACGCTTCTGTCCAAGATCGCGCGGGGGCCCTGGTTTAGTCGGTTCCCGAACCGATACTTGGAGGGAGGTCTGCGTGCGAATGCTCACGACACTATCTTTCATGCAGCTGTTCGGGCTGGCGACGTCGTTGCTTTTGTTCAGTGCGAGTCCCGACAACTTGGGTACCGCCAAGGCGGCGACATTGCTCGGAAACGGGACCTTCCTGACCCCCAATGATCTGACACTGATTGACAACAGTGGCCATGTGCTGGAGTTTCTCGATCTGCCGACCACGGTCGGACAGACGGAAGCAGCCGCTTTGGCAACTTTTAGCGGCGCGGGTTTCACCCTCGCTACCGCGATGCAGGTCAGCGCTCTGTTTGATGCCTTCGGGATTGTTTACAATTTTGTTCCCGGGACCGTTGTCGATCTTGGCGCGTCGGCGTCAGCAAGGGCCAGCTTCCAAAGCTTTTTGGGCGCAACGGTCTCGAATAGCACGGGGCTAGGATCGCTAGGCGATTTCGATTCGACGGGCTCCGGCATGGGCACCCGGTCTTACTTCTGTATTTCAACGGGCGGATGCGGTCCCGCCAGCTTTGTCAACAATTTCGGCCTGACGCCTAGTACCGAAATAGGCATCACTTTGGTAAGGACCGGCACTAGCAGCGCGGAGACGCCGCTTCCCGCGGCGCTCCCACTCTTTGCGAGCGGCAGTGGCGTGCTCGGCTTCCTAGCGTGGCGCAAGAAGAAGAAAGTAGCAGCTTCGTGATCCGGCCAAATTGGATTTGGAGAGACCGCCGCAAGGCGGTCTTTCTGTTTGCGCATTAGCTGTTGGCAGATGTCCGCTTCTGGCCCTTAGCTGACATTGTCGTTTTGCACTGCATCTGTCCGCTTTAGGAGGCAAAGCAGACATGACCTTTTTGCGGGAATCCGCTTTCGAGGTCGCTAATAGGAGCAAAGCGGACGTGCCCTTTTGCCCTGCAAATATCTGCTAGCCTACCAGCCCGCCTTCTCTCGCCGCTACCGGTTAGGCCATTATCATTCCCAATCCGGCAGATTCATTCTCCCCGCACGGCAGTATCGAGGCAGGCATCAAAATATTCGGCGAGGAGCTTGCTATGTGGCGGCAAGACCATGTTGTCGTGGTCGGCGGGCATTTCAAGAACAGTTAGCCCGCCGCGGGCAAGCGGGGCCCAATGAGCTCGCTGCCGCGCGGAGTTGCCTACGCTACTGAACATCGTGATGTGACCGGGATAGGGCGTGGCCCTGTGAACGCGGTTTGCACGAATATAAAGCCAATTGTAGTAGTCGGGTTGCCGCTCGTAAGGGACTGGACGCCCCTGTCGAACCCAAAGATCAAACTGTCGCATCCTTATAATGCTTCGTACTAATCTCGTTTCGCGAAAAAGCAGGTCTTGAAAGCCTTGGGAATGACGGCCGATTTGCATGGCCTTGGACACCCAGCCTGGCGGTCCCTCATCGCCCAAGATTGTATCAATCAAGCCAAGGAAGCTTACGCGTTCGCCCTCGCCGACAAGCTGCTGAGCAATCTCGAAGCTCACCCGGCCGCCGAAAGAGTGTCCTGCGAGAAAATAGGGGCCATGGGGCTGCACACGTCGGATTTGTCGGACGTAATCGGCAGCCATCTCTTCGATTGTGCGAACGATGCGATGCTTGCCATCCAACGGCGGTGGTTGAAGGCCAAACACCGGACGGTCGCTCTTAAGAGCGCTGAGCAAATGGCGGTAATACACCACGAAGCAATAAAGGTTATGCACGAGGAAAAGGGGCGAGCCTGTTCCGGAGGTGCGAAGCGGCACCAGTGATTGAGACGCAGCAGCGCCTGTGGTCGCTCGGATAAATTCCGCAAGGCGCGCAACCGTCGGCGCCTGCATGATGGTCGTTGGCGACAGGCTGTAGCCCAGTCGTGTCTCAATTCTCGCAAACACCATAAGAGCCTGCAGTGATGTTCCGCCAAGCTCAAAAAAAATCGTCGTCGACCCCGATCGTGGGGAGTTTCAAAACCTCTTGCCAAATTGCAAGAAGCTCACGCTCGCGGTCATCGGACGGCGCGCGGAATGCCGCCCGACGCGCTTCGTCTTTGAAAGGCGCCGCCAGCGTTTCAAGTGCGGCGACGTCCGGCTTGAAATTCGGCAACAAAGGAATCTTGCTAACGAGGTGAATGTGTGCCGGATGAGAATGTCTGGGCAATTGACTGGCAATTGCTGCCTTTAGATCTGCGAGGAAGGACGCAGCAGCCGGTCGGATCGGAACCACGTAGGCAACAAGCGCAGTGACACCCTCGTCATCGTTGCGGGCGACCACCGCAGCCTCCGCAACGTTGCTACAGCGGCACAATGCGTCTTCGACCTCGCGCGGATTGACCTGCAAGCCGCCGATTTTAACTTGCCGGTCTTTGCGACCGGTAATCTCAACAAGGCCGTCCTCGCGCAGTTGCACCAAATCTCCGCGATCTTTATGTTCTCGATTCCATTATCAGGTGCGATCGTGATGTCGATTTGCGGGATATCCACGTCAAGCTTCGCCGTTTCCATGCTGGCATGATCGACCAGCAGGGCCTTCACCCCAGACTCCGCCATAATTTTCTCGTTGCGGG
>Ga0207678_10006678_pt1 | contig 10227 bp, 6 predicted proteins | sample KBSC63metaG_FD_184319 | JGI IMG/M metagenome (GOLD analysis project Ga0207678, IMG submission 184319) | Corn rhizosphere microbial communities from Kellogg Biological Station, Michigan, USA - KBS C6-3 metaG (SPAdes) (version 2) | ecosystem: Host-associated > Plants > Roots > Rhizosphere > Soil ...
CGCGTTCGCCACCTCCAGAACTTCCGGCACGCTACGGTAATTCATTTCGATCTTGAACACCTGCGCGTCCGGATAGCGCTTCGGAAATTCGAGAATGTTTTGAAAGTTCGCGCCCCGCCAGGAGTAAATCGATTGCGCGTCGTCGCCCACTACCATCAGGTTGCGATGATCGCGCGCGAGCATGTCCACGAGATCAGCCTGGATTTTGTTCGTGTCCTGGTATTCGTCGACCAGGATGAACTGGAACTGGCGCCGGTAGATTTCGGCGATCCGCTCGTGCTGCTGAACCATCAATAGCGTCTTTTGCAGGAGGTCATCGAAATCCACCGAGTTCGTGGCTTTCTTCTTTTTTTCGTATCGGCCCCGAACGTCTTGAATCTTGTCGAGCAACGGCAGGAAGTACGGAAACTTTTCCGCAAGCAATGCTTCCAACGGCATCTCTGTATTCACGACGAAACTGAAGATTTCCGCGAGTACGTCGCTTTTCGGAAACCGGATTTCCCTGGGATCAATTCCGGCGCTCGCCACTACCGTGTTGATCAAATCCTTTTGATCTTCGCGGTCCATGATGCTGAAACCGCTCGAATAACCGAGTGCTGTGCCGTGTCTGCGCAGAATCCTGTTCCCAACTGAATGGAATGTCCCGCCCCAGAGCCCACTCGCATCGACTGGCAGCAGATTCGCGACGCGATTCAGCATTTCGCGGGCTGCTTTGTTCGTGAACGTGAGCAACAGGATATTTCGCGGATCGATCCCGTTCTCGAGCAGGTACGCCACGCGGTATGTCAGGGTGCGTGTTTTCCCGGAGCCCGCGCCAGCAATCACAAGGATGGGGCCCGGCGGAGCGGTCACTGCCGCGAGCTGCTGCTCGTTGAGCTCAGCGGCGTAATCAATGTGGACCGACGTGGATACTGGCGCGCGTTGCAGTGTGTATTCGCGAGACATGTGCTAGTTGCCCATTCGGATTCGGATTGAGCATGCAAAGAACTGCAGCAACCAAATCTGCGCAAATGGAGCGGTGTAAACATCGGGGATTACTGCACATGCAGGGTTGCATGCCCGTCGCGAAAACGATTGAAAACGAATAGCAGCGGGACCGGCGGCGAAAAGACCGGTCGAAAAAATTTGGGATCGCCCGGAATGGACGATCCCAAAAGTTTTTCCAGATCTGTAATGAGGTACGGGTCGTATCCTTAGCTTTACTGGCAGCCAGGCAACTTGAAGCTACCAATGCGCGTTTGCCACCCCGCAGTGGACGAATTCTGGCCCGCCAACGTGTAATACTCGTCTACGTACCAGAACGTGCAGTCGTCGGTCGGATCGACCGTCATATCCGTGTAGTCTCCCCATCGTGAGTTAGTTGTCCTTTGCACGCCGGTGCCATCGATGACCGTGCCTTCACCGAGAGTCATCTGGCCTAACGGATCGCCAGCCAATCTGCCTGTGTACCGGATACCAGGATACACAGTCGTGCCATTCACTACGCTGTATCCCAGGGCCATGTTCCCTTTCTTATCCATGGCGACGCTTCCCATCCAGCGATGAACACCATCGCCCGGGTCGTACGTTCCCTGCTGGTAAATGCTGTAGACCCCGTTCCCGTCACGCCTGATCTCATACCAACGTGCTCCGGCGACCCCAGGCGTTGCTTCAACCGACTGGTTGGTCACCAAGCTCTCGTAGGTCTTAAAGTTCCGGTAAGCTAAGCGGAAGGTGGGCCGCTGGCGATAGGAGAGGATGTCGAGGTACTGAGCGGTGTTCGTGATTCCCGGCTGGGGCAAACAATCGCGACCGTTCGGATCCGTTTCAAGATGACATGGAAAAATCGAGTCGAACGGCGCTGTGGGCAGTTGAACGTTCAACTCCAAAGACGCGATGGGCGTTGATTTCCACTTAATGAATAGATCAAAAATGTTGATCGCGTTGAAAGTCGCGCCGTAATCAGCCGTGTCGTCCTGTGTTCCGATGATCGGAATTGCCGTGTCTGTTTTCGGCTTCTGTTTACCATCGACATCTGCCGGCAGCAGACCGTCTCCAACGAGTGGCAGCAGTTCTGGAACGTTTCCATCGATGAAGAATCTCACGCTTCGCGCATTCGGATCCCCGTCCGTCATTTTGTTCTTCTCAAGCGCATAAACGCCGATGCCGTACTCAATAGTCGGTCCGAATTCACGCGTTGTGATCACGTAAGAATCCGTCCAGTTGCCGTATTTCGGGTAGTCTGGAAAGTTTGGTCCAGTTGAAAACGCGTAGCGGTAATAGGAGCCGGTTGGATCGCTGGTGGTCGAGATCGCAACGCAATTCCAGAACTCGGGACCAGAGTTTGACGGTGTAAACTGCGACAGCAACCAGCGGTCCTTGAACTGGTCGTACAGAACAACCGGATCGCCCGCGTTTAGACTGCAGTTCGCAACCGGAAATCCTGCAAAAAGCGAACCAGTATCAAACGGTCCCGCGAGCAGGTTGCCCGCCTTGTCATACACAGCAAAAAGGAGATTGATCATCTCCACAAAATTGTTCGGGCCCACTTCGCCGTTCGGGTCCGGTGGATTCACCCGGCCTCCGAAGCGGTTAAAGTTGTCTTGATTTGACAGTCCGTCGAAGGTCAGCAGCGGACCCGCGATTGTTGGCGTTGGGTACAAGAGCTGCAACGCTCCATCGAGACCTCGAGCCTTTGCTCGATGAGCCACGGGACCCTCTGATTCTGGTCGGATTTCCAGTACCGTGCCCGCTAGATACGCCAGAGGTCTCGCGATTGGCTGCAAACTGCGCAGCGGCGGTGAGACATCAAAGGCTACGGCTTTGGAGAATTGTGGAGTTAACGGGTGCATGCGCGGTCGCGGCTGCGCAACGGCGGGTGGCGAAACCGCCAGGAACACCAATGCCACCGCGGTTAGCACAAGCATGATCGCAGCCAGAATGCGCACGTGCGTGAAGGCACGACTTCTACTGAGTTGATGGAGCATTTTCATATGTTTTTAGTTGAAGTGGATTTGTTTATTTCTGCAGTCTCCCGGTAAGATGTAGTGTGCCGCCCTACAAAAAATAGGGTCAAGCCTTTTAGTCTTACATTTTTGTAATGCAGACACGTTCTTGATGCTGGCACACAAGCACCAGTAGACGTGGCTTGAGCGATTAACAGTTAAACCCGATCGCCGCTGTGTTAGACTCGTTAGGCTGCGATTTTACGCAGGTTCGAGGGCGGCTGTGTGCTGAGCAGGTTCAATCCATTTGCCGTGCTCGCGAATCAAATCTTTGAGTCGATCGACAGCTTCTGCTTCGGGAATATTGAATTTTACTGCCGTTTTGCCGACGTAGAGATTTACTTTGCCAGGCGCGCCGCCGACATAACCGAAATCCGCATCGGCCATTTCGCCGGGGCCGTTTACGATGCATCCCATTATGGCGATCTTTACGCCTTTGAGGTGCAAGGTGGCTGCTTTGATTTTCGCCGTCGTGGTTTGCAGATTGAATAGTGTCCGTCCGCAGGACGGACAGGCGACATAATCAGTTTTGAAAATTCGCGAGCCGGCTGCCTGCAAGGTGTTGTAAGACAAACGGAGCGCTTGTCCCGGCGCTTCCTCGCCTTGCACCAAAATCGCGTCGCCAATTCCGTCGCATAGCAGCGAGCCGATGTTGGTGGACGCGGTGAGAAGAGTCTGGAGAAAATCGTTGCTGTCATCCTGAGCGGAGCCTGGCGGAGTCGAAGGATCCCGTTGATTCACCCTAGCGTCCTGCGACGGGATTCCTCGACTTCGCTCGGAATGACGGAAAATATCTTTGAGCAAAATCGGATGGCGCGGTTGCAGCTTTGCTGCCAATAAACGGAACGCGGCGATTACTGAAAGATCAACATCGTCACGCACAGTTACGAGTTTTGGTATTGAGCTTTGATTGATTTGCGCAACTGCGCTCTCGTCACGCGGGTCAATTTCCTGAATTTCAGCATTCTCGTAAACGATCTCCGGCTTGTAATCGCCCATTCGATCAATCTTGTGCGCGATTTTGTCGAAGCTCGCCTGTCGTACCACGACTCGAATCAATTCGTCCCCGCCGAATTTGAATCCATCGCGCTCGATCTTTTCGGTCGCCCTTCGCTGATAGGAGAACGGATCAAAGGACAGTTCGACGTTTTGTGTTTGATGTTCGGCGGTTGAGGTGTTGCGAATGTTCTCCACGAGTGCCTTCGCCACGGGAATCTCGTGAGGACTATCTTCCGTGAGCGAAACGCGGACGGTATCGCCAATTCCATCTGCCAGCAGCGACCCGATTCCGATCGCGCTCTTAATGCGTGCATCTTCGCCTTCGCCGGCCTCAGTCACTCCGAGGTGCAATGGATAATTCCAATCCGGGCCGAGTTGGTTTAATCGAGCGACAAGCAGTCGATAGGCAGCAATCATCACCTTTGGGTTGCTCGCCTTCATGGAGAAAACGAAATCGTGATAATCGAGGTCGCGAGCGATCCGCGCGAACTCGAGCGCGCTTTCTACCATGCCGAGCGGCGTATCGCCGTAACGATTCAGGATGCGATCCGAAAGCGACCCGTGATTTGTGCCAATGCGCATGGCGACTCCGCGCATCTTGCACAACTCGACAAGCGGAGAAAACCGCTCACGGATCCGATTCAACTCAGCCGCGTATTGCTCGTCACTGTATTCGCGGATGACGAATTTCTTCGAATCCGCGTAGTTGCCTGGATTGATGCGCACCTTCTCTACCCATTTGGCTGCTTCCATTGCTGCCTCGGGCTTGAAATGGATATCGGCGACGATCGGCACGTTGCAGTCGCGCTGACGCAGACCTTTAACGATGTGCTCGAGGTTGCGCGAATCCTTCACCGTAGGCGCGGTGATCCGGACAATCTCACAGCCGGCGTCCGCCAGCTCCAGCGTTTGTTGAATCGACGCCTCGGTGTCCATCGTGTCGCAGGTGATCATCGACTGAACACGGATCGGGTTGTCTCCGCCGATACCGACGTTTCCAACCTTCACCTCGCGTGTGGCGCGGCGATGGTACTGAAGGGGATTACAGCAATAGTTCACGAGACCTGGAATGTACGAAGACTCGAGCCACCTCGCAATCGCGCTGCCCTTCTATGGCGATTGCGAGTTTTTCCCGGACGATTGCGCTTCGAACTGGTCGAGCTTTTTGCGAACAAACGGCAAATCCTGCACGTCGAAGAACGTGATGTAGAGCATGTAACCGATAATGAGTACAGCACAGCCGGTTTGAATCACTTCCAGCACGCGCATGTTCACCGGTTTGCGCCGCGCCGATTCAATGAGCGCCAACACGATGTGGCCTCCATCAAGCACCGGAATGGGCAGCAAATTCAGGATCGCCAGGTTCACGTTAAGTATGACGCTGAACCACAGCGCGAGCTGCCAGCCGCGTTCGCTTTGGAAAAGCAGATAGTAGATGCGACCGATTCCCACCGGTCCGCTTAGATGTTGCAACTTTACGTCCGACTTCGGCGAGGCGACGGCGCCGATCGTCTTCAAAGTGCTGGTGACGCTGTTGTAAACTTGTTCAATCGGATTTGGATGCTGGATCGACACAATCCCGCTCGTGTCCCATTGAATTCCGATTCGCGGCTTCATCTCGCCGCCTGTGGGCAGGAGCGTTGGTTTTACTGGAATATCGAGCTTCGAGCCGTTGCGCTCGACGTGCAGCACAAGCTCTTCATTTGGATGTTTGCTGATGTATTCCAGCAACGCGATCGGATTGTAGATCGGTGTTTGGTTAAACCCACGGATGATGTCTCCGGAGCGGAGTCCGGCTGCTGCTGCAGGGCTTTTTGGTTCTACTTTCTCGATAATCGGCGTTTCTGCCGGATAGATGAGCAGCTGCCGCACACTTTTCCTCCGCCAACCGCGGGTCTCCGCCTTGTAGGGTTCGACCGACACTGTTTCCACCTTGCCGTCTCGCTGGAATTTCACCGCAATCTTGTCGCCCTCGCTCCGCACGACGTCCCAGCTGATGCTGTCGTTCATTCCCATGAAACGCCTGACCGGCTTGCCATCCACGGACAAAATTTTATCGCCCGGTTGCAGGCCGGCCTTCTCCGCTGGCGAGCCCGGCATAACGTAGCCAATTACAGTCGTTGAATCGCCTTCGCTCACTGGATGACCAACAGCCCAGACGATTCCGGCAAAAAACAAGGCCAGCAGCAAGCTGAACACGGGACCGGCGACGGCTACAATGATTTTGTCGAGCGCGGAAATCTTCGGCAGCTTCGCGCGGTCCAAGTCGGCCTTACCCTCGATGATGTCCATGGGAGCAAGTTGCGGCAGCGCTACGAAACCTCCGAACGGTAGTGACCCGAGCGAGTATTGGACGCCGTTAACGGTTTTCTTCCAAAGCGGTTTGCCAAACCAGACGCCGAATTTCTCGATATAGAGACCTCGCCACCGCGCCGCGAGAAAATGCCCGAGCTCGTGCACCACGATGAGCAGGTTAAACAGGATGAGAACCTCGAGCAGGATGAAGATGACGCGAGCGATATGCAAAATCATGTGGTCAGCAGGTGATCAGTGAATCGTTGGACACGCCATTCTGTCTGCCGTTGTAAATCTTTTAAGCTTTTGCCGATGGCAGGCATCCCTGCGCTTGAGCTCGCGCCCACTGATCGGCTCCCAATATTGCATCGAGATCGGGGTGTGCAATGGGCGTGTGCCGGTTCATCACATCTTCGACAATTCCCCAGATTTCTGGAAACCGGACCTTGCGATCTAAAAACGCCGCGACCGCGATTTCATTGGAGGCGTTCATCACCGCCGGCAACGTGCCGCCAATCTCGCCGGCGCGACGCGCCAGATTCAAAGCGGGAAAGTCTTCGTAGCGCGGAGTGGAAAACTCCAGCTTCGATAGCTTCGAAAAATCGAGCGGTGGCAATGAGTTCGGGACCCGATCTGGCCAGGTCACGGCATATTGAATCGGGAAGCACATGTTCGAATAACTCAATTGCGCGAGCGTGGAACCATCTGTGAACTCCACCATCGAATGGACGATGCTCTGCGGATGGATAACGACCTCAACGCGCTCCATCTCCACGCCAAAAAGCCAGTGCGCCTCAATCATCTCGAGTCCCTTGTTGAACAACGTCGCGGAATCGATGGTGATCTTCGGTCCCATGTTCCAGGTGGGATGCTTTAACGCCTGTTCCGTAGTGATCGAATCGAACTTTGTTCCCGGTGTTTCGCGGAACGGTCCGCCAGAAGCGGTCAGGATGATCCTCCTCACATCTGCTGACTGTTTGCCTTCGAGGCATTGAAAAATCGCGTTGTGCTCGGAGTCCACGGGCAAAACGTGCACGCTTTTGTCACGCGCTTCGCGCATCACAATCTCGCCTGCCATGACGAGAATTTCCTTGCTGGCCACCGCCAGATCCTTGCCCGCCTTAATCGCCGCCAGCGCAGGCCGCAAACCCCCGGTGCCGACGATCGCCACGAGCACCATGTCCGCATTTGTCAGGCAGGCGATCTCGAGCAAACCCGCTTCACCGGAAAAAATCCGCGGCTCGTAATCGAGTGCCTTCCGAAGAAAATCGAGTTGGGTCTCGTCGACCAGGCAAACTGCTTCTGGCCGGACTTCATTCGCAGCGGCGGCCAGCTTTTCTGCATTGCTTTTCGCTGCGAGCCCAACGATTTCCATCCGCTCCGGAATATCCCGCGCCACTGTCAACGCGCTCTCACCGATGGACCCCGTCGCGCCCAGAATAACAACACGTTTGCGATTCACCTCGTTAAATCACTCCTCGTGTTTATGCGACGTGGATCACGAGTCGCATGTAAAAGAACATTAGCGGTGCGGTGAAAAGCAGACTGTCCACGAGATCGAGCGCGCCACCAATTCCCGGAAGCAGATTACCGGAGTCTTTGACGTCGGTGCTGCGCTTGATAATGGATTCGGCCAAATCGCCGACGATTGCGGCAAACCCCAACAGCACTCCGAGCACGGTCGCGTGTGTCCAGTTGAGGACCGATAGATGGCCCGGCATGAGCTTGTAAAGCCCCAGACTGCAAAGCAACGCAAAGATAATAGCGCCGAAAAAACCTTCCCAGGTTTTCTTCGCGCTGATGTGCGGCACCATCAAATGCCGCCCAATCACGCTGCCCGTCAGATAGGCACCCATGTCCGAGAATTTGGTGACGGCGATCATATACAACACGTAGAACTGGCCGGTGACCTGGCCGCTGCTGGAGCGCGGAGTGAGATAAACAATTTTGGTAATGAAATTGAAAAGCCAAAGGACGTAGAGCAAACCGAACAAGGTGTAGGCCATCGTTTGCAACGGCTCGTCATTACGCAACCGCGCGAACATTTGCCGTCCGAATACCGTAAGCAGAAAAAAAAGCAGGACTGCGACTTCGAAATCGTAGGAGCCTGCCGGGCCGATTTTGGAGAAGTAATAAAAACTGCCGGCGAGCAACACGGCGCCGCAAATCATGCCGGTGATTTTGAAGTTCGGCAGGCCCTTGTGATCGAGCATCCGGTAAAACTCCCAAAGGCCAATCATTCCAAAACCGCTGATCAATACCCAGAACAGGATCTCGTAACCGGAGAACATGATCAGCAACGCGACCGACCATAAGGCGACGGTGCTGATGAATCGCAGAATGAACACGGAGCGCCGCGTCACTACGTTTGGTCCGGTTCCTTCCAGCGTCGCAGACATGGCTCTGCATCATCCCGAAGGAAGGCACGGTGCGCAAGGGGCGAGCGCATTTCGGCTGGCAACCAATGCGTGATTTTCTACCGGGTTGTCATCTGGTCATCGCTAATCAACCCTGCTATGGATTGCGTCCGCGATGAACGAATCATCCGTGAACGCGATCGATCGTCGGCCCATTGCCACCCGAAATCGGAAATGGGCACAGTCTGCGACGACGTGGCTGGCTTCACGAAATGTGTCGCCGAACGCAATTTCTATTGTCGGCATGTCCGCGTGTATCGCGGCGGGCCTGGCGTTATGGCTGACTTCCGTTGAACACAATCGAGTCTTCTGGCTCATCGCTGCCGTTGGCGCGCAACTGCGACTAACGGCGAACATGCTGGACGGGATGGTCGCACTTGCGTCAAAGCGCGCTTCAAAAGTAGGCGAGCTTTACAACGAGGTTCCCGATCGCGTCTCGGATGCGGCGGTTTTCATCGGCGCCGGCTACGCTTGGGGTGGAAACAGTACGCTTGGTTATATCGCAACGATTCTCGCAATCTTCACTGCTTACGTTCGTGCAGCGGGAAAAATCGCGGGCGCGCCTAACGAGTTTTGCGGACCGATGGCCAAACAACACCGGATGTTGATTATTACCGTTGCCTGTTTGTATTCCGTGATCGTTCCGCGATCATGGCAGATCCTTCAATTCGATCATCTCGACATTGGCGTCATGGCCCTTGCTCTTAGCGTAATAATCGCTGGTTGCCTGGTCACGGTGGTTCGGAGGCTACAGCGAATTGTGTGCGCTTTGAAATGAACGACACGACCTGGCAGCGGCTATTCGGATTCCGCCGCGCGTTCGATCATCCCGTGACCGTTGTCATAACGGTGACAGCTATTCTTCTGCTCGTCCTGGCGCCGCTTCTAATTTTCATCACAACGCGAGCGGCAGGAAGCACTGCCGAAAAGCGAAAGGAACTCTGGGATCGTTATCGCTCATGGATTTGGCTGGTCCTCTGCATTCTCATTCCCATTCTGGCCGGCGCCTTCTGGACGATCCTGGCTGTGGCCACGCTGAGTCTGCTTTGTTATCGGGAATACGCACGCATCACAGGGCTCTTCCGCGAACGCACCATCAGTTTTATCGTAGTTATCGGGGTTCTCCTGATCACGTTCGCCGAACTGGACAACTGGTACCGGCTGTTTGTTGCGTTGTTTCCCTTGACCGTCGCGCTGATCGCCATTGGCGGGTTAATTCCTGATCAACCGAAAGGCTACATCCAACGTGTCGGTCTGGGTGTGCTCGGATTCGCTCTTTTCGGAAGCGCGCTCGGTAACCTCGGCTACATGGCAAATGCGTGGAATTATCGGCCGATGTTGTTGTTGATCATCTTTGCCGTGGAATTGAATGACATTTTCGCATACATCTGCGGTCATCTGTTCGGTCATCGAAAATTTGTTCCGAACACGAGTCCAAGCAAAACAGTTGGCGGGGCGCTCGGCGCGATCATTTTAACCACGCCGCTGGTGGCAGTGATCGCTCATTTCATTTGGACTAACACCCGGTTGGA
>Ga0207678_10006680_pt1 | contig 10225 bp, 7 predicted proteins | sample KBSC63metaG_FD_184319 | JGI IMG/M metagenome (GOLD analysis project Ga0207678, IMG submission 184319) | Corn rhizosphere microbial communities from Kellogg Biological Station, Michigan, USA - KBS C6-3 metaG (SPAdes) (version 2) | ecosystem: Host-associated > Plants > Roots > Rhizosphere > Soil ...
AACTTGCACTCAATATCCAGAGGCAGGAAAAAGAAACCGCCGAGAAGGTCTGGGCTCAGATCGACTCCGCGGCGCGACGATCCATCGCACTAGCGGCCTAGATCTTCCGGGGTAACGCGACACGCACCGTTACCCCGGGAGAGAAGTGCACGAGCGGACCCTCCGCGGGATTGGGTAAACCAGCAGCGGCAGTGAGTGTCTGCTCGATGCGAGTGGCTTGCGCTGCATGCAGCGGCCATGGAGCGTGTTCGACATCAGTAAAGGTAAGTTGCCCAAGAATTCGGGAATAGAGCCGGTATCGCTCAGTAAGGAAGATTTCCATCTCATTCGCGTCAATCGGCGCACCAGCTTCAATGCAGATGTGTGTCTTAGCGACGTGGTCAGGCCAGCGCCGATGGCTTTCATATTCCATTCTGGAACCTATTTTCCGAACCCGCATCCTTGACCATGCATACGGCAGCCCATATGCGGTGCGAGCGCCTGCGACGGCTGGCAGACGGGCGGCATCGAGCGAGAAGAACCAGATACCGGGTTTTCCATCTGGCCCTTTCACATAGGTGCGGCAGTTCGTCTCCGGGAAGTGCGAGATCCAGGGTAGTGAAGGCAAGGCTGGAGGGTGCAAATTCTTCAGGAAAAAAGGCGTGATTCCCACCCAGGCCGACCCATCGCAAGAGTCCACGGTCAATGGCGAGGGGACATACGGCGCAATGATCGAAACCGGATAGCGCCAATGCAGGAAGGTCAGATTGCACCAGCTCTGCATCATGACGGCAAAACGCACAGGCTCTGGACGAGGATACTGCGCCATGGACAATCTCCCCAATGATTGGATGAACTATCTCATTGCCCAGTAACTGCCGGGAAAGCTAGGATGTGTCAGTTTATGGTGGCCCGGGCAGGAGTCCAACCTGCGACCTTCGCGTTAGGAGTGCGCTGCTCTATGCAACTGAGCTACCGGGCCAGAATGAAGGTATAGGAGACAGTGTATCGTGAGGCCTCGACGATAGCGGATGGTAAACTTGAGGGTGGAGACTTTATGCCTGAGATACAGCGTCGGCGTGCGGTAACGGTAAACGTGGGTGGAATTCGCGTGGGTTCGGATGCACCTGTCGTGGTGCAGTCGATGACAAATACGGATACGGCGGACGTTGAATCGACCGTGCAACAGGTAGCGGCGCTGGCGCGGGCCGGTTCCGAGATGGTGCGGGTCACCGTCAACAACGACGAGGCCGCGAAGGCTGTTCCCTACATCGTTGAAGGCATTGCAAAGAAGGGCTGGACGACGCCAATTATCGGGGACTTCCACTACAACGGACACCTGCTGCTGAAGAAGTATCCCGAGACGGCGAAGGCGCTGGCAAAATACAGGATCAATCCGGGCAACTGCTCGATTGGCCGCAAGGACGATGAGAACTTCCGCACGATGGTTGAGGTTGCGGTCGAGCACCAGAAGCCGGTACGCATCGGAGTCAACTGGGGATCGCTCGATCAGGCTCTGTTGACCAAGATGATGGATGACAACTCAAAAACCGCCAATCCCCTGCCCGCTCGTGACGTGATGATGGAAGCGATGGTGGTCTCGGCGCTGGACAACGCGGCGGCGGCGGAACGCTACGGACTGCGGCGCGATCAGATTCTGCTGTCGGCCAAGGTTTCGGGTGTGCGCGATCTCATCGACGTTTATACGGAACTGGCTTCGCGCTGCGACTATGCTCTGCACCTGGGCCTGACGGAAGCCGGAATGGGAATGAAGGGAGTGGTCGCATCCACTGCTGGACTTTCTCCACTGCTGCTGGCCGGAATTGGAGATACGATCCGCGTCAGCCTGACGCCGACTCCCGGCGGCGACCGCAGCGAAGAGGTGAGGTGCGGACAGCAAATCCTGCAATCGCTCGGGATTCGCAGCTTTATGCCCCAGGTGACGAGCTGCCCCGGTTGCGGACGCACGACTTCAACGTATTTTCAGGAGCTTGCGGAGCGGATTCAGGGATATCTTGTGGCCCAGATGCCGGAATGGAAGAAGGTCTATCCGGGTGTCGAGGAACTGAAGCTGGCAGTAATGGGCTGCATTGTGAATGGGCCCGGCGAGAGCAAGCACGCCAACATCGGGATCTCGCTTCCCGGCACTTTTGAAGAGCCCAAGGCTCCGGTGTATGTCGATGGGAAGCTGCTCACGACGCTGAAAGGCGACAGAATTGTGGAAGAGTTTCAGGTGATTCTGGATGAGTATGTCGAGAAGCGGTATGGCAAGGTGCTGGTCGAGGTTTAGCCCCTTTGGGCATTTGCTTTGAAAACGCCTCTCCTTATGGGAGGGGCGTTTTTCTTTGGCGCAATTCGGCCAGCGGATAGAACGTGCCACGCCAGGTGACTCCTCCTTGCCTGAGCGTGATCATCGTCGAGCGCAGCAGACTGTAGATAAAGAGAACGGCGCTGAATGGAAAGAGGACGGCATACCAGGCGGAGATTCCGCTGAGGCGGCCAGTCAGGCGGTAGAGCCAGACAATCGCCGCGAGCGTGACGATGGCGGCGATACGCGTCTGGGGCAAGATCAAAAATGCGACGGGAGCGAGATAGAAGAGGGCCAGTCCGGCGCAGGCAGCCAATAATAGCGAAATGTGAAATCGGAAGACCGCGAAGAGATTTTTCGTCATTACCCTGACTACGCCCATAGCTCCCGCGGCCCAGTGGAGCCGAACGAGGCCCGGAGCCGTAGCGACCCGCTGGCGGAGGCCCAGAAGCTTGACCCGGCGGGCGAGGTTCAGGTCTTCGAGAATCTCCATGCGAATGGATTCAAACCCGCCAAGCTGCTGATAAGCCGGGGTGCGAAGCAGGCAGAAGGCGCCGATGCCGATGAAGTCGTTGGTGGCGCGGGGATCGTCAGCGCGCCAGGGGCGAGTGATCCAGAGGCCGACTACCTGGAGAAATCCAAGCAGCATGCCTTCTCCGTTGGTTTTGATGGTGGGCGTCGGGAAGGCGACGAAGTGGTCGGCGTTGGTGGCGACCGCCTGGGCGAGGCTGCGGCGGAGGGCGTCGGGACGGAAGTAGATGTCAGCGTCTGTAAAGAGGAGGTAGTCGGAGGCGGCGTGACGGGCAGCGAAAGCCATGGCGTGAGTCTTGCCCAGCCAGCCGGGCGGGAGATCGGCGATGTGGAGGACGCGGAGCTTTGCCGGATTTTCGGCGGCGAGAGCTTCCATGATGCGACCGGTCTCGTCGGTAGAGCGGTCGTTTACGGCGATGATCTGCAGGTTGCGGTAGTCCTGTTGCAGGAGCGATTGGAGACAGCCGGCAATGTCGGCGGCTTCGTTGCGGGCGGGGACGATCACTGTGAGGGAAGGCTCACCTTCAGGAGCGACATCGTATTCGGGAAGCGTAATGTCGGGAATGTGAGGGAGCCCGCGAGCGGCGGTGAGGGCTTTCCAAAGCCAGGCAAGAGCGAGAAGCCAGGCAAAATACGTGGCGATATGCGCGGAGTTCATGCTGGCGTTTGGACTTCGGAGGAGTGCAGTTCTGGAGCATATCTCGATCCGAAGAAGAAGATCATGGCCGCAAGCAACAAGGTCACGAGGGTTGCGCCGAGGCCGGTATTGAGATTGCTGCGGTCGCTGATGCTGCCGATGATGCGGGGAGAGATGGCGTCGCCGAGGGCGTGAATGATAAAAAGCTGCCCAGCGAGAGCGGTGGCGCGAATCTCCGGACGCACTGCGTTGACGGTGGCGGCGTTGACCGGGCCGGTGCCGAGGAATATGAGGAAGACGGCGGCGGCAAGGCTGGGGAGCGTCATCGAATGCGGACCAAAGAAGCAGACCAGCGCCGGAGGAACGGCGAGCAGGGCGCTCCATGCAGGCACGAGATAGAGGGCTTTGGAGTTCTTGCGCGACCACTTCTGCGCGATGGTTCCGCCAGTGATGGTGCCGAGCAGACCGGTGACAACGGTGATCGCTCCCATCACATAGGCGGCGGAGGACTCGCTGCGGCCATCGACGCGCTGGAGAAAGGATGGCATCCACCAGGAGATGCCGCCGAGCGAGAAGGTGACGGCGGCGTAGCCAAGGATGGAAGCGAGATAAGCCTTGTTCCTGAGCAGCGTGAGAACCGTATCTTTCTTCAGCTTTGCCTTATCGTGCTGGCTGGCTCCTCGCGCCGGCTCCTTCATGAAGAAGGCGATGAGGAGCGCAATGACGACACCGGGAACGGCGGAGACGATGAAGGACATGCGCCAGCCGTGATGCTCGCCGACAGTGCCTCCGATGAGATAGCCGAGCGCCGCGCCGACGGGAATGGCGATGTTAAAGATAGTGAGGACGCGATTGCGCTGATCTTCGGGGTAGAAGTCGGCGAGAATTGCGGGAGCGAAGATTCCGAAGCTGGCTTCGCCGATGCCGAGAGCGGCATGGCGGAGGTTGAGCGAGTCGTAAGAGTGAACAGACGCGGTGAGAAAGTTGATGCTGCTCCAGAAGAGCGCGGCGATGACAATCATGGGCTTGCGGGGAAAGCGGTCGCCAAGCCAGCCGGTGATCGGCGAGGTGAACATGTAGGCGAGCATGAACCAGAGGGTGAGCGAACCGATTTGCGCGTCGGTGGTGTGGAACTCACCTTTGATCTGTTCCTGCACGCCGGGCAGGATATAGCGGTCGATATAGTTGACGAAATTTAGCGCGGTAAGCAGGACGAGCGCTGTCGTAGCTCCAGCGATGGAGGCATTGGAACGAGCAGGTTTAGTCGCGGAGACCATCACTGGGGAGGATACCAGCAGAGCTTGTCTGGTGATCGGCCGATGTCGCTACGATTAGTGGAGACGCACGCCGATAGAGACGATCCGGGGAGCACCTAGAGTAAGGAGCGGCGTTCGACCAGCCTGAATCTCGCTATTAAAGAGATTCTGCACCGAACTGTATACGCGCCACTTATGTCCGAAGGTATGTTCGGCGTACAGGTCGACCTGGGCGTATCCGTTTAGCTTGAACTGGTTTGCCGAATCGTCAAATTGCTGACCGCTGGTTCGCAGATCGATACTTAACACCCCAATCTTCGGCTTCGCCAGGCGGGTCTGCAAGGAAGCAGTGTTTCGAGGCACCTCGGGAGTCCAGTTCCCCACCAGGGTTGGGTCGGGCTGAAATTTCGTAACTGTAGAAACCGCAAATTGGTATCCGCCGGTTAACATCAGAAACCGGGTTGGCTTCAATTCAAATTCGGCGGTAAGACCGCGGCTGGCCAATTGTCCGAGATTTTGCCGCTGCAGTAGGCGGCCCGTAGAATCGATCGCAATGGCCGCAATGGGACGGTTGACCTGGGTCCAGAAGTAGCTTCCCCGCACCGATCCAAAGCGGGAGAGGTCCATTAGACCGCCGAACTCAAAACCGGTGGCCCGCTCCGAGCGAAGATTTCCGTTTGCAAGAGTGATCTGCTGCCCTACCTGAAATTTCCGGTAAAGCTCATTCAGGGAAGGGCCGCGAAAGGCACGGAACCCGGAGGCGGTCAGTGACAGGCCTCCACCCATCTTCTTCACGATCCCGAGCCGGGGATCAAAGACTGTCTCCTGAATGCCCGGTAGCGGCGTTGAGGTTCCTGCGCTCACCTGGCGGGCATCGAAATTTCCGAAGCGATCAAGTCGTGAAGAAAAGGCGATAGACCATGTGGAAGGCTGCCATAACAATTCTCCGTAGATACCCTTGGCCCTTTGCCGCGCGGTCGTGCTCACCGTAGGCTGCTTGATTCCACTTTTTACGGAGTTCTCGTTATTGGTCGCCCGGGTATCCAGCAGGTCGCCGCCGGCGACAACGGTCAGGTCACCATAGCTGCGGGCCCATTGTGCTGCTCCACCTACCTGTTGAGACGGTACTCGCTGCAAGTTTGTCAGATTTTCGGAAGCCCGGTTCGCGGGGACCGAAGAGAAGCTTTGACGATAACCCTGGTCGGTGCCATAAAACCTCAGCAAGAACCTACCGGCATCGGCTTGAGACCAGTCCGCTCCTGCGACGTACCTCCAGATCCGGGTTGCATTGTTTTGAAGGGGGGTTCCATTGTTACGGGCCTCATTGAGGAGATTGCCACGGAGAAATACGCCGCCGTCGGTTCCCAAAGTGCGATGGAGCTCTAGCCTCCCGCTCTGCGAATGGACATTGGAAGCAACATCGACCGGACCACGGACCGCAGGCGCGGTCAGAATATAGCCGTCTGTTCTGAAGAAGGTCGCGGCTCCTAGTCCGCTCCATCCTCGTGCACCTCCAGCCACCAGACCATTGACGGTCGACGTTCCCAGACTTGCTCCCGATGCGTCCACCGCATAATTGAAACGCTCGGGCGTGAACGGAACTACATCAATCACCCCTCCAATGGCGCTCGATCCATAGAGGTCCGAAGCGCCACCGCGCATGAGTTCGATATCGCGGATCGCCAACTGAGGAATCTCATTCCAGTGAACCCAGCCACCGAAGGCATCGTTCATAGGCACCTGATCGCTCAACACCAGAGTCCGGCTTGCAGCGGTCGAACCGAGGCCGCGGAGCGAAGTGCCTTGGGTCGTCGGATTTTGAACCCAGGAACTCGTCCGGCGAAAGAGCTGAAACCCAGCGACCTGCTGAAGCCAGTCGTCAAGCGTGAAGCCGGGAGCCTCCTGGATCTGCTCATACGTCATGGTCCGCACGCTGCTTGCGGTCGCATTCAGCGCCAACGGGGTTCGCGCTGCGGTCACCTCAATAGTTTGGGATGTGCCCGCGACCCTCATGACTACGGTGAGTTGAGATCGATTGCCAACTGGCTCAACGACGCTAGTGAAACCCGCTTGCGTAACCTTCACCTGAGACCCGGCTTCGGCGGTGAGCGTAGTGCAGCCATTGATATCGCTCGATACCGGTAATGACGCATTAGCCTGAACCTGAACGACCGCGCCGGCGATGGCGTCTCCACGCTCGTCCTGCACACAAACCTTGACCGGATGACTGGCCGCGAAGGCCAGAGGCGAAGCGAAAGATAAACTGAGCGCAAAAAGAGCAGTAGATCGAATGGACATGAATAACCCCAACCAATCCTATCTTTTTGAAGCACATATGCTCCAGAGGCGCGTCGAAAATCGCCCACTTTCTGCATCGTGATAATCTTCCGCCAATAGAAGGCTGCCGCTATGCCTACGAATCGCAGGATATTTTGTGCACAGGCCGCTACTTTGCTTCTCAGCCGCGGGATGCCGGCATTGCAGATATCACATGCATCCACATCGCGGCCCGATGTCGCGGCGATCGACCACGACCGTATTGTTGAGGCCGGTAAGAAGTATCTCAAAGAGGCTCCTGTCTCTCTGGTTGCGTTGCCATGCAAGCGCAGTCCGGGTGGCCTGCATGATTTCTACTCCGAAGCGGATAGCAGCGAGGCTTTTACAGCGCACCGGGACGCGCTGCTCGGTTTCAGTATTCAGGCATCTGCGCTGGCCTCGGCCTATGTTCTGACGAAGCAAGAGAGCTATGCGGAACAGGCGCTCCGTCATCTGCGAACGTGGTTTGTTGATTCCGCCACGCGCATGACGCCCAGCCTCGTCTATGCGCAGACCGTTCCTCCAGCGAAAGAGGGGCGTCCGGAAGGAATTGTCGAGACGGTTCATCTGGCTGAGGTGGCGCAATCCATTCCATTTCTCGCTTCTTCAGACGTTATGACCGGCGCAGATCGAGAGGGACTGCAAAGTTGGTTTGCGAGCTACCTGGAATGGCTCACCAACTCGCGGCTGGCGGGGCTGGCGCGGGACCAGAAGAACCATCACGGAAGTTCGTGGCTGCTGCAGACGGTGGCGTTCAATCGGCTGATCCTGTCGCTAAATCCAAATGCCAACGATGCCGGACTCAATGAACTTCGCCAGCGATACAAGAGAGTAACGATTCGCGCTCAGATTGTGGCGGACGGAACATTTCCGCATGAGCTTTCGACTGTGAATCCCTACCGCTTATCGCTGTTCAACCTGGATATGCTGGCTGCGATCTGTTTGCTGCTCTCCACTCGGTTTGAGAGCGTTTGGGACTATGACCTGCAGGACGGGCCGGGGATGCGGGCGGCGATGGCGCGGTATTTTCCTTACATCAGGAATCGTGGAACATGGCCGTACGTGGCCGACGCAAAGTATTTCGATAGTCTTCCACTGCGACAGCCAAGCCTGCTGTTCGCCGCGAAAGCGTACACGCGGCCAGAGTATGCCGATCTGTGGAGGACATTGCCAGCGGATACGGATGTGCCGGAGCTTCAACGGACGTTTCCGATCCGGCAGCCGCTGCTGTGGGTGACAACGCCGAAGCTGTAAGAAAGCTCTGATTAAGTTCCCGGGCATTGCCTTCAGGGGTTAAACCCCCGTTGATTTCAGATGTCTATGGCACGGCTGAAGCCGTGCCCTTAACAATGCAAGGAGTTAGTCAGAATTTTCTAAGGCCTCGCTTCAAAGACCAGATTGAAAGGCGTCTGCGTCGCGCGGCGAAACTGCGTGAAGCCTCCCGCCCGCACAACATCGCCGATGCGCTTTTCTCCGGCCTGCGCGCCCAGCGCCAGACCTACCTCCTGAGAGATGGAAGCAGGCACGCAGAGGAGCGTCGAAGCGGAGTAATAGACCCGGCCAATCGGATTATGGTTCGCCTCGGTGGCATCTTCGGCGTACGGTTCAACGATCATCCAGGTGCCGTCGTCCTTCATCGTGGAGCGTACATGCGCTGCCGCGCCAACAGGATCGCCCATATCGTGCAGGCAATCGAAGAAGGCAACAAAGTCGTAGTCCTTTCCCGGATAATCCTTTGCCGGAGCTACCTGGAAGTGCAACCGGTCCTCCAGTCCTTCACGCCGGGCCTCGCTCTGAGCTAGTTCGATGGATTTGTCGTGATAGTCGAAGCCGAAGAACTCTGACTTCGGAAATGCCTTTGCCATGAGGATCGTGGAGGAGCCCAGGCCGCAGCCGATGTCGGCGACCTTTGCTCCCCTCTTCAGCTTCTCCTCGACGCCATTCAACGCGGGAATCCACTGCGATACCAGATTCGCAATGTAGCCCGGCCGGAAGAAACGCTCGGTGCCATGAAAGAGATCATGGTGGTGCTCGTGCCAGCCAACGCCCTTGCCGGTGCGGAAAGCGTCCTCGATTTTGGCTTCGTCGTTGAAGCAGGATGAGATGATCTGAAATGCGCCGGGCAGAAATGCCGGGCCGTTCTCCACTGCAAGCGCCAGCGCCTGCTCAGGCGGCAGAGTGTAGGTTGCGGTCATTGCATCGAAGGTGACGTATCCGCTGGCAGCGTTTGCGTTCAGCCACTCGCGTACATAGCGCTCACTGGTTCCCGTGCGCTTTGCAAGTTCTGCGGGCGTGACCGGCATGGAGTCGCCCATGGCCTTATACAAGCCAAGCTTGTCTCCGAGGATGATGAGGACGGCATGCATCGCTGCGCCCATGTCTCCCACGGCACGGCCCATGAATGCGTGAAGTTTTGATTCGTCGATTGGAGCGGATGTTCCCAAGGATCCCATAGTAGCCTCCCGGGTAGGCAATCTTAGGCCTTTTCAGGGACGATTTACAAGGGAGTGGTAAATATGTGAGAGAAACCCGCACGGAGGCGAAATCGGGCGATCTCGCCTCCGCTGAGGTGGTTCAGGCCTTCTTGGCGGAGCGGTGCTCGTTGACGATGGCCAGATATTTCCGGGCGGTCTCGGTGACGACCTCGGGTTTGCCTGCGGCCATGGCTTTTGCATCGACAAGGTCGGAGCCGACGCCGAGGGCAAAGGCACCGGCAGCGAGGAACTCGGCTGCGGTGGCGAGAGAGACGCCGCCGGTGGGGATCATCTCAACCTGGGGCAGCGGCCCTTTGAGAGCGGTGAGGTACTTGGCTCCGCCCATGGCGCTTGCAGGGAAGACTTTGACGACATCGGCCCCGGCCTGCCACGCGGTAATGATCTCGGTGGGCGTGAGCGCGCCGGGAAGGACGGCGATGGAGTAGCGGTGGCACATCTCGATGGTCTGCAGGTTGAGCGCGGGACTGACGACGAACTTTGCGCCTTCGAGGATGCACATGCGGGCGGTTTCGGCATCGAGGACGGTGCCGGCTCCGATGAGAATGTCGGGGCGCTGCTCGGCCAGCTTGCGCATCACCTGAATGGCTCCGGGGACGGTCATGGTGATTTCGAGCGCGGTGACTCCACCGGCTGCGATGGCCTCTGCCAGGGCGAGCGCCTTATCGACCGATTCGGCGCGGAGCACGGGGACGAGACCGATCTG
>Ga0207678_10006698_pt1 | contig 10217 bp, 8 predicted proteins | sample KBSC63metaG_FD_184319 | JGI IMG/M metagenome (GOLD analysis project Ga0207678, IMG submission 184319) | Corn rhizosphere microbial communities from Kellogg Biological Station, Michigan, USA - KBS C6-3 metaG (SPAdes) (version 2) | ecosystem: Host-associated > Plants > Roots > Rhizosphere > Soil ...
CGGGAAGAAGGCGAGCGGCAGAGCGACGATCAGCACGAACAGGGCGGCCTCGAGGGCCATCGGGCGACCGGCTTCCACGGGCCGATTATCGGACTGACCTGCGAGAACCTGAGGAGCGCGGCGGCCGTTCCGGCGAGCGTTCCTTTGCCGCACCATCGGGCCCGCCCTATACTTGGCAGCCGAGTCCCCGCCTTCCGGCAGGACCGGTTTTGCGGAGGGGCGTAGCTCAACCTGGTAGAGCACCGGTCTCCAAAACCGGCGGTTGGGGGTTCGAGTCCCTCCGCCCCTGCAAGGAGCACGATGAACAGAGAGATGAAGCGGGCGCAGCGCCGTCAGGGCACCCAGGTCGAGCGTGCCCAGGCCGCTGCCGCCACGCGTCGGGCGCAGCTCCAGCAGAAGAAGAAGCGCACGGGCGCCCGCCAGTTCCTGAAGGAGGTCCGTCAGGAGCTGAAGAAGGTGATCTGGCCCACTCGTCAGGAACTCACGACGTACACGGTCGTCGTGCTCGTCACGGTCATCGTCATGACGTCGTACGTGTTCGGTCTCGACGTGCTCTTCTCGAGGCTGGTCCTGAACGTCTTCACGAACTAGAGGCGCGCACCCCATGAACGAATCCCCGATCGACCCCTCGGACGAAGCCGCCCCCGAGCCGTCCGAGAATGCGGACGCTGACGCGCCGTCGAACGATCAGACCGGCGTTCAGGACGCATCCGAGCGTGTGGTGGAGGCGTTCGATCAAGCGGCCGAGGAGGAGGCGATCGCGGACGGGGCGATCGAGGCCGCGCTCGAGGAGACCGTCGTCGAGGCGGTCCAGGACGCGGCGGCCATCGAGGCGGCTTCCGATGCCGCGATCGAGGAGTCGTTCGAGGAGAAGATGTACGAGGCCGTCGACGCGGGCCTGGAGGGCGAGGCGCTGGAGGACGCCGTCGAGCAGGCGGCGGAGGACGCCGACGTGCAGGAGGCGATCGCGGACGCGGTGATCATCGAGGCGCTCGAGGAGACCGTCGAGGAGGCGGTCGAGGACGCCAAGGCGGTCGAGGCGCTGAGCGATGCCGCGATCCTGAGCGACCTCGCCGACGAGGTCGAGTCGATCGCGGCCGACGTCGAAGCGACCGAGGTGGCCGAAGCGACCGAGCAAGTCGAGGCGACCGAAGAGGTCGAGCCGACCCCGAAGCCCACGCCCGCCGCGAAGAAGAGCACGAAGGCCGAGAAGGCCGCCGCCGCTGCCGCGGCGGAGGAGGCGGCCGACGCCGACCGAGGGCGCGATCCGTTCCGGGGCCCCGGCGACTGGTACGTCGTGCACACGTACGCCGGCTACGAGAACAAGGTCAAGACCAACCTCGAGTCGCGGATCCACACGATGCAGATGGAGGACAAGATCTTCGACGTCCACATCCCGATGGAGGACGTCATGGAGATCAAGGGCGGCAAGAAGCAGGTCGTCCAGCGCAAGGTCTTCCCCGGGTACCTCCTCGTCAAGATGGTCTACGACAACGACTCGTGGTACGTCGTTCGGAACACGCCCGGGGTGACGGGGTTCGTCGCGGCCGGGACCGGGAGCAAGCCCACGCCGCTGTCGCGTCGTGAGGTCGAGAAGATCCTGTCGGTCAAGAAGGAAGAGGTGAAGCCGCAGTTCCGCCTCGGGTTCGAGGAGAACGACGTGGTGCGGATCATCTCGGGACCGTTCGCCGACTTCAACGGCACGATCAGCGAGATCAACCTCGACCAGAGCAAGCTGAAGGTGCTCGTGAACATCTTCGACCGGGAGACGCCGGTCGAACTGTCCTTCGACCAGGTGGCGAAGGTCTAACAACCGAGGGTGCGGGAGGCCGAGGGGCCGTTCGGACCGCAGGAGGTGAACACGGATGGCGAAGAAGAAGGTGCTCGCCGTCGTCAAGCTCCAGATCCGCGCCGGCCAGGCGACGCCGGCTCCCCCCGTGGGGACCGCGCTCGGCCAACACGGCGTGAACATCATGGAGTTCTGCCGGCAGTACAACGAGCAGACCCAGCAGCAGGCCGGCCAGGTGATCCCGGCCGAGCTCACGATCTACGAGGACCGCTCGTTCACGTTCATCACGAAGCAGCCGCCCGCCGCGGAGCTGATCAAGCAGGCCGCGGGCGTGGAGAAGGGCTCGGGCGAGCCGAACCGCGAGAAGGTCGGCAGCGTCACCCGAGACCAGCTTCGGCGGATCGCCGAGCAGAAGATGGTCGACCTCAACGCCAATGACGTCGAGGCCGCGATGCTGATCCTTTCGGGTACGGCCCGGAGTATGGGTGTCGAGGTGGTGGGCGTATGAGCGGCAAGCGTTATTCGCAGGCTGCCGAGCTCGCCGACCGCGAGCACGAGCACTCGCCGGTCGAGGCGATCAAGGCCCTCAAGGCCTTCCCGGACGCGAAGTTCGACGAGACCGTGGAGATCGCGTTCCGGCTGGGCGTGGACCCCCGCAAGGCCGACCAGCTCGTCCGCGGCACGGTCTCGTTGCCCAACGGCTCGGGGAAGTCGGTCCGCGTGGCCGTGTTCGCCCAGGGTCCGAAGGCGACCGAGGCCAATGAGGCGGGCGCGGACGTCGTGGGCGGCGAAGAGCTCGTCGAGCAGGTGATCGGCGGGACCATCGACTTCGACGCCGCGGTGGCGACGCCGGACATGATGGCCGCGGTCGGCAAGGCCGGTCGCGTGCTCGGGCCCCGGGGCCTGATGCCGAACCCGAAGACGGGCACCGTGACCAACGACATCGCCAAGGCCGTCGAGGACATCAAGGGCGGCAAGGTCGAGTACAAGACCGACAAGACGGGCAACGTCCACATGATCATCGGGAAGAAGTCGTTCTCCGAGCAGCAGCTGCTCGAGAACTACCTGGCGGTCGTGGAGGAGATCATCCGGGCGCGCCCCTCGGCGGCCAAGGGCAAGTACGTCAAGACGCTCACGGTCTCGACGACGATGGGCCCCGGCGTCGCGATCGACACCAACCGGATCAAGGGAACCGCGGAGGTCGCGCAGACCGCCTAGCGCGCGCGGTACCGTGATGAGCACGTGAGCCGGCCTCCGGGTCGGCTCGGGTGCGTCGAGGGGCTCCGTCCGGCTGATCGGGCTTGCGGGGGAGCCGTGGCAACATGAGCGGGTGCGCGAGTCCCTGTCCGAACGCGAGCAGGCGCCATCGGCCCTTGAGACCGAACCGCACCGCCCCGAGGCGTCCCCTCGCTGGCCCCTCGTGGTGGTTGGGATCGTCGTCCTGTTCAACCTCGTGGTGCTCCGCGCGGAGGCGCGCCCGGTCCAGAACCTGAACGACGCCTCGGTGCACCGGTCGATGATCGCCTGGGCGAGCGACCGCATCGAGGAGGGACACCTCCCACTCGACGGGTGGTACCCCGATCTCGCCCTCGGATCGTCGAGGTTCCACCACTACCAGAGCCTGCCGCACGTGCTGACCGGCGTGCTGGCACTCGCGATCGGCAGCGAGCGCGCGCTCTCGTGGACGATGTACCTGGGCATGGCGTTGTGGCCGATCGCGGTCTACGCGGGGGGCCGGCTCCTCGGGTGGGACCGATGGGTCTGCGCGATCGCCGCGGCGGCCTCGCCCCTGATCGTCAGCGAACCCACGCTCGGCTACGAGTGGGGGAGCTACGCGTGGCGTGGCTACGGCACCTGGACGCAGCTGTGGGGGATGTGGCTGTTGCCGTTCGCGTGGGGCTTGTCGTGGCGGGCGATCTCGAAAGGCCGTTCGTACTGGCTCGCGGCGCTCGTGCTGGCGCTGACGGTCGCGTGCCACCTGCTGACCGGCTACCTCGCGTTGCTCTCATTGGGCGTGTTCGCGCTCGTGAACTGGGGTGAGCTCATGCGCAGGATCGGGCGCGCGGCCCTGGTCGGGATCGGGAGCTTGTTCGTCGCGGCCTGGGTCGTCGTGCCCTTGCTCGCCGACCGGTTGTGGACGGTGAACGACGAGTACTCGCGCGGGAAGATCTACTACGACTCGTTCGGGGCCAAGAAGATCCTCATGTGGTTCGCGAGCGGCGAGCTGTTCGACCGCGGGAGGCCGCCGATGATCACGATCCTGGTCGCGGTCGGCCTCCTGGTGGCGCTCTGGCGGTACCGCAGTGACGAACGGCTCCGCGTGCTGCTGTTCCTGTTCCTCGTCTCGCTCGTGCTGTTCTTCGGGCGGCCGACGCTCGGGCCGGTCCTGCGGCTGCTCCCCGGCTCGGGCGACCTGTTCCTGCGTCGGTTCGTGTTCGGCGTACATCTGGCCGGCCTCTACCTCGCCGGGGTCGCCGCGGTCACGCTCGGCCGGCTCTCGCGGGAGCAACTCCAACGGTTCCGACCTTTGCGCGAGCAACCCGTGGCGATCGTGGCGCTCGCGGTCGCCGGCATGCTCGTGTTCCTCGGACCGGGCTTCGCCGAGCGGACCGCGTGGGCGAGGCAGGGGGCCGAGTGGATCGGGGAGCAGGCGGTGGCCGACGCCCACGACGGCGCCGACGTCGCCGCCCTGGTCCACATCGCGCGGGCGCGTGGGCCGGGGCGCTTCTATGCCGGGATGCGCTCGAACTGGGGGTCGTCCTACGAGGTCGGTCAGGTGCCCGTATACGTGATGCTGCTGAACGAGGGCACCGAGGGCGTCGGGTTCGTGCGGCCTACGTGGTCGCTCTCGGCACCGTTCGAGTACCGGTTCACCGACACCGACCCCGCGCACTACGACCTGTTCGACGTGCGCTACCTGATCCTGCCCTCGGATCGCCAACCCCCCGTCCCGGCGGACAAGGTCGCCGAACGTGGGCGCCACGTGCTCTGGGAGACGCCGAACCCGAGCTACGTCGATCTGGTGGACGTCCTGCCGCCGATCTCGGCCGACCGGACCAACCTCGGGCTGCGCCTGCAGGACTGGTTCCACTCGGACCTCCCGGGCAGGGGCGCGAACCCCGGCGTCGCGTTCGAGGGGGAGCCCGCGCCCGCACCCACCGTGAGCGCCGACGACCTACCGGACACGCCCGCGGGCACCGTCGTCAGCGAGGACGTCGACCTCCGGGACGGGCTGGCGACCGCGACGGTGATCGCGGATCGGCGGGCCATGGTGATGCTGAAGGCGTCGTTCGACCCGCGCTGGCAGGTGAGCGTGGACGGCGTCGCCGTGGCGCCCGAGATGGTCGCGCCCAGCTTCGTAGGGGCGACCGTGCCGGCCGGCCGGCACGTGGTCCGGTTCGTGTACGAGCCGTTCCCGAGGTACGACCTCCTGCTCGCGATCGGGATGCTGACGCTCCTCGCTCTCGCGCTGCTCCCCGGTTGGTTCGCGCGACGCCGAGCGCGAGACTGGAGCCACGCTTAGCACTAGAGCGTTTCCGGTCGGCGTCCGGGGACAGGGAAGGGCCCACCCGAGCGGTGCTGGAGCTCTCGACACGAGGAGCTCCGATGGACGACGGCCGACCGTGCGAGCGCCCCCGCCGCCGCTGACAGCTTGTCGCCTGGGCGGGCGGCTCGGTACCCTTGGGCTCCGCCGCAGACAGCAGGGGTGCGCAAGGTACGTAATCCCTCCGGGGCACCTGCCGAGGCGAACGAGGACGCATCGCTCTCGAGCGCGTCTCCGCTGTCTGCGGGGACGCGTTTGTTCCGTGGAGGGTTCGATGCCGAACGCCGAGAAGATCGCGAAGGTCGCCGCGCTCAAGGAGCGCATCCAGGGTTCCGAGGCCTTGCTCCTGGCCGAGTACCGGGGCCTGTCGGTCCACGACGCGACCGAGCTCCGTCGCGCCCTATCGGATCAGGCGCGGTTCGCGATCGTCAAGAACACGTTGATGGTGCGCGCGGCCGCCGACGCGGGCGTCGCCGAGCTCGAGGCGCTCCTGGAGGGGCCGACCGCGGTCGCGTTCGTCCAGGGTGACGTCGTCGCCACGGCAAAGAGGGTCGTGGACGCCGCGAAGCGGTTCCCGGCCCTGGTGCTCAAGGGCGCGTACCTCGACGGCAAAGTGCTCTCGGCGGCCGAGGCCCAGTCGCTCGCGACCCTGGAGTCGCGCGAGGTCATGCTCTCGAAGGTGGCGGGGATGCTGAAGGCCGAGATGACCCGTGCGGCCTCGATGTTCCAGGCGATCCAGGGTCGGTTCCTCGGCGTGCTCGATGCGTACAAGGAGCAGCTCCCCGGTGAGACGACCGAGGCCGTGGAGGTCGGGCCGACCGCCGAGGCGCCGAGCGCCGAGGCGCCGAGCGCCGAGGCCGAGCCCGGTGAAGAGGCCGAGCCCGCCGCCGACGCCGAACCTGATGCCGGCGACGAGTCGGCGGCCGCCGAGACCGGACCCGATGCAACCGCGACGAACGACGAACCCGACGCAGAACCAGAGGCTGAACCAGAAGTAGAGAAGGAGTAGACGATGGCGACCAAGACCAAGATGACCGCCGAGGACCTGCTCGATCAGTTCAAGGAGATGACGCTGCTCGAGCTGTCGGACTTCGTCAAGAAGTTCGAGGAGACCTTCGACGTCCAGGCCGCCGCGGCGGCCCCGATGATGATGGCGGCGCCGGGAGCAGCCGGGGGCGGAGCCGAGGAGGTCGAGGAGCAGACCGAGTTCGATGTGGTCCTCACGGGCTCCGGCGACAAGAAGATCCAGGTGATCAAGGAGGTGCGGGCCCTCACGAGCCTCGGCCTCAAGGAAGCCAAGGATCTGGTGGACTCCGCGCCGAAGCCGGTTCTGGAGAAGGTCAACAAGGAAGCCGCCGACAAGGCCAAGGAGCAGCTCGAGGGCGCCGGCGGGACCGTCGAGATCAAGTAGGCCGAACGGCCGGATCGGGGATCATCGCCAGGTTTCTGCTGCAACGCCATCGCCAGGTTCCGAAGCTGCGTTGCGGGCGGGTTCCGCATAGGGATAGATTCCTCGTCGAGCAACATCTTCGATAGGGGGCGAGGCATGACCGACGAACGCACGTTCGGACAGAGACTCCGCGCGACACGGATCAAGGCCGGGTACTCGCAGTCGGACCTGGAGGAGATCTCCGGGATCCCGAAGGCACGGCTGAGCCGCTACGAGAACGGGCACGTCGCACCTTCGATCCAGACGCTTGAGCGCCTGGCGCGAGCCCTGAACGTCTCGGAGGCCTCGCTCCTGGGTGACGACCGCGCCCTGATGGAGGAGTTCTTCTATGTCCTGACCAGCCGAGGGGTGCGGATCGCATCCAGCGAGCAAGCGATCGCGCTCGGCAGCGCCGTCGCGGACATCGCACGTGCGCTCGGGATGGTGGAGGACGGGAACGGTTCGACGGCCGATCTATCCAACCTGTCGCCGGTCGGGGTGGCGGCTCCGGCCGTCTGGCCGTCCGAGGGCAGCTAGGTCCGCGCCGACCGAGGGTTCCTGAGGGTTGACCTCGGCTCCGAGGGGGGGTAACCTTCGGCCGATTTCGACCGGGTCCCCGCCCGGGGGTTGACGCTGCGCGCCTGCGCACCTACACTACTCGTTTGCCGTGCCGCGTTCCGCTCGTTTGCCGTGCCGCGTTCCGCATGCCCTGGTTCCAGGGTTGTCTACACCTAGGGGGGATCGTTCTTGCCTGACTCGCTCGTCCCTGTCCGCGACCGTGTCAGTTTCTCCAAGCTCGACGAGGCGCTACCGCTTCCCGACCTCGTGGGCATCCAACGGGAGTCTTTCGATTGGCTCCTGGCCGAAGGTCTGAAGGAGGTCCTCGAGGAAGTCTCTCCGATCGAGGACTTCACCGAACAGTTCCAACTGCATTTCGGTAAGCACGCCTTCAAGGACCAGAAGTTCACCGAGGAGGAGTGCAAGGACAAGGACGCCACCTTCTCCGCCCCGCTGTTCGTCGAGGCGATGTTCGTCAACAAGACGACCGGCGAGATCAAGGAGCAGGAGGTCTTCATGGGGGACTTCCCCATGATGACCGAGCGGGGAACCTTCATCATCAACGGCACCGAGCGGGTGGTCGTGTCCCAGCTCGTGCGCTCGCCCGGGGTCTACTTCAGCCGGGAGCTGGACAAGACCACCGACAAGGACGTCTACATCGCCAAGATCATCCCCAGCCGCGGAGCGTGGTTGGAGTTCGACGTCGACAAGAAGGACACCGTCGGCGTCAGGATCGACCGCAAGCGCCGGCAGAACGTCACGGTGCTGCTCAAGGCGCTCGGCTGGTCCGCGGACGAGATCCTCGCGCTGTTCGACCAGGCCGAGTCGATCAAGAACACCCTCGAGAAGGACCACGTCGAGACCCCCGAGGAGGCCCTCGAGGACATCTACCGCAAGCTGCGTCCGGGTGAGCCCCCGACGGCCGAGTCCGCTCGCACGCTCCTGGAGAACCTGTTCTTCAATCCCAAGCGCTACGACCTCGCGCGGGTGGGGCGCTACAAGGTCAACAAGAAACTCGAGGCGGCCCAGGGCGTGCTCCAGTCCCAGCTCAAGGCCCGCTTCAAGCAGCTCGGGGAGCTCGACAACCCCGACAAGAAGGGGTGGGACCAGCCGAAGTTCCGCGCCTGGGCGGAGCTTCAGAAGGACGAGCAGGGCGAGAACGGGCCGAAGTACAAGGGGATCCTGTCCTACGAGGACATGCTCCGCACGGTCCGCTACCTCGTGAAGCTGCACGCCGGTGAGGAGGGCTACGAGCCCGACGACATCGACCACTTCGGGAACCGGCGGTTGCGCTCGGTGGGCGAGCTGATCCAGAACCAGATCCGGATCGGTCTGTCGCGCATGGAGCGGGTGGTCCGCGAGCGCATGACCACGCAGGACGTCGAGGCGATCACACCCCAGACGCTGATCAACATCCGTCCGGTGGTCGCGAGCATCAAGGAGTTCTTCGGCACATCGCAGCTGTCGCAGTTCATGGACCAGACCAACCCGCTCGCCGGGCTGACCCACAAGCGCCGGCTGTCGGCGCTCGGGCCCGGTGGGCTCTCGCGCGAGCGCGCGGGGTTCGAGGTCCGGGACGTCCACCCCTCGCACTACGGCCGGATGTGCCCGATCGAGACGCCGGAGGGCCCGAACATCGGCCTGATCGGGTCGCTCTCGACCTACGGGCGCATCAACCCGTTCGGGTTCATCGAGACACCGTACCGACGGGTTACGGGCGGCAAGGTCACCGACAAGGTCGACTACCTCTCCGCCGACGAGGAGGACCGGCACGTCATCGCGCAGGCCAACGAGCCGATCAAGCCTGACGGGGGCTACGCCAACCCGACCGTCTTGGTCCGCCGCAAGGGCGGCGAGGTCGACGCGGTGGTGCCCGACGAGGTCGACTACATGGACGTCTCGCCCAAGCAGATCATCTCGGTCGGAGCGGCCCTGATCCCGTTCCTCGAGCACGACGACGCGAACCGGGCCCTCATGGGCGCCAACATGCAGCGCCAGGCCGTGCCCCTGCTCCGTTCGGAGGCCCCGATCGTCGGGACCGGCGTGGAGTTCCGCGCCGCTGTCGACGCGGGGGACGTGGTGCTGGCCGAGGAAGCTGGGACCGTCGAGGACGTCTCGGCCGACGACATCGTGATCCGGGAGCGGACCGGCTCGATGAAGACCTACAAGCTCCAGAAGTTCCGCCGGTCCAACCAGGGCACGTCGCTCAACCAGAAGCCGCTGGTCAACGAGGGCGACAAGGTCGTCCGCAACCAGGTGATCGCGGACGGACCGTCCACGGAGTCGGGCGAGCTCGCGCTCGGTCGCAACCTGATCGTGGCGTACATGCCGTGGGAGGGCCACAACTACGAGGACGCCATCATCATCTCCGAGCGGCTGGTCAAGGACGACGTCCTGACGTCGATCCACATCGAGGAGCACGAGGTCGACGCCCGCGACACCAAGCTCGGGGCCGAGGAGATCACCCGCGACATCCCCAACGTGTCCGAGGAGATCCTGAAGGATCTCGACGAGCGTGGGATCGTCCGGATCGGCGCCGAGGTCAATCCCGGCGACTACCTCGTCGGCAAGGTCACGCCCAAGGGCGAGACCGAGCTCACGCCCGAGGAGCGGTTGCTCCGTGCGATCTTCGGCGAGAAGGCGCGCGAGGTGCGCGACACCTCGCTCAAGGTCCCGCACGGCGAGAGCGGCAAGGTGATCGGCGTCCGCGTGTTCACGCGCGAGGACGGCGACGAACTGCCGCCGGGTGTGAACCAGCTGGTCCGCGTCTACGTGGCGCAGAAGCGCAAGATCTCCGATGGCGACAAGCTCGCCGGCCGCCATGGGAACAAGGGCGTGATCTCGACGATCCTGCCGGAGGAGGACATGCCGTTCCTCGCCGACGGGAGCCCCGTCGA
>Ga0207678_10006704_pt1 | contig 10213 bp, 10 predicted proteins | sample KBSC63metaG_FD_184319 | JGI IMG/M metagenome (GOLD analysis project Ga0207678, IMG submission 184319) | Corn rhizosphere microbial communities from Kellogg Biological Station, Michigan, USA - KBS C6-3 metaG (SPAdes) (version 2) | ecosystem: Host-associated > Plants > Roots > Rhizosphere > Soil ...
CGTGCGCATCGACCCCGTGACGGGCACGGCGACGGTCGAGGACAGGAAGATCGCGCAGAAGGTGTTCCAGGTGGGACCTTGTGCGCTCGACGTGTTCTCCGCCTTCTTCGTCGCTCGCCTGCGCGGGCTCAACCACGAGGGACAGCTCACCGTCCGTGTGTTCGACAACGGCAAGCTCTACGACCTCCCGTTCCGGCCGATTGGATACGAACGGTTGGATCTGCCCGCGCCCCTCGGCCGCCAAGTCATGACGCAGGTGGCGGAACCGGTCGTGCCCAAGGGCTCCGGACTCTTCACGCAGGAGGGCCGGCTTCTCGTGTGGGTGACCGCGGACGAGCGGCGGATCCCGGTGCGGGTGCGGTCGAAGGTACCCGTCGGTTCTGTCTCGGGTGACCTGGAGTCCTACAGGAGTCCGTCCTCATCCACGATGGGACGGACTCCTAATGGGTCCCATTAGGAGCGTGTCCCGTCCAGCGACGACACGCTCCTACGGCATCACCCTGCGGTGGCGCCCCACTTCCTCTTCGTAGTACTTCCGGTAGAGGACGTCCCACTCGTCCGAGCCTTCCTGGATCGTGCGCTTCTGGCTCTCGATCTTGCGGCGCACCATCGCGTCGATGGCCTCGTCCGTCTTCATCTCGTTGGAGATCATGGTCACGATCTCCTGGCGGATCTCCTGGGGGTCGGCGTAATACTCGATCTCTTCGTCCTTGTTGAGGTGGTCGAGGATGAGGTGGGACAGACGGAGGATCTTCTCGCGGGACAGCTTCACAGGATGATGCCCTTCTCCTTGGCCATCTTCTTCTTGAGCATCTTGAACATGTCGGTGTAGCTCATGTTCGAGCGCTCCATCTCGGCCGCGTGCTGCATGAGGACGCCGCGGACCTCTTCGTTGAGGCGGTCCTCGACCGACATCTCCTCGGTGATGACCTTCACGAGGTCGCCCATCACCCGGGTCTCGGAGTCCACCTCGAGCTTGCCCTCGGCCACGAGGGTCTTGATGATCTTGCGCGACAGGAACTCGATCTCGTCCGACGTGAGTCGCATCGTTCTGTCGAGTATATCAGGCGCGGATGGCGCTGCCGATGCTCACGCGCGACCCGCTCGAGGCGTCCTCCGACCGCCGACCTTCATCGTTCGTGTTAATCTCCCGCGTCGATGCCGCTGCACGTCGTCCGTCATCCCGTCATCGAAGATTCCCTGGCGCGGCTGCGCGACCGCACCACGCCCTGCGACGAGTTCCGGCGGCTGGCCCGGCGCGTGAGCCTGCTCCTCGCCGCGGAAGCCACGCGCGATCTCGCCCTGGCCGAGACCACGGTGGAGACGCCCCTGGAGACGGCCTCCGTCTTCCGGATCGGATCGCGCGTGGTCGCGGTGCCCGTGTTGCGCGCGGGGCTGGGCATGCTCGACGCCTTCCTCGAGCTCGTGCCGGGAGCGGAGGTCGGCTACTTCGGCCTCGAGCGCAATGAAGAGACGGCGGCGGCGCGGCGCTACTACGAGAAGGTCCCGCGGGAGCTCGGCGACGCCGTCGTGTTCCTGCTCGATCCCATGCTGGCCACGGGCGGGTCGGCGGCCATGGCCGTCGACGGCCTCACGGGGCTGGGCGCGCGCGAAGTGAGGCTGCTCTCGATCGTGTCCGCTCCCGAAGGCGTGGCCCACCTGAACGCGGTCGTCCCCGACGCCGTCATCTTCACGGCCGCCCTCGACCGCGCGCTCAACGACCGCAAGTACATCCTCCCCGGGCTCGGCGACTTCGGCGACCGCCTGTTCCGAACGTAGTTCCTTCCACCTTGACGCGTTTTCCACGACTGGCATATTCTCCCCGGCGTCTTTCCCCCGGCCGCGCAGCCTGAGTTATCGTTCGGGAGGCCGATGCCACAGACGTTCCATCGCAGCACGAACACCCTCTCGAAAGTCAGCATCTTCGGGGCGCTCTTCCTCGTGGTCGGCTCGCTCTTCGCAATCGCGGAGATCAACCGCTCCGGCTACGTCACCCAGGCCGGGGTCGCGCGCGAGCAGCCGGTGCCGTTCAGCCACCAGCACCACGTAGGGGGCATGGGCGTCGACTGCCGCTATTGCCACACGACGGTCGAGACGTCGGCGACCGCGGGCATCCCGCCCACCAAGACCTGCATGAACTGCCACTCCCAGATCTGGAACCAGAGCCCGACCCTGGAGCCGGTGCGGGCCAGCTTCCGCAGCGGGCAGTCCATCGAGTGGACGCGGGTGCACGACCTCCCGGACTTCGCGTATTTCAACCACAGCGCGCACGTGAGCAAGGGCGTGGGGTGCACGACCTGTCACGGTCCCGTCGACCGCATGCCGCTGATGTGGCAATACTCGTCGCTGCAGATGGAGTGGTGCCTCGACTGCCATCGCGCGCCCGAGAAATACGTCCGCCCGAAGGAGGAGGTCTTCAGCGTGGCCTGGCAGCCGCCGCCGGATCAAATCGAGCAGGGCCGCGCGCTCGTCAAGGCCTACGGCATTCAGACGCGCACTTCCTGCTCCGCGTGCCATCGATGAGCGAGGTTCCGGCCGTGCGCGTGGACCTCTCCGGGGTCCGCCGCCGCCTCGACGGCGCCCAGGGCCGCACGTACTGGAAGAGCCTGGAGGAGCTGGCGGGGACGCCGGAGTTCCTCGACTTCCTGCACCGCGAGTTCCCCTCGCAGGCTTCGGAGTTCGCGGACCCCAAGGGCCGGCGCGAGTTCCTCACCCTGATGGGCGCCTCCCTGGCCCTGGCCGGCCTCACCGCGTGCACGAAGCAGCCGGAAGAGAAGATCGTCCCCTACGTGCAGCCGCCGGAGCAGGCCGTGCCCGGCAAGCCCCTCTTCTTCGCCACGGCCATGCTGGACCGCGGGTACGCGAAGGGCATCCTGGTCGAGAGCCATCTCGGACGTCCGACCAAGATCGAGGGCAACCCCGACCATCCCGCGAGCCTGGGCGCGACCGACGTCTCCGGCCAGGCCTGGGTGCTCGGGCTCTACGATCCGGACCGGTCGCAGACCCTGACCTACCGCGGCGAGATCCGGGCCTGGACCGACTTCATGAGCGCCATGCGCAACGCCCTGGGCGCGCAGAAGCCGCGCCAGGGCGTGGGCGTGCGCATCCTCACCGAAGCCGTCACGTCCCCGACGCTGGCCGCGCAGGTGCGGGAGGTCCTCGCGGAGCTGCCCGCCGCGAAGTGGCATCAGTGGGAGCCGATGGGCGGCGCTTCGATGGCGGCGCGGCCGGCCGTCGGGCGGCCGGCCTCCGTCCAGTACCACTTCGACCGCGCGGACGTGATCCTGTCGCTGGAAGCGGACTTCGTCGTGGATGGGCCGGCCAGCCTGCGCTACGCGCGCGAATACACCGCGCGTCGGAAGCGTCCGGGCGCGCAGGCCATGAACCGCCTCTACGCGGTCGAGAGCACGCCCACCCTCACCGGCGCCATCGCGGACCACCGGCTGCCCCTGCGCCCCTCCGAGATGGAGGGCTTCGCGCGCGCGGTCGCGGGCGCGGTCGGCGGGGGAGCCGCCGCTCCCGCCCCGAGCGGCGCCACCGGGGAGTGGCTGGCCGCGGTGGCCAGGGACCTGAAGGCCCACGCCGGCCGATCGCTGGTCATCGCCGGCGACTACCAGTCACCCGCGGTGCACGGTCTCGCGCACGAGATCAACCAGTTCCTCGGGAACGTCGGCCAGACCGTCGTCTACGGCGCGCCCGTCGAAGCGCAGCCCGTGGATCCGCTCGCGTCCCTGGCCGAGCTGGCCGCGGACATGAAGGCGGGCCGCGTCGACGTGCTGGTCGTGCTCGGCGCCAACCCCGTCTACTCCGCGCCCGCGGACCTCGACTTCGCGGCCGCGATGGAGCGCGTCAAGCTCCGCGTCCACCTCGGCCTCTACGCGGACGAGACGGCCGCGCTCAGCCACTGGCACATCCCGCAGGCCCATCCGCTGGAGGCCTGGAGCGACGCGCGCGCGTACGACGGCACCACCACCATCCTGCAGCCGCTGATCGCGCCCCTCTACGACTCCGCGCGCTCCGCCCACGAGCTGCTGGCCGCGCTGACCAGCAAGCCCGACCGCAAGGGGCACGACATCGTCAAGGACTTCTGGCGGGCGCAGTTCGGGGGCGACTTCGACGCGCGCTGGCGGCGCTCGCTGCACGACGGCGTGGTGACGGGATGGACGGCGCCGGCGGGGACGGCGACAACCTCGGCGAGCGGCGAACCGACGACGCCTCCTCGTCCGGCGGCGGCCGCGGCCGCCCCCGGCGCGCTCGAGATCGTCTTCCGCCCCGATCCAACCATCGGCGACGGCCGCTACGCGAACCTGGGCTGGCTGCAGGAGCTGCCCAAGCCGATCACGAAGCTGACCTGGGACAACGCCGCGCTCCTCTCTCCCGCGACCGCCCAGAAGCGGGGAGTCGAGAACGGCGAGGTCGTCGAGCTGCGCTACCGCGGGCGCACGGTCAAGGCGCCGGTGTGGACGCTTCCCGGCCAGCCCGACGACACCGTGACCGTGCACCTCGGCTACGGCCGCACGCGCGCGGGCCGCGTGGGCGACGGGGCGGGCTTCGACGCGAACCGCATCCGCACCTCGGACGCGCCCTGGAACGGCACCGGGCTCGAGATCGCCAAGACGGGGGAGACGCGCGCGCTGGCCTGCGCCCAGGACCACTGGTCCATCGACGAGAACGCGGAGCCGCGCCACCTCATCCGCTCCGTCACCGTCGAGGAATACGTGAAGGAGCCGGAGGCCATCAAGGAGCAGGCGGAGAACCCGCCGCGCGACATGACCCTCTACCCGAACGTGAAATACGCGGGCCACGCCTGGGGCATGTCCATCGACCTCAACTCCTGCGTCGGCTGCAGCGCCTGCGTCGTGGCCTGCGTGGCCGAGAACAACATCCCGGTGGTGGGCCGCGAGCAGGTGGCGAAGGGCCGCGAGATGCACTGGATCCGCGTGGACCGGTACTTCTCGGGCGCGCCCCAGCATTCGGAGACGATCCGCGCCCACTTCCAGCCCCTGCCCTGCATGCAGTGCGAGAACGCGCCTTGCGAGCAGGTCTGCCCGGTGGCCGCCACCGTGCACAGCGACGAGGGCCTGAACGACCAGGTCTACAACCGCTGCATCGGCACCCGCTACTGCTCGAACAACTGCCCCTACAAGGTGCGGCGCTTCAACTTCCTCCTCTACCAGGACTGGAACACCCCCACCCTGAAGCTGCAGCGCAACCCCGACGTCAGCGTGCGCAGCCGAGGGGTGATGGAGAAGTGCACCTACTGCGTGCAGCGCATCGAGCAGGCGCGCATCACCGCCCACAACGAGGGTCGTCCCATCCGCGACGGCGAGATCCAGACCGCCTGCCAGTCCGTCTGCCCGACCCAGGCCATCGTGTTCGGCGACGTCAACGACCCGGGCAGCGCCGTCTCGAAGCTGAAGGCGGAGCACCGGGACTACGCGCTCCTCGGCGAGCTCAACACGCGCCCGCGCACGACCTACCTGGCCGAGGTCAAGAACCCGAACCCGGAGCTGGCCGGGCCCGCGGCCGGGGGAGGGGAGCACCATGGCTGACCAGCCCGTCCCTCCGCCCGAGCCCAACCCGCCCATCGCGCGGGACGTGACCAGCGCCATCCGCGGCGAGCAGCCGACCGTACACGTCCCCCACCCGGAGATGCACGCGCTGCTCGCGCCCGGTCACGACTTCGCGACCGTCACCGAGAAGATCAGCAGCCTCGTCCTGCAGAAGGGCACCCCGCTGTGGTGGTTCGCGGGCTTCGCCGTCTCCTTCGCGGTGATGAACGTGCTCCTCGTCAGCATCTGCTACCTGGTCTTCAAGGGCATCGGGATCTGGGGCGAGAACGAGCCCGTGGGATGGGCCTTCGACATCCTGAACTTCGTCTGGTGGATCGGCATCGGCCACGCGGGGACGCTCATCTCCGCGATCCTCCTCCTCCTGCGCCAGGAGTGGCGCACGTCGATCAACCGCTTCGCGGAGGCCATGACCCTGTTCGCGGTGGCCTGCGCCGGCGTCTATCCCGCGCTCCACACCGGCCGCCCCTGGCTCGACTACTGGCTCTTCCCCTACCCGAACACGATGGGCCTGTGGCCGAACTTCCGCAGCCCCCTCATCTGGGACGTGTTCGCCGTCTCGACCTACGCGACGGTCTCGGCCCTGTTCTGGTTCGTGGGCCTCATCCCCGACTTCGCGACCCTGCGCGACCGCACGACGAACCGCTACGCGCAGCACATCTACGGGATGCTGGCCATGGGCTGGCGGGGGAGCGCGCGCCACTGGCACAACTACGACACCGCGTACCTGCTCCTGGCCGGCCTGGCCACGCCCCTCGTCATCTCCGTGCACACGGTGGTGAGCTTCGACTTCGCGGTGGGGATCGTGCCCGGCTGGCACGCCACGATCTTCCCGCCCTACTTCGTGGCGGGCGCGATCTACGCGGGCTTCGCCATGGTGCTCACGCTGGCCATTCCGCTGCGCAAGCTCTACGGGCTCGAGGACTTCATCACCACCAAGCACCTCGAGAACATGGGCAAGGTCATGCTGGCCACCGGCCTCATCGTGGCCTACGGCTACACCATGGAGGCGTTCTTCGGCTACTACAGCGGGAACCAGTACGAAGCCTTCATGATCAAGAACCGCATGCTGGGCCCCTACAAGAACTTCTACTGGGCCCTCATCGTCTGCAACGTGATCTCGCCGCAGTTCCTCTGGATCAAGAACGTGCGCACGAGCAGCATCGGCCTCTTCATCTGCGCGATGTTCACGAACGTGGGCATGTGGCTGGAGCGGTTCGTCATCATCGTGACCTCGCTGCACCGCGACTTCCTGCCCTCGTCGTGGGGCATGTACCACCCGACGATGTGGGACTGGTCCACGTTCATCGGCACCATCGGCCTCTTCTTCACCCTGTTCTTCCTGTTCGTGCGCTTCATGCCCGTCATCTCGATCTTCGAGATGCGCACCATCGTGCCCGGGGCCGAGCTGCGGGAGGAGCAGCCATGAGCGCCCCCGCGCCGGCCCCGCCGCTCTGGGGACTCATGGCGGAGTTCGAAGGCCCCACGGAGGTGGTGGAGGCCGCGCGCAGCATCCACGAGGCGGGCTACAAGAAGGTCGACGCCTATTCGCCCTACCCGATCGAGGAGCTGGCGGAGGCGCTGGGACACCATCACTCCTGGCTGCCCCTGCTCGTCCTCATCGGCGGGATCACCGGCTGCATCGCGGGCTACGCCCTGCAGCTGTGGAGCGCGACCATCGCCTACCCGATGAACATCGGCGGCCGCCCCATCCACAGCTGGCCCGCCTTCATCGTGCCCACCTTCGAGACCACGATCCTCTTCGCGGCGGGGACGGCCGTGCTGGGCATGCTGGCCTTGAACGGCCTGCCCGAGCCCTACCACCCGGTGTTCAACGTCCCGCAGTTCGCGCGCGCGAGCAAGGACCGCTTCTTCATCGTGATCGAGGCGCGCGACCCGAAGTTCGACCTCGACGCGACGTGGAGCTTCCTCACCAGCCTCAAGCCGCGCTCCGTCTCCGAGGTCGACCAGTGAGTCACGCGCGCCGCGCGACGCTGGTGCTGGCCCTGGCCGCGGCCGCGGCGGGCTGCCGTCAGGACATGCACGACCAGCCCAAATACAAGGCCTTCCGGCGCTCCGCATTCTTCGGGGACGAGCGCTCGGCGCGTCCGCCGGTCGAGGACACGGTCGCCCGGGGCCAGCTGCGCGCGGACGCCGTGTACTACACGGGCAAGCAGGGGACGATGCCGGTGGACGTGCTGCCCGTGCCCGTCACGCCCGCCCTCCTCCGGCGCGGGCGGGAGCGCTTCGGCATCTACTGCACGCCCTGCCACGGCGCCACCGGGCGCGGGGACGGGATGGTCGTGCAGCGCGGCTACCGGCGCCCTCCCTCCCTGCACATCGACCGGCTGCGCAACGAGAAGACGGGCTACTTCTTCGACGTGATCACGAGCGGCTTCGGGGCCATGCCCGATTACTCGGCCCAGGTCGCGGTGGCGGACCGCTGGGCGATCGTGGCCTACGTGCGCGCGCTGCAGCTCAGCGAGAACGCGCGCCTGGACGACGTGCCCGCGGATCGCCGCGCGGAGCTGGTCGCGTCGGCGTCTTCGGCCGGCACGGCCCAGGAAGCGCCCGCTCCGGCCGCCTCTCCCGCCGCGGGGCACCCGTGAGCACGGCCGCCGCGACCCATCCCGTTCCCGAGCTCGTGGACGTCCTGCAGCGGCGGGCCTTCACGGCGGGCGCGGCCGGCCTCATCGCGAGCCTCATCGGCGCGCTGGTGACCCCCACGCAGTTCTTCCGTTCCTACCTGTTCGCGTTCCTGTTCTGGAACGGAGTGGCGATCGGCTGCCTCTCCCTGCTCATGATCCAGCACCTGACGGGCGGGCGATGGGGTCTCGCCATCCGCCGTCTGCTGGAGGCGGGGACGCGCACCGTGCCCGTTCTCCTCGTCCTGTTCCTGCCCGTCGTGATCGGCCTCAAGCGGATCTACCCGTGGGCGGGGTCCGAGCAGGCCGACGCCACCATCCGGCACGCGATCGCGATCAAACACGCCTACCTGAACGTGCCGTTCTTCCTGGGGCGCGCCGCCTTCTACTTCGCAGTCTGGCTGCTCCTCGCCCATTTCCTGAACCGTCTGTCCCTGGAGACGGACGCGGGCCTGGACCTGCGCCGGGCGCGCCAGATGCGCAGCATCTCCGGCGGCGGCCTCCTGCTCATGGGCCTCACCATCACGTTCATGTCCGTGGACTGGGCCATGTCGCTCGACCCGCGCTGGTTCTCGACCATCTACGGCATGCTCTTCATGATCGGGACCGCCCTCTCCGCCCTCGCCCTCTGCATCGTGGTGATCACGCGGATCATGGGGACGGGGCCCCTCGCCGTCATCGCCAACGCCGACACCCTCCACGACCTGGGCAAGCTCATGCTCGCCTTCATCATGGTCTGGGCGTACTTCTCCTACTCGCAGTTCCTCATCATCTGGTCCGGGAACCTGCCCGAGGAGATCCCCTGGTACCTGCGCCGCTACCACGGCGTGTGGAAACTGATCGGCCTCTTCCTCGTCGTCTTCCATTTCGCCGTGCCCTTCCTCATCCTGCTCTCCCGGAACGTGAAACGACGGGCGAAGACGGTGGGCATGGTGGCGCTGTGGATCCTGGCCGTCCGCGTCGTCGACCTCTTCTGGCTGGTGCGGCCGGAGTTCCCGGTGACGGGGTTCCCCCTGCACTGGCTCGACCTCACCCTGCCCATCGGGCTCGGCGGGGTGTGGCTCGGCATGTTCGCGCGGCAGCTCAAGACGCGTCCGCTCCTGCCCGTGGGCGAGCCCGAGGTGCGGCAGTGGCTCGCGGAGGCGGGGGCATGACCGGCGTGAACCCTCACGACGAGCGCAAGGTGGCGGAGGCGCTGGACGTGCGATTCGAGCGCGCGGACGTGGTCCCCGGCGTCATCGTGCGCTGGGCCATCGGCCTCGGCCTCGTCAGCGTCATCTCGGCGGCCCTCGCCGTCTGGCTGCTCGTCTTCCTCCGCCATCACGAGGAGGCGGGCGATCCGCAGCGTCCGGCCTTGTATTTCTCGGCGGAGGCCCGCCAGCCGGAAGGCGTCCGCCTGCAGAGCAAGCCGTTCGACGACCTCCACGCGCTGCGCGAGAACGAGGGCCGGATCCTGAATTCGTACGGGTGGGTGGATCCGGCCGCGGGGGTCGTGCACATCCCGATCGAGAGCGCGATGCGCCTCTACGTCGCGCGCCAGGCCGGCGCCGCGCGCGCGGCCTCCCCCGGCCCGGGCGAGACCTTGGTGCCCACGGATTCCGCGCCCGTTCCAGCGGCGTCGGCGGCCACCGTGGTGACGCCGCCGGCGCCGCTTTCGGAATCCGCGGGGCCGTCTCCATCCCCGAGTGCCGCGGGAGGCCATCCGTGAAGGGCGCGCTTCTGTCGGCCGCCCTCCTCCTGGCCGCCGCCGCTCCCGCCTCGGCCTGGGTCCGCGACCAGCCCTCGCCGGCCCCGCCCGCGGGCGAACGCCCGAAGATCCTGACCGACGTCGGATTCGATCAGCACCTGGGCGACGCCGTGCCCCTGGACGCCGTCTTCCGCGACGAGTCCGGCCGCAGCGTCAAGCTCGGCGACTACTTCGGCCGGCGCCCGGTCGTGCTCTCGCTCGCCTACTACGAGTGCCCGATGTTGTGCACGGTGACGCTGAACGGACTGGCC
>Ga0207678_10006707_pt1 | contig 10211 bp, 7 predicted proteins | sample KBSC63metaG_FD_184319 | JGI IMG/M metagenome (GOLD analysis project Ga0207678, IMG submission 184319) | Corn rhizosphere microbial communities from Kellogg Biological Station, Michigan, USA - KBS C6-3 metaG (SPAdes) (version 2) | ecosystem: Host-associated > Plants > Roots > Rhizosphere > Soil ...
ACCTCGCGGCGGTGCTCGGCCGGGAGCTCGGGGGTGGACCGGCCGATCAGCTCCGGGAGCTCGGTTGCGTCGAAGGCGACCACTCCGCGGGCCACCGGGCGGTCCTTCGCGTCGACCAGGTCGACGACGTCGCCGGCCTGGAAGTCGCCGTCCACGCCGGTGATTCCCGCGGCCAGGAGGGAGCGGCGGCGGCGGACCACCGCCGTCACCGCGCCGTCGTCGAGGCGGAGCCTGCCCGTCGTGTCCGCCGCGTAGCCCAGCCAGAAGCGGCGGGCCGACAGGCGGGTGTCCGCCGGCGCGAACGCCGTCCCGGGGGAGGCCGACGTCAACGCCGCCGAGGCTTCCGAAGCCGCCGCCAGCAGGACCGGGATGCCCGCGCCCGCCGCCGTGCGGGCGGCCGCGAGCTTGGACACCATGCCGCCCGTCCCCAGGCCGGAGCTGGACATGCCGACCGAGATTCCGTCCACATCGGACTCCGACAGGACCTCCGTCAGCTTGCGCGTCGCGCCGCTGCGGGGGTCTCCGTCGTACAGGCCGTCCACATCGGACAGCAGGACCAGCGCGTCGGCGCCGATGAGGTGGGCCACCAGGGCCGCCAGGCGGTCGTTGTCGCCGAAGCGGATTTCCTCGGTCGCCACCGTGTCGTTCTCGTTGACGACCGGTACCGCGCCCAGCGCCAGCAACCGTGAGAACGTCCGCTGCGCGTTGCGGTAGTGCGACCGGCGGACGACGTCGTCGGACGTCAGCAGCACCTGCCCGACCGTCAGCGAGTACCGGCCGAACGACTCGGCGTACGCGTGCGCGAGCGCCAGCTGGCCGACGCTGGCCGCCGCCTGCTGCGTGGCGAGGTCGCGCGGGCGCTTGCCCAGCGAGAGCGGGGCCAGCCCGGCCCCGATCGCACCCGAGGACACCAGGACGATCTGGGTTTCCCGGGCGACGCGCTCGGCGATCGCGTCGACCAGCGCGTCCAGCCGGGCCACGTCGAGCCCGCTGCCCGCCGTCGTCAGCGCCGACGAGCCGACCTTGACCACCAGCCGCCGCGCTGCAGCGATGGCTTCGCGCGAGCCGCTCACGCGTCGAGATCCAGCTCGTCGTCGTCCTCGCCGGTGCCGTCGCGGCGAATCCGGCGGGCTTCCTTGCGCTCGGTCGCGCCGACCCGGTCGCTGCGCTCCAGCCGGACGTCGGTACCGCGCCCGGACAGGTGCATCGCGACGCTCGGCGTCGACGGCTCCCAGTCGAACTGGACGTCGCCGATCGTGACCGGGCTGCCGGGCTTCGCGCCCAGCTTCGCCAGCTTCTCCTCGACGCCGAGGCGCTCGAGCCGGTCGGCGAGGTAACCGACGGCCTCGTCGTTGCCGAAGTCGGTCTGGCGGATCCACCGCTCCGGCCGGGGGCCGCGCACGATGAACGCGCCCTCTTCCTCCGGGTCGATCTCGACGGTGAAGCCCGAGTCGTCGACGGCGAGCGGCCGCAGGACGATCTTCTCCGGCTCCAGCACCGGCTGCGCCTCGCGGTACTTTTCGACGACAGCAGCGAGGGCGAAGGTCAGCTCCCGCAGGCCCTTGCGGGACGCCGTCGAGATCTCGAACACCGGCAGGCCACGGGCCTCGAGGTCCGGGCGCACGAACTCGGCGAGCTCGGCCGCCTCCGGGACGTCGATCTTGTTGAGGACGACCACACGCGGACGTTCCTCGAGCTTGCCGCCGAGGCTGGGCGTGTACTTGGCGAGCTCCGCCTCCAGCGCGTCCACATCGGACAGCGGGTCGCGACCCGGCTCCAGCGTCGCGCAGTCGACGACGTGCACCAGCACCGCGCAGCGCTCGATGTGGCGGAGGAAGTCCAGGCCCAGGCCCTTGCCCTCGGACGCGCCCGGGATGAGGCCGGGCACGTCGGCCATCGTGAACACCGTGTCGCCGCCGGTGATGACGCCGAGGTTCGGCACCAGCGTGGTGAACGGGTAGTCGGCGATCTTCGGCTTGGCCGCGGACAGCACCGAGATCAGCGACGACTTGCCGGCGGACGGGAATCCCAGCAGGCCGACGTCGGCGACCGACCGCAGCTCCAGCGTCAGGTTGCGGGCCTCACCCGGCTCGCCCAGCAGCGCGAACCCGGGGGCCTTGCGGGCCTTCGACGACAGCGCGGCGTTGCCGAGCCCGCCACGGCCACCCTGAGCGGCGACGAACGTGGTGCCCGGGCCGATCAGGTCGGCGACCATTTCGCCGTCCTCGGTGAACACGACGGTGCCGGACGGCACCTTCATCACCAGCGTCTCCCCCGCCGCGCCGGCGCGGTTGCTGCCCTGGCCCATCTTGCCGTTGCCGGCCTTGGCGTGCGGGCGGAAGTGGAAGTCGAGCAGGGTGTGCACGTTCGGGTCGACGACCAGCAGGACGTCGCCGCCGTTGCCGCCGTTGCCGCCGTCGGGGCCGCCGAGGGGCTTGAACTTCTCGCGGTGCACCGAGGCGCAGCCGTTGCCCCCGTCACCGGCGGTCAGGTGGATGACCGCGCGGTCCACGAACCGGGACGCCATGACTTGCCTCTTTCACTCGCGAGCGGGGATACACAAAACAAACGAGGGGTGGCACCGGATATTCCGGCCCCACCCCTCGTCAGAGGTCTAGCTCGAAGCCGAAACTCAGGCTTCGACCGGCACGACGATGTTGACCGTCTTGCGGCCGCGCTTCTCGCCGAACTGGACCGCACCGGCGGCCAGGGCGAACAGCGTGTCGTCGCCGCCACGGCCGACGTTCACGCCGGGGTGGAACTTGGTGCCGCGCTGGCGGATGAGGATCTCGCCCGCGTTGACTTCCTGGCCGCCGTAGCGCTTGACGCCGAGGCGCTGCGCGTTCGAGTCACGACCGTTGCGGGAGCTGGACGCACCCTTCTTGTGAGCCATGGCGAATGCCCTTCTTGAAAAGTCTCAGTCTGAAACGAAGATCCGGAGAAGTTCTTACAGCGAGATGGCGGTGACCTCGACGCGGGTCAGCTTCTGCCGGTGACCCTGGCGCTTGTGGTAGCCCGTCTTGTTCTTGAACTTGTGGATCCGGATCTTCGGGCCCTTGGTCTGCTCGACGACCTTGCCGGTGACCGAGACCTTCGCCAGCGCGTCGGCGTCCGTGGTGACATCGCCACCGTCGACGTACAAAACGGCGGGGAGGATGTGCTCGGTGCCCGGCTCGCCCTCGAGCTTCTCGACCTCGACGACGTCGCCGACGGCCACCTTGTACTGCTTGCCGCCGGTCTTGACGATCGCGTACGCCGACACGGAAGTCTCCTGCATTACTCGACAATGGGTGGGGGCTCCGCGCGATCGGCCCACCTGATGGAACGGCGGTCCTGGACTCGCGCAGACAACCTGCTCTGGTGGCAGGCCGTACTACAGGTTACGTGGGGTGCCCCGGTGCGTTACCACCGGGGTCCCCCTAGTTGTTCACTTGCTCTGGTCGGAGGCGTGCACCGGCGGGCCTGCCGGCCGCGACGCCGCCCGGCGCGGACGGCGCCGGGTGGAGCGCACCGCCGGTTCGGGCACGCTGACCTCGGCGTCGGTGACCGGCTCCTCCGCCGGCTCCGGCGCCGAAGACCGCTCGACCTCGGGTTCCTCGTCCTGCGGCACCGGCACCTCGTCCGCCTCGGTGGTCACCGGGGTGCCGGCCACCTCCTGGGCGGGCTCGGCGGGCGGCTCGGCCGCCACCGGCGTCTCGTCCGCCTCCGTGGTCACCGGGACGTCGGCGACCTCCCTGGCGGGCCCGTTGCCGTTCAGCGCGCCGTGGTCGTGCTCCTTGGCGGCCTTCGAGGCGTTGGCCACCGCCGCCACCGCGGACGCGATCGACTCGCGCCGCTCCGGCGGCGGAACGGCGTGGACCTCGGCCTTGGCGGCTTCGGCCTGCTCCTTGGCGGCCTCCTCGCCCTTGCCGCGGCCCCGCGACCGGCGGGAGCTCTTCTCCCCGCCGCCGCTGCTGCCGCCGCCGTTGCCGTTCCCACTCTGCGACTGCGAGGAGCCGCCGCTCGTGCGCTGCACCTCGGTCGAGACGAGCACGCCCCGGCCCTTGCAGTGCTCACACGGCGTGGAGAACGCCTCCAGCAGGCCGGTGCCGATCTTCTTGCGGGTCATCTGCACCAGGCCGAGCGAGGTGACCTCGGCGACCTGGTGGCGCGTGCGGTCGCGGCCGAGGCACTCGGTGAGGCGGCGCAGCACCAGCTCGCGGTTGGACTCGAGCACCATGTCGATGAAGTCGATGACGATGATGCCGCCGATGTCCCGCAGCCGGAGCTGGCGGACGATCTCCTCCGCCGACTCCAGGTTGTTGCGGGTCACCGTCTCCTCGAGGTTGCCACCCGAACCGGTGAACTTGCCGGTGTTGACGTCGATCACGGTCATCGCCTCGGTGCGGTCGATGACCAGGTAACCACCCGAAGGCAGCCAGACCTTGCGGTCGAGCGCCTTGGTGATCTGCTCGTCGATCCGGTGGTCGGCGAACGCGTCGCCGGTGCCGGTGTAGCGCCTGAGGCGCTCGGTGAGCTCCGGGGCTACGTGGCTGACGTAGCCGTTGATGGTCTCCCAGGACCGGTTGCCCTGGATCTCCAGCTTGGTGAAGTCCTCGGTGAAGAGGTCACGCACGACCTTGACCAGCAGGTCGGGCTCTTCGTAGAGCATGGTCGGCGCGCCGCCCTTCTTGCCGGAACCGGCGGCGGCCTTCTCCTTGATGACGTCCCACTGCGCCTTCAGGCGGTCGACGTCGCGGCCGAGCTCCTCCTCGCCGATGCCCTCGGAGGCGGTGCGGATGATGACGCCCGCGTCCTCCGGGACGATCCGCTTGAGGATGTCCTTCAGGCGGCGGCGCTCGTTCTCCGGCAGCTTGCGGGAGATGCCGGTGGCGCCGCCCGCGGGGACGTAGACGAGGAAGCGGCCGGGCAGCGAGATCTGCGTGGTCAGCCGGGCGCCCTTGTGCCCGACCGGGTCCTTGGTGACCTGGACCAGCACGGAGTCGCCGGTGGACAGCGCCTGCTCGATCTTGCGGGCCTTGCCCTCCAGGCCGGCGGCGTCCCAGTCGACCTCACCGGCGTACAGCACGGCGTTGCGGCCGCGGCCGATGTCGATGAACGCGGCTTCCATGCTCGGCAGCACGTTCTGGACGCGGCCGAGGTAGACGTTGCCGACGATCGAGCCGGAGCCCGACTGCGTCACGAAGTGCTCGACGAGGACGCCGTCCTCGAGCACCGCGATCTGGGTGGAGTCGCCGTGCTCGGCGACGACCATCGTGCGCTCGACCGACTCGCGCCGGGCCAGGAACTCGGCCTCGGACAGGATCGGGGCACGGCGGCGGCCCGCCTCGCGGCCGTCACGACGGCGCTGGCGCTTGGCCTCGAGCCGGGTGGAGCCGCGGACGCTGCGCACCTCGTCGCGCGCCGGGCGCTCGGGCTGTTCGGCCTTCGCCTGACGGACGTGGGTGACGGTGTTGGGCGGGTCGTCGGTGGTCTCGGCGTCTTCGCCGTCCGAGCCCTTGCGACGGCGACGGCGGCGACGGCGACGGCTGCCACCCTCGCCCTCGCTGTCGGCATCGGCGTCGCCGTCGGCCTCCGCGGCGGCGTCTTCGGCCTCTTCGGTGTCCGCTTCGGGCTTTTCGTCGCCGTTGCGGCCCTTGCGACGAGGCTGCTCTTCGACCTGGTCTTCTTCGGTTTCGGTGGTCTCGTCGCCGCTCTCGGCGCCCTTGCCGCGGCCACGGCCACGACGACCCCGGCGGCGGCGACGGCGGCTGCCGGCGTCGTCACCGTCTTCGTCGGCACCGGCGTCGGTGCCGAGCGTGGTGTCCTCTTCGGCCTCTTCCTCGGCGACCTCGGGCTCCGGGCGCGCCGGCGGCTCCGCGAACGGGTCGGCGGGCTTCCGGGCCGGCTTGGCCGCGCGCTCGGCGGGCTCCGGCGGCAGGAAGACCGGCGACGGCGCGGCGAACACCGGCAGGTGCGCGCGGGTCTTCTGGCGCGGCCGCGGCTTCTCTGCCTCGGCGACCGGCACCTCGGGCACCGCCGGGCGGGTCTCGGCGGGCTGCGGGGCTTCCGCTTCGGCCGGCGTGTCCTCGGTCTCACCGGCAGGCTCACCGGGCGCGAAGGCCTCGGCCACCTTGAGCGCCACTTCCCTGGTCACGCTCGACTGCGCGCTGCGCACGCTTTCGCCCAGCTCGGCGAGCTTCGCGAGGACGTCCCGGCTGTGCGACTCGAGCAGCTTGGCCAGCGCGTGCACCCGGATCCGGGGCGGCAGGTCGGCCAGCGGGCCGCCCGCGGGTGTGGCGGGATTCCCGCCGGTGTGCTCGGCGGGTGTTTCCGCGTTCGACATGTGTCTCCTCCGCCCCCGGGCGCGTCTGCCGGTTCGCACCGGCAGGGACGCGGCCGCGCAGGGGCCCCTTTCTGTTCGTTCCGCCGTGGTGGTCACCAGCGGCGGGAATCCTTGCCCGACGACCGGGCGCCGCGCACCACCGCTTCCGGCGGGGCGCAACCCGGTCAAAGGTCTGCTCGGCGGCGTGCTTGGCCAGGCTTTCGCGGCCCCCGGGCCGCCTGCCACGTCGTCCAGCCGCCCGGTTCGCGGGCGGCGACGCGCGTCACGCTGTTCATGCACATCACCGGGCCACAACGCCGCAGGCAGCACCTCTCACGTGCGCCCCGCGGCCCAGCGGCCACCCCGAGTATCCCACACCGGGTGACCACTCCGGTGTACTCGGTACCTCCCGCAGGCACCCGGGCGCGCCGTACCGGCCCCCACCCACCCCACGGCCGGGGGAACTTCGCCGCAGCGCTTGTCCGCCGGGCACGGGGTGGCTACCGTGCGGCTCGGGGTGACCGGGATCTCGCGCGCCGGCACCCGCGGTTCCTGCATCCGGTGGGAGGTCCGGTGTCCCTGCTGGCGCGGCCGCTGCGGGCGGCCGTGTGCACCGTCCTGGTGCTTTCGGGATGCGTCACCGCCGGTCCGGCGGCGGCAGAAGAGCCCGATTGCGCCCACGGGCGGTCCCTGCGCTACGTCGTCACCTTCGACCGCGGCACCGCCGAGGCCGCGGCGCGCGCGGAGATCGACGCGGCCTGCGGCGCCACCACCGTCTACTACCCCCAGATCGCCGTCGCGGTCGCCACCTCGGGCGACCCGGGGTTCGGCGGGCGGATCGGGCTCGACCGGGCGTTCAGCGCGCAGGCCGAGCGGCTGGCCGCGCAGCGCTTCGCCGACGTCAAGCCGCAGCCCGCGCGGGCGACGCTGCCCCCGACCGACCCGGCTCGCGTGCCCACCGAGGACCTGAGCGCGCAGCAGTGGGACATGCGGATGATCGGCGCTCGGGAACGCTCGGCCGGGCGCCGGGACGTCGTCGTCGGCGTGCTCGACTCCGGCATCGACCCCGACCACCCTGATCTCGGCGACGCCCTGGACCGCGCCGACTCCGCCGGCTGCCTGACCGGCGCCCCCGACCGGTCGGCTTCGGCGTGGGCGCCGACGACGTCGGTGCACGGCACGCACGTGGCGGGGATCATCGCGGCGGCCGGCGACGGGCACGGCGTGACGGGTGTGGCGCCCGGGGTGCGGGTGGCGTCGGTGAAGGTGATCGACGACCGCGGCTACGCCGACCCCGAAGCCGCGGTGTGCGGCCTGATGTGGGCCGCCGCCCGGCACATGCGGCTGACGAACAGCAGTTTCTTCGTCAACCCGTGGACGCTGTCGTGCATCCGCGGCAGCGACCGCGGGGTGGTGCACGAGGTGCTCGCCCGCGCGGTCGAGTACAGCACGTCGGCGGGGACGTTGAACGTGGCGGCGGCGACCAACGAGGCCGTCGACCTGACGCCGTCGGCGCGTTCGGGGTCGTCCGGTGCGGGCACCGGCTGCGAAGCCCTGCCTGCCGGGCTGCGGGACGTCGTCGCGGTGTCCGCCGTCGGCGCCGACCGGGTGAAGGCGGGTTACAGCTCGTACGGGCTGGGCGTGATCGACATCACGGCGCCCGGCGGGGAGACGGGCGAGTGCGTGCTGTCGACGGTGCCGGGCGGGTACGCGCCGCTGTGCGGGACGTCGATGGCCGCGCCGCACGTGACCGGCGTGCTGGCGCTGCTGGCGTCCGCCGCGGAGAAGGCCGGGCCACGTCAGCTGCGGCGGACGCTGGAGGCACAGGCGCTGCCGATGCCGTGCCCGGCCGACTACGACCTGACCGGGGACGGGCTCCAGGACGCGTACTGCGCGGGTTACGAGGGGTACAACGGGTTCTACGGGCACGGGATGGTGCACGTCCCGGCGCCCGTCGCGGCCCCGGGCGGACGGCCCGATCCGGCCCGGTGACTCCGCCGGTCGTGCGCTGAGCCGGATATCGCGTGATCGAGAGCGGAACTCGCGTGATCAGGGACGGAACTCGCGTGATTGGAAGCGCATCTCGCGTGATTGAGGGGGCATCACGCGTGACTGGAGGGGCATCACGTCAGGTCAGGAGGAGTTTGGCGATGCGGCGGGTCGAGGCCCACAGGCCCACCGCGCCGAGGATGAGCAGGTAGGCCAGGTTGACCAGCATGCTGCCGGACAGGAGGCCTGTCGCGAGGCCGCGCATCAGCTCGATCGCGTGGTAGAGCGGGAGGCAGCGGACCACCCACTGCAGCGGCTCCGGGTACACCGACAGCGGGTAGAACGTCGTCGCGAAGAGGAACATCGGGGTCAGGCCCAGCTGGATGTAGTCGAACTGGGCCGTCGACCGCAGGAACGTCACCAGGGCCATGCCGATCGCCGAGAACGCCAGGCCCACCAGCAACGCCGCCGGCACCATCAGCAGCGCCCACCACGAAGCCAGCAGGCCCATCGCCGCCGCGATCGCGAGGAACGCCACCGCGTAGATGCCGCCGCGGGTGATCGCCCAGCCGATTTCGCCCAGCGCCACGTCCAGCGGGCCGATGGGGGTTGCCAGCATCGCGTCGTACAGCTTCGCGTAGCGCAGCTTGAAGAACAGGTTGTACGTCGATTCGAAGACGGCGCCGTTCATCGCCGACGTCGCCAGCAGGGCCGGCGCGACGAACGCGACGTAGCTCATCGGGTGCCCGTCGGGGCCCGCCACCTCGGTGACCAGCTTGCCGAACCCCAGCTGGAACGCCAGCAGGTAGAGGAACGGCTCGACCGCGCCGGACAGGAAGATCAGCAAGTTGCCGCGGTAGACCATCGCCGAGCGTTCGACGAGCGTGCGGGCGCGGCCCGCGTACAGCCCCGGCGGGAGGATGCGCAGGAACAGCCCGGCACGGGTTTCGACGGTCGTCATTCAGACCACCAGCCTCCGGTAGAAGGCCCGGTGCGCGAGCACCCACCCGGCCGCGAACAACGCCGCGAGCACGGCGAGGTGACCGAGCATCGCCCAGCCGCCGACCCCGCCGACGCTCACGCCGCGGGACAGCTGCGTGCCGTGCCAGAGCGGGGAGAGCCAGGCCAGCCAGCGGATCGCGCCCGGCAGCTGGGAGATCGGGAAGAAGGTGCCGGAGAACAACGTCATCGGCATCAGGACGAACCGGAAGATCAGGCCGAAGCGCTGGCCTTCGTCGTAGGTCCGCGCCGCCAGCGCGGCCATCGGCGCGGTGCAGGCGAGCCCGGTGACGGTGCCGGCCAGGACCACCAGCAGCACGCCCGGCCCGGTCCAGGCGCCGAAGAACAGCGCGACGAACGCGTAGATCACGCCCGCCAGCGTCAGGCGCAGGGCCGACCAGATCAGGTGGCCGCCGAACACCTGGCCCGGCGACACCGGGGTGGCCGTGACCGCCAGGTACTCCTTCTGCCACTTGAACCCGGACAGCACGGGGTAGCTCGATTCGCCGACGGCCTGCTGCGCGGCACCGGCGGCGAGCAGGGCGGGCGCGATGTACTGCAGGTAGGACAGGCCGCCGGTGACCGCGCCGGGCTGCACCTGCGACCCGAAGCCGAGGCCCATCGCGGCGAGGAAGAGCACCGGCTGCAGGCCGGTCGAGTACAAAGTGGACACCCAGTGCCTGCGGTACCACGTCCAGCGGCCCTCGACCTGCAGCCAGGCGCCCTGCCACTTGCCGACCACCCGGCCGGTGCATTCGACGGTGGTCATCAATCCACCAGCGTCCGGCCGGTGAGCCGGAGGAAGACGTCCTCCAGCGAGCTTCGGCGCACCAGGCTCGACAACGGCCGCACGCCGCGGGAATGGGCGCGCTCCAGGGTGTCCTCGCCTTCGTCGCTGTACAGCAGGACCCGGTCCGGG
>Ga0207678_10006709_pt1 | contig 10210 bp, 9 predicted proteins | sample KBSC63metaG_FD_184319 | JGI IMG/M metagenome (GOLD analysis project Ga0207678, IMG submission 184319) | Corn rhizosphere microbial communities from Kellogg Biological Station, Michigan, USA - KBS C6-3 metaG (SPAdes) (version 2) | ecosystem: Host-associated > Plants > Roots > Rhizosphere > Soil ...
ACGCGGACAAAGGCAATGACTCGAGGATTGCACGTTCCTCACCGCAAGCGTGGCTTGCCGGTTTGTCGTAATGCGCGGCGGCCCAGGCGGCGCCAATGGTGCCGGCAACGGCAAGCGAATAGCCAAAGCCGGCATTTTCCAGCCGACCACTGAGATCAGCCACGAGTTCGCGTTCGCCACCGTAAAGATGTGCGCAGCCACTGATGTCGAGCAGCAAGCCATCGGGTGCATCGCAGGCCACCAGCGGCGTGTAACGCAGACACCAGTCAGCAACGGACTCTAGCAGGGTGGCATCTGCTTCGGCATCTTCCGGCATCGTATCGATGTCCGGGTGCATCGCGCGGGCCTGGGCCAATGCAAGGCCCGGCGACAGGCCAAGCCGTTCGGCTGCGTCATCGACGGCAACAAGAATTTCGGCATTGCCGCGCCTGCCGGTGACGACAAGTGGTGCAGATGAATTACGCGACCTGGCGATGCGATCGGTTGAAAGCCGGCGCAGCCACAGGCTGAGCATGCGTGGCGAGGATGAATCGTTCATCGTTGTCGCTCCATTCAAGAATCCAGGATCCGGCCGGGCCGTGACGATTGCGGACAAGGTGCGCGGTCAAGCGTGATCTGATTTCCCGCTCGCTCTGCTCGCGTTCGGGAATGGAAGGGGCAGTTCCGACAATCCAACGGGTGGCGGCAGTGGATGCATCGGTTGGTGGCGTGGCGCGCAACAGGAGTGCCAGCGTGCCGCTCTCCGCTGCCGCGAGTGAAAGCCGTCGCACCGCCACTGTGCCGATGTCGCCGGCGCGCATTTCTCCGATCACTGTACCGACGGCGCGACAACGCACGGCCTCTTCCATCGCCCACAGCATGTCGCGCCGGTGCGCGGTGGAAACCATCACCAGCCGTTCAGGCGCGAAGCCGAAGGCATCGATGCCGGCACCATGCGGCGCGCCGCTTTCGGCGAGGCCCATGTCTTCCGTGATCCAGAACAGACGGGGTGAGGGAGTGCAGACAGCCAGACCCAAGGCAAACCCGGCTGCCGCGGGGAGATGGATTTCACCGGCCGCTGCGATCTCGTGCAGGGCGCCGCGCATTAGTCCGCCCCCGAGGACTTTGTCGATGGCGGGAATGCCGAGAGGCAGGAGGCCAGGGCGCTCCACCGGCCCAGGGATCCTTTGCAAGCTCATAAGGCGCTGGCGAAGCTGCTCATCCATTTGGCAAATCATTGAAGATGCGAAGTTATTCGGCTCAGAGGCTAAGCCGCCTGACTTCCAATGTTCATGCTTTGTTCTAGTGTGGCTAAGTCCAAAACCTCCGTCAAGCCGCAAGGGGATGGGGGCCTGCGTGAGGAAAGAACCCCAAGCCTAGATGTGCGTGACGTAGAGGATGAAGACTGCTGCGGCCAGCACGCTAGCCAGCCAGACGAGTCGAGGATCGGCGGGTCGATTCATGACGAGTCCTGAGACAAATCATGTGCCAAAAACCCCCAACAGCGGCCCTAATTTCCTCAGCCGTCGCAGAGACGTGATCAATTCATTTTGAGAAAAGAGCGGCCGCGACCAGTCAGCAGAATCTGCGACTCTTTCATCGTGCTGCCGTTCTTGAACTGGATCAGTCCGTTAGCGATGGCATCCTCCCAGACCGACAGGTGAGGACAACTCCGGCGCCACGCGTCAGCATCCGCATAGCTGCGCGGCGCCTCCGCGACCCAGGCAAGAAACTGTTTCGTCAGTGCATGTGCCGCGTCTTGCATGGCGAGCCGAAAATATACCCGTTCGTGCTCGGCGCAAACTCCGGACGGCCAGGCTGCCGAAGATTGCAGCGTTTGCCCAAGAATAGAGCAATTTCGCGACACGCCGTTCTCTTCAGCCCGAAATAACGGCGTACCAACTGCGCAAACCTGCCGCCTGATTTGGCACTGGCAGGTCAGGGGCTTGGCACGTCGATTGCAAACTAAACGCTAATGCCGGGTCCCGCGTCCGGTCCAACGGAGGGCGTAGCTATGTCCACATTCGATAATCCATTCGACTCCTCGCGTCCTCTCAACAGCAGCGGCTGCGCGTGCGGTCGCCATGTCAATCAGGCGGAGCACGAACGCGACGCCGCACGACAATTGCAGTGCGCGCCCGTCGAGAGTGAGGACAAACGCTATCAGCACGTCGTGGCCTCGGCGGTGATGCGCGCCATGTTTCCGGCCGATAAGGGCCGCCGCGCTTTCCTGCAGTCGCTCGGTGCCTCGACTGCGCTCGCCGCGCTGTCACAGTTCTTTCCACTGAAGACGGCGACCGAAGTTTTCGCGGCCGGCGGTCCGCTCGAGAAAAAAGATCTCAAGGTCGGTTTTATTCCGATCACCTGTGCGACGCCGATCATCATGGCAAAGCCCATGGGCTTCTATGAAAAGCAGGGTCTGGACGTCGAAGTCATCAAGACCGCGGGTTGGGCGGTCATCCGCGACAAGACGATCAACAAGGAATATGACGCCGCGCACATGCTGTCGCCGATGCCGCTCGCCATCACCATGGGCGTCGGCTCGAAGTCGATCCCTTACACAATGCCGGCGGTGGAGAACATCAACGGTCAGGCGATCACGCTCGCGATCAAGCACAAGGACAAGCGCGATCCGAAAGACTGGAAGGGCATGAAGTTCGCCGTGCCGTTCGACTATTCCATGCACAACTATCTGCTGCGCTACTACGTCGCCGAGCACGGCATCGATCCCGACCAGGACATCCAGATCCGCGCGGTGCCGCCGCCGGAAATGGTCGCCAATCTCCGCGCCGACAATATCGACGGGTTCCTTGCGCCCGATCCGGTGAACCAGCGCGCCGTCTATGACGGCGTCGGTTTCATCCACATGCTGTCGAAGGAGATCTGGGACAGACATCCGTGCTGCGCCTTCGCGGCATCGAAGGAGTTCGTCACGGAAAGCCCGAACACCTATGCCGCGCTGCTCAAGGCGATCATTGATGCGACCGCCTTCGCGCACAAACCTGAAAACCGCAAGCAGATCGCGGAAGCGATCGCGCCGGCCAACTATCTCAACCAGCCGGTCACCGTGGTCGAACAGGTCCTCACCGGCACCTACGCCGATGGTCTCGGCAATGTGAAGACCGTGCCCGACCGGATCGATTTCGATCCGTTCCCCTGGCAGTCGTTTGCCGTCTGGATCATGACGCAGATGAAACGCTGGGGGCAGATCAAGGGCGATGTCGATTACGCTCAGGTCGCGCAGGACGTTTTCCTTGCGACCGACACTGCCAAGCTCATGAAAGACGTGGGGCTGACACCGCCCGCGACGACATCGAAGACTTTTGTGGTCATGGGAAAGACATTTGATCCGGCCAAACCCGAGGACTACCTCAAGGGCTTCAAGATCAAGAAGGTTGTCTGAATGAAGACGGCATCGCTGACCGGGCGCGCGGCCGTCGTTTCATTCGCGCTGTTGTTCAGTTTCCTGCTGGCGTGGCATCTCGCCACGCGCGGTTCGGGAACGGTGCAGCACATGGATCCCGAATACGCCAAGCTGATGGGCGCCACCGCGACCCAGGGCAAATCGGCGATGCCGGGACCGATCGATGTCGGGGCCAAGCTTTGGGAGCACCTGCGCCGGCCGTTTTACAACAACGGGCCGAACGACAAAGGCGTCGGCATTCAGCTTGCCTATTCGATCGCGCGGGTGCTGATCGGATATCTGCTGGCGATGCTGGTGGCGATACCGGTCGGTTTCCTGATCGGCATGTCGCCGTTGATGAGCAAGGCGCTCGATCCCTTCATTCAGGTGCTCAAACCGATCTCACCGCTCGCCTGGATGCCGCTCGCGCTCTACACGATCAAGGACTCGAGCCTGTCGGCGATCTTCGTGATTTTCATATGTTCGCTTTGGCCGACCATGATCAACACGGCCTTCGGTGTCGCCTCCGTACGGCGCGAATGGCTGAACGTCGCAAAGACGCTTGAAGTCGGCACTTTGCGGCGCGCGTTCACGATCATCCTCCCGGCAGCGGCACCGACGATCCTGACCGGCATGCGCATCTCGATCGGCATTGCCTGGCTGGTCATTGTCGCGGCCGAGATGCTCGTCGGGGGCACGGGCATCGGCTATTTCGTCTGGAACGAATGGAACAACCTGTCGATCACCAACGTGATCACGGCGATCCTGGTGATCGGTCTCGTCGGCATGTTGCTTGACTTCGTCCTTGCGCGGCTCACGCGTCTCGTCACGTTTCCCGAGTGAGCCATGTCGGACCGTTTCATCTCCATAGAAGGCATTTCACGGCGATTTCCCGCGCCCGGCGGCGGCACGACGACGGTGTTCGAAGACCTCTGGCTGTCGATGGCGCGCGGCGAATTCGTCTGCATGATCGGCCATTCCGGTTGCGGCAAGACGACGGTGCTGAACATTCTCGCCGGGCTTGACGCGCCATCGGATGGAACGGTGATCGTGGATGGCCAGGCGATCGAAGGCCCCAGTCTTGATCGCGCGGTGATCTTCCAGAGCCATGCGCTGCTGCCGTGGCGCACGGTCATCGGCAACGTCGCCTACGCGGTGTCATCGAAATGGCGCCGCTGGTCGGCGGCGCAGGTGGCGGCGCATGCGCAGAAATTCATCGATCTCGTCGGGCTCAAGGGCGCCGAGCATAAACGGCCGGCCGAACTTTCCGGCGGCATGAAGCAGCGCGTCGGTATTGCGCGCGCGCTGTCGATCGAGCCGAAAATCATGCTGATGGACGAGCCGTTCTCTGCACTTGACGCGCTGACACGCGGGACGCTGCAAGACGAAGTTCGTCGCGTCTGTCAGGAAACCGGGCAAACCGTGTTCATGATCACGCACGACGTTGACGAGGCGATTTATCTCGCTGACAGAATCGTGTTGATGACCAACGGGCCTGGCGCGGTGCTGGCGGAGATCGTGCAAAATCCCTTGCCGCGGGAGCGAACCCGCAACGAATTCCACAAGCATCCGCTCTATTACGCCACGCGCAACCACATCATCGATTTTCTGGTCAGCCGGAGCCGCACCTTCATCGAGGACACAGGCGGCAAGTATGATCCGCGAAACGTGGCTGTCGTGCGCCCTGGGCTGCCGGAGCCTATGATCGCCAGGACCCAGGATCCATCCGCGAAACCGAACCGCGGCCAGCAGGCTGCCGCGCACTGATCCCTTGTAGAGGAGGAAACATCATGAACCGCGCCGATCTCACCGAAAAGCTTCTCGACATCAAACGCGAGAAGGGATGGACGTGGAAATACATCTGCGAGCAGATCGGCGGCATGTCGCCGGTGATGATCACGGGCGGTGTGCTTGGTCAGCAGAAAATGACCAAGCCGATGGCCGCCGCCGCCGCCAAACTGTTCGGCCTCAGCAAGAGCGAGCAGGCGCTGCTCAACGAGGTGCCGATGCGCGGCACCGGCACGACGATGCCGCCGACCGATCCGCTGATCTACCGGTTCTATGAACTGGTGATGGTCAACGGACCGGCGTGGAAAGCGCTGATCGAAGAAGAGTTCGGCGACGGCATCATGTCGGCGATCGACTTCGACATGACGATCGATCGTCAGCCCGACCCCAAAGGCGACCGGGTCAAGATCAACATGACCGGCAAGTTCCTGCCGTTCAAATATTACGGCGCTACGGGGAACGCACTGGCCTACGGACTGAAGGAAGACTAGCCGTCGTTTGCTTTGCGCTTGCGCGCCGGCTTTGTCGTCTCGCCGTCCACCAGCACTTGTGGGCCGATATCGGCGACGCGCGTGGTGCCGGTGAGCGCCATCGCGACGCTGAGCTCCTTCTCAAGGATGTCGATCGCCTTGGCGACGCCTTCCTTGCCGCGCGCACCCAGCCCGTAGACGAAAGCGCGGCCGATCATGCAGGCGCGTGCGCCCAGTGCGAGCGCGCGCAATACGTCAGCGCCGGTACGGATGCCGCCATCGAACATCACTTCGGTGTCGGAGCCGACGGCCTGCGCGATCGCGGGAAGCGCCGAGATGGACGACGGCGCGCCATCAAGCTGGCGCCCGCCATGATTCGACACGACGACGGCGTCCGCGCCGAGCTTGACCGCGGTTTTCGCGTCTTCGACATCGAGAATGCCCTTGATGATGAGCTTGCCTGGCCAAACTTTCTTGATCCATTCGACGTCTTTCCAGTTCAGCGCCGGGTCGAATTGTTCGTTGGTCCATTGCGCCAGCGAGGTGACGTCTTCCATGCCCTTCACGTGGCCTGCGAGATTGCCGAAGTTCTTGCTCTTGCTGCGCAGGATGCTGAAGGCCCAGGCGGGCTTGGTGGCAATGTCGATGACGTTCCGCAGACGAATTTCGGGTGGCACCGTCATCCCGTTGCGAAGGTCGCGATGGCGCTGGCCGAGCACCTGAAGATCGACGGTAAGCACGAGCGCATTGCATCGGGCGGCGACGGCGCGCGCGAGAATATCGCGCGAGAAGGCACGATCGCGAATGACGTAAAGCTGAAACCAGAACGGCTTCTTGGTTGCTTCCGCCACCTGCTCGATCGAATTGATCGACATGGTCGACAGTGTGAAAGGAATATTGGCCTCTTCCGCCGCCTGCGCGGACAGGATTTCGCCGTCGCCGTGCTGCATGCCGCACAGCCCGATCGGTGCCAGCGCAATTGGCGCGTTGACTTGCTGGCCGATGATGGTGGTCGCGAGGCTTCGCTGCGAAACGTCGACCATCACGCGCTGGCGCAGCTTGATCCTCTCGAGATCGGCACGGTTCGCGCGCAACGTCTCTTCGTTGTAGGAGCCGGCATCGGCGTACTCGAAGAAAGCTTTGGGAACCCTGCGCCGGGCAAGGCCCCGCAGGTCTTCGATGCAGGTAATAGGCTTCATGGGAAGTGGCCCGGCCGTTCAATCGTTTCCAATTCGGGTAGCACAGCGGTGGCTTGCGGCGAAATAGGTGGTTTTTGGTTGCTTTTAGGGTTAATGCGCGCAGCAAGGATCGCGCACGATTTTTGAGGCAAATTGAACGCGCTGACATTATTATGCGCCCGCTAAAGCGACCGGCCGATCGCGACATCCGGCCGGCCGGGGGCATCAAACCTTAGTGCAGGCGTCTAGGATCAGTTGTATGGCGCGTCGTTATTTTGGCACCGACGGAATCCGCGGCCGAGCCAACCGGGTGATTACGCCGGAGCTTGCGTTGAAAGTCGGTCAGGCCGCCGGTTTGATCTTCAGAAATGGCGATCACAAGCATCGCGTGCTGATCGGCAAGGACACGCGCCTGTCCGGCTATATGATCGAGACGGCGCTGGTGGCGGGCTTCACGTCGGTCGGCATGGACGTTCTGCTCACCGGTCCGATTCCCACGCCGGCGATCGGCATGCTCGCGCGCTCGATGCGCGCCGATCTCGGCGTCATGATTTCGGCGTCGCATAATCCGTTCGACGACAACGGGATCAAGCTCTTCGGGCCGGACGGCTACAAGCTCAGTGACGAGACGGAAAGCAAGATCGAGGACATGATCGATTCCGATCTCGGCAACCAGCTCGCCAAAAGCGACGACCTCGGGCGCGCCAAGCGCATCGATGGCGTGCAGGATCGATATATCGAGTTCGCAAAGCTGACCTTGCCCAAGGCGGTGTCCTTCGAAGGCCTCCGCGTGGTGATCGATTGCGCAAATGGCGCGGCATACAAAGTTGCGCCTGGCACGCTCTGGGAACTCGGCGCCGACGTTATTTCCATTGGCGTTGACCCCGATGGCTTCAATATCAACAAGGATTGCGGCTCTACCGATCTGGCCGCGATTTGCCGCAAGGTACGCGAGATGCGCGCCGATATCGGCATCGCGCTTGATGGTGACGCCGATCGTGTGTTGATCGTGGATGAACGCGGCCATGTCGTCGACGGCGACCAGCTGCTGGCTGTCATCGCGGAAAGCTGGAAAGAAGATGGCCGGCTTCAGCGTCCCGGCGTGGTTGCGACCGTGATGTCCAACCTCGGACTCGAGCGTCACCTCGGCGGCCTGGGCATTGAACTGGTGCGCACGCCGGTCGGCGACCGCTACGTGCTCGAGCACATGCGGACGCACGGCTACAATGTCGGTGGCGAACCTTCAGGCCATATTATTCTGTCGGACTACACGACCACGGGCGATGGTTTGATCGCCGCGTTGCAGTTGCTGGCAGTGGTCAAGCGCGGCGGCAAGCGTGTGTCGGAGCTTTGTCATCGGTTCGAACCGCTGCCGCAGATTCTCAAGAATGTTCGCTACCAGAAGGGCAAGCCACTTGATGACGACCAGGTGCGTTCGGTGATCGCGAGCGCCGAGCGGAAGCTGGGCCGCGGTGGACGCTTGATCGTGCGTCCGTCGGGGACGGAACCAGTTATCAGGGTGATGGGCGAGGGCGACGACAGAACTCTGGTCGAATCGGTCGTCGATGACGTGGTCGAGGCGTTGAGCGAAATCGCTGCCTGATTTCAGACGCGTCGCGCGGCTTGTAAACCATTTCTTAAATTGCGGATCTTCGGTGCGGCGACAGTTCGTGTGCCGCAACCGTTTCTCACATGCTGACCGGTTTCTTAACGCGCGTGGTTAATAAACAAGGTTAAGCGGTGATTAAGAATTTGCTGGCATCCTTCTACCAATCGCCGTCCCAAAGACGGCCTTTGAATAGTGGGACAATCAATGGTCAATCTGCGTCGTGGGGCTTTCGCGCTGGCCGCAATCGTTACGTTTGCGGGCATGGACAGGGCGCATTCGGCGGATTGGCCACTTGATCCTCCTCCCTTGCGGGGCACGATTGCGCCAAGCTTTGCCCGTTGGGACGGCTGGCAAGTCGGCATCGAGGGCGCCTACACCAACATGCAGGTGTCGTCCGGGAATTTCACCAATGGTCCGGCGTTCGGCGGGTTCTTCGGTTACAACTGGCAGTGGGACCAGCTCGTCATCGGTTTCGACGTCGGCTACAAATATGCGTCGGTCCTCGACTTCAACGACGGCATAAGCACGCAGTTCAAGCTCATCGACTATGTGCCGATCCGCGCACGCTTCGGATATGCCGTCGGGCCCTTCCTGCCATATGCCTTGCTCGGCGGAGCGATCGGCCGCTTCAACTACTTCGACCCGACCACGAACACCGGCAAGACCAATGCCTTCAATGGCGGGTTCGTAACCGGACTCGGTGTGGATTGGCTGATCACACCCGGGGTCTTCGTCCGCGCCGAGTGGGAATACACCGCCTTTGCTTCGCTGAATGGCACCCAGGCCCGGCTGAACACCGGTAACCTCGCGATCGGCGTGAAATTCTAGCCAATCTTCAGTTTCCGACCTTTTGCCTGAACCGCCAGTGTTGACCTCGGTGGGCAAGTCGCCTATTCCCGCCAGTGGGACACCCTTCCCCAACGAAGGGCGCCTATCTGGAAGGATAGACCATGACAGCGACGAAGCCCGGCGTGCGGCCGGTGACCCCGCACTTCTCGTCCGGCCCCTGCGCGAAGCGCCCTGGCTGGAGCCTCCAAACCCTCACTGACGCAGTCCTCGGACGTTCGCACCGGTCAAAGGCCGGGCGCGCAAAGCTCAAGCGCGCCATCGATCTCACGCGCGAGGTGCTCGAGGTGCCGGCGGACTACCGCATCGGCATCGTGCCTGCCTCCGATACGGGCGCCGTGGAATTGGCGCTCTGGTCGTTACTCGGCGCGCGCCCGGTGTCGATGCTTGCGTGGGAGTCGTTCGGCGAAGGCTGGGTGACCGACGTCGAAAAGCAGCTCAAGCTCAAGAACGTCACCGTCATCAAGGCGCCTTACGGTGAACTGCCGGACCTCGGCAAAGTCGATTTCGCTACCGATGTCGTGTTCACCTGGAACGGCACAACGTCCGGCGTGCGTGTGCCGAACGGCGACTGGATTTCGCCAAAGCGACAGGGTCTCACGATCTGCGACGCAACGTCTGCTGCTTTTGCGCAACGGCTCGATTGGCCGAAGCTCGATGTGGTCACCTTCTCCTGGCAAAAGGCGCTTGGCGGCGAAGGCGCGCATGGAATGCTCATCCTTTCGCCGCGTGCGGTGGAGCGGCTCGAAACATACAAGCCGGCCTGGCCGCTGCCGAAAATTTTCCGTCTGACCAAGGGTGGCAAGCTTAACGAAGGCGTTTTCGCAGGCGAAACGATCAACACGCCATCGATGCTTTGCGTGGAGGACTACCTCGACGCTCTGCAATGGGCGAAATCGCTCGGCGGATTGAGCGCGACCGTTGCGCGCTCGGATGC
>Ga0207678_10006714_pt1 | contig 10206 bp, 10 predicted proteins | sample KBSC63metaG_FD_184319 | JGI IMG/M metagenome (GOLD analysis project Ga0207678, IMG submission 184319) | Corn rhizosphere microbial communities from Kellogg Biological Station, Michigan, USA - KBS C6-3 metaG (SPAdes) (version 2) | ecosystem: Host-associated > Plants > Roots > Rhizosphere > Soil ...
GTGGTGGACCCCGGCGGGCAGTCCAGCGCGTCGCCGTCGAGGTTGTTCTTGCCGACGAGGATTGGCATCCCGGTTCAGGTGAACTAATATTCGATGGTTGGTGCCGCCACCCGCTTCGGCGCCGGCTGTAAGTACGCGTGGTACTGCCCGTCTTCCTCCCTTGCGGCAGCGACGAACCCGGTGACCCCGGGCCCGAAGGCGTCCAGGAAGCGAGTGGGTGGCAGCACATGAGCAGGGTGTACGGCGAGTCCGTCCAGATTCATGCCCGGGCGGACGGCAGGCCGGTCAGGTTCGTCTGGCGGAGCCGGCTCTATACGGTCCGCGCCATCTGGGAGCACTGGGTCATCAACCGGGAGTGGTGGCGGGAGCCGGCCGATTCCGGGGACGCCGGGATCGAGCCCGGCCAGCCCGAGCTGATGTTCTGGCGCGTCGAGGCGGCACCGGGCCAGGGCGCGACCCCGGGCGTCTACGAGCTGCGCCAGGACGTCGCCACCGGCGCCTGGACCATCCGCCTGAACTAACCCCCGAACCAAACTGCTAAGCCGTGCCGCGTAGATGCTCGATATACCGCGTCGCGGACCGCCGCACGGTCTCCCAGGCGTCTGTGCGCAGCACCGGCGCCCACCAGCCGCCGTAGATCCGGTCGAAGCGGTACGGCCGCACCGCGTCCCACACGCCGGTCACGGCGGCCTCGGACAGCGGCAGCCGGTTCGGCGCCGACCAGACGAACGTCACCCGGTCCTCGCCCGGCGTCACGAAGATCGTGTCCCCGGACAGCAGCACGCCACGGCCCTCCGCGCCGGACGCCCAGTGCAGCACGGCGCTGCCCGGGAAGTGCCCGCCGCACTGGATCAGCGTCACCGAAGGCAGCACCTCAAGGACGCCCGACCAGGTCCGGACCGAGGCCGCGCCGGGACGCAGCCACCCGGCGTCGTCGGCCGGCACCAGGATCTCGGCGCCGAACGTGCCCGCCCACTCGGCGATCGCACCGTAGAAATGCGGATGGCTGGCGGTCACGAAGCTCAGCCCGCCCGCCGCCCGGACCGCGGCCACCGCGGCGTCGTCGATGAACCCCGACGGGTCCCACAGCACGTTGCCCGCTGACGTGGTCACCAGCAGCGACCGCTGCCCGATGGCGACGGGCGGGTCGGCGCCGATCCCGGTCAGCCCGGGCTCGACCTCGCGCACGTCCGACGCGTGCCCGGCCGCGGCCAGTTCGGCCAGCGTCGTCCAGCGCTGCCCGCCCGGCGGCAGCCACTGCCGCTCGTCCGCGCACACCACGCAGACGCCGGGGCGAGGATCGGGGAAGTGATTACCGCAGGCCGCGCAGACCGAGGTGACCATAACGAACGCCGGTCAGCCCGTGCTCGGCTTGCGCCAGTCAACCGTCGGCCGGAGCGCCTCGGGCCGGACGCGGTGGGCGTACCGCTTGGTGATCTCGAACAGCGACTCGATCAGGGTGTCGGACAGCAGGTGCGGCTCCAGGCCGAGGTCGACCAGCTGGGTGTGCTTGACGTTGTAGTAGTGATCGGGCGCCTCGACCCGCGGGTTGTCCAGGTGCTCGATGGTGACCTCGGCCGGGTAGGCGCGGGCCACGGTGTCGGCGATTTCCTGCACCGACAGCGACTCGGTCATCTGGTTGAACACCCGGAACTCGCCCCGGTTGGCCGGGTTCTCGCAGGCCAGCTCGATGCACCGGACCGTGTCCCTGATGTCGATGATGCCGCGGGTCTGGCTGCCGGGGCCGTACACGGTCAGCGGGTGGCCGATGACCGCCTGGATGGCGAACCGGTTCAGCACGGTGCCGAACACCGCGTCGTAGTCGAACCGGGTGGCCAGCCGCTCGTCCATCTCGGTTTGCGGGGTGGCCTGGCCGTAGACCACGCCCTGGTTCAGGTCGGTGGCCCGCAGGTCCCAGATCCGGCAGGCGAACTCCATGTTGTAGCTGTCGTGCACCTTGGACAGGTGGTAGAACGAGCCCGGCCGCTTGGGGTAGAGCACCCGGTCCAGCCGGCCGTTGTGCTCGAGCTCGAGCCAGCCTTCCTCGATGTCGATGTTGGGCGTGCCGTACACGCCCATGGTGCCCAGCTTGACCAGGTGGATGTCCGGGTTGGTCTCGGCGATGGCGTAGAGCACGTTGAGCGTGCCGACCACGTTGTTCTGCTGGGTGTAGACCGCGTGCCTGCGGTCGATCATCGAGTACGGCGCGGCCCGCTGCTCGGCGTAGTGCACGACCGCGTCGGGCCGGAAGTCCTCGATGACGTGATACGTGAACATGGCGTCGGTCAGGTCGCCGATGTACATGCCGATCGTGAAGCCGGTCAGCTCCCGCCATACCGCGATCCGGGTCCGCAACGGCTCGATCGGCACCAGGGACTCGACCCCGAGCTCGTCGTCGTAGTGCCTGCGGACGAAGTTGTCGGCCACCGCCACCTCGTGGCCGGCCTGCGACAGGTGCAGCGCCGTCGGCCAGCCCAGGTACCCGTCCCCGCCCAGCACCAAGATCCTCATGGTCCGGTCCTAACCTCTCCGTTGTCCGTGTGATCGGTCCGTCGTGATCGGCCTGACTTTTCGCCGCCGCCCAGCGGGTGCCGCGTGATGGCGGTAACGTGCTCTGAGTGCGGACACCGAAACATGTTCCGCGCGGACCGCATGGCGCGATCGGGCCAGGGTAGTCCCACTGGCCTCACGGCTTTTGTACTGTATACGAAGCAGTCTTTCATGCTCGGCCAGCTAACCTAGGGAATCAATGGCTCTGGTAACCAACCGGCTCGGCGACACGCTGGTCCAGAAGGCGCGCAGCAAGCTCGGCATCCGCTTCGGCCGCTTCACCGTCGCGGCCATCGCGGCGTTCGCCACCACCGAGGTGGTGCTGACGATCTGCGCCGGGCCGCTGGACCTGACCGCCACCTGGGCGAGCATCGTCGCCTGGTTCTCCGGAGCACTGGTGAGCTACGTGCTCAGCCGCTGGGCGTGGAAGCGGAAGGGCCGCCCGAGCCTGCTCAAGGAGACCCTGCCGTTCTGGATCGTCTCCGCGATGGTCGTGGTGATCCTCCTGCTGGCCACCAAGTTCGCGTACCACTCGGCGGGCTGGATGAACCTGACCGGGGTCGAGCGCGTGCTCTACGTCGACGCCGTGTACGGCGCGGCCAACATCGGCACGTTCCTGCTGCGCTTCCTGTTCTTCCACTACGTCCTCTTCGCCGCGTCCGTCGTCAAGGACCCGCCTGGTGCCGCCGAAGAGGCGCTCGCATCGACCGACCCCGGCCCCGAGCCGTTCGCCCGGGCCGCCGAGTCCGATCGCCCAGACGAGGGAGCGGACGAGGACGACCTCGAGCGCTGACGCTCGCGCCAATAGGTGCCGTAGGCCACCCGGGCGAAGCGCAGCCCGTAGAAGAAGTTGTTCACCCCCGGGATGTGCAGCTTGTACAGGGGGTTCTGGCCCTTCTTGCTCTCACCCACCCGCCGCCGGTGGATGGTCGCGGGCACCTCGGCGATCTTGTAGCCGTGGGTGATGACGCCGATCAGCAGCTCGGACGCCTGGTACTGCGGCTGGGCGAGCTGGACGGCGCCGGTGACCTCGGAGCGCATGGCCCGCAGCCCGAACGTCGTGTCGCTGATCCGCTGCCCGGTCAGCAGGCTGATCGTGCTGGCGAAGAACCTGACCCCGGCGCGCCGGATCATGTCCTTGGTCTCCTGGCTGCCGAGCTGCCGGGAGCCGGTCACGAAGTCCGCCTCGCCGGCCACCACGGGCCCCAGCACGGTCGCCATCTCGGCCGGGTTGTACTGCCCGTCCGCATCGGTGGTGATGATGTAGGCGGCGCCGCCCTCCCGGGCGATCCGGTAGCCGAGCCGCAGCGCGGCGCCCTGGCCGCGGTTGACCGGCACGTCGGCGACCATGGCGCCGGCCTCGGCCGCCTCGGCCACGGTGCTGTCGGCGCAGCCGTCGGCGACCACGATGGTGGCCGTGGCCAGCCCGCACACCTCGGCCGGCAGCGCCTCGATGACCGGCCCGATGGCCCCGGCCTCGTTGTAGGCGGCGATCACGATCGCGACCGGCGGAAGGCTGGTCACGCGCTCGCCGTAGACGTCGGTCAGCGCTTTGATGGCGGCGTCGTCGACCACCTGGTCCCGCGGGTCCTTATAGATCATGCGCGCGCCTCCTTCGGATCGAAATCCGGCCATACCGTCGCCATGCCGGCTTCCAGGTCGTAGGCGGGCCGGTATCCGAGCGCCGTCGCCGCCGCGATGTCCAATACCACGGCTGGCATCTCGCCGCTGCCGACCGGCACGTTCTCGGCCGGGATGGGCGCGCCGGTGACCTTGCGGGCCGTCGTCACCATCTCGTTCACCGTGACCGAAGTCCCCGAGCCGAGGATCAGCGGGCCGTTGTGCCGTCCCCGCCAGGCGGTCAGGATGCCCTGCACGATGTCGTCCACGTGCACCACGTCACGGAGCATGCTGCCGTCGCCGCGGACCTGGACGCCCTCGCCGTCCCGGGCGGCGCGCATCAGCCGCGGGATGAAGCTGTCCTTCTCGCCCATCCCCGGGCCGTACACGTTGGAGAACCGCAGCGCCGCGCCGGTGATGCCGTAGCAGTTGGCGTAGCTGCCGAGCAGCATCTCCGCCGCCGCCTTGGTAGCGCCGTACGGGGTGAGCGGGCGGAGCACGGTCCGCTCGGTGATGACCTCGCCGGGCGCGCTGCCCGCGCCGACGACGGCGTTGGTCGAGGCGAGCAGGAAGGTCCCCACCTCGTTCTCGCGGGCCAGCTCGAGCAGCCGGGCGGTGGCGTCTACGTTGAGCCGGTGGGTGCTGACCGGGTCCTGTACCGACGCGAGCACCGAGGTGATGGCGGCCAGGTGGATGATCACATCGGTCCCCGGGCGGACGGCCCGGCCGGGGCCGTCGGGTTCGCACAGGTCTCCGACGACAGAACGCACCGCCGTGTCGGGGAACGCCCGCAGGTCGGCCACTGTGACCTCGTGCCCCTCGGCCAGCAAAGCGCGGACCACTCTGCGGCCGATGAACCCGGCACCGCCGGTCACCAGGACACGCGAATTCGCCATGCATGCTCCGTTCAGCGTTTAGAGATATCTGTCACATGTCGGTACATGCCATCTCGCCAGGCCCGAGGCTCGAGGCGCTGGGTGTCGCCAGTGCGCTCACGCTACCCGTGTCAGCTGAGAGTTACCTGCCGAATGGCTGGCAACGTGCGCCCCGGGCGAAACTCAAAAGGCTCTTCGGGCCGGGGCTAGTGTACCCGGCGGGTAAGCCGGTACTGTCCCGCACCGCGTCCGGCGGGTATGTCATGCTGTGCTGAGGTAGCGACGCGGAGGAACGCCGGTGCGAATCCGGGGCTGTCCCGCAACTGTGACCGGGGGTGACCCGCGAGGTCGCCGTCTCGACCGGGAGCCAGAGACTCCGGCTGCCGATGAGTTCCTCCACTTCGGGCGAGGAAACCCGGGAAGGACTGGCTCTATGGCGACCGCCAGTAATCATCAGCCGAACGCGTATCCGTTCGCCGGCATCGTCGGGATGGCGGACCTGAAGCTGGCGCTGCTGCTCAACGCGGTGTCCCCGGCCATCGGCGGGGTCCTGGTCCGCGGCGAGAAGGGCACGGCGAAGTCGACCATGGTCCGCGGGCTGGCCGCCCTGCTCCCGCCGGTGCCGGTGGTTCCCGGCTGCCCGTACTCCTGCGATCCCGCCGCGCCCGATCCCGCCTGCCCGGCCGGCCCGCACGGCGCGGCAGCACCCGAGCTGCGGCCGGTCACGCTGGCCGAGCTCCCGGTCGGGGCCACCGAGGACCGGCTGACCGGCTCGCTGGACATCGAGCGCGTGCTGACCGCGGGCACGACCGCCTTCCAGCCCGGGCTGCTGGCCGCGGCGCACCGCGGCGTGCTCTACGTGGACGAGGTCAACCTGCTCCACGACCACCTGGTCGACCTGCTGCTCGACGCGGCCGCGCTGGGCGTGAACTACGTGGAGCGCGAGGGCGTCTCGGTCCGGCACGCCTCGCGGTTCCTGCTGGTCGGCACCATGAACCCGGAGGAAGGCGAGCTCCGCCCGCAGCTGCTGGACCGGTTCGGGCTGACGGTGCAGGTCACGGCCAGTCAAGATGGGGCCGAACGGGCCGAGGTGGTCCGCCGCAGGCTCGCCTTCGAAGCCGACCCGGCGGGTTTCATAACCCGCTTCTCCGCGGACACCGCCACCCTGGCGGCCCAGGTGGCCGCGGCCCGCGACCGCCTTCCCGGCGTCGACCTGCCGGATGCCGCGCTGCGCCAGATCTGCGCGGTGTGCGGTTCGTTCGGCGTGGACGGCATGCGCGCCGACCTGGTGACCGCGCGGACCGCGATCGCCCTGGCCGCCTGGCACGGACGCGACGTGGTGACCGAGGAGGACATCCGCATCGCGGCCCGGCTGGCCCTGCCGCACCGCCGCCGCCGCGACCCGTTCGACGCCCCCGGCCTGGACGAGCAGGCCCTCGACGAGGCGCTGCGGGAAGCCAGCTCCGAACCCGATCCCGGCCCCGAGCCGTCCGGCCCCCGCAGCCCCGAAGACCCGGACGGCGGTCCGGACGGCGGCCCGGATAACGGTCCCGGCGGCCCCAGCGGTCCCGGCGGCCTCCCGGACTCCAGCACACCCCACCAGACCCATCAGACCCAGCAGCCCGCCGACACCCCGCCGAGCGCTCCGGTTCCGCCCGCGGCCCCGTTCCGGGCCCGGCTGCTCACCGTGCCGGGGGTGGGCGAGGGCGCGCCAGGCCGTCGGTCCGCGGCCCGCGGCCCGTTCGGCCGTACTGTTGGCGCCCGCCTTCCGCAGGACCGGTCCTTCGCCCTGCACCTCCCCGCCACCGTCCGCGCCGCCGCCCTGCGCGCCCCAGGCGCGGCCGACGCCATCCCACTCAGGCCGACTCCGGCCGACCTGCGCGAGGCGGTACGCGAGGGCCGCGAGGGAAACCTGGTGCTCTTCGCCGTGGACGCCAGCGGTTCGATGGCGGCCCGGCAGCGGATGCGCGCGGTCAAGGGCGCGGTCCTGTCCCTGCTGCTCGACGCCTACCAGCGCCGGGACAAGGTGGGCCTGGTCACGTTCCGCGGGACCGGGGCCGAGCTCACGCTGCCGCCCACCTCGTCGGTGGAGGCCGCCGCCCGCCGGCTGGCCAGCCTGGCCACCGGCGGCCGGACCCCGCTGGCCGCGGGCCTGGCCCGGGCGGCTCGCGTCCTGGCCGCCGAACGCCTGCGCGATCCCCGTCGCCGCGCCCTGCTCGTCGTGGTCACCGACGGCCGCGCCACCAGCGGCACCGACGCCGACCTGGCCCGGGCCGCGGCCCTGCTGACGGGGCCGGGGCTGGCCGGGACGGCCAGCGTGGTGGTGGACTGCGAGGCGTCGGTCCTGCGGCTCGGCCTGGCCGGACGGCTGGCGGTCCAGCTCGGCGCGACCCTGCTGAGCATGGACGAACTCGAGGCGGGCGTCGCCCGCCAGCTCAGCCGGGGGCCAGGGCAGGGGAGGGTGGCCTGATGCCACAGGGAACCCCCGAGCACGTCCCGGACGACGGCCTGACCACCCGGCAGCGGCGGAACCGCCCGCTGCTCATCGTGCACACCGGGCCGGGCAAGGGGAAGTCCACCGCCGCGTTCGGCCTGGCCCTGCGGGCCTGGAACCAGGGCTGGCCCGTCGGGGTCTTCCAGTTCGTCAAGTCGGCGAAGTGGCGGGTCGGCGAGGAACGCGCGCTCCGGCTGCTCGGCGAGACCGGCCAGGGCGGCGCGGTCAGCTGGAACAAGATGGGCGAGGGCTGGTCCTGGATCCAGCGCGATACCGATAGCCACGCCGAGCAGGCCGCCGAGGGCTGGGCCCAGATCAAGCGCGACCTGGCCGCGCAGACCTACCGGCTGTACGTGCTCGACGAGTTCACCTACCCGATGAAGTGGGGCTGGGTGGACGTCGACGAGATCATCGGCGTGCTCGCCGCCCGGCCCGGCCAGCAGCACGTGGTGATCACCGGCCGGGACGCCGACCCCAGGCTGACCGGGGCGGCCGACCTGGTCACCGAGATGACCAAGGTCAAGCACCCGATGGACGCCGGCCAGAAGGGCCAGAAGGGCATCGAATGGTAGCCCTCCCGCGCCTGGTCATCGCCGCTCCGGCGTCCGGCTGCGGCAAGACCACCGTGGCCTGCGGGCTGATGGCGGCATTGCGCGCCCGTGGCCTGGCGGTCTCCGGGCACAAGGTCGGCCCGGACTACATCGACCCCGGCTACCACGCCCTGGCCACCGGCAGGGCGCCACGGAACCTGGACCCGTTCCTGTGCGGCGAGGAGCTGATCGCGCCGCTGTTCCGGCACGGCGCGGCCGGGGCGCAGGTCGCCGTGGTCGAGGGCGTGATGGGCCTGTTCGACGGGGCTAGCCGGGAAGACGACCCCGATTTCGGGTCCACCGCGCACGTGGCCCGGCTGCTCGGCGCGCCCGTCGTACTGGTGGTGGACGCGGCCCGGGCCGGGCGTTCGGTGGCCGCGCTGGCGGCCGGCTTCGCCGGCTTCGACCCGCGGACCCCGGTGGCCGGCGTGATCCTCAACCAGGTCGCGTCGGACCGGCACGAGCGGCTGCTCCGGGACGCCCTGGCCGGCACCGGCCTGCCCGTCTACGGCGTGATCAGGCGGACCGAGGGAATCGTCACGCCGTCCCGGCACCTCGGCCTGATCCCCGCGGCCGAACGCGCCGCCCCGGCCGGCCAGGCCATCGACCGGATGGGCGCCCTGATCGCCGCCTCCTGCGACCTGGACGCCCTGCTCGCCCTGGCGGCCCGCGCCACCGCGCTGCCCGGCCCCGCGTGGTCTCCGCCGCACGCAACGGCACGCATCACCCCAGCCCTCACGATCGCGATAGCCGGCGGCGCGGCCTTCACCTTCGGCTACACCGAGCAGGCCGAACTCCTCGAGGCGGCCGGCGCCCGGGTGGCCCGGTTCGACCCGCTGCGAGACGAGGACCTGCCCGAGGGGACGGCCGGGCTGGTCCTCGGCGGCGGTTTCCCCGAGATGCACGCGTCCGGCCTGTCCGCCAACGGGCGGCTGCGCGACCGGGTCGCGGCGCTGGCCGCCCGCGGCGCGCCGGTCGCCGCCGAGTGCGCCGGGCTGCTCTACCTGGCCCGGACGCTGGACGACCGGCCCATGTGCGGCGTCCTCGACGTGCGGGCCACGATGACGCCGAAGCTGACCCTGGGCTACCGGCAGGCGGTGGCCGTGACGGATTCGGTGCTGGCCCGGGCGGGTGAGGTGGTGCGCGGCCACGAGTTCCACCGCACCGCGGCCGTGCCCGCGGCCGGAGACCAGCCCGCCTGGCAGTTCGGCCCCGGCGCCGTCGAGGGCCACGTGGCCGGATCGGTCGTGGCCTCTTACCTGCACACCCACTGGGCCGGCCACCCGGCCGCGGCGGCCAGGTTCACCGCCGCCTGCGCGAAAGTGCCCTCTGTATGAAACGACAGAGCGGCGTGAAGCGCCTGATCGGCGTGGGGGTCGGGCCCGGCGACCCGGAACTGGTCACGGTCAAGGCCGTCCGGGTGCTGCGCGAAGCCGACGCGGTGCTGGTCCCCGTCCTGGCCGGGACCGGCGCCGAGCCGGCCGGACCCGGTCGCGCCGAGACCATCATCCGCGCCTACGTTGGCGCGGACCGGATCCGCCGCCTCGAGTTCGCGCTGAACGACACCGGCGGCGTCACCCCGCGGCGGGCCGCGGCCTGGCAGGCGGCCGCCGCCGCGGTGGCGGAGGAGTTCGCCGCGGGCGCCGATTCGGTCGCGTTCGGTACCCTCGGCGACCCGAACCTCTACTCGACCTTCAGCTACCTGGCCCAGGCCGTCGCCGAGATCGTGCCCGAGGTGACGGTGCAGACGGTGGCGGGCATCACCGCCATGCAGGACCTGGCCTCCCGGGCCGGCATCTCGCTGGCCGAGGGCACCGAACCGGTCACGCTCGTCCCGCTCAACGGCGGTATCGCCGCCCTGGACCAGGCACTGGCCCGCGGCGGCACCGTCGTCGGCTACAAGGTCGGCGCCGCCGCCAGCCCCGCGCCCGCCGTCCTGACCGCCCGCCTCCAGGCCGCCGGCCGCCTAGACGCCGCCATCATCGGCGCCCGCCTGGGCCTGGAAGGCGAGCTAATCGCCCCCGCCGCCGAAATCCTCCCCCCCGCACCCCCCCCCCCCCCCCCACCCTCCCCCCCC
>Ga0207678_10006716_pt1 | contig 10204 bp, 9 predicted proteins | sample KBSC63metaG_FD_184319 | JGI IMG/M metagenome (GOLD analysis project Ga0207678, IMG submission 184319) | Corn rhizosphere microbial communities from Kellogg Biological Station, Michigan, USA - KBS C6-3 metaG (SPAdes) (version 2) | ecosystem: Host-associated > Plants > Roots > Rhizosphere > Soil ...
CCGCGCGTCATCGCCCGCGGCACGCCGGGCTTCTCCGGCGCCGACCTCGCCAACCTCGTCAACGAGGCCGCGCTCCTTGCCGCGCGCAAGGGCAAGCGCCTGGTCGCGATGCAGGAGTTCGAGGAGGCCAAGGACAAGGTCATGATGGGCACCGAGCGCCGCTCGATGGTCATGACCGAGGACGAGAAGCGCATGACCGCCTATCACGAGGCCGGCCACGCGATCGTCGCGCTGCACGAACCCGCGTCCGACCCGATCCACAAGGCGACGATCATCCCGCGCGGCCGCGCGCTCGGAATGGTCATGCGGTTGCCGGAGCGGGACAATTACAGCTACCACCGCGACAAGATGTACGCGAACCTCGCGGTCTCGATGGGCGGGCGCGTCGCCGAGGAGCTGATCTTCGGCTACGACAAGGTCAGCTCCGGCGCTTCGTCGGACATCAGCTACGCGACCGGCCTCGCCCGCGACATGGTCACCCGGTGGGGCATGTCCGACGCATTGGGCCCGCTGCAATATGCCGAGGCCGACGAGGAGGTGTTCCTCGGCTATTCGGTCAACCGCCAGAAGAACATGTCGAACGAGACCGCGCAGGCGATCGACAAGGAGATCCGCCGCATCGTCGAGCAGGGCTACGACCGGGCGAAGTCGGTGCTGAACGAGTTCCGCGAGCAGCTCGAAACCCTCGCCAAGGCCTTGCTCGAATACGAGACCCTGTCGGGCGACGAGATCAAGACCGTGCTCGACGGCGGCACCATCGACCGCGGCGGCGCCAAGGGCCCGGCAATCCCCGCCGCCGGCTCGTCCGTGCCCAAGGCCAAGCGCCCCAAGGCCGGCTCGATCGGCGGCCCGGCGACTGCAGGCGCCTAACCACCCTCTCCCTTCGGCCGGGGGAGGGTCGACTGGCGCGCAGCGCGAGCGGGGAGAGGCGTCTGAAACAGGCACGGCCTGGCTTCAAACGCCCCATTCGCGCCACTATCTCAAGGCAATAGGCCAGGCTTCGAGTATGACCGACACCGCAACCCTTGCGCGCAACGCGAGCGACGCCGCACCGGCGCGGCAGGCGCCGGCGCACGTCGCCGACGACGCCGCGATGCTGAAGGCCGCGGCGAACCTGACGCGCGACCTCAACGTGCCGCGGGACGCGATCTACTGGGCGGACATGCTCGGCTCGGCGCTGGTCGGCTATGCCGCGCTGTTCGGGGCGATGGCGCTGGCCTGGCCGTGGGCGCTTGCGAGCGCGCTGGTCGCGGTGCTCGCGCTGTACCGCGCCGGCTCGTTCATCCACGAGCTGACCCACATCAAGAAGGGCGCGGTGAAGGGCTTTCGCTTCGCCTGGAACGCGGTCGTCGGGGTGCCGCTGCTGGTGCCGAGCTTCCTGTACGAGGGCGTCCACAACCAGCACCACGCCAAGCGCTATTACGGGACCGCCGAGGACCCCGAATATCTGCCGCTGGCGCTGATGCACCCGTGGACCCTGCCGGTGTTCCTGATCGCGGCGGCGCTTGCGCCGGTCGGGATGCTGATCCGGTTCGCGGTTCTGGCGCCGCTGTCGCTGCTGTCGAAGCGGCTGCGCGTCGCCGTCGTCGGCAAATATTCAGGGCTGCAGATCAACCCGCGTTTCGTCCGGCCGGCCCCGGAAGGCGGGTTCGCGCGCGACTGGGCGGTGCAGGAGGGGGCGTGCAGCCTGTGGGCGATCGCGCTGATCGCCCTCGTCGCGACAGGCGTCGTGCCGCTGCGCGATGTCCTCATCTTCCTCGGAGTCGCCGCGGGCGTGATGTTCCTCAACCAGGTGCGGACCCTGGTCGCGCACCTGTGGGAGAATGATGGCGAGCCGATGTCCGTCACCGCGCAATATCTCGACAGCGTCAACGTCCCGCCGCCGGCGACCCTGCCCGCGCTGTGGGCGCCGGTCGGCTTGCGCTACCACGCGCTGCATCATCTGCTGCCGGGCCTGCCCTACCATGCGCTGGGCGAGGCGCACCGGCGGCTGTGCAAGGAGCTTGAGGCGAACTCGATCTACCACGCCTCGGCGCACCGCGGGCTCACGCCGCTGGTCGTGCGTCTGGCCGCGAGCAGCTGGAAAGGCGCGCGCTCGGCTTGATTTCAAGGAGGGTCTGAACCCTTACAGCCCGCGCATCCGCGGCTCGGGCGGGGCGCGCACCACCAGGTCGGTCAGCGCCCACACCATCGCGTCGGCGCGGTCGGGTGAGCCGGTCCCGCGATAGCCCTCCGCGGTCAGCGCGGTCATCTGGTCCTCGAGCTCGGGGAAGCTCCCGCCGAGCAGGCACCGCCCGGCCTCGAACAGCGCCGCGACCGGCTCCGCCCGCGCCCCCTTGCCGCGCCGCGCATGGACCAGGCGCAGCGGCAGCCCCGGCGCAACCGTGCGCAGCACGTCCTCGACCATCAGCCCACCGTTGTTCGCCTCGGCGATCACCCGGTCGGCGTCCCATGCCCGCGCAGCGGCGGCGACCCGCCGCGCCCAGCCCGGCGGCCGCTCGCCGCCGACGCTCGCGTCGGCCAGCACGATCCCGCGCCCGTCGCGCAGCCGCGCGCACACCAGGATCCCGCATTCGTCGCCCTCGGCGCTTGCCGGCGGGTCGACCGCGACCACCACCCGCGACAGCTCGCCCCGCGGCGGCATCGCGCAGCGGCTCGCCTCGATCGTCGCCCGCGTCCACAGCGCCCCTTCGGCCTCGCCGAGATATTCGCCGTCGAGCTCCTGCCGCCCGAGCCGGGTCCCGCCGTAGCTGCCGCGCACCGCGGCGACGAACGCGCCCGGCAGGAAGGGATTGTCGAACGTCCGCCCGCCGCTCTTCGCCACCGCCGGATCGTCGAGCATCGCGCGGAGCATCCCGAGCGGCTTGGGCGTCGTTGTGATCAGTGCCCGCGGCCGCTCGCCCAGCCGCAGCCCGAGCCGCAGCATGTCCCACGTCGCCTGCGGATGCGCCCATTTGCCGAGTTCGTCGGCCCAGGCGAAATGATGCTGCGGCCCGCGCAGCCCGTCCGGACTCGCCCCCGAATAGAGCTGCGCCACCGCGCCCGAGGGAAAGCGCAGCTCGGCCTTGCTCGGGTGCCAGCAGAGCCGCTCGCCGGTCCAGGCGCAGGCCATCAGCCCGCTTTCCCCCTCGACCATCACCCGCGCCGCCTCCTCGATGCTCGCGCCGATCAGCGCGATCCGCGCCCCGCCGTGCCCGCGCGCCATCTCCAGCACCCATTCCGCACCGGTCCGGGTCTTGCCCCAGCCGCGCCCGGCCATCACCAGCCACGTTCCCCACGCGCCGCCCGGCGCGATCTGGCCGGCAAGCGCCTGCCATGACCAGTCCTCGGCGAGCGCGCGCAGGTCGCTTGCAGTCAGCGCCGCCCACACTTCGGCCCGCTGCTCGGCCGTGCACCGGCCAAGCAGCGTCATCAGCTGGCGCAGCGCGATCATCCCTCGCTCGGCTTTCCGCTGGATGGGCCTCTTTCCTCCCCCGGCTTTCCGGGGGAGGGGGACCGCGAAGCAGTGGAGTGGTCTTCCTCCTCCTCGCCCTCCTCTTCCTCCTCCTCCTCGATCATCCCGAGCGTGCGCATCGTCTGCTCGATCCGCGCCCGCACCTGCTCGATGTCGCTGCGCCGCGGCAGGATGTCGCCGGTCCGCGCCCCGGCCATGTGCTTGCGATAGGCTTCGAGCACCGCGAGCGCCGTCTTGGGGTCGATCACCTGCCCGGCCGCTGCGCCTTCGTCGGCGATTGCCGCCATCGCCTCGGCGACCAGCCGCACCAGCCCCGCCTCGAGCCGGCCATAGCCCTGGTCGAGCGCGGCGTGCCACGCCTCGCGGAACTCGGCATTGTCGCGCCGCCAGTTGTACACCGTGCGCAGGCTGATTCCGGCCCGCTCCGCCGCCGCGGTCGCGTTGCACGTCGCGGCGAAATGCGACAGGAACCGCGCCCGCCGCCCCGTCGTGAACCCGACATGCTTGGGCGCCGCCCGCTTCGCCCCCTTCGCCGCCCGCACTTGGAGCCGCCGCCCGGTGCCGCGGCTGATCACCCCCTCGGGCTTGCTCGTTTGACCCTTGTCGCGATTGCCGGCTTTGCCGATTCGTTTCTTGCGCATCGGCAGTATGAACCAAATAGGTTCCTACATGTCAAGCAATTTGTCTCGCGCAGCGGTTACTCTGCCGCTCAGAGTTCCGGCGTCATTGCTCGCCGACACTTCCCTACGGCTGTTTTCCGGCTAAGCTCGTGCGGCTCGGTCCGAGTCGGGAGACATTCGGATGCGCGAGCTTGTCGCAATTGTTGTCCTAATTAGGTGACAGTGCACTTAATTGCACCGCCCTCGAATTACGGGGACCGAATTACGGGGACAGTGCACTTAATTCGAATTACGGAATTAGAATTACGGAATTACGGGGACAGTGCACTTAATTGCACCGCCCTAGGCCCCGGCTTCTCGCGCCTGAGCCTGCGGTCATGGCTCGCTTCGAGCCGCTCGAGAAATTCCGCCGAACCGACCGGCCGTCCGACGCTTTCGGCGCACCGGAGGCGCTTCGTCGCCTCTTCGTCCTCCGCCGCGGCAAGCAAACCGGCAAAGTCCGGGATGCGATCGAGCGTCGCCTGAACAGCGGTCATCGCATCGTCAGAGAGTCCGAGCTGCGCCCGAGCGCTCGACCAGCGCCAGTCTTGCGCCCGCTCGACGAGACCGGCCCGGACCGGGTTCAGCGCGACGTAGCGGAGCGCCGCGCAGAGATGCTCCTCGTCCATTGCGACGCACCCGAACCGCCCCTGCCAGAAGTGGCCGGTACGCTTGAGCCGGGCGTGCACCTGCCCGGCGTAGATCCGGTGCACCCGCGACAGGACCCGGCGCAGGCCATCCTCATCGCTCGGCACGAGGATCAAGTGTACGTGATTGGGCATCAGGCACCACGCCCAGATCGCGACTCCGGCGACCGCGCAATGCTCGCGCAGGAGACTCGCATAGAAGGCATAGTCGCCGTCGTCGAAGAAGGTCTGCTGGCGGCCGTTGCCGCGCTGGGTTACGTGGTGGGGCAGGCCGGGAAAGACCGCTCGCGCGAGCCGCGCCATAGGCGTCCCTCGAAAAGTGCGATCCGGCGGCGCCAGTGTGGCGAAGACGGCGGCGTTTGGGAAGCGGATACGAAAGGGACGGAATTAAGTGCACTGTCACCGTAATTCCGAAGCTCGCTTTCAGGCTGCCCACGCTTACCGGATTCCCAGGAATTGGAACCGGCCTAAAGTTAACGTCGACGTTGAGTGCCGCGCGGTTTGCCGGAAGAGCCATCCCAGTGGTCGGTTATGCGCTTCTCGCCGTCGACGTTGCTGCAATCACCTATTGCACGGTGAACGGTGGTGACTAATTTTGGTATATACCGCTTTTTAGCGCCGTTCAGATCACGGATGCAGAGTCGGCTTAGAAATGGTCGCTTGGACGTGAACGTGGGCACCTTTGCTAGCCAGCTCAAAGACAGCGATCGTTATCCTGAGATTGCGCCTGCGCTCTGGAAACTCCTTCAGGAGCAGGCATTTGTCGATGATTTCAGACCGGAGCCGGACGATGATCTATACGAGGTTTTTGCGATGGACCCGGAAATTGTGCGGGATGAGTTGGTCGCCGTGCTGTTGGATAAACTTGGCCTGAGCGTGAGGGGGATCGATTTTGAGGGGTTCAATTTCGCCTCCCTCACAACGCCACGAGATGTGAGCGCGTTTGTGGTGAAGGTCGCGGATGCACAGAGCAAGACAGGAACGCAGCGCGCGAGCGATTTATGAATTACGGGGAATTGCTGAATTGCGGAACTTCGGTGACAGTGCACTCAATTGAATAGGAGCCGATAGGGTTAATATCCAACATATAGGGTAAACCCAGGCAAATTCCTGCCGCATTGAGCCGCGAGCCGTGCCGCCTCGCTCGCCCCCTTCGCGCCTTCGCGCCTTCGCGTGAAACCCTTCTTCAGCCCCCGCCGCGATCGCTCAGCGTCTCCGCGTTCCGCGCGCACCATTTCACTTCTTATTCGCCCCGAACCTCGCTAGCCCCAGGCGGATGAGCAGCAGCAGCAGCGCCCCGGTCACCGTCCGCCCGGTCGTCACCAAGCAGGACCGCAAGGCCTTCGTCGACTTCGCGTGGGAGGCATACAAGGACGACCCCGCCTGGGTCCCGCCGCTCAAGGACGAGGTCCACGGCCTCATCACGCCGGGCAAGAACCCGTGGTTCGAGCATGGCCGGGCGCAGCTGTGGCTGGGGACACGCGGCGGCCGCGTAGTCGGGCGGATCAGCGCGCAGGTCGACGACCTCGTCCAGCAGCATATGGGCGCTGGGATCGGCCAGTGGGGCTTCTTCGACGCGCTCGACGGGGAAGCGGCGGCGGCGCTGATCGCCGCGGCCGAGGAGTGGCTGCGCGGTGAGGGGATGACCAGCGCATTGGGGCCGATCAGCCTGTCGATCTGGGACGAGCCGGGGCTCGAGATCGAGGGCTTCGCCGAGCCGCCGACGGCGATGATGGGCCACCACAAGCCCGAGTACCAGGGCTGGATCGAGGCTGCGGGCTATTCGAAGGCGAAGGACCTTTTGACCTACGAGCTCGACATCACCCATTGGGAGGATCCCAAGATCGATCGGCTGATCGCGATGGGCGAGCGCAACCCGCGCATCCGCATCCGCATGGTCGACAAGTCGCGGTTCGACGACGAGGCACGGATCATCCTCAACCTCTTGAACGACGCCTGGTCGGACAATTGGGGCTATGTCCCGCTGACCCCGGCCGAGATCGCTTATGCCGGCAAGAAGCTGAAGCCGATCATCTTTCCCGAGCTGGTGCGGATCGCCGAGCTCGACGGGGAGCCGGTGGCGTTCATGCTGACCATCCCCGACATCAACGAGCTCACCGCCGATTTGAACGGGGAGCTGTTCCCGTTCAACTTCGTCAAATTGCTGTGGCGGCTGAGGAAGCCGCGGACGCGCCGTCTCCGCGTACCGCTGATGGGGGTGGCGAAGAAGCTCCACCACAGCCGGCTGGCGAGCCAGCTCGCCTTCATGATGATCGAATTCACAAGGCGCGCCGGCGTGTCAAAATTCGGCGCGACGCACGGGGAGTTCGGGTGGATCCTGGAGGACAACAAGGGGATGCTGTCGATCGCGCAGCTGCCCGGCGCGGAGGTCAACCACCGCTACCGGATTTACGAGAAGGCGCTCTAGGTCGGGTTGTGTGACACCGGCATGACAGGGTAACCTGGGCCAATGCCCAGTTGGTTCCAACGACGGTATCTCGACCTCATCGGGTCGATCTACATCTACAACGAACACCGCGGCTACACCGCGCTCGACCGCGTTCTCGCCGCGGTCCGCGCCCGCTCGCCCGACGACCACGCGTTCATCGCAGCGATCGAGCAGCATCGCGCCGACGAGCACAAGCACTACCTGATGTTCCGCCGCTGGTTCGAGAAGCGCGGCCAGATGCCGCTGCTGGTCGACCGCATGTGCGGCCACATCGACCGGTTCGTCGAGATCATGTTCCGCTCGACCATCGACCGCCTCGACACCGACCGGGTGATCGCCGAGGATCGGCTGTTCGAGAAGCTGTGCCGGGTCATCTCGCTGACCGAGAAGCGCGGCTACCGCCAGGTCGAGGTGCTGCTCAACCATTCGATCGTCCGCCAGGACCCCGGCCTCATCAAGATCTTCAAGATCATCAAGCAGGACGAGCCGAGCCATTGGGAGCCGTACGACGGCTGGCTGCGCGCCAACGGCAAGCGCGAGCCCAAATGGTGGGAGCGCGGAGTCGACACGTTCATTCATTCGGAACTGCTGTTCCTGAAGCTGCCGATGCTGTTTCTCCACGCCGGGCTCAGGCGGCGCGCGGACTGGCCCGACGCGCTCGATCCCCCTGCTAGCGCGGACGTCGCCCTGGCAGCGAGCGGCTGAGCCGATTTCGACCCTTGCGTCCTTCGCCCTGAACCCAGCGCGCGTCGGAACCGGCGCGGATCGGCCGTGGCTGGCGACGATGGCAATCGTCACCGCGGTCGAATGGATCTGGTGGTTGGTTGTCTGGCGGCTTGGACTCGCGCCGCTTCCGGCCCCGCTGACCTATCTTGCGTTGGCGTTCGCCGGACTTGCGGCGGCGATGGCCGTCCGCCTCGCGCTCAAGCTCCGTCCGATCGCAATACCGTGGCCCACGGCAGTCGTCGCAACGATGCTCGTCGGACTCGGGGCGAGCGCGTTCCTGCCGCTCAAATATGCGATCCCCGGTGAGATGGGCTTCTGGCTCGACCAGCCGCTGGCGCTCGCCGAACGCCATTTGTTCGGCATCGATCCCTGGGTCCTGCTCGATGCGCTCGTAGGCTGGGCAGCGGTGCCGATGGACTGGCTCTACGGCTGCTGGATGCCGGTCCAGATCGTCGCGCTGTTCGCGCTGATCCTGGCGTCGCCGTCGGCGGCGAAATCGCGCGCGCTGGTCGCCTACAGCCTCGCCTGGTTCCTGCTCGGCGTGGTTGCTGCGGTGCTGCTGTCGTCAGCGGGCCCGATATTCTACGACCGTCTCTTCGGCGGCGAGCATTTCCAGGCTCTCGCCGGCACCCTGCGCGCTCGCGGCGCCGGAATCGCGCTGGCCGAATCCGACCTGATGTGGTCGGCAATGCGCGACCCGTCGCCCGGCATCGTCGCGGGGATTTCGGCTATGCCCTCGATCCACGTCGCGATCAGCCTGTGGATGTACCTCGCCGCGCGCGACCTCGCGCCGAAGGCCACGCCGGCGGCGCTGATCTACTTCCTGCTCGTGTGGGTCGGGTCGGTGCAGCTCGGCTGGCATTACGTCGCCGATGGCCTGATCGGCGCGATCGGAATGGTCGGCGTCTGGCATTTGGCCAGGCTGGTGCCAGGCGGACGCGTCAGAGATACGGCGTCAGGGTGAGCGTCACGGCGCGCGGGGCAGCGCCGTTGCGCGCCAGGTTCAGAGTCACGGCGGCGCCCGGACGGCCGCTGATCTTCCGCACCAGATCGGCGAACGGCTCCCCGACCAGCCGGTCCCCGACCAGGACTCCGGCTGCAGCGGCGGGGCTGCCGGTGCCCACGGCAGCGACCCGCGCCCCGTCGCGCGTGGGGTCGAGCCACAGGCCGGACATGCCGTAGCGCTCCTCCGGCGCGAAGTCGCCGTAGGGCTTCACCCACAGGGACCGCGTGCGCGGCTCGGTCGACAGGTTGAGATGCTTGAGCACCTCGAGGCCGAGGATCCCGTCATCGTCGCCGCCCGGGCGGTCGCTCCGCACTCGCAAAAGCACCAGCGGCCGCTCGATCGTCCGGCCGCCGAAGGCAAAGCTGCGCGCGCGGACCAGGCGGCCGAGGCCGCCCACGCCGCCGATCCCGCGCGTCTGCTGCGGCGCATAAGGCCGGGTATCGTCCCACAGGCCGAGCTTGCGGGCCGCGGCCATGCCGAGCGACACGCCGCCCGGCGCTCCGGTGTCGAGAACGAAGCGGAAGCGGTGCCCGTCGACCTCGGCCTCGCCGTACAGCCGGGGCGAGCCCGATTCCGGCCGGTCACCGCCGACGATGGCGTCGGCGAGGCGGGTGAACCCGACCCGCTCGGGGCGGCCGTCGGGATAGGCGCGCCACTCGCCCTTTTCGAAGTCGAGGTCGCTTTCGACCGCGGTCACCATTCCCGCGGCCAGCGCTCCCCGGACCGCGCCGGCAAAGCCGTGCTCCATGCCGGCGAAGGCGACATAAGGCTGCACCGCGCCGCCGCCGAACACCACGTTGTGCGCCAGGAAGACCGGGAGCGTCGCGACTCCGCCGACGCCACTCGCCCTGGTCATGCCCTGCGGCGCCAGCTTGAGCGAACGGGCGAGCGCCTCGTCGATCATGCTGAGATGCCCGCCGGTGTCGATCATGAACAGGTAGGGCCCGGCGCCGTCGATGGTCAGCCCCATGACGACGCGCCCGGCGACCAGCGCCAGCTTGCTGACGATCACGCGCCCCGTCGGTGCAGCCGCGACCGGAAAGCCGCGGATCATCACCCCGCTCGCGACCAACGCCCGCAGAACATCCCGCCGCCGCATCATATTCGCCTCACGCATACGAAGACCCGGGCACCGGCCGAAATTACCAAGGCCGCGGCGGTTGTCGAGGTCAGGATCGACGCTGCGGAGTCCCTTGGCTCCAGTACTGCTAACGACAGCTTTCGACCCATTGCGGACACTGGCACGGCTCGTATCATGGCCGC
>Ga0207678_10006718_pt1 | contig 10202 bp, 8 predicted proteins | sample KBSC63metaG_FD_184319 | JGI IMG/M metagenome (GOLD analysis project Ga0207678, IMG submission 184319) | Corn rhizosphere microbial communities from Kellogg Biological Station, Michigan, USA - KBS C6-3 metaG (SPAdes) (version 2) | ecosystem: Host-associated > Plants > Roots > Rhizosphere > Soil ...
TCCTCGCCATAGCACGGCTATGACTCGTCGGCGCGCCTTGCACTGCGCTCCGACAGCGGCGCGATCAAACCGACACTTGATGCGTGAAGCGACCCTAGTGTCGCGTCAAGCCTCAAGTGTCGGTTGATCGCGACCATGCAACGATCTATTGCATGAACCCGATGCTCGTCTTTCGCAGCCCCGGGTCCGGCAGGTCCCCCGGGGTCACGCGCTCGCGGTGGTCGAGTTTCGCGTTTCCGAAAGCGGTCATCCATGCGCGTCGCATTTCCCGCGGTGCCAGTTCGCACATGCGATCGAGTACGTCCGCACAGGGTTCCTCTTCGAAGCGGGAACCCCAGTCGTGATCGGCACGGATGCCGCGATAGAGCTTCGCTGCAATTTGCCTCGCCGCTTCGCGATCCGGAGCCTGAACTTCGTAGACATTCATCCGATTGAGGATGGGGTCCGGAATGTTGCGTGCGTCGTTGGCGGTCGCGACCCAGATCACTTGGCTCGCGTCAATCGGCACCTCGGCGAACTCGTCGGTGAAGGCGCCCGCAGTGTCGTGCTCCAGCAAGCTGTAAAGCGCTCCCAGCGGGTCATAGGCGTGCTCGCCACCCGCCTTGTCGATCTCGTCGACCACCATCACTGGGTTGGCGTATTGGCCGTCGACCAGCGTCTCGAAGACTTTGCCCGGGCGCGCGCCCTTCCATTGGCTGGACGCGCCACTCAGCACCCATCCGGCTGTCATGGAACTCATTGAGACGAATCCCATGCCGGTGCCGAGCAGCAAGGACAGTTCACGGGCAAAGTGTGTCTTTCCGACGCCGGGCGGGCCGAGGAGAAGCAGCGGGGTGATCTCGAGCGCATCACGGCTGTCTTCGCACAGTGCGAGCTGGCGGCGAACGTCGTCGAGAACTTCGGAGAAATTAGGCAGGTCGTCGTAGAGGTGGTCCATGACCGGCAGGCCCGACGGCTTCACCTGGAAGCGTTCGGAACCTTTTTCGAGCATGCGCTCGTAAGTGGCGCGCAAGCTTTCATGTTCCTTGGGAGGCAGCTTGTCCAGCTTGCGGCCGACCTCGTCGACTCGATACACATGCCGCATGCGGGCGATGGGAATGCCTTTGCGCGCGAAGGGGACCAGCTCTTTGGAATCGCCCATGTGTGAACCTCCGAATCAGTTCTGACTTGATTGAATCAGAAGATCTGCCCGAACAACAAGTGAATTTGCCCGGCAATCAACGCCAATTTCTATGCAGATTGCGTGCCTGCGGCGTCAGTTCCGTGGATTAGCGCGACAGGAGGAAATTCATGGCCTTCATCTCAGCCTCTAGGGTTGTAGCCGGGTGGACCGGGTCCCTTGATGCTCGAGGCTGAGCGCTTTCTCAGCCTCTCAGGCCTTTTCCGGATTCACCCCGACTACAAAATCAACGCACCCAGGTGTTGAGCTGGATGATTGGCAGCAACACTGCCAGCACGATCAACATCACCACCCCACCCATCGCAACGATGAGCAGGGGTTCGAGGATGGTGGCGAGCTGCATGGCCCTGCGCTGCACTTCGGCCGACAGTTGCTTGGCTGCCCGATCGAGCATGCGGGGTAACTGGCCTGTTTGCTCGCCCAGCCGGCAGAACATGGCAAGCAGGCCCGGAAACCGCTTTTTGCCGGCGAGCGCCGAGGCAAGGGGGGCGCCTTCACGCACCTGCACCAGCGCCTCGAGTGCATCAGCCCGCATGGCGCGGTTGGACAGGGTCTCCGCTGCTGCCTGAAGGGCTTTCAGGATCGGCACCCCTGCACCCGCCAGCATGGCCAAGGTTCCGGAAAAACGGGCGGCGTTATAGCCGCGTGAAAGCCGGCCAACGAGCGGCAGTCCGAGCCATCCGGCGTCGAAGCGTTGTCGGAAGGCCTCGTTGCGCAACATCATCCCAAGCGTCACACCCCCGGCAATCAGCAAGATCAGCAGCAGCCAGCCGTAGTGACGTAGAAAGCCGCTGATGGCGAGCATCGCGACCGTGAGTCCGGGCAATGCTCGTTTCGAGCTTGCGAATACCGACGCCACTTGTGGCACGACATAGGTCACGAGAAAGATCACGATGACAACCGCAATCAACGAAACGATGGCTGGGTAGAGCGTGGCCCCGATCAGCTTGGCCCGAAGCGCCTGGCGCTCCTCGAGGTCGTCTGCCAAGCGTTCGAGCACCTGGCCCAGAGCACCACTTTGCTCGCCGGCGGCCACCACACCGCGGTACACGTCGTCGAATTCGCGTGGCGCACCTGCCAGGGCGCGGGCGAAGGGCGAGCCGGCGTTCACTTCGGAGCGCAGGTGGGCGATAAGTTCACGTTGTTTCGGGTCTTCGGCCTCATCGCTCAAAGCGGTGAGTGCGCGCTCCAGCGGTAATCCGCTACCGACGAGACCGGCGATCTGGCGTGTCCACACGGCAAGGCCTGTCGACGAAAACACGCGACGCTGAAAGCGGGAGGGTGAACCCGCGCGATTGCCTCCCGCGACCTGAGCCACTTCCAACGGCACCAGTGATTGCGCACGCAACTGCGCACGCGCTGCACGCACGTTGTCGGCTTCCAGCAGGCCCGTTGTGGCCTTGCCGGCGGCATTGAGTGCTTCGAATTTGTAGGCAGGCATACAGCGCGCGTAGCGAAGGGCGGGGTGCCCCGTTTACGAAGATCGACCAGCGAAGCGATGGGCAAGTGGTTCGGGATCAATGCCCGAATAACGAGGCTGCGATGGTGGCATATGGCGTCTCATGATCATTCGCGGGTCACGCGCATCACTTCTTCGGGCGAGGTGATGCCCTCGGTCACGAGCCGCTCGCCGTCCTCGCGCATTGAGCGCAGGCCACCCTGTTCGGCAGCCACAAAAAGCTGCGATTCCGCGGCGCGGCTGTGGATCAGCGAACGCACGCGGTCGTCGGCCACCATCAGTTCGTAGACGCCCGTGCGACCCTTGTAGCCGCTCTGTGCGCAGGCGTCGCAACCGACAGGGTGGTAGCGGCCGCGTGCATCAGGCTTCTTGCAGACCGGACACAGCTTGCGTACCAGCCGTTGCGCGAGGACGCCCAGCAAGCTCGAACTGAGCAGGAACGGTTCTACGCCCATGTCGGTGAGGCGCGTGACGGCCGATGGCGCGTCGTTGGTGTGCAGCGTGGCAAGCACCAAGTGACCTGTCAGGGAGGCCTGGATGGCAATCTGCGCGGTTTCGAAATCGCGGATTTCACCGATCATGATGACGTCCGGATCCTGGCGAAGAATCGCGCGCAACGCCTTCGCAAAGGTGAGGTCAATCTTCGGATTGACCTGTGTCTGCCCAATGCCCGCGAGTTCGTATTCGACCGGGTCTTCCACTGTTAGCACATTGGTGGTCGCGGTGTCGACGCGGCTTAGCGAGGCATACAACGTTGTCGTCTTGCCCGAACCCGTTGGCCCGGTCACGAGAACGATGCCGTGCGGTTGCTGGACCAATCTGTCGAACTTGTTCAGCACGTCGCCGTCCATGCCCAGCGATTCGAGGGTGAACTTGGATTCGCCCTTGTCCAGGAGACGCAGCACGGCGCGCTCACCGTGTGCTGACGGCAGTGTGGATACCCGAACGTCAACCGCACGTCCGCCAATTCGCAGCGAAATACGGCCGTCTTGCGGGAGCCGCTTCTCGGCGATGTCCAGCTCCGCCATGATTTTCAAGCGCGAGATCATGGCTGCATGCAGTGCCTTGTTAGGCTGCACGACTTCGCGCAGCGTGCCGTCCACGCGGAAGCGCACCGAACTCGAACGCTCGTACGGCTCGATGTGGATGTCCGACGCACCGTCCTTAGCCGCTTGTGTCAACAGAGCGTTGAGCATGCGGATGATGGGCGCGTCGTTGGCGGCTTCAAGCAAGTCTTCGACGGCAGGTATCTCTTGCATCATGCGGCTCAGGTCCACCGCGCTTTCAACCTCGCCGATGACAGTGGCCGCGCTTGATTCGCCGCCCGCATAGGCTGCGGCGATCCGGTTCGTGAGCGTGCTTGCCGATTCGCGTTCGAGCGAGTCCACATCGTAGATGCGCAGCACTTCGCTCAGCGCCTGCAAGCCCACCGTCTCAGGCGCCCACAGGACGAGCTGCGAGCCGTCGTCTTCGAGCAGCAGGGTGTGAGCCTTGGCGAATGCGTATGGAAGGGGATGACGGGCGCCCATGGTATGCAGAGCCTAGTTCTTGGGGGGCGTGGCTGGGGCTGAACCCGGCGCAGACGCTGGCGCAGTTGGCGGCAGCAATGTCTGCAATGGTGGCACCACCGGCGCTTCGTTGATGGGCACGACCACGCTCTTAGGTGGCTGCGTGTTTTGCTGCAGAGCGCGGATCGCGTCGTAGCGGTCGAGCGTGAGCGTGTTTGACGCGTCCTGCGTGCGAACGATGATCGGCCGCAGGAAGACCATCAGGTTGCTCTTGGTGCGCGAACGGGTGTCGGTCTTGAACAGGTTGCCGACCACGGGAATGTCGCCGAGGAATGGCACCTTGCTGACGCCGCCGCTGTACTCGTCTTTGAGCAGGCCGCCGAGCACCATAATCTGGCCGTCGTCCACGACAACGTTGGTCTCGATGGAGCTCTTGTCGGTGGTAAGGCCTTGGGGCGAAGACTTGCTGGACGCGTCGACCGAGGAGTTTTCCTGGTAGATCGTCATGCGCACTGTGCCGGCTTCGCCCACCTGTGGCTTGATGCGCAGCGTGAGACCGACGTCCTTGCGCTCGATGGTCTGGAATGGGTTGGCTGCGCTGCCGCTCGCGCCGGTGTTGGTGAACGAGCCGGTGATGAACGGCACGTTCTGGCCGATGACGATCTTCGCTTCCTCGTTGTCCAGCGTGACCAGGTTCGGCGTGGACAGCACGTTGCCGTCGGTCTTGGTTTCGAGGAAGTGAGCCAGCGCGGCCAGCGTGTAGACCCCGCCGAACTGCCGCACGATGCCCACGTTCAGTCCGTTGGACGGCGCGGAGGTGAGGTTGCCCGTGCCGATCTGCGTGGCCAAGCCGATGATGTTATTGCCGCTGTCTGCCGCGCCGAAATTGGTGCCGCCGATGCCAACGGTCTTGCTGCCCGTGCTGTTGAACGGGCCTTGCCACTGGAAGCCGAACTCCGCCGCCTTGGTCGCGTCGACCTTGATGATCATCGACTCGATATATACCTGTGCACGGCGCGAATCGAGTTGGTCGATTACGGCACGAAGCTGCCGGTACATCGGCTCAGGCGCGGTGATGATGAGGGAGTTGGTCGACGGATCGGCCTGCACGAAGCCGCCGGTGGAAGGGCCCGCCGATGGTGTGATCGGTGCCGTGGCCTGAGGCGAGCCACCCGTGCCGGACTGCGTGGACTGCGTGGTCTGGAGTGTGTTGCCTGCCGGAGTGGTCGACGTGGTCGAACTCACGGTCGACGAGCCGCCACCGCTGGTGCTGTAGGCCGCGCGCAGTACCGCTGCTAGCTTCACAGCGTCGGCATTCTTGAGGTACACCACCCAGATGTTGCCCAGCGGGTTGTTTCCTGCGACCGGTCGATCGAGCTTGTCGACCAGCGCACGAATGGCCGACATGCGCGCGGGATTCGGGGCTCGCACCAGCAGCGAATTGCTGCGCGGATCGACGAGGATTGACGCAGCGCCCGCGCCCGCACCGCCTGGCGCGTTGGCGCCTCCCGCCGACGGGTCGGTGAGCCTTTGCACCAGCACTGCGATGTCTGAGGCGACCGCGTGCTGCAGAGGAATCACCTCCACGTCACCGGACACTGGCGTGTCCATGGCCGCAATGATCTTCGCAATGCGCTGCAGGTTGTCTGCGTAGTCGGTGATGACCAGCGAGTTGTTGCCCGGGTTCGCGTTGATCGTGTTGTTGGGGCTGATGAGCGGGCGCAGCACCGGCACCAGGTTGTTCGCGTTCTCGTGGTTGAGCTTGAAGATTTGCGTAATGACCTGGTCGCCGCGGCGTGCCACATCGCCGATGGATACCGTGCCTGCTTGAAGCTTCGCGTCCGCTTCCGGCACCACCTTGTAGATGCCGCCCGACTCCACAACGGTGAAGCCGAGGCCACGCAGCGCGGCGAGGAAGTTGAGGTAGGCCTCGCGCGGCGTCAGCGGCTCTTCGCTGTAGAGCGTGATGGTGCCCTTGACGCGCGGATCGACCACGAACTGCTGCTTCAGGATGGCTGCCATCGCGCGAGTGACGCCTTCAATGTCGGCATTCACGAAGTTGAGCGTGACGGGTTCCCCCTTGAACTTGCTGTTCGCCGATTGTGCGTAGGCAATGGGCGTGACGGCCATCGACAGGCAAAGTAGTGCGGCAAGGCTGCGCGTCCCAAGCCGTCGCGGCAGCGTCTGCCAGGAGGTCGATGGTTTGCGATGCTTCATGGTCATCCGATCGAAATGACGGACCGCGCGCCGTCGCGCCGTCCGATGATGTTCAAGAGATTAGAAAGTGCTGCGTCATCGCCGGTGGCTGCGCGCGCTTCGCCGCGGAAGTGCACCTTGCCGGCGGTCCAGGTGCCGTTACCCGAGAGTTGCAGCGCACCTTCAAGCGTTGAAAGTGTCATGGTCGGCGCGCCGGAAGCGCCATCGCCCGCCAGGTGCAACCGGTAGCTGCCCAGGGAGTCGAGCGTGGAGACGCGCGAAGACGCATTGACGATTTCGATGTCAGTGCTGCCCTTCATGCTCGATCGGCCCTGCGCCGTTTCGATAGTGAAGCCGGGCGACGTGAGCCGCACCGAGCCGCCTAACTGCAGGGTGTTGAATGGCGTGCCAAATCCAGCGAGCCACGCGCTCGGCCATTGCCCGATCCAGTTCCCGGGCGGCGGGTCCATCTTGATCGTCGTGCTTCCGATGCCTGGACGAAACTGCAGTGCGACAGTGCCATTGAGACAACAGTCGTGCCGGGCGCGAAGTTCGAATGCCAGGCCCTTCATGCCCAGGGTCCATTCGAGCCGGCCGGGCAGGGCGCTGGCGTCACGGCTTTCCATGCCGCCGCTGAGCACCGGCACGGCACTGCCGGACCAGACGGTGCCGCGCGCTTCGGCGAGTAGCAGTCGCTGGTTCGTGGCCGATGCGACGGCGCTCGCAAGCCATGCCGCGGGTGCGAACGCAACGAGTCCCACAACCGTGCCGACGATGCCGCCGAAGATGCCCCAGCGCAGTGCCGCGCTGCGCGACTTGTCCCATGCAATTTCAGCGAATGTGGATTCACCCCATCCGGTGGCGGCGACGGTATTGCTCCAGCCGCGGCGCGAGCCTTTGCGGCGCAAGACAGAACGAATCACGAGCCGGCTCCTATCGTCACGACCACCGTTCCTGCGTACCCCTGGGGATTTCGCGTGAGCGTTACCTCGACCGGTCGTGCGCGCGATGCGCTTCGTGCCTCGCTCAGCCAGTCACGCAAAGCGTCTCCCGACACCCCGGCAAGCGTGAGCGTTGCACGATCGCCCTGAACGCTGATGCTTGCACCGGACCCAAGCCGCCCCGTCGCCGCCTTGAGCGGCTCGACAGCTTGCGCGACAGACACCTCGGGTGCGCCGCGAAGCGTCTTGGACTCGATCGCGAGTCGCTGCATGTTTTGCAACTGTCCCTCGAGACGGTCGAGCGCGGCGGGTGCCTCCCGCGCAGTGCGCCATGCGGGCGCGACCAAGATGAGCCAGATGATGAATGCCACCAGCACTGTCACGCCAAGGCCGACCGCCAGGCGTTCGCGCTGGCCCATACCGCGCCATGTGGCGATGAGTTGCGTGCGCGCGGCAGCCAGCGCCGGCGGCATGGTGATGGCACGCGCGTTCATGACGCGGCTCCGGCGGGGCTGCGGGACAAAGTCACGCGGCCGTCGTTGGTCGATTCGGCCTTCCACCCCAGCGGGCGCAGGCGGCTCTTGAACTGCTCCAGTTGCGGCTCCTTCCAACCCACGGTTGCGAGCGTCAGCTTGCCGTTTTCATATTTCATGTTCTCGACCGGAGGCTGATCGGCCGGCCACGCTGCGGCGGCGGCTTGCAGCATGGGTTCAAAATCGGTGTCGCCGGGTCTGCCTGCGCGCAGGCGCAAGAGGTCGGTTTCACGTTGCATCACGAGCCCAGGATCGAGCCGGATAGAGTTTTCGGGTACGCGCGGGAAGGTCGACTTGACGATGCCGATCGCCGCTTCGCGCTTGGCATTGATGGCCGCCTTCAGGTTCCAGGACCAGAGGTTGATCCCGACGATCTGCGCGATCACGAGGGCCGCCAATCCCACACGTACGGGCCGCCATGCCGGGCTCAGGAACTGCTTCCAGCTGTCGCGAAGTGCACGCGTGCCGCGATTGCGCCGGGCAAGGGTGAACTGACGCAAGTTCCACAGCGTACGAGCGGCCTGCAGCAGCCGCTGAGCCGGTGGCATGACGTTGACAGGGGTACCGAGCCACCGCTCCGCGGCTGCCGCCGCGCCGGGAGTGGCGCTCCAGCGCATACCGTGTGGCGTGGGGGCCGGCACTAGCGTTCTAGCCAAGCCTCCGTGCAGACGAAGGCAGGCCACGCCGTCAGGGTGTGACCAAGTGAGCGAGATGCCATCCTCGCTGCCGCCGTTGTCGTGCGATTCGGTTTCCGCGAAATGCCCGCCGGGCGGATCGTCCGGCCAGGCGTTGGGCACGACACGGTCGACAAAGACGTTGGCCTTTTCGAGCGCGGCCAGCTCGGCGCGCAGCCAGCCGTGGTCCATCGCTGCGATCCAGGTTGGCTGCCCGGGTGTCGCTTCCGGCGCCACCGCGAAGTGCATCTGATCAGCGTCCTCAAGGACATGTTCTTCGAGCACGCCCACCAGGGCCGTACGCATCCTCGCGGCGGGGGCTTTCGGCAAAGTGATGCGGTGCCAGCTCACATCAGCGTCGGCCAGCACCGCAACAATGGTCTCGGCTTTCGGCAGAAGCGCCGCAGCGCACTGCCCGTGGGACTCCAGCAAAAGGCCATCCGGACTGAGTGCGTAGACGAACTCTTCGGTCAGGCGTGCGCCTTCACTGCTGCTGCCGAGCGAACCGCTCGCGCGCAACCTGCGGCGGGGTGAAATCTGAATGACGAGGATCGACATGTATGGTGCAGCCGTGCGGGGGCGAAGACTACCGCAAATCAAGGACTTACGGCGTGTTGTTGTAGCACGGTCGCAGCATTGTGACTGGTGTTACACGCGACGCTATTCCGAAGAATCTCGGCTATTTTCACGCTGACGAGACAATACAGCGATGGTGGTACCCCGGCGCTCCATCAGCGAACTCTCTTCTAGCGCACGATCGCCTAGGCGTAGCCGGCCGCGAACTTCGAAGTAAGCCGAGGAGACACTGATCTGGGATGGGAGCACGGCGTCGGCGATATTCTTGGGCACGAGGGCCAGCATTTCGCCCGTGCTCTTGAAGTAGTTGCGCTGGCGCGTCTGGACAATTCTTTGTGCCGTCCCCCGGTCAAGGCCCGGGATGGCCGCGAGCAAGACTTCAGGCGATGCCGTGTTGACGTTGACCGGTGTGGCCATTGGCAGGATGGTGACATATGGCTTCATGAGGTGAATGGAGTCGGCATCAACGCCCAGCCAAGCGAGTTGGGACACGTCGCTCGGCAAAAGTGGCGCGCTTTGTGAACCAGTGCCGCTGGCGGGGGGGCTGATCGAGTCGTGCAGGCCGGCGGCAATACGGTCGGCCACACCAGCTCCAACATTGATGGCTTGCAGCAGGTTTTTCAGGGCGCTGACCTCGGTGGCCGACACCTTGCCGGTGTTGTCGACAAGATTACGCAGGTTGTAGCGCGACTGCACGTCGGTGATGCTGCCCGACAGGAAGGCCTCGGGGCCGGTATCGGTGTTGTTGTCCTTGTCCGCTGCGAGAAATGTCGACAAACGGGCCTCGGCCAGAGGCACCGCCCAGGGTTCGCCAAGATGGTCCACTCCTCCGGTCTTGGCATCTTCTGCCAGGATGAGCTTGGCCCAGTCGGCCGCACCGGAGAGGATCCAGGACGATTGCAGGCGAGCACGTTCGGCCACCTCAACCTGAACGGCGCGCCACTGCTGCCACACCATGGATGCGGCGAGGGTGGTGATGAGCGTGACGATGATCATCGCGGTGAGCAAGGCGGCGCCGCGTTGATTGCGAGGGTGGATGGTGCGCATCATGGTCCGAGCGCCACGTCGCGCATGAGTCTGCCATTCATGTCGCCACCCGAGAATTCGAGCACCAGGCGCACGCCGCTCGGCAAAG
>Ga0207678_10006719_pt1 | contig 10202 bp, 9 predicted proteins | sample KBSC63metaG_FD_184319 | JGI IMG/M metagenome (GOLD analysis project Ga0207678, IMG submission 184319) | Corn rhizosphere microbial communities from Kellogg Biological Station, Michigan, USA - KBS C6-3 metaG (SPAdes) (version 2) | ecosystem: Host-associated > Plants > Roots > Rhizosphere > Soil ...
AGGTGCCTCGCTGGTGATCGTCACCTCGGACGGCGGTGCCGGCGGTGGGGGCGGCGGCTCCGGCGGTGGGGGGCTCTCCTGCTTCGGCGGCGACGGCGGCTCGGGTTCTGGCTGCTTGGGCGGTTGCGGTTTCGGCGCCTCGCTCGCCTTTGTGCTTTCCGTCGCACTGGTCAGCGCGTAGGCCACTCCGCCGACGGTGATGATCGCAATGACAGCGGCGATGCCGATCGCCAGGGCCGTCAGCCGGTGCCACGGTCGCCGCGGCTCCTGGTAGATCCTGCCCGTCGTCGGTACATACTCCAGCACCGGTCTGACATCGGATTGTATTGTCTCATAAGGATTTTCACCGGTGTACGGAACGAGGTCGTCGCCGATCTCCTCCTGTGACCAGGCAAGCGCGCGGAATGTCGCGGAACCAGGTGAGTCGGGGCCGGGTCCGTCATAAACCGGCTCGGCCGCCGTCGCATCGGTGGCGGCAGCGGCGGCACCCGTCGGGGCGTCCGCGTCCATCGCGGTCGCCGCATTGGCTCCGGTCGGGGCTTCGGCGTCGGCCCCGAAGGCGGCGAACAGCGCCGCACCGACGGCCCCGTTGAGGGCGGGCTGCGGTGTGGTCACCACCGGAAGCCGGGTGTGCTCGGAAAGCCGCTGAGCGACAAGGGGAATACCCGCTCCGCCACCGACGATCGCAAGTGCGGCCAGGCCGGTCGGTGAGGTGCCGCGGCTCTCGGTCAGCTCGTCGAGTGCGGCAACCACGCCGTCCAGCGGCCGCCGGATCAGATCCTGCAGTTCGTCCCGGGTGATCCGGATATCGGCTCGGTAGCCCTGGATATCGAGGACGAGTTGGGTCGCCGTATCGGCCGAGAGCCGCTCCTTGGCGCGCCTGCACTCCTCGCGCAGCTTGGTCAGCGACTCGACCGCCGTGGTTCCGGCGGGGTCGACCTTGTCGGCAAGGTTCTCCAGGACGTGGGCCAGCAACGCCTGGTCGATCAGGTCGCCGGAGAAGTCCGGATAGCGAACGGTTTCGCCGAAGGGTTCGAACCCGGCCGTGGCATCGGCGAGTGTGATGCTGGTGCCGCTCCCCCCGAGGTCCAGCAGAGCGACCGTGCCGTCCGCGGCGATCCCCGGGTTGGCCTTCAGCGCGGTCAGTGCGGCGACGGCGTCGGAGACCACCCGAACCGGCTGGCTGGTCTGCGACAACGTCTTGCTGTTGGCCAGCGCGCCGCGGAATGCCCAGATCGTCGTCGCGTTCCAGTGCGCGGGCACCGCGATCGCGACGTCGGACGACGGCCCACCGCCCAGTTCGACCATTGCGTCGAGTGCTTCGACCAGCAGTTGTTCGGCCAGGTAGCTCTTACCGTCGGGCGTCACCAGCGGCACCCGGTCCCCGACCCGCTCGACGAAGCCGGTGATCGTGCCGCCCGATTGCCCGAGGGTCAGCATTGAGCGGCGCGTCACAGGTTGATTGCCGACACGCGCCGCGACCAGGTTTGTTGTCCCGACCGACAACCCCAGGGGGTCGCTCATAACGGCCCACACGATAGCCGCGTTGAGTGCGGATACCGATCAGACACTCCGCGAGCAGGCCGTTTGAACGGTGTTCCGCCAGCGTGCTTTTGAGCCGTCGCGTTTCGTCGCCCCCTCGCCGGGTAATGCGAGCTTCATGACTTCGTTGTGGCTGGCCAACCGAGCAAATCGACCATCACCTCCCAATCCGATACTGGAGACCGACCGCGACGCCGACGTGGCTGTGGTCGGGGCCGGAATCACCGGTCTTGTGACGGCCGTGCTGTTGGCCAGGGCGGGCAAAAACGTGATCGTGCTCGAAGCGCATTCGGCCGGCGCGGGCACCACGGGCAACACCACCGCGAAGATCAGCCTGCTGCAGGGCACCAAGCTGTCGAAGATCATCGCCAAGCACGGCCCCAAACGCGCCAAGCAGTATGTCGAAGGCAATCGCGAGGGCCAGGAGTGGCTGATCGGGCACTGCGAGGCGCACGGCATCTCAGTGCAGCGCGAGGACGCCTTCACCTACGCGCAGTCCGAAGAGGGTGTTCCGTCGGCCAAGGGTGAGCTCGAGGCGTGCAAAGCAGCCGGTATCGAGGCGGAGTGGGTCGACGACGCCGACGTCCCGTTCCCGTTCCACGGCGGCGTTCGCCTCGCCAGGCAGGCGCAGTTCGATCCGATGCCGTTCTTGGACAGCCTCATCGTGGAGCTCGAAGAGCGCGGTGGCCGCCTCGCGCAAGGCGTTCGCGTGCAGAAGGTTTCGGGCGAAGGCGACGAGTTGGCACTACACGTGCGCACGACCGATGCCGACGAGTTCACCGTCAAGGCGAAGCAGTGTGTGCTCGCCACCGGTATTCCGATCCTCGACCGCGGCGGGTTCTTCGCTCGCCTCAAGCCGCAGCGGTCCTACTGCATGGCCTACCGCGTGCCCGGCAACATCACCAGCGGCATGTATATCTCGACCGATTCCCCCACCCGGTCCGTGCGCTATGCGCCGACCGAGGACGGCCAGCGCCTGATCGTCGGCGGCGCCGGACATCCGGTGGGACATGCGAAACATCCGGCGTCGTCGGTGCAGGAACTCGACGCATGGGCGAAGTTGCACTACCCCGGTGCGATGCAGACGCATTACTGGTCGGCGCAGGACTATTCGCCGATCGACGAACTGCCGTATGTCGGACCGATACTGCCCGGGAACGACAAGATCTTCGTCGCTACGGGTTTCGACAAGTGGGGCATGACGAACGGGACGGCTGCGGCGTTGGCGTTGGCCAGCCGAATCCTCGGCGGCCGAATGGATTGGGCCGAGTCGTTCGCCAGTTGGAGTCCCCACGAGCTGTCAGGGATCCCGAAAGCCATGCAGCTCAACGCCGAAGTCGGTCTGTATCTCGCACGGGGCTGGATCACCCCGGTGACAAGGATCGGCGATCGCACGCCCGACGACGGCGGCGTCGTCAGCGGCCCGCCGTGGCAACTCGAGGGCCGCAGCGTGGTGGACGGCGTGGAGCGCCGCGTATCGCCGGTATGCCCGCACCTCGGCGGCATCGTGAACTGGAACGACGCCGACGAATCGTGGGAGTGCCCATTGCACGGTTCGAGGTTTGCACCAGACGGCAAGCTGCTGGAAGGTCCTGCGACCAGGGATCTCACCGCGGCTCAGTAGTATCCCCCCGCATGGGCGATATCGATGACATCAAGCGGGTCAAGTACCGGTACCTGCGGGCGCTGGATACCAAGCACTGGGACGACTTCGCGGACACGCTGACCGAGGACATCGCCGGTGACTACGGCAGCTCGCTCGGTGAGGAACACCGTTTCACCGACCGCGACACGCTCGTCGAGTTCATGCGCACATCCATGCCCGCAAACGTGATCACCGAACACCGGGTCACCCATCCCGAGATCGACGTCGACGGCGACGAGGCCACTGGCACGTGGTACCTGCAGGACCGTGTAATCGTCGCGGACTTCAACTTCATGCTCTACGGCGCTGCGTTCTATCACGACCGCTATCGACGCACCCCCGACGGTTGGCGCATCTCCGCGACCGGATACCAGCGCACCTACGAGGTCAACATGTCCACCGAGGCGATCACCAACTTCAAGGTGAAACCCGGTGCAGCGCTGAATATTTGAGTTACTGGGTGACGGCGATCAGAGCGCCCGGCTGCAGCCAGCGGATGATCTCGACAAGGGTGCCGTCATCGAGGGCGACGCAGCCGGCGGTCGGTCCGCCGTCGGTGGCGTGCAGGAAGAACGCGCCGCCGTTACCGGGCACCCGTTGCTTGTTGACGCCCATCACCACCGCATGCACGTACTGAGGAATCTCGAGGTTCTCAGTGCCGCTGGCCGGATCGGTGCGAAACGGGCACTTCGACTTCTCACAGACCTGCATGGTGTTGTAGGTCGGGCTCTTCATGTCGCCGTCCCACCAGTGGTCGGGGCCGACCTGCACGTATTGCAATCCGCCGCCGGGGTTGGGGGCCGTGCCGAAGGCGAAGTCGAGGCTGAAGACTCCCATCGGCGTTTTGGCTTGGCCGTCATGGGTTTCCGGGGCCATCCCGTTCTCGCCGACGAACGCGGGGATGCCGGTCCTGATCGCCTGCCAGCCGGCCGTGGTGCGCTGGAATACGTCGATTTTCGCCGACGAACCACCCGCTCCCACAACGGAAATGACCTGGGCCGCGTTGCCGACCTTCGGGGCGAACCACGGCGTGTAATCGGCCTGACCCACCGGAGCAGCAATCATGGCCAGCACGAATGGCAGCAGCAGAACCAGCCGTCGGCGCACGCGCTCATGGTCGCACAGGATCAGGCCCCGGTTGGGCGGCTCGCCCGCTGGGTAAGTTTGCGTCATGCGATTCCGTCGAAAGCCACAGGGTCTGCGCGGTCTGACCGAGATCGGTCAGGGTCTGGGCACCCTTGATCGCGAGGTCTTCGAGGCCGTCGCGGAATCGCCCAGCCCGTTGCTGGACACCAGCATGCCGCGGCTGAGCTGGGCCGCCGATCATTCCAAACTGTGGTTCGTCATCGCCGCCGGGCTGATCGCGACGCGACACAAGGCGTCCGCCAGAGGTGCCATGCGCGGGGTCGTGAGCCTCGCGATCACCAGCGCTTTCACCAACCAGTTCGCCAAGCGGGTCTGGAAACGGCCGCGGCCCAACCGCACGTTGGTACCCCTGGCCCGGCAGAGTCGGCGCTTCCCGACGTCGAACTCGCTGCCGTCCGGGCACTCGGCCAGCGCGGCGGCGTTCGCGGTCGGAGTCGGGCTCGAGAACCCGCCCGTCGGTTTGGGCCTGGCCCTGCTCGCCGGTCTGGTCGGCCTGTCGCGCGTCGCCGTCGGAGCGCACTATCCGGGTGACGTGTTCGCGGGCTTCGGGATCGGGGCGGGAATCGCAGTGCTCGGCGGACGGATCGTGCCGCCGATCACGCCGACGAAGATCCCCACCGCCGACCCGCTGCGCGTCCCCACGCTGCCACGACCCGACGGCGCGGGCGTCGTGCTGGTGATCAACCCGGCCTCGGGAAGCGGGACGGGCGCGCGCGTCGTCGACGAGGTGCGCCAAGCGCTGCCCAAAGCCGAAATCGTCGAGCTCGGCGACGACGACGACATCGAGGAGGCGTTGCGCGATGCGGCCAAGCGCACCGAGGTCCTCGCCGTCGGCGGCGGCGACGGCACCGTTTCCTGCGCGGCGGGCATCGCCGTCGAGCACGACATTCCGCTCGCCGTCTTCCCCGGCGGCACCTTCAACCACTTCGCCAAGGACATCGGCTGCGACAGTGTGGCCAAGACGGTCGGGGCGATTCAACGCGGCGACATTTCCTGCGTCGATCTCGTCTGCCTCAACGACGAACACATCGTCGTCAACACCGCCAGCATCGGCGCCTATCCCCGGTTCGTGCAGACACGCGAAAAGCTGGAACACAAGATCGGCAAGCCCCTCGCAGGCCTGTACGCGATGTTCCACACCCTGCGCCGGGACGAGCCGGTGAGGATCTCCTACGACAACAAGACATTGCAGACATCGCTGTTCTTTCTGGGCAATTCGACGTATCTGCCGTCGGGCTTCGCGCCGTCACGACGCACGAGGATGGACGACGGCCTGATGGACGTTCGCACTCTCGAAACCGGCCGCAAGTTCAGCAGGCTGCGCATCGTCAGCTCGCTGGCGCTCGGGCGGTTGACCCGCAGCCCGCTCTACCACGAGATGCGGGTGCCTGAGTTCGCCTTCACCGCCGTGGACGGGTGCACCGAGCTCGCGCATGACGGCGAGATCGGCACCGAATGCGATGAGGCCAGGTTCAGAGTGAACTACCGGGCGCTTCCGGTTTTTCGCCCGCTGCCGTGATCGGCACGGCGGGCGGTACCACCAACAGGCATACGACGAACCAGGCGTAACCGAGCGCCCAGCCGGCCAACACGTCGGACGGGTGATGCACGCACAGCACCACGCGCGCCGCCCCTATCGCGAGCACGACAACCGCACCTACGACGATCAGCCAGAATCGCAGCGACCGGCGCGCAATCGGCAGTATGAGCGTCAGAAACGCCAGCACGCCGACCATCACGCCGAGAGCATGACCCGACGGGAACGACGTCGACTGCGCGCTCACCAGGGCCCCGGCAGGTCGCTCGCGGTTCGCGGCGAGCTTGGCGGCTTCGGTGAGCAGCCCGCTGAGCTCGACGCTGATCACCAGGAACATCGCCGCCCGCACGTTGCGCCGGGCGAGGGCGACGACAATGACGACCAGGGCCGCGAGTCGGAAAACCGTTGGCCCGAGGACGGTGCAGAGCAGATCCCAGAATGCGACCCAGCCGGGGTGGACGATCCCGAATTCGTGCAGGGGATCGAGCGCGAACCGGTCCATTGCGTCGATCCACTGCCACTGCGCCACGATGCCGACCCACAGCAGCACGTACAGCGCAAGCGCTACCGCGGCAGGGCCGACGAACCACGCCTTGCGTTGTGTCACCCCCTAACGACTACCACGCTGCCGCTACGGTGCATCTATGGCTGTGTTTCTGCGCAAACTGTTGCGCGTCGGCGGACTACCCGCAGAGCTGCGCACCCAAGTCGACGCCGAAGGCATCATCTACCTGGCCGAATACCTCCCCGTGACTCGGCGATTCAGCGGATCCGTGCCCGGTAAGAAGGCCAAAACCAATATCTCGAGCTATGTCGGCTCGCTGGCGATCAGCTCGCAGCGTGTCCTCGGCACGCTGTCGTCGGTGCCCAAACTCGCCGGCCGCACCATCGACCAGCGATGGGACGCCACCCAGGACGGGCCGGTGAAGGCCGACATCTCGGACACCGGGGTGCACATCGAGGTGGACATCGGCGAGGTCGACCCGAAGTTCGACGGCCATCTCTCGCTGAACTACAAGACCCCGATCCCCGAGGACGTCCTGATGCGCCTGCCCCGCAGGTCGCTCGCGTTCGCGGTGCCGCCCGAGTACGTCCTTCGCGCGGTCGGCGTCCCGGCACGAGGCTGACCTACCAGGTGGCGGCTTGTCGCGTTGGTGAGCCGAGCATGCCCCGCGCGGCATTGACTACGGGTGCGCCTCTGCCGAGGCATCGTCGGCACTGTGTTGCCAGCGGCGTCCGTTGGCTGCGCCGACCTGTCACGGAGGGGCCGTTGGCCAGCTGCGACGTCAGTCGTCGGGGACGCGCGTACTGCCTCAGCGCTCAATCTGGCGATTCATACTGGCTCTACACCCACATGAGAGAGAGACATCATGGCCAGCCAGCCCGAGAAGTACGACGTTGATGTCTTCGACTCGAATTCGATGGACTGGCTAGAGCTCCCGATTGAACAGATCGGCAGGAGTCTGTCGCTCAAGCCATTCACGTTCGACCCAGACACCGGGATGTCCTGCATGCTTTTGCGTTACGACGCCGGGTTCATCAACCCGTGGCATACCCACGACTGCGCGCACGGCATGTTTGTGTTGAGCGGGACCTTGCGAACCAACAAAGGGGATTTTGGGTCGGGGAGTTTTGTCTGGTTTCCCGAGGGCATGACGATGTACCACGGTGCAACCGATGACAGTGACTGCCTCATGCTTTTCATCACGAACAAACCGTTCAACATTCGCTACACATTCGAGGATGAACCGAGCGGAAGCGAAGCCGAGCGACAGGGCCGGGAGAAGGCATGTCTGTGCTCGATGGCTTCCGTAACCTGACGCGGGCCGCCGATTCAGGTCGGCCCTTGTCAACGCCTCGCCTGTGTATGAACGCGCAACTGTGGATAACTAGCTCTCACTGAGCCAAACGGTTGCCGAATGGCCCGTCGACCTGTTCGGTGTAGCGACGGCATGGGAAAGGATGCGCAGTGACCGACCCGAACAAGGACAACGTGCTGATCGTTCATTGGCACGACCTCGGGCGATACCTCGGTGTCTACGGCCATCCCGACGTCGACAGCCCCCGCCTCGACCAACTCGCCGCCGAGGGCATCCTCTTCACCCGTGCGCACGCCACGGCGCCGCTCTGCTCCCCCTCGCGGGGTTCGCTGTTCACCGGCCGTTACCCGCAGAACAACGGGCTGGTGGGATTGGCTCATCACGGCTGGGAGTACCGGGCTGACGTCCGCACGCTACCGCAGATATTGTCCGAGAACGGTTGGCATACAGCGCTTTTCGGTATGCAGCACGAGACTTCGTATCCGGCTCGGCTTGGCTTCGACGAATACGACGTGTCCAACTCGTTCTGCGAGTATGTGGTGGAGCGCTCCGTCGAGTGGCTTGCCAATCCGCCGAGCGCGCCGTTCCTGTTGACTGCCGGCTTCTTCGAGACCCACCGCCCGTATCCGGCTGACCGGTATCAGCCGGCCGACCGGACCACGGTGGCCGTACCCGACTATCTGCCGGAGACCGAGGAGGTTCGTCAGGACCTGGCCGGGTTCTACGGCTCGATCACGGTGGCCGATGCCGCCGTCGGGCAGTTACTGGACGCGCTGGCAGTGACCGGCCTCGACCAGTCCACCTGGGTGGTCTTCGTGACCGACCACGGCCCGGCGCTGCCGCGCGCGAAGTCGACGCTGTACGACGCGGGTACCGGCATAGCGGTCATCGTCCGGCCGCCGCTGCGGGCCGGCCGGTCGCCGTACGTCTATGACGACCTCTTCAGCGGGGTGGACCTGGTCCCGACGCTGCTCGAGCTGCTCGGGGTGCAGGGGCCTGCCGAGGTCGACGGGATCTCCCACGCGGCTGCGCTGCGTTCCGACTCCGACTCCGCCTCCGACAACGGCACGCCGGCACGGTCGGAGGTCTACACGACGAAGACGTACCACGATTCCTTCGACCCGATCCGGGCGATCCGGACGAAGGAATACAGCTACATCGAGAACTACGCGTCCCGGCCACTGCTGGACCTGCCGTGGGACATCGCCGACAGTGCATCCGGCATGGCCGTCGCGGATTCGGTCGGTGGTCCGCGCCCGGAGCGCGAACTCTACGACCTGCTCGACGACCCGACCGAATCGCGAAATCTGCTCGGCCCGGACGCGACGGACAAAGCGGAGGCGATCTCGAACGAGCTCGCGTTGCTGCTGAACGACTGGCGACTGAAGACCAACGACGTCATCCCGTCGGAGTTCGCGGGTACGCGAATCTCGGAACGCTACACCGAGACCTATCAACGCATCCACGGCCGGGCGTTGACCAGCCGGTCGGCCATCGCCGCGGAGCGCGGCATCGAAGACGAACACAGTTAGGTTTCGCGCAATGACATTTTCGGCGTATCTGGTACTGGCGTCGCAACGCAGCGGCAGCACCCTGCTCGTCGAATCCCTGCGGAGCACAGGCGTTGCCGGCGAGCCGGGTGAGTTCTTCCAGTACCTGCCGACCACCAGCCAGTCGCCACAGCCGAGGCAGTGGTTCGAGGGCGTCGAAGACGAATCGATCCTGAGCCTGCTCGACCCTCTCGACGAAGGCAAGCCCGACCTCGCCACGCCGGAGATCTGGCGTGACTACATCCGCACGGTGGGACGCACGCCGAACGGGATCTGGGGCGGCAAGCTGATGTGGAACCAGACGCCGTTGCTGCTCGAGCGCGCGAACGGGCTGCCGGACCGGTCAGGCGGCGGCTTGTTGTCGGCGATCCGGGACGTCATCGGCACCGACCCGTACCTGATTCACGTGCACCGTCCCGACGTCGTGTCGCAGGCGGTGTCGTTCTGGCGGGCGGTGCAGACGCGGGTCTGGCGCGGCAGGCCGGATCCGAGACGGGACTCCGCGGCCGAGTACCACGCAGGCGCCATCGCCCACGTCGTCGGCATGCTGCGGGCACAGGAGGACGGCTGGCGGACCTGGTTCGCCGAAGAGAACATCTCGCCGTTGGACGTGCCGTATCCCGTGCTGTGGCGCAACCTCACCCAGATCGTCGGTACCGTCCTCGAAGCGCTGGGGCAGGACCCGCAGCTGGCCCCGTCGCCGGTGTTGGAGCGGCAGGCCGATCAACGCTCCGACGAATGGGTAGATCGATACCGATCAGATGCCGAGAAGGAGGGTCTGCCTGCATGACCGCAACCGCCGCCACCGACTACGACACCCTGCACGTCGACGAACTGCGGCTGCTGGAAGCCGAAGCGGTGCACATCATCCGCGAGGTGGTCGCCGAACTGGAGCGGCCAGTGCTGCTGTTCTCCGCAGGCAAGGATTCCATTGTGCTTCTGCGCTTGGCGGAGAAGGCCTT
>Ga0207678_10006725_pt1 | contig 10196 bp, 5 predicted proteins | sample KBSC63metaG_FD_184319 | JGI IMG/M metagenome (GOLD analysis project Ga0207678, IMG submission 184319) | Corn rhizosphere microbial communities from Kellogg Biological Station, Michigan, USA - KBS C6-3 metaG (SPAdes) (version 2) | ecosystem: Host-associated > Plants > Roots > Rhizosphere > Soil ...
GTGCAGGGCGAGCAGGGTGCGCGCGTCGTCGGCGGAGCTGGCGATGTCGAAGACGGCGCTGATCGGGCGCTCGATCGTGAGGCTGGTGGGCTCGAGCGAGCGCAGGTCGATCTTGGCCAGGCGCGCCGTGCCGCGCTGGAATGCCCAGGCACGCAGTCCGTCGTCGGCGACGGTGAGCGAGAGCTGGCCGCTCGATTGCATCGGGAAGCTCTGGCGTCGCTCCAGATCCAGCACGAAGAAGCGCGAGTCGGGCGCCTGCAGGAGCTTGCGGCGGCCGAGCGTGTCGCCCGGCACGTCGAACACCTGGCTCACCTGCGCGTCGAGGTTCAAGAGATCGATGCTGCGGAAGGCCTGGTTGTCGGTCTTGCCGAGCGACCACACCGCGACCGCGTTCTGGTTCTGGCTCCAGAGCAGCGCCACGTCGCCGAGCAGGCCTGCAGGACTGCCGACCTTGTTCAGGTGATCGAAGGCGCGCGGCAGGCTGAGGCGCTCGACGCGCGTGGTGGCGGGCTCGACCAGCGCCGCCTCCAGCTTGCCGGGCACCAGCGCCGCCAGGCGCACGCCGCCGTCGGTGGCGACGAACTCGAGCGCGGAGGGCGGGCTGCCCACGTCCACCAGGTTGAGCGTGAGATTGAAGGGTTGGCTGCCGCCGTCGCTGGGGGTGAAATCGACCAGCACCAGGTTGGGGTCGTTCTGCAAGCGGATCGCGAGCCGCGCGTCGAAGCGCTCGGGGCTGTCGGCGCCGGACTGCACGACCACGTCCAGCGGCCTGCCGGCGGCGCCGCTCGGCGTGCGCGGCAAGCCGACGGTGATCTCGGGACGATCCAGATCCTCGAGATCGACCAGCGTCACGTCCTGGTTGGTCTGCACGATCAGGAAGCGCCGGGCCCCGCCCGGCACGTCCAGCGCGTCGCTGAACAAAAAGCGCTCCGGCGCGGAGCCGAAGCTGCGGATGGTCTTGGTGTAGGGCTGAAAGTCCGGCTTCGTCAGGTCGATCAGCACCAGCTGGTTGGGGTTGGTCACCAGGTTGTCGCCCGCGCCGGAGAGCACCGCCCACTGGCCCTGAGGATCCTGGGTCAAGCTGCCGAAGGGCGCCGAGAGCTCGTAGCGCGCCTCGACGCGCGGCTCGTTGCGCGTGTCGATCAGCGTCAAGCTGGGCAGCTCGTCGTCCACCTGGCGCCGCGGTTGGATGCCGGCGGCGAGCACCAGCACGCGTTCGCCCGTGACGTCCGGTACCATGCTCACGCGGTGCTGCCCGACCGGCAGCGCATGCGTCTGCAGGCCTTCGACGCCGTCCGTCTGGGCCACGACCACGCGCTGCAGCGGCTCGTCTCCGAGCACCAGCGCATGGCGCAGCCCGAGCGCGTCCGTCTCCTCTATCCCCAGATCGTAGCGATCGCTGCGCCCACCACAGGCGAGCACGCACAGCGCCGCAACCGAAATATGGAACCGTCTCATTCGTTCACCACCTTCGAGGACAACTCGAACCCCGTGATCTCGCGCTCACCGCCGTCGTTCAGGTCGATGAATGTGATGCGCCCCTCGGGGTGCTCCTGAGCAACGAAGCCCTTCTGCGCGCCCGGCACGGTGCCGCTCGCCAGGGGCTCGCTCGACAAGCTGTTGAAGTCGACTTGCAGGTTCGGCGTGCGCACCAGGAACACCCCGAACGAGGCCTTCGCGTCGCTCACCGTCACCAGCGCCCGCTCGGCGTTGCTGCTCGACAGCGCCACGGCCAGCGCCGGCGCGTCGGAGGCCACCAGCTTGGGCGCGCGCACGCTGGCCAGCGAGAGCACGCTGAAGGCGCCCTTCTTCTGGCTGCCGGCGGGCGGATCCTGCAAGGCGATCGCGCTGGAGCCGTCGGCGGTCAAGAACACCGCGCGCACGGCCGCGATCAGGTCGAGGCTGCGGGTCTCCAGGCCCGTTCCCCCCGCAGCAGGTCCCACGAGCGTGACGCGTGCCGTCGGTCGTGCCGTGGTGAAGAGCACGGCCCGTGCTCCATCCGACGACAGCGCCACGCTGCGGAACGTTTCCTTCGGCACCTCGAGCGTCTGGCGCGCCGCCGCGTCGCCGAGCCCGGCCGGAATGGGGATGAACACAGCCTGCGACGTCGAGCTCGCCGGCGGCTCACTCGAGCCCGCGTCCCCAGTACCCGCGTCGCCCGCGTCCGCGAGCGGCTCCGGCACGCCCGCATCGGGGGCGTCCGTTGCGCTCGCGCGCTGCACCACGGCGACGGCGCGGCTGCCGTCTTCGCTCAGATCCAGATCGGTGAGATTGCCGCCGAGCTCGATCTCGCGCAGCTCGCCCGAGCTCAGATCGATGTCGTACAAGGAAGACGAGCCCTCCAGGCGCGCCAGCGCGCGGCTGCCGTCGGGCGTGACGGAGACATCGGGCTGCGTGCGCGAGCTCGAGGGCAGTGAGACCAGGCGGCTCAGCCGTACCGCACCCGGCGTCAGATCGACCACGCTGATGCCATCCTGCGTGATGCCGAACGCGTGGCTGCCGGCCGCGTCGAAGGCGAAGGCCGTCGGGCGGTAGCCCACGGTGAGCCGCGTGGCGACCGCGGGCTTTCCGTCGGGCAGCTCGATCACGGTGATGTCCTGAAAGCCGTCGGTGGGGTCGGGCTTCGTGGCCTTGCTGCTGTCGGTCCAGGCGATCGCGAAGTGCCCGCCGGGCGCCACGCTCCAGCTGTCCGCGCCCTGGTGCAGCGGCAGGCGCGTGCTCGCGATCTCTCCGCTCGCCTGGAGCTCGAGCAGGCTCGCGTCGTCGCCGCCCGTGTTGATCACCAGCGCGCGCGGCGGCTGCTCGCTCAGCGCGGCCACGAAGGTGGGCTTGCGCCCGGCCTCGGCGGCGCGGATCTCGTAGCTCTCGGCGTCGATGATCGCAACGCGCCCGCTGCTCGGGTTGGCGCTCCAGACGTACTTGCCGGTCACGACGGGAGCGCGGTAGCTGGTCTCGCGCTCGACCTCGGGCCTGGCGGCTTGGTCGTTCGGCGTGGCGGGGGTGTTGCCGGCGCCGTTGGGGACTTCTCCCGGCGCGAAGACGGGCGGGGCCTTGATCGCGTCACTGGACGCGGGCTGGTCACCTAGCTTCCCCGCGTCGCCGCAGGCGGGGCTGACGGACAGCGCCAGCGCCGGCATCGCCAGCAAGAGGGCGTTACGAGCGGAGTGAGCGAAGCGCTTCATGGCGAGTCTCCATCGACGACGCGATCCGCCAGCTCGAAGCCGGTCAAGGTCTCGGGCGCGCCCGTCTCGAGATTGATGAAGGTGATACGCCCTTCGGGGTGCTGCTGCGCCACGTAGCCCACGCCGAGCTCGGTCAAGACGCCGACCGCGATCGGCGGGCTCGACAGATCGATGCGATCGACTTGCAAGCTGGGCATGCGCACCAGGTAGGCAGCGTAGATGCCGTGCGCGTCGTCGCGCGTGGTGACGAGCCCGCGCAGGCCGCTCTCCGTCCGCGCCAGGCTCACGCGGTAGGGCGGCGCGTCGGTGCCCTGGATCTTGGGCGGCAAAGCGTCGGCGATCGGCACCACGCTGAACGCCCCCGCACGCTCGCTGCCCGCTTCGGTGTCGAGCAAGGCGACGGCGTAGCTGCCCTCCGGCGTCGGAAAGACCGCCTGCACGGGCGCCTTCAGCGAGACCACGCGCGGGCTCGCCAAGCCAGCGTCGGCCAGATCCAGGATCGCCAGCCGATCGCTGTCGGTGGCGTTGGTGAAGAGCAGCGCGGTATCACCCTGCTCGGGCAGCGCCACGCTGCCCAGCGTCTCGCCGTTGAAGCTGCGCAGCACGATCTGGGCTGGATCGGCGATCACGACCGCTGGATCGAAGACAGCGACCTGCGCGCTCTTGCGCAGCACGGCCACGGCGCGCTCGCCGTCGCCCGCGAGATCGACGTCGCTGGCCTCGCTCGGCAGCTGCAGCACCTGGCTCGTGCGCTGCTGCAGGTCGAGCACCTGCAGGCGCGGCGCGCCGGCGAAGCGCACCACCGCAAAGCGACCGTCGCGCGTGATCGGCACGTCGTCCAGCACGGGCTCGCCGGCCTCGTCGGAGATCGCGTCGGTGGCGCTCAGGATGCTGATGTCATCGGCCAGGTGCGGCGCCGCCCCCAGCTCGATCACGCTGATGCCGTCGTGCGTCACCGCGTAGACGCGAGCGCCGCTGGCGTCGATCTGCAGCTTCACGGGGCGATAGCCGACGCTGAAGCGCGCGGGCGCCGGCTTGTCCGCCGACAGGTCCAGCACGGTCACGTCCTGCAGGCCCTCGGTGGGATCGAGGCGCGGGAACTCGGTCGCGTCGGACCAGGCGATGGCCCAGCGCCCATCCGCGCTGATCGTCCAGGAGTTGGCGTTCTGATGGACGGGGATCTGCAGCTGTACCAGCGAGCCACTCTCCGCTTGCCGGAACAGCGTTGCGTCGCTGCTGCCGCTGTTCAGCACCAGCGCGCGATTGCTGCTCGTGCCCGGGATCGCGGCGAGGTACGTCGGCTGCAAGCCGGCGGGCAGCGTCTGGACCTGGTGCGTCCTCGCGTCCACCAGGGCGACGCGACCGCTCACCGGGTTGGCTGCCCAGATCTGGCTGCCCGTGACCACGGGCACGCGGAAGGTGTTTTCTTCCTCTTGCTCGGGGGCGGTCACGGGGGGCGTCTGGCCCGTGCCTGCGCCACCGCCGGATCCCGTGTTACTCGAGTCGAGGCCCCCCGCGGCCCCGCTCTGCGAGCCACCGCCGGCAGAGGAATTCGAAGGCGTGGGCGCAGGCGAGCCCACGAGGGCCGCGCCGCTGTCCCCCTCGACGGAACTGCACCCGATCAGTACCAGGGCAAGCCAGCAGCCAGCGCTACGCAAATGCACGACACCTCCGAAACAAGCTTCGATGCTCGGCTACCGGAGCAAATGCCGAGCCAAGGCCGCGTTGCCCGCGGAAACAGGGGCTCAGGGGCGCTGCATTGGGCCAAGCTGTGCCACTCGCGACAAGCGCGTCAGGCACAACTCGGGCGACAGCTCACTGTGCTGGGGGGAAGCGCTGCTGCAGCCAGCTCCGGATGCGGCGCACCTCTTCCAGGCAGAGCGAGTGCTGCATGTCGTACTCGGCCCACTCGGCGGTATACCCGGCGTGGGTCACCCGAGCGAAGGACGCCTGCCCGAGCCGCAACGGCACGACCGGGTCGTAGCGGCCGTGACAGAACAGGAATGGCGTCTGACGTCCGCCGGGCTGGCGCTCGTCCTCCAGACGCTCGGGGATCAGCAAGTAGCCGCTGAGCACCATCACTCCGGCGAGCGGCCGCTCCGCGCGCAAGCCCACGTGCAGCGCCATGGCGCCGCCCTGACTGAAGCCGGCGAGCACGATGTCCTCGGAGCGCACGCCGCGCGCGCGCTCGCGCTCCAGCAGCGCCACCAGCTCGCTCGCCATGTCGCGCACGTGCGACTGTTCCTCGCGCAAGGGCGGGTCGTCAAAGGACAGGATGTCGTACCAGGCCGGCATGCGCATGCCCTGGTTGATCGTGACGCTGCGCAGCGGAGCGGCGGGGAACACGAAGCGCAGGTGCGGCGCCGCGAGCTCCGGGATGATGGGATCGAAGTCGTGATTGCTGGCGCCCAGCCCGTGCAGCCAGATCACCGTGCCGCGCTGGGCTGCGGTTGCTTCGATCTCGAATGTTTCGAGCGCCATTGATTCACACTCCTGGCTCGCGGGGGAAGCTGATTTCGTAGCACGACCAGCGCCGCCTGGCGCGTCGCGCGCGGGGTGACTCAGCGGCGCTCGCGCGCGGCCCGATCGCTCCAGGCCAGCGCCGCGTTCGGCTGGCCCAGCAGGCGCAGCGACTCACCCATACCAGCATTCGCGTTGCCGCCGGCGCTGAGCACCACCGCGCGCCGATAGTTCACCAGCGCGGCGCCATAGCCCCAGCTGTGCAGCTTGCGATCGGCGAGCGCGCCAAACACCTCCGCGAGCTTGCCCGCGCGCTCGGCGGCGGGGGCCGTGACGATCGCGGGAAAGGACACGCTGCGTGCCCACAACGCTCGGCTCTGCTGCAGATTGCCGAGCAGCGCCTCGGCGTCGCCAGCGATGCCGAGCAGAGTCGGATCCGACGGCTTGCGCTTCAGCGCTTCACCGACCGCTTGCTTCGCCAGCGTGCCGTCGCCCAGGTGCAAGGCCAGCTCCGCCAGCGCCTGCCAGGCCGCGAGATTGGCGGGATAGTGCGCGGTCGCGCGGCACAGGAGCAGCTGCGCGTCGTCATTGTTGCCGCGCATCAGCTCGCGCCGCGCGGCCTTCAGCGCGGCACGCGCTTTTTCCGGGCTGTAGCCGCTGTACTCTCGCGCGCTCGGGCCCAGGCGCTCGGCGCAGCTGGGCAGGCGCGTGCGGCGTTCCAGCGCGAACAGCTCCAGCAGCTCGTCGTCGCGCAACTGCGGGTCGCGAAAGCTCGGAATCTCCGATGCCGGTTCCCAGCCGCCGTCCGCTGCGTGGGGCACGCCGGCGTCCGACGCAGACCTCGCCAACGGGGCTCCGGCATCGCGGCGCTCGACGACAGCGCGGCCCGCCGCTGCTGGCGAGGGACTCGCGGTGGGCGGCGTCAGGTTGCGGGCGCTGAGCGCGGCGGAGTCGAGCGAGCCGAACGAGAGTCCCGGCAAGTCGCCGCGCACCCAGAGCGCGGCGGCCACGGAGGCAGCCAGCGCCAGGCTACCGAGCACGCTCGCGAGCCGCACGCGCGAGTGTGGCGAGGGGAATCGCGCCGGCGCCTGCGACCAACCGCTGACGCGCTGCAAGCTCGACGCGGGCGAGCTCGGCGGCTGGCTCGATAGACTCGGTGGTGGCAACGTCGGCACCAGCGAGCGAATGGGCACCGGCGGGTCGCTCGACGGCACCTCGGCAGGCTCCGGCTCCGGTGGGATGACGACGACGGCGGGCGCTCCAGAGGGCGCCGAGGTCGGCAGGGCGGGAGCGGGCACGGGGCTCGAGGGAGCCTGGGGCGGGATGCTCCCGAAGGGCATGCTCGGCAGCAACGGCATGCGCACCGCCAATCCCACCATCGTCGTGCTGCCCACCGGATGCACGACGGGCGCGGACGAGGGCGGATGCAGCGTTGCCTTGATCGGTGCGGGGGCTGCGGGAGCGGGAGCAGCAGCGGCGGCTGGCGCAGCAGCGACGGCTGGCGCAGCAGCGGCGGCTGGCGCAGCAGCGGCGGCTGGAGCAGCAGCGACAGCAGGAGCAGTAACGGCAGCCGGTTCGGCGGGGGGAGCCGTGAGGGGCGCGGGAGCTTCGAGCAGCAATGGCGCAGCGGCGGGGGTCGCTGACTCTGTGATCACGACCACAGCGGCATCGCCGGGAGCTGCTGTTGCAACGGGTGGCGCGCCAGCCGGGGTCGGGGGACCGTTCGCTGCGGCTGGCACCGGAGTGCCGGCGCTCACCTCGAGAAGATTCGCAGAAGACGGGCGCCCGGCGAAGCGATCGGCCATCGGCATCGCGGGCCGCGAGAGACGAGGCCTGGGCGGTTCCGTTGCCGCGCTCCGCTGCGCGAGCGCAATGCGCGCCAGCGGGGCCGCCGGGCTGCCCGCGGCAGGCAGCGAGCGCAGCGAAGGCGGGGAGACCTGCGTGGGCAGCGGGATGCGGCGGTTGCCGCTCGAGACACCGGGACCGACGCCGGAAGGGCGTTGCGCGGGCAGCTGCAGCGACGAGCGCACCGACAGCTTGCGCTGATCGAAGCGGCCGCCGGCGAGATCGGCGACGAACTGCGCGACGTCGGCCAGGGAAGCGAGCGCCTCCCCGCACTCTTCCAGCTCGGTCGCCAGAGCGGCGGGCGACTGCGGGCGCCGGCTCGCGTCCGAAGAGAGACAGCGCTCGACGAGCTGCAGCAACTTGGGCGCCAGCTCCCGCTTCCCCTCCAGCTGCGTGCGCAGGCTCGGCCAATCGTGCTCGAGCAGCTTCTGCTCGATGGTCGTGCGCGGGCCCGAGAGCAGGCGTGCGCCGGCCAGCAACTCCCAGAGCAACACCCCGCAGCTGAACACGTCCGCGGACGGGGCCAGCGGCGCCGTCGCGTAGGCTTGCTCGGGCGCGGTGTACGCCAGCTTGCCGGGGTTCAGACCCATGCCCTCCAGCAGGGTCGCGCAGCTCGCCGTCAGCGAATCGCAGAGCCGCGTCCGGCCATCGCGCGAGACCAGCACGCTGTCCGGCGAGAGCCCGCCGAACGGAGGCGCGCTGGGCCAGCCCGCCATCGTCCCGTGCAGAGCGCGCACGCCCTTCAACAGATCGACGACGATGCGCAGGCACACCCCGGCGGGGAACGCCGTGTTCTTCTGGGTTGCCCAGGATTGCAGCGAGCGCAGCGGCTCGCCCTCGATGTACTCGTAGGCGACAGCCAGCACCTCACCCTGGTGCAACACCTCGACCACGCCGAGCACGTTCTCGTGGCTGAGCGCCATCGCGTCGCGCGCGGCGCAAGCCATGCGCTGCAACGCCTCGTTGGGAATGTCCTCCTGTAGCTGCACGCGCCGCAGCAACACCGGCCGCCCCGGCGCACCATTGCGCTGATCCAGCGCGACCCACAGGCTACCGAGGTAACTGTGTGCGACCAGGTGCACGGGGTGGTACCCCCCGATCGGTGCTTGCTCGTTGCGAGGCAGGACGCCCACGCGATCAGGGACGGATTCGCCTCGCTGACCTGAAACAAACCCTACTCGATAGCGACGACGCGACCGCGCCAGCTCCCGCGCCGGCGTGAGGGCACGCAGGCCAATGGGCGCGCCGCGCCGCACCGGCATGACCGGAACCCACACCTCGCTGCCGCCCACGGCCGCCCCAACCCGGATTCATGGAGGTGGAGAGCGGGCACTGCCCCACTCCGAGCGACCTCGAGCCCACTACCCGACTTACCGGTGCCAAGTGGGCCGAAGCAGTCGGACCCTCCTGACGCGACTGTCGTACACTGTCCCGCCAGCACTGCGGAACTTGATGGGCACACGAGTCTTGTACCTGGTCCGGCACGGCCAGTATCACACGGAAGAAGCGAGCCCGAGATACGGCCAGTTGACGCCGCTGGGCAGACAGCAGGCGCGGCGCGTAGGCAAGCGCCTCGCGTCGATCGAGTTCGATGTGATGCACCACAGCGACATGGCGCGAGCGGTGGAGACCGCTGCGCTGATCGCTCGAGAGCTGCCCGCAGGGCTGCCCACTCGCTCCAGCAAACTGCTCCGCGAAGGGATCCCCACCGCGCCCGTGCCCTGGCTGCCCAACCACACGCGCGCGGACGCACGGCGAGCGCGCATCCGCATGGATGCCGCGTTCGAGCGATACTTCAAGCGCGCCAGGAGCGGTGAGCGGCACGAGCTGCTGGTGGCGCACGGCAATATCATTCGCTACCTCGTCCGGCGTGCCATGGGCGATCCCATTGACAACTGGCTGCGCATGAACATCACGCAGTGTGGTTTGACAGTGATCACCCTCGGGCCGAGGCGCGGCCGCGTGGTCCTGATGAGCTTCAACGACGTCGGTCACCTGGCGCCGAAAATGCGTACATTCCTGTGATCGATTCTCGCAGACTTTGCTAGAGTCGCCGGGAGCGTGGGTCCACGCCGCCCCCCTTCATCGGGAAAGCACCCAACGTGCGGGACCGTCCGATGCCTCGGTCTGAGAACCCCCTACTCGGGCGGAAACAGAAGAAGGGAATGTTTCGCGAGCTCGAAGCGGAGGTATCTCGTGGTCCTATCAGCATCGATTCCGGCACTCAAAAGCAGAGCCAAGAAGCTGCAGCGAGCCGGGCACATTCCGTTGTGCGAAGCCCTCGACCAAGTAGCAGCGGAGGAAGGCTACGCGACCTGGAGCCTGCTGGTCGCGAAGGAGGCCTCGCAAAAAAACGGCGCTGATTTGCTGGACCGCCTCGATCCCGGCGATCTGGTGTTGCTCGGGGCGCGGCCGGGCCATGGCAAGAGCCTGTGCGCCGTGCGCTTGCTCATCAGCACGTTGCGCCGAGGCCACCCGGGCTGGTTCTTTGCTCTACAGAACGACGCCCCGAACATCGACGCCTGGTTCGAGTTGCTGGGTGAACGGCGCTCCAGGTTCCCGACCGGGTTCGTGTTCGAGCATTCGGACGAGGTCTGCGCGCCCGACCTGCTCGAGAAGCTGGCGGCGGCCCCGGAGCGAGCGCTGGTGGTGATCGACCATTTGCAACTGCTGGACCAGAGGCGGAAAGCTCCCGAGCTCGAGCAACAG
>Ga0207678_10006726_pt1 | contig 10194 bp, 7 predicted proteins | sample KBSC63metaG_FD_184319 | JGI IMG/M metagenome (GOLD analysis project Ga0207678, IMG submission 184319) | Corn rhizosphere microbial communities from Kellogg Biological Station, Michigan, USA - KBS C6-3 metaG (SPAdes) (version 2) | ecosystem: Host-associated > Plants > Roots > Rhizosphere > Soil ...
GACACGACGCGCGCGTACCTGAACGCCTGCATCGCGATGTTGCCTGCCGGATTCGTCGCCGTGCTCGCCGGCTGGACCGTCACCGAGGTCGGGCGGCAGCCGTGGGTGGTCTACGGGTTGATGCGCACGCGCGACGCCGTTTCGCCATCGCTGACCGGTGCCGACGTGCTGCTGTCGATCGCGCTCTACGTCGCCGTCTACCTGATCATATTCGGCGCGGGCATTTTCTACATGGCGCGGCTCGCGCGCTCCGGCCCGCCCGCCCACGTCGAGATGCGCGAGCCGCATCTGACCGAGCGACCGGCGCGACCGCTGTCCGGCGCGCACGCGGAACTGCCCTGACGGCCCCCGCCATGCATCTCGACCTCGTCCCGGTGTGGACCGTCATTCTCGGCGTCGCGGTGTTCATGTACGTGCTGCTCGACGGCTTCGACCTCGGCATCGGCATCCTGTCGCCGCTCGCGCGCGACGACGATGCGCGCACGCTGATGATGAACACCATCGCGCCGATCTGGGACGGCAACGAAACGTGGCTGATCATGGGCGGCATGGGGCTGCTCGCGGCATTCCCGGTCGCGTTCGCGATCATTATCCCGGCCGTGTATTTTCCGATCCTGCTGATGTTGCTGGGCCTCATTTTTCGCGGCGTCGCGTTCGAATTCCGGCTCGGAAAAACGAGCCACCGCCAATTCTGGGATGCCGGCTTCTTCTGGGGATCTGCCATCGCCACATATTTTCAGGGCGTCGTGCTCGGGATGTTCGTCGAGGGGTTTTCGGTGACGGGCCGCGAGTTCTCCGGCACGAGCTTCGATTGGGTGAGCGCGTTTCCGCTCGCCACGGGCGCGGGCCTGCTCTTCGGCTATGCGCTGCTCGGAGCCGGATGGCTCGTCCTGAAGACGGAAGGCGAGATCCAGCAGCGCGCGCGACAGCACGCGACGATCGCGCTCTACGGCGTGCTCGCGTTCATCGCGATGGTGAGCGTGTGGACGCCGCTGACGCACGCGCGCGTCGCCGAGCGCTGGTTCAGCGTGCCGAACGTCTACGGTTTCGCACTCGTTCCTGTCGTGACGGCCGGCATCGCATGGATCACCTGGCGGTCGCTCCGCACCGGCGGCCGGGATCACGTGCCGTTCATCGGCGCGATGGGTCTCTTCGCGATGTGCTACCTGGGGCTCGGCACCAGCGTGTTTCCGTACATCGTCCCGTACGCGTTCACGCTGTGGGACGCCGCGGCGGTGCCGTCGACACAGATGTTCCTGCTGATCGGCACACTGTTCCTGCTGCCGATCATCTTCATGTACCTCGGCTGGTCGTATTACGTCTTTCGCGGCAAGGTCACGGCCGACGTCGGCTACCATTGACGCCTCGCCGATGAGGCAGCTCCGCGCGCATCCGCGGAGTGCAGCGAGCGCGAAGGGCCGCCCCGAAGCACCGATGGCAATGGCTGTCATCGGAAGCGCGTCAGCGCGGAGGGTGGGCCAGTTGTCGCAGTCTGCGTTTGGGATGGCACAGGCATGCCGACATGACGAACGACGCCACCCGCGGACCTGGATATGCGCCGCAGTGGTTTGCCGCGGCCGCCGGAGGGCTGACGCAGGCGGCTCTGCTCGCAGGCGGCGTCGGCCTGTGGGAGTGGCCGGCCGACCACACCGTCCTCGCATTGTCACCGTATCTCGCAACGCTGCTCGGGTATCCGGCGAGCGATTCCGGGTGGACGAAAGCGTCCTTCCTCGCGCGATTGGCACCCAACGACAGGCCGCGCTTCGAGCAAGCAATAGAAAACGCGATGGCGACCGGCGGCGAGGTCGACGTCGAGTTCCGCATCGCCGACGTGCATGGCAGCCAGCGTTGCTTCACCGCGAAGGGCTGCCTGATGCGCGACGGCGGCACCGCGCGCATCATCGGCACGATGCAGGAGATCCCGGCCGGCGTCATCACGGAGCGAAGAATGCGCCGGCAGCAGGCTGCGCTCCTCGACCTCGTGTCCAGCGAGCGCGCCGCGAGAACCTCGGTCGACGACGCGTTCGCGCGGATCACCGAGGTCGCGGGCACGACGCTCGACGTCGAGCGCACGAGCATCTGGCTTTTCTCCGACGACCGGAAAGAGCTTGTCTGCCGCAGCCTTTATCGCCGCAGCCTCGGCCGGCAGATGGCAGGCGCGAGGCTCGACGCTGCGACGTTCCCAAGGTACGTCGCAGCGCTCGAGCAGAGTCGGGCGCTCGACATTCCGGACGCACGCAGCGACCCGCGCACCCGCGAGCTCGCCGCAGGTTATCTCGTTCCGCTCGGCATCACGTCGATGCTCGAAGCCACGATCCGCATGGACACCGGCGAGCTCGCCGGTGTCGTCTGCCACGAGCACGTCGGTCCGGTGCGCGAGTGGCTGCTCGACGAAAAAAGCTTTGCGGCGTCGATCGCCGACATGGTGACGGCGGTGCTCTCGGACGAGCGCCGCCGCCGCCTGACCACCGCGCTCGCGCGCAGCGAGGAGCGATATCGCACGTTCGTGGCGATTGCCACCGAGGCAATTCTCGGCGCCGAGTTCGATCCGCCCGTCGACACGCGGCTCTCGCTTGCGCAGCAGACGACCGACGTCACCGCGCGCGCCGTGATCGCCGAGTGCAATCCGCCGCTCGCGCGCATGCTCGGCGTCAACGGCGCAGACACACTGCGTGGCCGCGAAGTCTCCGCGCTGCTGCCCGAAGGAATCGCCCACCGGATCGCGGCCGAATGGGTGCGCGCCGGCTATCGGTTCAGCGAGCACGAATTCGAGATTCCAGCGAGCGACGGCGGAAAGCGCTCCGTGCTCGGATCGAGCGTCGGCGTGATCCGCGATGGCCTGCTGGTCGGCATGTGGTCGACGTGGCGGGACATCACGGGCCGCAAGGCGGCGCTCGACCGGTACGCCTATCTCGCGCGGCACGATTCGCTCACCGGGCTCCCCAACCGCACGTGGCTGAGCGAGCGCATCGCCGAGTGCCTCGCCGACGCCGCGACGAAGGGCGAGCCGCTCGCGCTGCTGCTGATGGACCTCGACCGCTTCAAGGAGATCAACGACGTGCTCGGGCACCATGCCGGCGACGAGCTGCTGAAGCAGATCGGTCCCCGGCTCGCACCGCTGCTCGACGCGAAGCACGGCGAGATAGCGCGCCTCGGCGGCGACGAGTTCGCGATGATTTTCCGGCGCATCGGGAACGACTCCGCGGCGCTCGCGGTGGCCGCCGACGCCGCGGCCGCCCTGCGCGAGCCGTTTCACGTCGAAATGCTCAATCTCGGCATCGACGCATCGCTCGGCGCGGCGCTTTACCCGGCGCACGGCCAGGACGCATCCACGCTCCTGCGCTGCGCCGACATCGCCATGTACGAGGCCAAGCGCCGCCACGTCCGCGCCTACGTTTACGCGCCTGAGCTCGACCGGCATTCACCGCGGCGCCTCGCGCTGGCCAATGCGCTGGCCAACGCCATCGCGGCCGGCGAGATCACGCTCGACTACCAGCCCATCGTCGCGCTGCGGCCACGGGGCCTCGCGGGCGTCGAAGCGCTCGCGCGGTGGCGCCATCCGGACCTCGGCGTGGTCGAGCCCGAGGAGTTCGTGCCGATCGCCGAGATGGGCGACCAGATCTGGCACCTGACGCTGCACGTCATCGAGACGGCGGCCCGCCAGTGCAACGCGTGGCGCGCCGAAGGGTTCACGACGACGGTCTCCGTCAACCTCGCGATGCGCGTGTTGATGGATCGATATTTCACGGCCGACGTACGCCGCATCCTCGAGCGTCATCGCCTGCCCGGCGCCATGATGCACTTCGAGATCACCGAGAGCGCGATGCTTTCCGAACCGTTGCGCGCGACCGAGATCATCGGCGAGCTGAACGCGCTCGGCATCGGTTTTTCGATCGACGACTTCGGCATCGGTTTTTCGTCGCTGTCGACGCTGAAGCAGCTGCCGCTTGCGAGCCTCAAGATCGACCGTACGTTCATCGCGGACGTGGCGACGAGCGAGCGCGACGCGTCGATCGTTCGCTCGACGATCCAGCTCGCGCACGGGCTGGGCCTCGCGGTGATCGGCGAGGGTGTCGAATCGGCCGATTGCCTTGCGGCGCTCGACCGGATGGAGTGCGATCGCGTGCAGGGATACGGGGTGGCGCACCCCATGGAGGCGTCCCGGGTCGTCGATTGGGCTCGCGCGAACGGCTATCACGCGCCGGCCTGATCGACGTGAGCGCCGGCCCGAGCGAAGTCCGGGCGATGTCAGTGCGCGGGCGGCTGCGACCCGAGCGCGGCGCTCCAGCGCACGGCGATTTCCTCGAGGCGTGCGGGCGCGTGCGCGACGAGCGGGCATGCCGCATTCCTCACGATCTGCCGGTCGCGCTCCGCCGTCATGTACTCCACCGGCGACTTGCCGTCGATGCGCGCAAGCAGCAGCGCCGGCAGCAGGCTCGCGATCCGCACCTCGATCGCGTCGCGCAGCTCCCACGTCACGCCGCCGAGGTACGCATGCGCAAACGCCCGGTAGCACGCGAGATAGCCGGGCGCCCATTGCGGTCGCGCCACGCATTTCAGCAGGAAGTGGTTGAGGCAGAACGCGGCGTCGAACGCCGGATCGCCGTACCACGCGCACTCGGCATCCAGGAGCACGGGACCACGTGGCCCGAGCAGGATGTTCTTCGGGCTCATGTCGCCGTGGACGAGCGCGCGCCGCGTCGCGGCGGTCCGCTCGGCCAGCGCGGACAGAGCACTCGCGAGATCGGGGTGGCGCGCGGCCGTCGCGAGCAGGTAGGGCTCGAGCCGGATCGCGTGAAAGATCGCATCGGTTGCGAATCGTGCTGCGACGTCGCGGTTGTCTGCGCTGGCCGCATGGAGCTGCACGACGATGCTGCCCACGCTCGCCGCCGCATCGGGCGCGACGTCGCCGTCGAGGAGCTTCCGCTTCCACACCGGATAGCGCACGGGATCGAGGTACGCCATTGCCAGGATGCCGCGGCTTGCATCGCTTGCGATCGGTTCGGGAACGTTGTCGGGAAAGCGTTCGAACGCGAACCCGAGCCACGCCCATTCGTACGCATTGCGTTCGACCGGCGCATCCCACTCTTGCGCGACCTTGAGCCGCGGCAACGCGCGCTTGATGCAGAGCGTTCGCTCGCCCACGTCGACGCGCCAGATATCCGAAGACACGCCGCCCGCGAGCGGCGTCCATGTGACGGCATCGCCTCGTCGCGCAAGTTTCCGGTCGTACAGGAAATCGCACAGAACGGCGTCGGGCCCGCGCTGATTCATTGGATTGCCCTCTGCGCTGACGCGCTTCGGGCTCGTTCACCCTCGGGGCGGCGCTTCGGGCTCACCGGACCTTCCTGCGAGTGCACCGACGCCCGCGTACGGCGCGCGCGAGCGCTCCTCGATGCGCAGCAGCTGGTTGTACTTCGCGACGGTGCTCGACGTGCGCAGCGACCCGATCTTGACCTGGCCTGCGGACGTGCCCACGGCGAGGTCCGCCATGAAGGCATCCTCCGTCTCGCCGGACCGGGCGGACACGATCGTCGCGTAACCCGCTGCCTTTGCCTGTGCGATCACGTCGAGCGTGCCGGTGAGCGTGCCGTTCTGGTTCATCTTCACGAGCACCGCATTGGCTGCGCGTTCGCGGACACCGTGCGCGAGCCGGTCCGGATGGGTCGCGAACAGATCGTCGCCGACGAGTTGAAGCGCCCCGCCTTGCTTCAGCGTGAGCATGCGCCAACCGTCCCAGTCTTCCTCGCCGAGCGCGTCTTCGACGGAAACGACGGGGAATTCACGCGCCCACGCCGCGACCATGTCCGTCATGCCGGCGGCGTCCAGCGTACGGCCCTCGCGCGCCAGGCGATACGTGCTCGTGGCCGTCGCGAGCGTCGTGGCGGCGACGTCGATCGCGATGCCGACATCCTGTCCGGGCACGAGACCCGCGCGAGCAATCGCGTCGCAGAGCAGGAGAAGCGCGTCGCGACCCGTAGCGCATCCGGGCGCGAGTCCGCCCTCGTCCGCGAGAAGCGTGGAATATCCGCGCTCGCGCAACACGTCATCGGCCGCCGAGCGCACGCGCGCGATCACGTGGATCGCATCGGCGATCGACGCAGCACGCAACGGCACGGCGAGAAAATCCTGGACGTCCATGCCACGCCCCGCATGCAGGCCGCCGCTCAGGATGTTGGTCATCGGCAGCGGCATCGTCGGCGCAGTGCCCGCGAGCTCCGCGATGCGCTCGTGCGCGGCCTGCCTGCGCGCGTCGGCGGCTGCACGGCAGACCGCGAGCGACACGGCGAGCGTGGCGTTGCCGCCGAGGCGTTGCCATTGCGGCGTGCCGTCGAGCTCGCGCATGCGATCGTCGACGCTTCGCTGGTCCTGCGCATTCATGCCGCGAAGCGCCGCCGCGATCTCGCCTTCGACGCCCGCGATCGCTCGCCGCACGCCGAGGCCGCGATAGCGCGCCGGATCGCCGTCGCGCAATTCGTGCGCTTCCGCCGTGCCCGTCGACGCGCCCGACGGCACGCTCGCACGGCCGAGGCTGCCGTCTTCGAGCAGCGCGTCCGCCTCGACCGTGGGCCGGCCGCGCGAGTCGAGGATCTCGCGGGCGGCGAGCGCCCGGATCGTGGTCATGCGCTCATTGGAACACTTTTCGCGCTGACGCACTCGCGGGCTTGTTCGAGCTCTCGGAGTTTTCGCGCGCGGGACCGCACGTCGCGTTCGGTTCCCTACCCTTCACACGCGCACGAAAAAGGCGCCGCAAAAGGCGCCCTGTTCGTGGTGCGGCGTCATACGCGTCGCGCGTCGATCAGAAGCGGAAATCGACTCCTGCGACGTAACTGTCCACCCGGATGCGGTCGTTCTTCGCCCACTCGGCGAATACGCCCCAGTTTGAAGCGAACCACCACCGCGCGCCGACGCCGTATGCCGCCTCGTCCTGCCGCTCGTTGCGATTGGACGTGTTGATCGGGCCGTTGGCATTGAACTTGAGCTCGGAGTGCGCCCAGCCGATGCGGCCGTAGAGGTCGACGTTGTTGATCGGAATGATGCCGACCAGCGACAGGATCGCGGAGCGTGCTTTCGCGGACCCGTCGACCCTCACGGCATTCCCGACGGCGTCGCCGTGGAAATCATACCGGCCAAAGTCGTAATACCCGAGCTCGACCGCTGCATACGGGCTGAAGCGCCAACCGCCGCGAACCGTCCACGACGTGTCGTTGTCGTCCAGCGTCGCATTGTTGAGCCCCGTCAGGTCGCTGGCCGATCGGCTGAGGTGGCCCATGCCGGCGCCGCCCCCGATGTACCACGCGTTTTGCGGATACGGGCCCCAGATCGGGGCCGGGGACTGCGCGAATGCGACCGACGACGCGCCGGTCAGCAGTGCTGCCCACACCATCCTGCTGTGCTTCATTCAAGCCTCCACCGAGTCAAAAGAATCATGGCGCGCACGCCATGCTCCGCTCCTCCGAGCGAGTCATTCTTTTGCAGCTTGTGACTTCAACATCCGGCGCCCCGGACGGCGGGCGCACGGCAATAGCTTCCGAACCGCGAACGCCCGCGAAGTTCCGTACATCCGGAAATTCACGCGTCCGTGAACCACGGGCGGCCGCTCCGGCACGCCACACGGGCGCCTTGTTCGCGATACTGCTGTCTCGTGTCACGCGGCCGGCGTCGACTCCGCGGTGTGCGGCTGCTTCGCGTCGTCCTCGGCCGCCGCTTTCATCGACAAGCGAACGCGGCCTTTCTCGTCCGCCTCGAGCACCTTGACGCGCACGACCTGGCCTTCCTTCAGGTAGTCGGACACCTGGTTGACGCGCTCCTTGGCAATCTGCGAGATGTGCAGCAGGCCATCCTTGCCGGGCAGAAGCTGCACGATCGCGCCGAAGTCGAGCAGGCGCAGCACGGGTCCCTCGTAGATCTTGCCGACCTCCACTTCCGCGGTAATCGCCTCGATGCGCTTGCGCGCGACGTTGCACGCCTCGGCGTTGACCGATGCGATCGTGATCGAGCCGTCGTCCTGGATGTCGATCGTCGTGCCGGTTTCCTCGGTCAGGGCACGGATCACCGAGCCGCCCTTGCCGATCACGTCGCGAATCTTCTCCGGGTTGATCTTGAACGTCATCATCCGCGGCGCGTGCTCCGAGACTTCCGCGCGCGCGTGCGGCACCGCTTCCTGCATCAGCTTCAGGATGTGCAAACGGCCTTCGCGCGCCTGCGACAGCGCGACGGCCATGATCTCCTTCGTGATTCCCTGGATCTTGATGTCCATCTGCAGCGCCGTTATGCCGCGGTCGGTGCCGGCGACCTTGAAGTCCATGTCGCCCAGGTGATCCTCGTCGCCGAGGATGTCGGTGAGCACCGCGAAGCGGTTGCCTTCCTTGATGAGGCCCATGGCGATGCCGGCGACGTGCGCCTTCGTGGGCACGCCGGCGTCCATCAGCGCGAGACTCGCGCCGCACACCGACGCCATCGAGGAGCTGCCGTTCGACTCGGTGATCTCGGAGACCACGCGAAGCGAGTACGCGAATTCCTCTGCCGTCGGCAGCACGGCCATCAGCGCGCGCTTTGCGAGGCGGCCGTGGCCGATCTCGCGGCGCTTCGGCGAGCCGACGCGGCCGGTTTCACCCGTCGCGTACGGCGGCATGTTGTAGTGGAGCATGAAGCGATCGCGGTATTCGCCCATCAGCGCGTCGACGATCTGCTCGTCGCGCGCCGTGCCGAGCGTCGCGACGACCATCGCCTGCGTTTCGCCGCGCGTGAACAGCGCCGAGCCGTGCGTGCGCGGCAGGACGCCGGAGCGGATGCTGATCGGACGCACCGTGCGCGTGTCGCGGCCGTCGATTCGCGCCTCGCCGCCCAGGATCTGCTCGCGGACGATCTTCGCTTCGAGGTCGAACAGGATGTTGCCCGCATGGCGGCGCGCATCCGGCGACGCGTCGGCGGCGACACATTCGGCGTCGACGCGCGCGCCGATCTCCTTGATGCGTTGCGAGCGCGCCTGCTTCGAGCGGATGCGATAGGCGTCGCGGAGCTCGGACTCGGCCACGGCGGCGATGCGCGCGATCAGCGCTTCGTCCTTCGCAGGCGGCTGCCACTCCCACAGCGGCTTGCCCCCTTCCTCGACGAGCTGGTGGATGAGCTCGATGGCGGCCTGCTGCTGCTGGTGGCCGTATACGACGGCGCCGAGCATCACTTCCTCGGGGAGTTCCTGCGCTTCGGATTCGACCATCAGCACCGCCGCCTCGGTTCCGGCGACGACGAGATTCAGCTGCGATTGCGCCAGCTGCGTTTTCGTGGGATTCAGGATGTACTGGCCGTTCGCGTAACCGACGCGCGCCGCGGCGATCGGGCCGTTGAACGGAATGCCCGCGAGCGACACCGCCGCGGACGCGCCGATCATCGCCGGGATGTCGGGATCGATCTCGGGATCGACCGAGAGCACGGTGGCGACGATCTGCACGTCGTTGTAGAGCCCGTCCGGAAACAGCGGGCGCAACGGGCGATCGATCAGGCGCGACGTCAGCGTCTCCTTTTCCGACGGCCGTCCTTCGCGCTTGAAGAAGCCGCCGGGAATCTTGCCGGCGGCGTACGTCTTCTCCTGATAGTCGACGGTCAGCGGGAAGAAGTCCTGGCCGGGCTTCGGCTGCTTGGCGGCAACGGCGGTCACCAGCACGACGGTGTCGCCGAGACTCGCAAGCACGGCGCCGCCCGCCTGGCGGGCGATTTCGCCGGTTTCGAGCGTCAGCGTCAGGTTGCCGTAGGAAACGGATTTGCGGATGGGATTGGGCACTCTTGACCTCGCGATGAAAATGACGATGGCCGCGCTTGTCGACGCGGCCATCCGGATGGGGACTTCAGGCGGGCGGCAGGCCTCGCTGCCTCGAAAGCCCGCGGCGGGTGGAGCGATTGCTCAACGAGAGGGCGCTCGATCGCGCGCGCAGCGGAACCGGCCGGCCTCGCGCTACTTGCGCAGACCGAGCTTCTCAATCAGGGCGCGGTAACGATTGGCGTCCTTTGCTTTGAGGTAGGACAGCAGGCGCTTGCGACGGTTAACCATCATGATCAGACCACGTCGGGAGTGGTGATCCTTGGCGTGGGCCTTGAAGTGGTTATTGAGTTCGTTGATACGCGCGGTCAGCAATGCAACCTGAACTTCCGGGGAGCCGGTATCATTCTTGGCACGAGCGTTTTTTCACTGAAGAC
>Ga0207678_10006727_pt1 | contig 10192 bp, 8 predicted proteins | sample KBSC63metaG_FD_184319 | JGI IMG/M metagenome (GOLD analysis project Ga0207678, IMG submission 184319) | Corn rhizosphere microbial communities from Kellogg Biological Station, Michigan, USA - KBS C6-3 metaG (SPAdes) (version 2) | ecosystem: Host-associated > Plants > Roots > Rhizosphere > Soil ...
GCCACTGCCACGGCGACAGCGACAGCGACGGCTACTGCAACCGCAACGGCGACAGCGACTGCGACTGCGACTGCGACTGCGACTGCTACGCCGACAGCGACAGCCACGGGAACTGCTACCGTTACTCCCACGCCGAGACCTACGCCTACACCGAGGTCACAACCGACGCCAAGGCCTCGTCCCACTCCGCCGCCAAGGCCGTAACGCTGGCTAATAGAAGCTAGTTGCTATTTGGTAGTTCTCTCGGGCACAGCCGGGATCGAAAGATCCCGGCTGTGCCATTTCTAGTGCACCCTGCCTGCTTGCATCCTGCGATGCGTCGTCGCTATCGCCTATAAGATGGGTTGCATGCCATAAAAATCCAGAGCCTGATCGCTTTCCGTGATGGCAAAGCATCTCGATTACTCGATACTCTGCGAACAAAAAGCCTGGCGGTACAGGTTCAGCGAGGTTTTTCTCAACAGAGAGAAATGGCTTCTACAAATATACGGCGAAACACATCACAGGCGCGATGGACATTGTCCCTCCACATCCTATTGCTTTTCCTCGTTGCAGTGGTTGTGACTTGGAGCATGTGGCAGGCCCCTGCGCTCCTGTCCGGCCATTCCGCGTGGAAAGATGTCGCCCGGCTTGTGGAATTCGATGCGGCTGTTCGCGCGGGCGATTTATTTCCCGCGTGGTCGCCCGACTTGAACTCGGGTTATGGGTCTCCGGTTTTCCAGTTCTACGCGCCACTGGTTTATTACGTCACCGAAGTGCCTGTGCTCATGGGCTTCAATTATGCAATAGCGCTCAAGGTAACCTGGGTCCTGACACTGTTTGCTTCCGGGTTGGCCATGTACCGCCTCGCCTCAACGTACTTGTCAGCATGGGCAGCTTGCCTGGGAGGTGTTTTTTACATGGTGGCGCCGTACAGGCTACTGGACATATTCGTCCGACACGCTCTTGCTGAACATTGCGCTTTCATTTGGCTGCCGCTCATCGTCTGGGGCACGGAGCGATTCGCCACGAAGCTCGATCCTGTGGGATTTTTGGCTGGCGCGAGCGCGACTGCCGCATTGATTCTCACGCACAATGTGATGGCTTTGATTGGTTTGCCCGTTTGCGTCGCGGTGGCCCTGGCATTTGCATCATTGAAAGAGGAAGGCCGACCAAGAGCGCCAATCTCGTTGTTGGCTTTTGCATGCGCTGTCCCGCTGGTCGGTGTGGGACTAGCAGCATTCTTCTGGTGGCCTGCAATTACTGGACGCGCTCTCACATATGCCCAGGAAAGTCTCACCGGCGGGTATTACGATTTTCACCGTCACTTCGTACAAGCATTCCAGTTTATCGATCCACATTGGAATTTCGGTATCAGCGCCGGAGGCACTGAAGAGAAGATGTCTTTACAAATTGGCCTGCCGCATCTCCTGGCCGCGCTAGGTGCGCTCGCCATGTTGGTAGCACGATGGCAAGGCAAAGGAGAAGCCGGCCGACGACGTGTCATGTGGAGCGTCGCCGGTCTTTGCGTGATGGCTATCGGTACTTTCATGTCTTTTCGTTGGTCACAACCCTTATGGCAGTGGGTGCCGCTCCTGAAATATGTGCAATTCCCATGGCGCTTTCTTGGCCTCGTAGCATTTGGATCCGCGATGTGCGCAACAGCGCTTTGTGATCGTGGAATAGAGATCGCGTCACGAATTCCAGAGTGGCGATCGCAGCCTCATGAAGAGCCACCAGGACCTTTGGTCTCCTACAGAGTTTTTCTAAGCATCGCAACGGTCATCGCCGTGGTCATGGCCGTTTATTTTCCGTACTATTCGCACGCGTTGTTCCTTACAGGGAACGCCCGCACGAGGTCAATTGTGAGAGTATCAGCAGCGGAAATGCGCGCCATGCAATCTGCCGGAGTTCTTATCCCTTTTGGTCTTTCCGTTACGGGCGCCGAACTTCGGCAAATGAATGAGGAGGCGACGAGTGACGATTTCGTCCCTCGCGACGTACCCAAAAGACCAAGCCAGCCGCCGATAGGGACGATACAGGCCGAGGGAGGACGGGTTGTCGAGTCCGGTCCAGTAACTCAAAACCATTATCGTACTCGAGTTGAAATGTCTGAACTCGGGAAAGTCGAACTGCAGCAATTCTGGTTCCCCGGGTGGCAGGCCACGGTCGATCGGCTCCCGGTCAAAACTGCTTCCTCCGGTCCTCAAACCGTGGTCTCCTGTGAGGTACCCGCGGGGGAGCACGTCGTCGAATTCAGCTATAGCAGTCTTCCGCAACGCAGAACTGGCGTCATGATCTCAATTATCTCTGCCGCAGTTGGCGTCTGCGTTCTCGGATTTCTCCGGCAGCACCGATACAAGGGCCAGGCCAGGAATCGCTAGACGGGCACAATCTGCTCTATCTAACACCGGAGTCGCATTCCCATTGAACGTTTGTTGTCTTGCCCGAGACAACTTCAACGTCGAAAGGGCCGAAGCGGCCGATGCTCGACTTCCTTTCCTTGAGCGAGACTTTGTAATGGCCAGGCGGTAACGCCACCCGAAAATGCCCCTTGTCGTCGGTGGTAAACGACGCCACTTCGGCATTGTTGTTTTCCACGACAAACGTGGTATTCGACATCGGCACCGAACGAGGGCCATCGATTCGAGTTGGTCCCGCTTCAGCCGGGGTAACGGTGATGGTCCCTTCTATTCCGGATTCCACTCCGGAAGGAGTTTGCCCAGCGAAAGCGCACACGGCCATGAGAATAAACCCGAACGCGATGAGTAAACTGCGAAATCTCACGATGCACTATATTCACACACTCCCCGCGATGGGCAACGATTCGAAAGGGTAAACGAATCTGAATAGCGCTCGTACTTGACGAAGGAATTGTGGCGTCGAAATTCTCCGCTTCTCTCGCGCATGAAACGCTACCTGCCGTTTATAATTGTGATTGGTGTCGCATTGATCACGTTTGGGAGCGGCGCGCTTTTGTATCGAGCAAAGCTTCCGCAGGTTAAGGACATTCCCGAAGGCCAGAGTGTTTCCGGAAAAACCGATGCTTCGGCACACATTCGAGGCAACCCTGGGGCTCCGGTTACGCTGGAAGAGTTCGGCGATTTTCAATGCCCACCATGCGGACAATTCGCCGGTTTTGCTGAGGAATTGCTGAAGGAATATGATTCACGGCTGCGCGTCGTTTTCCGAAACTTTCCGCTGCCCGGCCACGAACATGCTCGCGAGGCTGCGTTGGCTGCGGAAGCTGCCGGGTTCCAAGGGAAATTTTGGGAGATGCACGACACGCTTTACAAGGAACAATCAACCTGGAGCAAGGCCCCGAACACGCGGGAATTGTTCGAATCGTATGCAGGCACGCTGGGTCTCAACATGGAAGAGTTTAAAAAAGATATGGATGGCGACAAAGCGAAAGAACGGATCGATTCCGACCATGCGCTTGGCGATTCTCTCGGAATAAAGGTCACGCCAACGATGTTCATCAACAAACGCGCTCTGGAGCCATATGAGAAAAACCCCGAGGGTGTCCGCGCCGCAATCAATGCGGCGTTAAATGGAAAATCGCAATCGTAACTTCGGTCAAATGTTGGCTCCTGCGTGATTCGTCATGATTAAAACGTTAGTTCGCGCTTACTATTTAGATATTCCACGATTTGACGGTCTAACGAGCCGAAGCCAGTCGTCATTCCGATTATGACGGTATCGCGATTTCGCGCCATTCTTTACACGGCAGTCGCCATTGTTGCCGTAGTCGGTCTGGCCGACGCAACTTACCTGACCGTGCAGGCGCTGACTGGCGAGACTCTAAGCTGTGGAGGTTCGCCGGATTGTTTTCGGGTATTGGGCAGTTCGTATGCCAAAGTGGGGGGAATTCCGGTGGCCATGCTTGGCACACTCGCTTATTTCACGGTGTTCACTTTCGCCACATTCGCAGCGTTTGGTTATGCGCGTGCGCCCAAATTCCTTGTTTTGACCGCCGGTGCGATGTTTCTGGGAACACTTTGGTTCCTGTACGTTCAGGCGTTTCTGCTGCACGCCTACTGCCGTTATTGTTTGTTCTCAGCGGCAATCACGTTTCTCATCGCCGGACTGCTGATCGCTGTACCGCCCTCAGCACGCCGAGCTGGCGGATGAGCCGTTTCCTCGTATAGGCAATGAGCCCTATGCGCATCTTGGTGATCGAGGACGAAAAGAAGACCGCGGCGTTTTTAGCCAAAGGCTTGCGCGAAGCGGGCTTTGCTGTCGACGTCGCAATTGATGGCGAAACCGGACTGAAACAGGCGCGTGCAACCAAGTTTGATCTTTTGATCGTCGACATCATGCTGCCACACAAGGATGGCTGGGATGTTGTCGCGGAACTGCGGCGCGACCAAGTCCGCACACCCATTTTATTTCTTACCGCTCGCGACAGCGTACGCGATCGAGTGAAAGGACTCGAGCTGGGTGCAGACGATTATCTGGTGAAGCCGTTCGCGTTTACGGAATTGCTTGCCCGTATCCGTTCCGTGTTGCGGCGCGCTCCCCAACAACAGCCGGAACTCTTGCGCATCGAGGATTTGGAACTCGACACCGAGCGTCACAAGGCAACGCGCTCCGGCGTTCAGCTGAACCTGACGCCAAAGGAATTCCTTCTGCTTGCGCATCTGGTTCGCTCAACCGGCGCCGTCGTGTCGCGCGCGGAGATTGCAGAACACGTTTGGGACGTCGGATTCACGACCGACACGAACGTCGTAGATGTGGTTGTACGCCGTTTGCGCGCCAAAGTAGACGACCCGTTCAAAACGAAGCTGATCCATACGATTCGTGGCGTTGGCTATGTTCTAAAGGGACGGTAGTGCGTCTCTATTATTGTCCTTGAATAAGCCACGGTCGATCGCCTTCCAGCTTATTCTACTCTTTACGCTTGCGGCTGCCCTCTTGCTCGCATGCGGACTTGGCGTTGTTTATTCGATTGTCGCGCACCACGCGTTCGCCGAGGACAACACAGTTCTGGCGGATAAAGTCTTCGCCTTAAGCGCGGATCTGCGCGAAAACGGACCGGAAGTTTTTGGCGAAGAGGTTACCGCTCATCGTGCCGGTCAGCATACCCCTTACTGGATCAGAATTCTCGACTCACAGGGCCGCGCCATTGCCGAAACACCGGAGATGGATCGATTGATCCCGACACAAATCTTTCCAGTAGCGCGAGGACCGACCGAAGCGATCCACACACGCAAGGACTATCGCAGCGCAGGAAAGCTTTTTTCCCTGGTGTCCTTCAATGACCATTCCGGAAGCGAGACCTACACACTTCAGTTGGCACAGGACCGTTCAAGCGACGAGCAAGTTGAAAGGAACTTTGCTCTGCTATTCATCGGGGTTCTCTTCGGCGGAGTTGTGGCCTCGGCTTTGATTGCGATCATCGTTACCCGACGCGGGTTGACGCCGCTCCGAAAAATGACGGAGTCACTGAGCCGAATCGGGCCAGATCAACTGAAAGAGCGGATCGGTTCCACCGGGTGGCCACGCGAACTGCAACCGCTCGCGATCGCTTTCGATGAAATGCTCAAACGTCTCGACGATTCGTTTACGAGGCTCTCGCAGTTCTCGGCCGATCTTGCACACGAGCTTCGAACGCCCATCGCCAACATGATGGGCGAAGCGCAGGTTGCCCTCACGCGAGATCGCAACGCTGCCGAGTACCGCGAGACCGTCGAATCCACCGTTGCCGAATGCGAACGGCTTTCCAGGATCGTGGACAATTTGCTTTTTGTCGCGCGCGTCGATGCGGCGAGTGAACCGATCACACGAAAATGGTTCGATGCCCGCGCGGCCGTTGAAAAAATCGCAGCGTTCTACCAGATGGCCGCAGACGATCACGACGTTACGATCAATTGCAGCGGCGACGGGCAAATTTATGCCGACCCGGATCTGTTCGAACGTGTTGTGGGAAATCTGCTGGAGAACGCGCTGCGATTCACAGCGAAGCACGGGACAATATGTATTACCGTTTCGAAACAAAACAGCGATTTCCAGGTGACGGTCAGTGACAATGGCAGTGGCATCGCCGCCGAACATTTGCCACGTGTTTTCGATCGCTTTTACCGTGCTGAATCGTCGCGTAGTTCCGACGGAGCCGGCCTCGGTCTCGCGCTGGTGAAGTCGATTGTGGAGCTCCACGGCGGATCGGCCACGATTCAGAGCGAAGTCAATCGCGGCACAACCGTGGTGCTTAGATTCCCCACAGGCTCTTAAAGCAACTCGTTGTGAAAGCCTTCGAATTCCCTGTCTCACCTGACTGTCCATAGATTACATTGTTGTAATCATCCGGCATCAAGGTACAGAAGTAGCCGCAGCCCGCTCCACCAGGCTGCGGCCATCCACTTCATCCACTTTAATGAAGCCGCGGTAATCAACCGCAGCGGGTCAAACATTACAGTATTGTAATGTTTGGCAAGAAGAAATTTTGGGGCATGCAACGACGCTGACGTTATTCTCTCCCCGTTTCACGGCACTTTTGATAAATAAATGCGATTTCCGTTCAGCCTGCCTCAGTATTTCAACGGGCCAACGCAAACGGATTTCTAAATCGTTTAGAGATCTTTCCCAACGCGTGCTTCTCTCGGTTTCAGCGCCTACATGAACAACGTAGGACCGACGGCGTGGCGAGCGACGCCACTCGCCAGTTCATCGTTAAATAGATGCCTTAAAATTTGTCTTGCCATTAATTACAATCTTGTAATCATGGCCTCCGCTTTATGAAAACGTTCTTCTTTTCTGGAGTTGGGCTGCGGTCGATTCTGTCGATTGGATGCGCAACTCTGACTTTTTTGGGTGTGAACCAATCCGCTTTTGCGCAAGCGACGACAGAGCAGCCGGTCGTCGTCACAGCCCCGGGAACGCCCGGCGCGTACGAGGAAGTGCCCAGCGCGTACGGAGCGCCTCCCGAGTTTTCGCGCAGCCGTTTCTCCAACGCAGTAAATGCGTACGTATTGCCTCCGTGGGCATTCTTCTTCGGCGAACTTTACGAAGGCCAGGGATTCCACCACGGGCCGCCTGATCATCTTTTCACCCAGGAAATAGAGATGGGTCTGCCCTGGCGTTTTAACGTAGCGGCGGAAGCGCAATTCGAACGATTCAACGGCGGTGGCGGCGCGCGGTCAGTAAGCCTGGAAGCAAGATGGGCGCTTGCCGATTGGAACAAAATTCCGCTCAATCCAACGCTTTTCGCAGAATACAAATTCGGTGTTGGCACAATTCGACACGAAGAAGTTCCACCTCCTATGGGTGAAGGAGGAGAAGAAGAGGAGGAGGAAGAAGGCGGCCCGCCCAAGGTTCCCGACGCCTACGAATTTCGTTTGCTTCTCGCTCAGGAATTTGGCGGACGATTTGAGTGGGCCATGAACTGGTTTTTTGAAAAAGAAAACACGGGCGATCGCGGACGGGAATGGGGTTTTTCACAGGCATTAATGACTCCAATTTTGCTCCCTAACGAGCGTCTGAAGATCGGTGTAGAAATGTTATATAAAAACTTAACCGTCAAAGACACTCGGGGGGATCCTGAGAACATTTTCGTGATCGGCCCAACGCTGGCGTGGAAACCGTCGGCGCACACTCGTCTTGATATTTCGCCGTTGTTCGGCACCACCGACGACTCGCCGGTGGCTGATGTCTTTGTTGCCTTTTCGTGGCTATTCGGCGGTGAAGGTGCCGAAGCTGCCGAGGCTCCAGTATCATCGAGATTCCGTTACTTCACTGATGCGGCTTACGCCCGTAGAGGCAAGGATTCGGGAAAAGAAATGAAGCAGGTGGCCTACGTGCCGCCGTGCCCCGACTGGTACGGGGATCGCGAATGGAATGTGAACGTATGGGGTACGTATGCATTCACCAATACCGAGTTCGCTCCTAATCCTTCGCTGATTGACATTGTACAAAGCACCAGTGAAGGCGGTCCCGTGCTCGGCACCTACGATCGATATATTGGGGGCGATCACGCATGGGGCGGCGGCGGTGACGTAAAATATTTCTTCTGCCGCTACGCCGGTGTCGGTGTTGAAGGATTCGCACTCGACGCCAACAAGCCCGGCTTCAATATCTTCGAGGACCAGTCTGTCCCGATACTTATCAAGCAAAGAATCAATCACACTCACACGATCGGCGCTGTCCTTGGCACACTTACGTTGCGTTATCCGATTCCGTGCACGCGTTTAGCGCCTTACGCCTGGGGCGCCGTGGGCGCAATTTTCGGCGGCGGCGAAAGAGACCAACTTCACACTCAGGGCCCGCCGGACGCCTTTCTTGTCAATGCGCAGACCGACCACTTCGGCAGCGAGACCAAAGTGCTCACCCAATTCGGAGCAGGTCTGGAAATCCGATTCGCCCGCCACGTGGGTTGGACTAACGACCTGAGTTTCGGGGTGATCGACGGACCCAGGAATAATTTCGGAATGGTCCGCAGCGGTCTGAATTTCGCCTTTTAAACATTCTGAGGGTTAACGCCCTCAGGCTGAAAAACCGCGGCTGTTTCCGCGGTGCTGAAGTGGAGATGCCGCAGCCTGGTGGAGCGGGCTGCGGCACACTTTTTTATAATATTGTAGCGGCGCTTGTGTCAACGCCGGGCTGTTCCGAGTGGCGACGGGCACAGCTGCCGCTATGCTCTTGACCCGTTCTACGCAGGTCGATAGCTTGGCTGCGGAAAGGAGCTTGTTGCGGTGAAGACCGAAGTCTCAATCGAATACTGCGTCGTTTGAAACTACACGCCGAAGGCCGTCAGTTTGGCGACCAAAATTCTCGAACTCGGCGAGCGCATCAAATCGCTTGCCCTGATTCCGTCGAGTGGCGGCGCCTTCGAAATTCGCGCTAATGGCAAACTGCTCCATTCCAAACTTGAGTCCGGTGAATGGCCGGATTTCGACGATATCGTTAAAGCAGTCAAGAAGGCGAAATAGCCGGCCGCGCGCGTCCGTTTCTGTAATTCATCGCTCGGAGTTTGGCATTGAAAAGCCGCGTCGAGACGCCGCATTCCTAAGCGCGCTAGGCGCGCGAAAAATTCGATCTGCAATCTGGAGAGTGAAGGGTGCCTGGTGGCCCTCGCGGTCTTCAAAACCGTCGTTGCCACGCAAGTGGCGAGGTAGGTTCGATTCCTATCCTCTCCGCCATTTGATTTCCGATTTTCGATTGCACTGTATCCACCGCCCTGTGGGCGGTACAACAACCCGAAGGGAGGTGAATCGCATGTCGCGTGAGCAAATCCGCAAGCTAACGTCGCTTTCATCCTGCGCCGGGTGAGCGTCAAAATTGAGCCAACAGGCCCTGCGACAAGTTTTGCCGCAGCTTCCCATTTCGTTAAGCCGGAACGTGCTCGTCAGTTCGAAAACGTTCGATGACGCGGGTGTGTACCGGTTGGACCGCCATCGCGCACTGGTGCAGACCGTTGATTTTTTCACACCTATTGTGGACGACCCGTTTTCTTATGGCCAGATCGCAGCCGCTAATTCGCTCTCGGACATCTATGCCATGGGTGGACGTCCAGTGACGGCGCTAAATATCATCGGTTTTCCCGAAGATCTTGTTAGGCCAAGGACAGTTTCGTCGATTTTGCGCGGGGGCCTTGCCAAGGCAGCCGAAGTCGGATGTGTAATCATTGGCGGCCATTCCATTCGCAATCCAGAGCCGATCTACGGACTCGCAGTTACAGGGCTTGTCGACGAGAGACACATCACCACAAACGCAAATGCGCGTCCCGGCGACGTGCTGGTTCTGACCAAGCCGTTGGGCACTGGCATTGCTACTACTGCGATGAAACGTGGAATGGCTTCGCGCGTGCTGCAAAAAACCGTGATTAACCTTATGTCGCAGATCAATACTGTCGGCGCCGAGTTGGCCGAACTGGGCCTCGTACGCGCCGCCACTGATATCACCGGCTACGGGCTGATAGGACATCTGATCTCGTTGTGCCGGGCGAGTGATGTTTCCGCGGATATCAATCCTGGCGCTGTGCCGATCATTAGCTATGAAATTCACGAGCTCGTCGAACTTGGCTGCGTTCCGCAAGGAACCCGCGACAATCTCAATGGAGCAACGGTTCTCGTCGATTGGGCGCGCACGGATGATACAGGCCAAATCCTATTAACCGACGCACAGACTAGTGGCGGTTTACTCCTGTGCGTCGCCGAAGCCAATCTTGAAAAGGCGCTCAAGGTGCTCCGAAAAGCCTGGACTCCTGCCGCCGCGG